>ENA-UOYA01000587-UOYA01000587.1-activated-sludge-metagenome-genome-assembly--contig:-NODE-587-length-45486-cov-31.421276_pt1 | contig 45486 bp, 45 predicted proteins | sample MGYA00238163_ERZ764804 | MGnify/ENA primary metagenome ERZ764804 (study PRJEB28919, sample SAMN05720223) | activated sludge metagenome | isolation source: Anaerobic digester | place: Hong Kong...
CGCATGCCAACATTTACACCGCCTCCCCCGTTAGTCATTCCGACCTATTCTGCAGTTGGAGAAACAGGTGGGATTGGTGGAGTCCCCGCCGGATTATTTATTGCAGTATTTTTTGTTTTGGGAATCCTGGTGGGTTTTATTTACCTGCTTCAAAACCGATAGCCTTTAATTCAATGCGAGGAAGAACTCCCCCAAATCTCGAAAGCAAGCCGCGTCCACTTTATGTCCAACATCCGCCCGGCAAAATTGCACGCTGGCGCCTCCTGCCTTCAATTTTTCTTGAATTTGCAGTGAATGGGGAAATGGAACGATCTGGTCATTGGTGCCGTGGGCAATATAATAACTGTTTTGGGATAACAAGCCCGGGGCGATGAAAGTCTTCGACCCTTGTGGCATATAACCCGAAAGACATGCGGCTTTAGTATATGTGGCTGGATAAAGGATTGACAATACAAGCAATAGGGCACCACCCTGACTGAATCCCATGGCATGAATTGGGGATTGAATGATGTTGAATTGTTTAAGTAAGGCTTGTAATGAGTTATGGATGGTCTCTGCTACGTGGATAAAGTTTGAAAAATGATTTTCGCGTAAATCAGTCCAACCAAATCCGCCAGATTCTGTTTCAAGAATTCCCCTTGGGGAAAATATATGCCATGGAGGGGTATTGAATTTCTTGGAGAAAACCCACATGGAGTTTTCATCCCCACTCCATCCATGGAAAAGGACAAGAATCGGTCTGTCGGTTTCCGGGTTTGATGAATATTTCCAAGTGATGCCATCCTGCCCCGTGAATAATTTCGTGTGTTTTTCTTCAGTCATGTCGGGCAATCCTTTCCATAATCCAGAGAACCAGGAAAATTAATGCAAATATCCCGATTGCAATGATGATACAAAAAATTGCAGCAAGCGCAGCGTTACCACCCCAGATGAGGGATATCATTCCAACTCCAACCGAAATGACCAACAGAAAAAGTCCTATGGATAAATGCAGGTTGGTTTGTTTTGCATACTGACGCAAATTACGAGGCTTGGTCTTGTTTGGTCTCGTCTTCATCATGAGGTTCTAGGATTTTCCCCGGCGGGGAGACTTGAAGAAAATACCTGGGGATCCGATTTTTCCATGAACATGATTTCATGATATCTGGAACAGCGCGCTCAGCTGCTGATATTCCCCGTTGGATCAGGGTTTCCGGATTGACCTGATCGACAATGCCAAATTCCTTTACATCTGGACGAATTAATACGTCCGGATGATCCATCTGAACGCGCAATTCTCCCAGCATCCTGGTGGAAATATCATACGATTCCCCGAAAATGCGGATCGCCTGGCTGATCCGCAACCGGCTAATTCGTTCCAGGATGGGTTGGGGAATTGGAGCGTTGATGGGTAATTCTATAGGCGCCAGCTCCCGCCAGTTTTCCGGTGGGGGAGACAGAAACACCGCCACCACGGGAAGTTTGGGAGCCAGCCAGCGAGCTAGTGCAATCGGAACCGGATCAAGAACGCCGCCATCAACAAGGGTGTGTCCATTCCAAAGCTTGGGTGGGAAGACTCCTGGTACTGCTACAGTCGCCAAAATGGCATCCACAACCCGTCCTTGTGTTAATATGATCTCCTGTCCGGCATCCAGATCAACCGCCGTGCAGGCAAAGGGGATCTGTAGATCAGATATCAGCCTATCTCCCAAAACTTCTGTGAGCAGATTAGTTAACCCCGCCAGACCAAGAATGGCTGGACCTTCATTCTTTCCACGTTGGAAAAGTGATTTCTGGTCCATCTTAAGAATGATTTCTTTGATCCTGTCGCTTCCAAGTCCGGAAGAAAAAGCTGCGCCAATAATGCCTCCGGCGCTTGTACCGGCAACTGCCCGGACCTTGATTCCTGTGCGCTCCAAGACATTTAATACTCCGATATGAGCAATTCCTTTAATGCCACCACCACCAAGAGCAAGAGAAATTTCCGGCATAAAAAAGCTCCTAAATCAAAATTTCCTAAAATGGTATTAAATGAGTTAATGCATTCATCAGGGCATTAATATCTGATTCATCATTGTAACACTGGATGGAAACCCGGATGAATTTCCGGTTATTCCATGAAATTATCGGAATCTCAATCTGATATCGATCATAGAGCTGATCCTTGAGTTCATCTGTGTTAACAGAGTCGGGGAGAGGAAGAGAGACCATTTGTGAAAACCAGTCAAGTGAATCGGGGTATAAGGGTGGAATGGTTGTCAATTCAGTGATCCTTTGATATACCAGCGAAGCCAAATGATGACACCGGGTCCGGACTTCTTTCCATCGATGTTGTTCCTGATATTCTATTGCGGATGGAACTGACAGGAACGGAGAGATGTCACGCGTCCCCTGCCATTCCAGAAAATCCACAAGCTGGTTACCGGAAGGATTTTCACTTTGCCAGCCCCAACTGACCACCAGGGGTTCGATCCGGTGAGCAGAAGAAGGAGAAGCATAAAGGAAAGCGGACCCCTTTGGTGCGCATAGCCATTTGTGACAATTCCCAACATAAAAATCAGCGCCTAATGCGTCCAGATCCAATTCCAATTGACCTGGCGCATGGGCTCCATCAATGACCGTGATGATTTGATTCTCTTTGGCGATTTGGATCATTTCCTTGAGTGGAAATATCATGGCGTTGGGGGAGGAAATGTGACTGATAAATAGTACCCTGGTATTTTTCGTGATACCCGATGCAAGGCATTCAATAACTTCACCGGATGCCTTAACGGGAACCTTCAAGGGATGGTTTATGTATTGAAAACCTCTTTTCTGTGATAAAAACTTCCACGTCCTGTCCAATGCACCGTATTCCTGGTTTGTTGCAAGTACCTCATCACCAGCCCCAAGTTCCAGGGAACGGGCAATGATGTTTACACCAATGGTGGTGTTGGTTATGTATACAATATTTTGAGGACTTGTTTTTAAATAATTGGCTAGAATATTTCGGGAATTTTCCAATAAACTGCCTGCCCGCCTGCCTAGAAATTCCACAGGCTGTTTTTCCATTTCAATTTGATAGAATTGAGAAGTTTGTAAAACAGGTTTTGGAGTTGCCCCGAAAGAACCATGATTCAGGAATATAATTCCTTTTTTGAGATAAAAATCGTTGGTAAATGAGTTCATGATATTATCCCGGCTACACAGGTGAATGTGGTAATCAAATTTGTAAAGTCTATTTTTCGATTCAGTCACAGCGTCCCGGTGGAACACAGGAAAAATTTTTGGAACCTGTACCTGGATATTGGTTGGTATGGTGTATTAAATGGCACTACCATTGCATTTCTTTCGATCTATGCTGCCAGGATGGGAGCCAGTGCGGGACAATTGGGATTAATTAGTGCTGCTCCAGCTATTATAAGCTTGTTTGTGGCTTTGCCTGCTGGCGCTTGGTTGAAAGTACAGTCAACCAGGAAAGCAGTGGTCTGGAGCACAATCAGTTTTCGCGTTTTTTATTTGTTGATCATCCTGTTGCCAATATTGAATGGATTGATATCCTCCCGCCTTCAAGTCGGAATGATTACCGGTATTATTTTTCTTATGTCCATTCCGGGAACAGCGTTATCCATTTCATTCAATGCTTTCTTTAGTGAAACAGTGCCTCAGGAATGGCGAGGTTCTGTACTGGGTATCCGAAATGCCATATTTGCCATTGTAACGACATTATCTGCACTTCTTGCGGGTTGGTTGTTGGATTCGGTTGTTTTTCCATTTGGGTACGCATATGTTTTTGGCTTGGGGTTTCTTGGTGCGGTGATGAGTTCCGTTCATTTGTTCAGCATTCACCCTCCATTAAACCAGGAAAATGCGACCAACAGGCAAGAACCCAAATTATTGAAGCAAATCTTTTTGACCCTCAAACACCAACTTCGCCCCAATATATTTGAGGGTCCCTTTCGAACAACGATCATACTTCTTTTCCTGTTCCATCTTGCTCAATATTTACCCATCCCAATTTTTCCGATTTATTCTGTAAATGTTTTAAAGTTAAACGATCAGGTGATCAGCCTGGGGACAGCCATATTTAACCTCGCGTTGTTTCTTGGATCCACGCAATTTTCCCGATTGATCCGCCGGTTTCGCAGCCCGGTAATGACTGGTGCCGGGATGATGATTCTGGCTATTTTTCCGGTATTACTGGCAATCTCCCGCGGAGCACCGATGTATTTATTGGCACATGTGATTGGTGGGTTGGGCTGGTCCATCTGTGCCAGTTCAATTTATACATATCTATATGAAAGTATACCCGATCAAGATAAATCAATTCATCTTGCCTGGTTTAATCTTGGAAGCAATGCTGCCATCCTGCTGGGTTCGCTGATCGGTCCGTTAATTGGAGAATTGATTGGTTTACAGCCCGTATTATTTCTTTATGCAATCATACGGGCGGCAGTTGGATATACCATAGCCCGAAAAGGATAGATAGGGTACAATCCAACCTATGGCAGTTAAAGTGATTGCAACCAATCGAAAAGCACATTTTGAATATTTTTTATTGGATCGATTTGAAGCAGGGATATCGCTTCAGGGAAGTGAAATTAAATCTATTCGAGCCGGGCAGGTGAGTTTATCGGAAGCTTATGTCGAGGTCACCGAACACGATGCATGGCTGATCAATGCTCATATTGCCCCATATGATCCAGCATCACGGATGAACCATGATCCCAAAAGGCGAAGGAGATTGCTCCTGCACGCCAGGGAAATCCGTGAATTATGGGATGTGGTTAGGCAAAAAGGCGTTACGATTGTGCCGGTACAGCTTTATCTAAAGGAGGGGCGTGCCAAACTGGAAATTGCTGTGGCGCGCGGCAAGAAACTTTATGATAAACGCCAGGATATTGCAAAACGCGATCAAGAGCGTGAGCTGGAACGGGATCGTCGTCAACACTAACGTTGAAAAAAGTTATCTCATACCGGACTGATGATCATGATATCCAACCCGCTCATAGCATTTGTGGTAACGTTTAGCCTTGCAATCCTCTGGCTTCAATTGAATAATTTTGCAGCCAAGTATGGATGGATTCAATCCAAAGTAAGCAGAAAAATTATTCATATTGGCACGGGTCCAATTTTTGTGTTATGCTGGCTGCTTTTCCCTGAACATCCCTGGTCAAAATATCTTGCCTTCATCATTCCGGGTTTGATTACTGTAAGTTTCCTGCTCATCGGATTTGGGGTGATTAAAAATCGGGATACAGTAATGGCAATGAGCAGGACAGGAGATCCAAAAGAAATTTTACGTGGTCCGCTCCTGTATGGTATTATTTTTGTGGTGATCACGTTAGTAATATGGGAGAAGTCCCCCGTTGGCATCATTGCTTTAATGGTTTTGTGCGGTGGGGATGGGATCGCGGATATTGTTGGGAGAAAAGTTGCCGGGACAACCATTCCCTGGTCGAACGGGAAGACAATCGCTGGCTCTTTGGCAATGTTTACTGGTGGATTCATACTACCCCTGGTTGTTTTATTGTTCTTTGTTGCAAACGGAATGTGGGGGAAATCCTGGCACGAATATATCCTGCCTGTTTTGATGATCTCTTCTATCTGTACCCTGGTTGAAACCCTGCCACTGCGGGATTGGGATAATGTTACCGTCCCGGTTACCGCTGTGCTTGTCGGATGTTTGTTATTGTAATAGGAGAAACGCATGATTTCACTTGATGGACATTCTCTCACTCTTGAACAGGTTGCCAGTGTTGCTCGCCAAAAGGAAGAGGTGGATATATCACCAATTGGATTTGAGAACTTGTGCCGATCAAGGGAATGGCTGAATTCCATCCTGGAAACGGGGGAACCGGTATATGGGATAAATACCGGCTTTGGGATTTTTGCCGACCGTAGAATTCAACGGGCAGAGAGTGCGAGGTTAAGCCGCAACTTAATCTTGAGCCACGCTGTTTGTACCGGTTCACCCATGCCAAGGGATGTTGTTCGGGCAGCGATGCTTATTCGTGCAAATGCACTGATCCGTGGTCATTCGGGGATTCGACCAGAAATCGTCCAATCACTCCTATCCATGCTGAATGCCGATCTTGTGCCTGTAATTCCATCGCAGGGTTCTCTTGGGTCATCGGGAGATTTGGGACCGCTTTCCCATCTCGCCCTGGTGGTTTCCACTGACGAAAAAGATTTGGAGGAAGAATCCGGTTGGGCGGAATACCAGGGAAGGATCATGTCTGGAAAAGAAGCAATGAATAAGGCGGGCATTTCCAGGATTCAGTTAGGTCCCAAGGAAGGATTGGCATTTAATAATGGCGCAACTTTTTCGGCAGCCATGGGGGCTCTTGCAATTTGGGACGCAAAATATTTATTTCGTGTAGCCAACACTTCCTTGGCGCTCAGCCTGGAAGCGCTTTGTGGATGCAGCAGGGCATTTGACTTGCGTCTCCACGAGGCTCGCGGGCATCCGGGTCAGATTACAGTTGCTTCCACCGTGATGGATTTGATTTCAGGTAGTACGTTGGTGGATTCAACCAACCGAGTCCAGGATGCCTATTCATTACGCTGTGCTCCTCAGGTGCACGGAGCGATTCTTGAGACTATTGAGTTTGTATCTCAAATTATTCAACGGGAAATCAATGCAGCAACTGATAACCCCTTACTCTTTGAGCCTGGTGAAGCAATCTCGGGGGGAAATTTTCATGGAGAACCTGTTGGTCTCGTTATGGATTACCTGGGAATTGCCATGGCAGAGCTTGCGGCGATCTCTGAAAGAAGAGTCTTTCGGTTGACGGACGAAAAACTAAACGGCGGATTGCCAGCCATGCTGGTGGATCATGCCGAAGCAGCAGGATTGAATTCTGGTCTCATGATGCCTCAATATACGGCGGCATCACTTGTGTTGGAAAACCAAACCCTGGCTCACCCCGATTCTGTTCATTCTTTGCCAACATCGGGTGAGCAGGAAGATCACAATGCAAATTCCATGACAGCCGCCAGGCACACATGGGAAATAATCAATAACACAGCTCATGTATTAGCCGTTGAATTGTATACTGCCGCCCGCGCAATTGATCTTCGAAAAAGGATGATCCCCACCGGCAACCTTGGAAAAGGCACAAATATTGTTTATGAGACCGTTCGAAATGCGATTCCTTATACGCCGGGGGATGCATGGTGGGAACCGGAGATTGAAAAGGTCAAAAACCTTATTGTTTCCAGGAAGATATAAACATTTGACAAATCGGAGAATTACAGGTATCTTTCCTCTGGAGGCTGACGGGCATGCTTAAACGCAGGATATCCAGGAGAGAATTCTTAAAGCTAAGCCTTGCTGGTGCAGGTGCAGCAGTATTCCTTTCCATGGGACAGTGGAAAGTTGCGGGACAGGATTTTCCACAATCAAACAGGTTGGGGAGGGTATTAGCAAAACTGGATTTGAAAGCACGCCCATCCATGGACAGCCAGTCGACTGGCACATTATTTGATGATGGAATCGTTGTATGGGAACGCGAGGTGATGGGTGAGCCATTTCCCATGTACCCGACCAACCGGAGATGGATACAAACTCCTGAGGGATACCTGCCAGCTCCACTTGTCCAACCTGTTGAAAATATCCGCAATATTCCTCTGCAATCACTCCCTGAGACTGATGATGGAACGGGTATGTGGGCTGAAGTCACCGTGCCCTATACGATTGGATATCTTGCCGCGCAGGCACCCTCTTCGCCGCTTTTAAAAGAGCTCCCCCCGGACCGTTATCGACTTTATTACAGCCAGGTGTACTGGATTGATGATGTCCAGGAAAATTCTGCTGGAATGACCTTGTACAGGGTGCGGGAGAAACACGGGAGTTATGGGGATGTTTTCTGGGCGGATGCGGAAGCTTTTCGCCCCATATTGGAGAATGATATCGCACCCATTCGCCCCGATGTAACAGATAAACGGATTGAGATTAACCTGACAAAACAGACGCTTTCCTGTTTTGAAGGACAGCAGGAGGTTCATTTTTGTCGGATTTCCTCAGGGGCGAAATTTGATGCCGAAGGGAACGTTGTCGATAAATGGGCAACTCCGGTTGGTGATTATCATGTAATCAATCGAAAATTTCACTCCCTTCACATGACGGGCGGAAGTGCTGCATCTGGTTATGAATTGTTTGCTGTTTCCTGGGTTTCAATTTTTGCCACCGGGGGAGTTGCAATCCATTCCACCTACTGGCACAATAATTATGGAGAGCCCATGTCTCACGGATGTGTGAATGTTCGTCCAGACGATGCGAAATTTATTTACCGGTGGTCATTACCAAATGTGCCATATGGTCTTGGAAAAAAAGAGGTGCTCGGTTATGATAATGTCACCCAGGTCAGTGTACGTGAGATGATCTAAGGCAGGGAATCAATCCATGAATGATAACCTGACAATCGGTCTGGCGTTTATTACCGGATTGGCGTCCTTTCTCTCTCCGTGCGTTCTTGCGTTGGTTCCTGCTTATATTGGCTACTTGAGTGGGCGTTCCCTTGGTACTATAGAGAAAAGTCAGGGAAGATTACGTCTTGAGACTTTTTTTCATGGACTGGCATTTGTTCTTGGGTTTAGTTTAGTCTTTGTATTAATGGGATTAACAGCGTCAGCAATTGGATCCTTGCTGCTTGAAATTCGACCATGGTTGGCAAAGATTGGTGGTTTACTCGTCATTTTCTTTGGATTGCACATGACGGGCATTCTGCGCCTGCCCTTTCTTGAATATGATTTGCGACCACAAAATCGACAGGATCAACAGCGAGGATTGTTCTCATCATTTATTATGGGTATTTTATTCTCGGCGGGTTGGTCTCCCTGTACTGGACCAATTCTTGGGGGAATCTTGATGCTGGCGATGAACTCGGCAAACCTGGGAAAAGGCGCCTTGCTGTTGATTGCTTATTCGGCTGGTCTGGCGATTCCTTTTTTAGCTGCGGCATTCGGGGTGGGCTGGGTTTCACAATTGCTGAAGAGATATCAGAAGCTGACGCATACTATAGAAGTTGCGATGGGAATCCTTTTGATTGTTATTGGATTTATGCTTGTTTTAGGAATATTCCAATTATTATCCCAGTTTGCTCCAATTATTGATATCCCCCTATAATCAAAATATGATCACGGTTACCCTATATTTTAAGGATCAGTCTGAAGCAGAAATCATCAGGAAGGATTTGCTGGAGATCAGGGAGCAAATCCCATTTGATCTTGTGATGATGGATATCACACAAGAGGCTGTCCTGGAAAATACCTACAGGGATATTGCACCTGTGGTTCGCGCTGGTCCATACCAGTTGAAGGGGACCTTTACAAAACAAGAATTATGGGTGATGATTTCTTCAGCAAGGGATCGGGATATGCATCTGCAAACATTGGGTGATGAAGGATATCGCCGTCGGAAAAAGCGGGGAGAAACCTACAACTCTGGTGATAGGTTCACCAACTGGCTGACTCGGAATTATATGTGGATAATCATTGGTTTACTGGCAGTTTATGTTGGATTGCCCTTTCTTGCCCCTGTTCTTATGAAAAACGGGAAGGAATGGGGGGCGAATTTAATTTACAAAATGTATAGTGTGATGTGTCACCAGACGGCTTTCCGTTCCTGGTTTTTGTTTGGCGAACAGGCAGCATATCCAAGCGAGCTTGCTCATTTGGATGAATATATGACTTATGAAGAGATCATGGGTATTCGGGGAGCAAGAAGTGATCCGGCAACTGATCTCAATTTATTCGTTCTCCAGGCAAGGGAATTTATTGGGAATGCGCAAACAGGTTATAAAGTTGCATTGTGCGAGCGCGACATAGCAATGTACGGCAGTCTTTTACTTTTTGGACTTATTTTTGTTGCAACCGGACGAAGGATTCCTCCCTTATCCTGGAAGGTATGGATACTGATCGGGATTTTACCAATCGCGATTGATGGCGTTTCACAACTGCCAGGTTTTCTAACCTGGATCCCGATTAATCTCCCATATCGGGAAAGCACGCCTTTTTTACGAACATTGACCGGTTTTTTGTTTGGGATCACAACCGGATGGTACCTTTTTCCAGTTATTGAAGAGACAATGATGGAAACAAGGCGCGCCCTCGTTTGGAAAAACGCCAGATCACAACAGGCGACTGGTGGGGGTGGACAAGTGTCATGACATACATAAAATCAAACGGAATCCTCCGATACGAATTTGAGTCGTTTCGGGATGCACCAATTCTTCATGGGATATTCACAAGAAATGGTGGAGTCAGTCCTGCGCCGTGGGCATCGTTGAATTTGGGCGGTACCGTTGGCGATTCCAGGGAAAATGTTATAGAGAACCGAAGACGCATTTTTGAATCAATCCAGAGAAATGTAAATACGCTTTATGATGTCTGGCAGGTGCATGGTATAGAAGTAATCCGTGCCACACAGCCCAGAAATGGCAATCCTCATATTCCAGGCGATGCAATGATCACAAACAATCCATATCTGACATTGCTGATGCGATTCGCGGATTGTGTGCCCATTTTTTTGTATGATCCCCAAAACAACGCCATAGGAATTGTGCACGCAGGCTGGCAGGGGACAATTAGAAAGGTAGTACAACATACGATCACCGCCATGATGTCGGATTATGGAACAATACCGGGAAATCTTCTTGCGGGAATTGGACCATCCATAGGTCCCGATCACTATTTTGTGGGGAACGATGTGATTGACCAGGCAAAAGCTGCATTCGGAAGGGATTGGCTCGTTTTTTTCCAACCCCTTAATCAAAGTATTACTTTTGATCTCTGGAGCGCGAATTACTATTTGTTGGAAGAAATAGGCGTACATCATATCGAGGTGGCAGGAATATGTACGGCTTGTAATACAGATCACTGGTATTCTCACCGCGCTGAAAAAGGAAAAACCGGCAGATTTGGTGCTATTTTTGCCCTGGAGCAATAGAAATGAATCTGACCCCAGAATCCATTCAAGAAAATTATCAAAGGGTACTGGATCGGGTGGCAATCGCCCAAAGTCAAGCCCATTACCCGCACCCCGTGGAAATCATTGTGGTTAGCAAGGGGCAGCCATCGGAAGTGATTCAAATGGCCTATCAGGTTGGAATCCGAAAATTTGGAGAAAATTATCCGGATGAAACGCTTAGAAAAATTCCAGATTTGTCGACCTTGTTTAACCTGAAATGGCATATGATTGGTCATCTGCAAAGTAGAAAAGTTCCCATTGTCAGTCAATATTTTCATGCCATGCACTCCATCGATAGGGTGGAGATTGCCCGCAAGATTAGCAATCGCATGATGGAGAATGGCAAAACGATGATGGCTTTATTGGAAATGAATGTTAGCGGAGAAGAGAGCAAATATGGATTTCCTGCTCATGATCCTGAACATTGGGAAACGCTCATTCCAATCATCGATGAAATTATTGATCTACCCGGGATATCTGTCCAGGGATTGATGACAATGCCGCCATTCTTTGACGATCCGGAGAAAGCGCGACCTTATTTTGTCCGATTAATGAAAGTTCGGGACTATTTAGCAGGAAGATTTCAGACAATTGACTGGCATCACATATCCATGGGAACAAGCGTGGATTTTGAGATTGCAATACAGGAAGGCGCAACAATGGTACGTATTGGACAGGCAATTTTGGGTCCGCGTCCAGCTAGACAATAAAAAGGTTATAATAAACTCATGGATATTATTCTCTTAATGGTGCGCATCTTATTCAATGTCCTGACAATTCTTATCATCGTCAGTGTAGTGTTGTCCTACTTTCTTTCCCCTTACCATCCCATACGATCTGCCGTAGATAAAATCATTGATCCTCTGCTTAGACCCATCAAGAAAATTGTTCCGCCATTACAGGGGATTGATTTTAGTCCTGTGATTTTATTAATCCTGTTACAACTATTGGAATATTTGATCACAAGCATCCTGGTCAGAGTTTAGAGGTGGAAGATGAGTGAAGACCGGAAGTATAAACTTCATCATGGCGGGATGGGCGCAGCCATTGCTGTGCGGATCACACCTAGATCCAGCAAGGACGAAGTCTCTGAGATTTTGGATGATGGAACCATCAAGTTAAGAATTACCGCTTCTCCAGTGGAAGGTGCTGCCAATCGGGCTGTGATTCAATTTCTGGCAAAAATTCTTGATGTTCCTCCCTCCGAAATTGAGATTGTCGCTGGTGCGACCAGCCGGGATAAATTAATCACCATTGCCAATCTAACCCCTGAACAGGTCCATGCACGGATTATAGAACACCTTGCTTGAAACAGCGCTGGGTTAGTTGATGGTTCGCTCACATCATTGTGATTGATTTGTGAACATTAACCACAAAGCATAAGTTGCTGCTTCTCGCATTGGGGATTGAGGACCATTGGCTATTCGAGAACACTCATCCCAACCTTCTTTTGTGGATGTAGTTGGCAGATAGGATAATGCATTAAGAACATCATTGGGCTGCCCATATCGTAATGCCTGAATCAGTAATCTCTGGGCATGGTCTTCGTTCGCTATCCCTTCTCCTTGTTCGCCCGCATACTGAATCAACCAGGGAGAATCTGATATTTTTACCAATCGAGTTAGATTTACAGATTCCGAGCTGTGTTCGCGCTTTTCAAGTACCTGTGCCGCAGCGTTTCGAACAATCCATTGGGCATCTCCAATGGCTATTTTTTCAAGGGCTTGTTTGGCCCATTCCTGATCAATCTCTGCCAATCCGAAGACCACTGCCCTGCGGGTAAGGATGTCCTCCGAATCCATGGATCGCTGTAAAATATCATGACCCGCAGGAGGGTGGAATGCCAGAGCTTCAGCGACCGCAAGACGCATTGGCTCATCCCCATTTGATAGGATTTGTTCCAGAACTGCCAATGCCTGCTCTGACTCAATGGAGGAAATGGCAATACAGGCAGCAAGGCGAACATCAGCATCAGAATCGCCCAATAACGCCAGCAAGATGTCAATTAACTGATCCTCCTGGTAGTACCCGCAACCCAATGCTATTACTTGTCGAACAACAGGCGAGTTGTTATTACTTAGTTGTTTCAAGAGCGCTGGTATTGATGGATCATTTGACCGCAGTGCTGTTGTTAGAATTTTCAGACGAATTCCCATGGGGAGGGCTTCTTGAGTGATAAGCTGGACCATTCTCCGCATGTAATTTATTCGCCACTCATCAGATCGTGGCACGGATCTTAATGTTTTCCCTATTTTTAAAAATTGAGCATGTAAAGGAGGGACATCCAGCTGAAGGTGGTTTTGTGCCACAAGTGCAATATTTGCTGAATATGCCCAGAAGGTTTCGGCTGCGTCAAGCAGGCTCCATTGGATGGATGGATCCTGATGTGGAATCGGGTTATCCGTCGAAAGCAAAGCAGCAAGGTAGCCGCCAATCATTGGGTTGGAAAATCCAATTACCCCATTGGCATACTCCATTAAAATTTTCGCATCCATCAAAGAGAGAATCGTTTGATCAATGGCTGATAATTTCTTGGTTTTCGTGCGTCTTATGTTTGATGGTGTTGCTTCCGGGGGAGATTCCACCAATTTAAATTTTGACAGCAGCTTCGCCAATGTGTCGTGCGGCAGTGCTCCTTTTTGAGTAATAATAAACTGTTGACCAATAGCTCCTAGCACGTCCTCTTTACCAATGGCGGAGGTGGATCGCGTTATGAAGGTTTGGATCCCGGATAGCGGATTTGTGCCATCCAAGTCACCTGCGTATGCTCCCCATATCAACAATGTCCAATCCAATGGACTTTGATGCTCAGATAGTGAGGATATGATCGAATTTAATAATACGGGATCTGGTTTTGGTTCCATGTCCGCTGGAAGTTGTGGCGTAATTCTGGTTGTCCATAATTCCTGCCATTTTTCCATGAATAAAGTATGTTGTTGCATCCCCCAAGATTTGAGCGGCGCAGGTATGAATCCCAAATCCAATAGTCCCCCCAGACGATTGGGGTTTGCTGTTGTGATGATTCGTAGATCTGGATATTTTTGGAGCAAGTATTTTAAAAACCGGATAGCTGGTTCCCATTCGGAAGGATGCAGTTCGTCCAGACCATCCAAAATCAATACGGCTGAATTATTTAACAACACGTGATGCAGGTATTTTTCCAGTTGTTTGCCAACCAGGGTGGGACAGTAGCTTTTTATTGCCTGGAAAAGAGGAGTTTCTGGTGATGCAGAATTCATGTTTTCCAGATTAAGGTCGTAAAAATGACAATATAATGGGACAGAATGTTCAAGAGCAGAATTTCCGGTTGCCCGCCTGGCAAGTTTTGAGGCAAGATCTGCAAGGGCAAAAGATTTACCTGAACCCGGATCGCCGATGAGAACAAGTTGAATGGGATTGGCTAATGTGTTCGATAAAGACATGCTTGGGTACCCGATATGGGATAATAAATCGGGATAATCGGGTATGTAAGGAATGATTTTTTGAATAATGGTGTCTTCGGAGGGCGTTTCTTCCAACAAGATTTTGGTGGGGGGGACTAAAATTAACGGCTCAATTGCCAAATCATCCAAAGGGAAAAGCGGTGCAGCCAAATGACTTTCTTGGGATCGTTTATACGTACTTTCGCGCAAGAATAATTCTGCTCCAGCCAGGCGTCTCTCAAGGTAGGCATCATATTGGCTTTTGATCCAGGATTTGATTCGGCTCCAGTTTTTTCGAACGGTGCTGATGATCCACCAGATCAGTGTGGCAGTAATAAGGCCTGCCCAAAATGAGATTTGTTCAATTTGAAAATCCCGAAACCTGTCCATGATTATCCTGAGTAAAGTATCCTTCCGCATGATGAGCAGAATGTAATTTTCAAGGGAGAGCGGGATGCCTGCCATTCTGCCGGGGGTAGAGTGGACCCGCATCCTGCACAAGTGCCATCTTCCACCTGGACGACGATTGCTCCTTTTTTGGTTTTACGGAGTCTCAGGTATATCTCCAGATTTTCTGGTGTAATCTGCTCGACCGCAAGCCCTCGTTCCGTGGCAAGTTTTTCGCTTAATTTAATTAATTGATCCCGTTCCCCATTCAACGTGGAATGTTGCATTAATGAGTTGGCAGTTGCTTTTTCGAGATTTGACTCAGCGTTCTTTAACTCGTTTTCTGCATCTTCCATGGCAAGCATTGCTTCCAATAGGAGATCTTCAAGATCGGCTAAATGCCTTTTTAAACTCCCGATTTCCATCTGTAAATCCTGGAGTTCCTTGGGGTTTTTTATCGATCCCGAGTATAAATTTGCTTCGGATTGTTCTATTTTGATGCGCTTGGATGAGACCCGATCTTCGCACTCAGAAAGATGATGTCTGGCTTTTTGGTGCTTCGCTTTTGCTGCCGATAATGCGTCTTGAGCCTCAACAACCGACCGATCACCAGCGATAATCCCATCAATCTCATGAATACGTTTATTTAAATTATCGAGTTGCGAGTCAATTTTTTGTAGTTGAAATAAATGGAAGCTTTGATTCATATATATGATTATAGAGGCGCATGCTTTTTATGGCAAGCGTGTCGGGAAAATATCGTACAATTTATAAAATGTAATATGGTGAAATGATGAACAGAAAAATCTACAGAATCCTGATTGCTTTATATATCACTTTAATCACATTCCCGTACATTTTTGCGTGGTGTCAGGTTGGTGAGGGCAGGGAATTTGCTGGTTTTCTTGCCAATTATATGGATGGACAATCATATATTGCGAAGATGATGCTGGGATGGCAGGGTGAATGGAAATTCATTCCCCTGTATAGTGCAGAAACAGGAGATGGAGCTTTTCTCTTCACTTTTTATATATTTCTTGGCCATGTTTCCCGAATTTTATCAATTCGACCGATTTATGCGTTTCATGCAGCACGCGTCCTTTCTGCTATCTTCTTGATATTCACCATTCGATTATTGGTCCGGCAAATATTTCGCGATCAACCAAGATCTGAATTATTGGCTTTTATTTTAGTGACATTTGGGTCTGGACTTGGCTGGGCAGTTAATGGAATATTGCCACTGACTTCAGATTTCTGGGTGGCGGAAGCTTATCCGTTCCTTTCTTCATTTCAAAATCCGCATTTTCCACTTGGTCTGGGTATAATGGTTCGCCTTCTGATCAATGAATTTTCTGCTTCACGGCGGGTGGGCGAGTGGTTTGTAAATGGATTATGGGGATTTTTACTCGCCGTCATCCTGCCGTTTGGGGTTATTGTGTTGGCAAGTGTTTATGGAGTGATTTTTGCCCTCGATTTTATTCGAAACAAAAAATTTTCGTTTCGTCCAATTCACACTGGAATCATATTAGGCGTCTTTGTTGTTTTGTATCAATATGTGGCGACATTCCTTGATCCCGTTTTGTCCGGTTGGAATGCGCAAAATATTACAAAATCCCCTGGCATCCTTGATTTGCTGATTTCTTTTTCCCCCATGCTGCCAATCGCCATTTATGGAATATGGAGGTGTTGGAAAAAAAGTAAACCTTTCAGCCATGAGCATTCCATTTTTATCATCTGGTTGCTTGTGAGCCTCGTGTTGGTCATCATTCCGTTTCCATTGCAGAGGCGCTTTTTGCTGGGCTTTCATATACCATGTGTGATTCTTGGGGTTATTGGATTGCGCGAGTTATTGACAGAAAAGAAGTTTAATATTGCAACGCCTGTACTTATTCTGATCATGATCCCGACCAATCTCCTGCTTCTTTCCGGGGCAATTTATGCGGGTTTTACTCAGGAGCCCGCACTCTATATATCCATAAACGAGCGGTTGGCAATGGATTGGATCAATAGAAATACCCCAGAGGGATCCGTTATATTTTCTTCTCCGGAGATGGGCGTTTTTATCCCTGCCTACACCGGGAGGAAAGTAGTCTATGGGCATCTTTTTGAAACCATTGATGCGGAGTCAAAAAAAGAGTGGATAATTCATACATTACAATCAAAACCATTGATCCTTGATAAGGGGCATCCTTTTTGGAAAGATGTCGATTACATCTTCTGGGGAGCCCGCGAAGAGGCGTATGGGGGTGCTCCACCAGGTGATGCGAATATTGTTTTTTCTCATAATGGTATAACCATATTTTCAACGACGAGCCAGCCGTGAATTTCAAATACCGGCTCATTTTGGGAATCTCTTTATTGCCCCTGGTATATTTTGCATTCCAGGCAAATCGTATTCCCTACCCTCCCGACAGTGGCTATTCTGATTTTGCTATCACCCATTTTCCAAATTTAGTATATTTGCAGGATTCCATCCGTCAATACGGACAGGTCCCATTGTGGTCAAATGCAATTCTTGGGGGTTATCCCTATGACGCCAATCCGCTCTCGAGCCTTTGGTATCCACCTTATTGGGCTTCGGTAATATTCCCGGCGCAGATAGGATTGAATGTTCTTGTGATTGCTCACCTGGTTTGGGGGGCAGCCGGCATGTATTCTTACCTTTTACTGCTGAATCATCATCGATTTGGGGCTTTTATGGCTGCGATGGCATTCATGTGGATGCCCAAAATTTTTGCGCATTGGGGGGCTGGACATGTCACGCTGGTGTGGGCAGTGTGTTGGACGCCCTGGTTGTTGTATTCAATGCGGGGGCAATTTTCGAACGAAAAAATAAAGCGCACCTATCCCGGAATTATCCTTGGATTGATATTTTTGGCAGATCCGCGGTGGATTGTCTGGGCTGGAAGTTTGTATTTAATCTACTCGTGCTATGTGTACTTGACGAAAAATCCATTAAAAAGAACTTTTTTCATAAAAAATCTAACGGGGCTATTTTTGCAATTGGGAACCACTCTGATCCTGGCATTGCTCGTGTCCGCTCCATTGCTATTACCTCTGGCGCAGTATACAAGCTTGTCCACCCGGGCAATGATGGATATCTCCTCGCAATTGCTTTATTCCCTTCCGGTAAATCATTTGCTGGGTGTGATTATCCCCGACTTTGGCGGGTTCTCAGAATGGATTTCCTACTTCGGGATTGTTCCACTGTTTGGTATGATCTATGGAGTTGCGCATAGGAGAATTCGACCAAAAATCTGGCTATGGGTGGTGGGATTTATCATCTGTTTTCTTGTCGCGATTGGCGATCAAACCCCGATTGCCAGCGTGATCATGAGGCTCCCTGTTTTCGAATGGCAAAGGATCCCCACCCGAATCTTATTCCTGGCGGGTGTTTTTTCGGCGGTTATTTTATCGAATGTTATCAGCGAAATCCTAAAGGATGAGGATGAATCGGGATTTGATCCGATCTTCTTCCTGGTCATCCCGACAATATTTCTTGTCCTGTTATTTTTGGGGATTCAATTAGTGAATAAGGAAATATCCAATGAATTCATCTGGGCAACAATAGTTGCGGTACTGGGGGTGCTCATTTTTCGGTTAATTAGAAAAAATAAAAAAAAGGTAATGATAATATTATTGGGCTTCCTGATGCTATTTGATTTGATTGGGTCCGATATCCAAATGATTGAGTTCCGATCATTGGAAAATGTGTTCACACCAAAAAATAAAACCACCCAGTTGCTGAGTGAAAGCGGAGAATTATTCAGGGTTTATTCTCCCTCGTATAGCATTCCGCAAGAAATAGCCGCAATTGAACGAATACAATTACTGGATGGAATTGATCCAATGCAATTACGCCAAACTGTCGACTATATGGAGGCTGCTGCGGGGATACCGATGGATCAGTATAGCGTTACAATGCCGCCATTCAAGACGGGAAATCCGGAGGTTGATAATCAGGATTTTCTGCCAGACGCAAGACTGCTGGGAAAAATGAATGTGAAGTATGTGGTTTCAGAATTCCCCATCCATTCGAAAGGGTTAAATTTAATAAATTCTTCTGGTATTCCATACGTTTATCAAAATCGATACTTCCTTCCAAGAATTTATCTTATGAATGATAATCACAATGTTGATCAGGTGGATGTTCGCTATTATTCGCCTAATCAAATCACAATTTCCTCGGATCGCGCCGGGACCATTGTATTTGCTGATGTCATGTACCCCGGCTGGATATGCAAGGTGGATGGAGTACCAATTCCATTGAAAAGCTATGATGGATTATTCCGCAGTGTTATTGTTAATGATGGTAACCATATAATCGAATTGAATTACCGTCCAGTTTTGTTATACATTGGACTGGCTGTTTCTGTTGTAACATGGGTTCTGCTGGTGGCTATACTTCTATATTATTTCAAGAAGAAGAAACACCATGTTGTATAGGTTACCCAATATGGCAGTTATTCAAAGGGTGTTAAGCTGCAAAAATATCCACCTTCTCCCTGTTGTAGTTATTCCAATTATTCTTTTTGCTGATTTAATTTTATCTGGCAAAGCATTCATTTGGGGATTACCATCATTACAATTTGTGCCATGGACGTCGTTGGCGTGGAGCAGTATTCAGGATGGTGTTTTCCCTTTCTGGAATCCCTACAATGGATTTGGTGCACCATTGTTTGCCAACTATCAATTGGGTTTATTATATCCACCCAACTATATATTGGGGTTATTGAATGCGCTCGGTGGGGCATCCTGGGTTGCATATGGATACTCCCTGCTCATTGTTGCCCATGTTATCTGGACGGGGATGGGAATGCTCCGGCTAATGGAACGGTTGGGTGCAAACAGGCTTGGTCAAATTATTGGAGCGCTGGCTTTTCAATTATCTGGGTATCTCGTTGGGCGGGCGGAATTTTTCTCCATGGTATATGCAATTGCGTGGTTGCCATGGATCATTTATGCGGTTGATTTAATCTCTCCAGTGGTTTTATCAAAACAAACTGATGGAAAGGTTAAAAATATTGGGTTACTTTCATTATTCCTTACATTCCAGCTGCTTGCCGGACACGCGCAATTAACCTGGTACACCATTCAAATTGCTTTTATTTATGGCGGCTGGTCCGCTTACAGGCATCAAAAAATTCGTGGATTGGTTAAGTGGTTGGGTATTTATTTGTTGGCGGGGGGCGTTGCTGGATTATCAGCATCCTTTCAATTAATTCCAACTGCTGAATACTTACTTGAATCCCAACGATCTTCTGCATACGATCCGGTAAATGCCATGAATTATTCTTTTTGGCCTTGGCGATTTTTTACATTATTTGCCCCGGATTTTTTTGGAAATCCCGCTGATGGTAATTATTGGGGGTATGCCGCCTTTTGGGAAGACGCATTATATATTGGAATACTTCCGTTGATGTCTGCAATTGGCACAATTTTTCTGCCAGAAAATAAGAGGGGTTGGGAGGGGAAGAACATCATCCTATTCTTTTGGGTTATTATTTTCATCGCAATTTTGCTTGCGCTGGGTGGTAACACTCCCATCTTCCCCTTCTTGTTCAATCATGTTCCAACATTTGACATGTTCCAGGCTCCAACTCGATACATGATCTGGGCTGAATTCTCGCTGTCAATTCTTGCGGGTATTGGGATCAGCCAGTGGACACCCTCGTCGGTGAATGCCCGAAAAAACTGGAACCGGCTGATCATGTCAATGTTTGCCCTGGCTGTTGCCGCCGGTTTGACACTTGTCTTCTTGCGGGCTGTGAAACCAACGATTGGTGTCAGTATTGTCGCAATGAGTGTTTTGGTAATTCTGACCATCTACTTATGGAAATTGATGCCCGAGAAAAATTCATCAGGATATGGATTCTGGAAACTTCTTGTTATTGTTTTTGTTGGCGTTGATCTTCTTGGGGCATGGTGGGGGTATCATCAAAATGTTGAATCTTCATTTTATAAAACTGTTTTTGCTGAGGGCATGCAGGTAGAATCAACCTCAGAGCAATCCAGAATTTTTATGGATTCAGACCTTGAATCCATGCTCAAATTCGGTCGGTTTCTCCGGTTTGGTGATTTTCGTCCATTGGAAGAATGGTCCCATTATCGCCAATTCAACCTGCCGAATCTAAACATCTTGAATCGCCAGGTAATGGTCAATAATTTCGATCCATTATTGCCAGCCCGATATGCAGAATGGATGGAATTTTCGAAAGAAGCCAATCAGGAAACACTCAATCGTTTTTTATCCATGGCTGGGGTCAATTATTATTATCAATACGATAGTTACGCTCCACTGGGATTAAAATTAACTACAATTGATCAGCCTTTGGAGCGCTACCAATGGTATTCCTGTGCCGAACAAATACCAGACAAGGAAAATATTCTTAGTACTGTGATTCGAGAGGCGTCCAAGGAAAAAAATGAAAGATGCGCTGTTATAGAATCTCAGGCGGAAGAGACATATGAGAAACCGGGTTCTTCGGCAAGCATTCAAATTGCGGATGAGAATCCAATCAAAATTACCCTGTCAGTAAATGCTGAGGCCGATGGATGGCTTGTGTTAGCAGATACCTGGTATCCGGGTTGGCGCGCAATGATGGATGGTCAAATTGAGCTACCGATCGAGAGGGCAAATTTTCTCTTTCGCGCGGTTAAGATGCCCAAAGGCGAACATGTTGTTGATTTTGAATATCGTCCTGGATGGATCACCCCGGCAATATTGATGAGTTTGTTGGGATGTGCTACACTAATTATTCTGTTATTGGGTGATAGGAAAAGACTGCTAAAAAAGATTGGAGCCCCGCATTCAAATGGATGAAAATGTTGTTAAGATACAGGGTTTTTGCAATAAAGTATTGGCAAATCTTGAAAAAGTTATTGTTGGAAAAAAACACGTATTGGAACAGGTCATTGTTGGATTAATTTGCCAGGGTCATATCCTGATAGAAGATGTACCGGGGGTTGGGAAGACCATTATGGCGCGAGCTTTATCCAAGTCGATTGGATGTTCATTTAATAGGTTACAATTTACACCTGATATGCTTCCCAGTGATGTTACAGGTGTATCCATTTTTAACCAGGTATCAAGGGAATTTGAGTTTCGCCCTGGACCAGTAATGGCGCAAATTTTACTTGGCGATGAAATTAATCGTGCAACCCCCAAAACTCAATCTGCTTTATTGGAAGCAATGGAAGAACGCCAGGTTACGGTTGATGGTGTGACATATCCATTACCTAAGCCATTCATGGTGATGGCTACTCAAAATCCAATTGAGTACGAAGGGACTTTTCCTCTTCCGGAAGCTCAATTGGACCGGTTTTTGATGAGAATTCGACTGGGGTATCCGCAGCTTAGTGATGAAATCCATATTTTGGAACTCCAACAAATCCGTCATCCCATTGAGGGGATTGGGATTGTTGCCAGTGTGGAAGATTTGTTGGCTGTTCAGGAGTCAGCCAAATATATTTATGTTTCTCCTGCAATCAAGCGATACATCGTTGAACTGGTTCGGGCTACCAGGGAACATCAGGATGTCTATCTTGGCGCAAGCCCCCGGGGGAGCCTTGGGCTGTTCCGGGCAGGGCAGGTCAGAGCAGCAATCATGGGTAGGGATTTTGTCCTTCCGGACGACATTAAATATCTTGCCCCCCTGATTTTGGGGCATCGGATTGTTGTACAACCTGCATCCCGTTTGCGAAACCTGACCCCGGACCAAATTGTTGCAGAAGTCCTTGGTTACTTGCCAGTTCCTTCTGTGGAAATTTCAAAAAAGTAACCGGTCTCGTGAATCGATGACGATACGCTCAACATTTTGGGTGTTGCTTGGGTTACTGGCTGCGTCTTTTTGGGCGGGTAACTTCACGCGCTCATTTGTTTACTACCGCGTTGCATACTTCTTGTTGTTTGTATTATTATTTAGTTTGATTTGGGGATTATTGTCGATTCGGGGTTTGTCAGTCAAACGGTCAGCTAGAATTCATCGATTGCCGGTTGGAGCTATTTTTGAAGAGCGATTTGAGGTTGTCAATCCAACGCGTTACGGGCGTCTATGGATTGAAATTGAAGATCAATCCAACCTGCCAGGCAGCCGTAGTTCCAAGGTTATTTCAGCTGTTGGCGGCAGGCAATCCCGTACCTATGTAACCCGAACATTGCTTCAACAAAGAGGTGTGTTTCCGCTAGGACCAACAAGATTGATAACGGGTGATCCATTTGGACTTTTTCTTTTCAAGAGAGAATTTCCACCAGTTAACCAGTTGTTGGTGCTGCCCTATATTGTAGATTTGGATTATTTCCCATTCCTTCCTGGTTTATTGCCCGGTGGCAGGGCGTTACATCGGCGAACATTGGAAGTATCACCGCACGCTGCCGGGGTCAGGGAATATGCTCCCGGCGACCCTCTCAGTAGAATACACTGGAAAAGTACAGCCCGGCGCGACCACATCATGGTTAAGGAATTTGAGCAGGATCCACAAGCAGATGTGTGGATTTTACTGGATGCGCATAGGCATTCTCACATTCGAGAGAAACAATCGAAAAGACAACAGCCCGTTGAGCAATTCTGGTTTTGGACTCACAAATCAGAAGTTTACCTGGCGGCGGATACCTACGAATACCTTGTCAGCGCATGCGCATCGATTGCAAATTACTACGTACGCTCCAACCGGGCAGTTGGATTTGTGAGTCACGGACATTCCTATGTGGCTTTGCCGGTGGAGCGGGGGGAGCGTCAACTGGCAAAAATTATTGAGACCCTGGCGTTATTGGACGCTGATGGTCCCTTGACGGTTTTAGGGTTGGTCAATGCCCAGGCTTCTTCTATTGCCCGCGGAAGCACAGTGGTTCTACTTACCCCTTCCAGGGATATTCAAGTTGAAATGGCTGTCGATGAGCTTCTCCGACGTGATATGAATCCCATCGTTGTCATGGTTGCCTCAGAATCATTTGGCGGTGAAGGCGGATCACTTGATGTGGCTGCTCATATTCAAGCCAGAGGTGTACCGCTTAAGATTCTTCGGTGCGAGAATAATATATTACGAGACCTGCAATTAAATCACAACGTTTAATGTTGTTCTTATTAACCCGAGTGATGGTTGGTGTGAGCATGACCGGATTCGGCATCCGGTAGATCGTGAATTAAGTCAATTGCATGGGGAAGAACAAACTTGATGACGCGAAAATTCTCCACTGCCGCTTTTGGATTTCCGGGAAAGTTGACAATGAGACTTTTTTTTCGAATCCCCGCCATAGGTCGTGATAGCATGGCATGAGGGGTTATTTTCAAACTTGATTCCAGGATTGCCTGGATGATCCCCGGAGCCTGTTTATCTAGGATGGCAATCGTTGCTTCCGGGGTGACATCTCTTGGCGCAAATCCGGTTCCCCCTGTTGTTAAGATCACATTCACGCCAAGGACATCGGACCAATAAATCAAAGTCTCTGATATTTGAGTTATTTCGTCCGGCACGATCCGTGTTTCAATGATCTTACCACCAAATTCAGAAATCTCTTTTACAAGCGCTGGCCCGGAGAGATCAGGACGCAGTTGTGCATAAGATCGATCAGATATGGTCAGAATTGCAAAAGAAATCTCAGCCATTTTTCTCAATACAATCTACACAACAACATCCGGGGGAGACAATAATTCAATGAGAGTAGCTGGCATAAATGGTTTGAGGAGAAAATGATTTGCGCCAGCTTCTATGCAGGCGTATTTTAACTCTTCCCCAGAAGTCATAATCACATTGAGAGGAATTTCAGAACAATACTGCCTGATCTTTTTTACAAGGTCGATACCATTCAGTGTTTGGAGGTGAACATCAAGGATAATGGCATCCGGGTGATTGGTTATAATCGACTGAATGATTGTTTCGGTTGATACTGGGGAAATTTCAATCACCGAAAAATTATCCAACTCCAACAATGTTTTTAATAGTGTTCGCATTGTTGGGTCGTCATCAATCAACATTACTTTTTTCAATAGAAAACCTCTCTATTTATTGAGGCGCCCCCGCCGAGAATCGAACTCGGAACCGACGGATTAGAAGTCCGGCGCTCTATCCTATTGAGCTACGAGGGCAATTTCCCCTATTTTTTTGCCAGCAGGGGACGGATACCGTAATACACTTTGGGACCAGACAAGGTTCTTAAGAGCGTCACTGCTGGTTTCCCAATCTTATCAGATAATTCCTGAATTGTGAGTGGTTGATTGCCATTCGCCAGGAACACACGAAAGACGCTATCCACAAGTGTGGTTGTCCTGGTAAGAAAATCGGATTGCCTGGCGCAATGTGTTGTTAGAATATGTTGAATACCATCCACGCGTGTTACTTCGGCAGTGTTGGGATCAATCCAGTCAATTTCAAGAATATTTGTGGCGTCTTTAAACGTATTTTGATGCTCTTCGCAAAGGCAGGAGAACAAGAATATTCTCCAATTATTATCATTTTCCTTCCACCAGGAAAAATCAATGTGAAACGGTGTATTCAGATTGGGTTTAATCAAGCTTGGACGCTGGATCACCATTATGTTTGCTCCTCAGCCGCTACCTCAGGTTGGTAACGGAAGTAAAGGTCACCCAGGTGAACCGACCAAGGACGATTGAAAAGGACATCCAATATTGGGCCTGGCGGGCAACGCCGGACCAGGTTCACCACAGCATATAATTCCTGGGCGTGGACATGTCCTTGAGGGCTGAGTTTGGAAAGCTGGATCATTGAATTTCGAACGATGGTATCAAGATTGTTGCGATTGCTGTTTGTCTGGTTCCAAAGCTCGTCGAGACGGGTGGTATCTGTGATGGCAATTGCCATGCGTTCGTCAAAATTGGCGTAAACCTGTTGTTTCAACATGGCATAGACCAGTCCACCGTCAGCCCCCACCAATAATGTGCGAACCCATTCACGGGTGGGATGCTTTTTCCCCAATGATATGATGATTTCTCCGGGTTCTCCCCGGCTTAATGTGATTTGACAACCAGGAAAAAGGTTGTTTGCATCGTACCAGTCTTTCAATCCAAAGACGTATTTATGTGGACGCACCACCCATCCGCTGAATCGATTTTTGTTGGTATTGTCAACAAAAGTAAACAATACCCTGGGAGATTCATAGGCGGTGGGGAATAGTCTCTCCAGGCGCCTGGTTAATGGAATCGTTCCAGCCCTCCAGTGAGGGTAAATGAGAGTGACTGTAACCTGGTTGACCTCTTCGTCGTCATTTGCAAGCTCTGGTGACAGCTCATCGTAACTGGCTGTATCAAATGCGGGCAGGTATTTTTGTATATTATTCGATTGGTGATAATCAATCGGAAAATAACGGAGCATTGGGTGTTCCGATTGCACCTCGTCCGGTTCCAGCCTGTGCAGGAACCAGAGGATTTCTCCAGAAGCGCCAATTTCATCAAACCTTGTATCTTCCTGGAGGGCGAGATTCAGAGAGAATTCTGTTAATTTTGGGTTTACATCCGTAGGCAAATCTATTTCCTGGATGATTTTGTTGGTTGTCAGCGGACCGCCATTGGCTTCTTCCAGTAACGCTTCAGCCAAATTCAAATGACCAAGATTAATATCAACCAGAAGGGCACGGGGAAACCATCTGCCGGCAATTTGAACGATATCTGGATTTGATTCCAACAAATCCAGCAAGCGGACAGATAAAATTTTCCCGTATTTTTTTAATACATAAGCCGGATCTAGAAGAGGATCGTCCAATTGAACGGGTATGGGCATATTCAAGGAGTGATTTTCAACCCCGCAAGCGAATTCTTTAACCGCTCCATTTTCTAATCGGACTGAAATCACATCAAAAGGATCAAATTCTGGATTACTGCCTTTGCGGCTACCGATTACTTTTCCTTTGCTCCAATCCAAAGCGGGGAAACATAGCTCCATCCCGATCTCGTAATTATTTTTTGGTATGTAGACATCACACGTGTTGGAGGATTGCTTCAACTCCAACAACTTTTTTTCGCGTTGTATACGAAAATTAATTAATGCTCGAATCAATTCATGGGGCGTCTGAGGGGTTTCTATCTCCAGGAGATGGTTGTATAAAAAATCAAGATCCTCATTTTCAATTTGCAAACTGTCCCAGTAATTTTCTGCAAGCGTGAGTGGTTTTATTCCTGTCATGTTTTATCCGTCATCCTGCTTAAATCGTAACAAGTATTATACTCCACCTCATGGATATTGATTATCAAGCCATTCTGTTGGATTGACTTGAATGCCATTAACCCAGATTTCCCAGTGCAGGTGAGGTCCAGTTACTCTGCCGGTTTTGCCGACAAAGCCAATCAGTTGACCTGCCTCCACATAATCTCCTTCTTTAACAAACATTTCCAATTGATGCCCGTATCCACTGAACACACCCCAACCATGATCAATCAGGGTGAAGTTACCTCTAACCACCAGTTCTTCTGCCATAACAACGCGGCCTGGAGCCGTTGCATAAATATTTAAAGTATTCCCACATGTTGTAAGGTCAAGCCCGGTATGGAAGTAATCAAAATCTCCATCGTTGTAGGCGCGTCGATTGCCAAATCTATCCGTTACGCAGGTTGGATCTGCATAAACCCCTGGCGGCACATCAATAGGCACAATGAATGGATCAGACCATAATTTATTGGTAGTAAATTGGGAAATCACATTTCGAACAAGGATATCTTCGGGCTCGGTATTTGCCCTGTCAATCGTTGCGGGATCGACGATCAGTCTCTGGTCGCTGCGGAATTTGCCGGCAGCAACCAGGATCGGCTGAGAAATCGAGTAAATACCTCCATCTGATGCAGTAATGGAAAGGGAGAACTCACTTAGCCCTACTGGATGCATGGCGTGAATTCCCTGCAAGGCGACGTATTCATTGGTATCCTGTTGAACAAAGAACAGATTGTTTCCCGCGAGATTACCTTCCAATTGAACCGGTTCTGTTGTCTTGATTCGAACAACCGTCGTTTGTCCCTGCACCAGTGGAAGAGGATAAATATCCATTGTTTGAACTATTGAAGAATATAAATTAGTTGTGGCGCTGGCTTGATCTATCGTTCCGGGATAATAATCCCCCGGCAGTAACATTGTGCGATCGGGTTGTTGAATGGATAAAATTATTACCCAGGGAGAGATTTGTTGATTGGCAGAAAGTTCCAATAAAGAGAGTCTTGTTGGTACCGGGTTGGCGCTTATGTCTTCCGCGGTTTGAGCAAGAATTAATGACGCGCCTGCATAAACCTGCGAGGCGGATGTTAGTTTGTTGATTCGGGAAATTTCATCAAGGGATATGTACCGATCAATTACAAGATGTCTTAAGGAACTACCGATAGGCACAATATTTGAATTGATATCGCCCGACACCCCTTCCAGATTTGGGATGGTGAGGATCATGCCTTCATATAAAAAGTTTGGATCTGAGATATCGTTTGCCCGAAGAAGCTCAACAACAGTTGTGTTAAATCTGATGGCAATGTCCGCCAGTGTATCTCCTGACTGTACTGTATATGTTGGGGGAGGTGGCGGCTCTGGTTGGGCGTATGCTACCTTAAAATTGAGACAGATGGTCAGGATAATGAATAAGCAAATCAATGTTTTAAAGATCTTTGAAAACAAGCATATCTCCTATTTGAAAATCCTCAATCCGGCTCTCGTGCAATTCCAGGATATATTTGGCTGGTTTCTCTGGAAGGTGAGCAATTGTCCATCGTTTTGCGATTTTTTTATCCACCACCCGATTGTTTTCATTCAGCCATATCACTGTAATGTTGAAATTCATAAATAGCATATGGATGGAGGAAAAAAGACGGGATTCATAATTTTCGATGAACAACATTCCCTCGTGGGGTCTCAGAAATTTTTGAAGCATTAATCCTCTTAATTGGCAGCCAAAGGTGATGCATTTTACCGCTTGAATGTTAACTTGAGGATTTTGGATACTTGTAATATTTACAAATTGCTTCATGATTAAACAACAGTACCTTTATGGCTGGATGAGAGGACGCGGTCTATGCTGTCAAGTAATTCCTGGGGGCGGAAGGGTTTGCTGATGTAATCATCCACTCTGGCAATATGCAAACCCAATACTCTGTCTATCGCCTGGGCTTTGGCGGTAATGATGATGACTGGAATATGACTGGTTGACTCAGATGATTTTAACTGATGATAAACATCCCATCCATCCATGTCAGGCATCATTAAATCTAAAAGAACCAGGTCCGGTAATTCCTGTTGAACAATTGATAAACCATGATGACCGCCGTTAGCGCCCTTTACATCGAAACCCCGACGGTTTAGTATAATAGTCACCAAGTCCACCATTTCGGGATCGTCTTCAATATACACGATGCGGCGTCTTGCATCAGCATTCATATTATTCTCCTTGGGTTATGATAAGTTTACCACAGCATTCTCGAAAGGAATTACCTTGAAAATAACAACATGGAATGTCAATGGCATCAGGGCTGTACTTGGAAAAGGTTTGTGGGACAGGGTCAGAGAATTGGATCCTGATATTTTTTGTTTACAGGAAATTAAAGCAAAGGAAGATCAGGTGGCAGAGGATCTGAGAAACCTGCCTGGGTATGAGCATCATTGGAATCCAGCCGAAAGACCAGGATACAGCGGGGTTGCAACTTATTATCGCCAATTGCCTGTACAAATTTCCCTTGGCTTGGGTGACGAACGCTTTGACGATGAGGGACGGGTTATCCGACTGGATTATAGCCAATTTACGTTATTCAACATTTACTTTCCAAATGGTCAAAGAGGATTGGATCGCGTGGAGTACAAACTGGAATTTTATGCGAAGTTATTGGATATTTGCAATTACTTACATAAAGCCGGAAAGCAGATCATCATTACCGGGGATTTTAACACTGCTCATCAAGAGATTGATCTTGCCAATCCCAAAGAAAACTCCAAGACATCTGGATTTTTACCAGAGGAAAGGGAGTGGGTGCAACGATTTTTAGACTCTGGCTTTCTGGATGCATTTCGGGTCTTGTATCCAGATAGGATTCAGTATACATGGTGGACGTATCGGTTTGGGGCTCGAAGAAGGAATATCGGATGGCGATTGGATTATTATCTGGTTTCTAACGCATTGATGGAGAGGGTACAGGATGTTGTCATTCACGACCAAATTGAAGGATCAGACCATTGTCCAGTTACGCTTACTTTGGATATTTGATTTGAATATTATGGATATGATATACTGAACGACGGAGGAAGCGTTCGAATGGGAAAACAACGAATATTGCTTGTGGACGACCATGAAGTTGTCCGGATTGGACTAAGAGCTCTTCTTGAAAGAAACACTCAATTTGAGGTGGTTGGTGAAGCGGGTACGGCAAAGGAAGCATTAGAACAGGTCTCCCGTTCCCATCCGGATGTGGTTCTTATGGATATTCGTTTGCCTGGAGCGTCTGGAATTGAAGCATGTGAGGAAATTACCAGGAATTATCCGGAAACAAAAGTAATTATGTTGACTTCCTATGCTGAGGATGAAATGTTGTTTTCGGCAATCCGAGCCGGCGCATCTGGGTATGTCCTTAAACAAATAGGGGGTGAGGATTTAATACGGGCAATTGAGGCTGTTGGAAGGGGTGAAGCATCACTTGATTCAGCGGTTACCCAAAGGGTGTTCCAGGAAGTTCGCCGGGCAGTAAAAGAAGAGGAAGCATCTGCGTTTGCCAACCTTAGCCAACAGGAACGTCATGTCTTATTATTGGTGTCCGAGGGGAAAACAAATCGTGAAATTGCAAAGGCATTATTCCTGGGCGAAGGCACAGTAAGAAATTATGTTTCCAGCATCTTATCCAAATTAGGTGTCAGCAACCGCGCTGAGGCAGCTGCTTATGCCGTGGAACATAATTTGCGGGAATATATCTAATATTAGGATTGGATAGAATTAACCGTGGCTGACGGGATGGTAATTAATGAAACCATCCCGTAATTTTTGTCCACAATGGGGGAGCGAGAATAATTATTCCTATTAGCAGAGCGGTTATGGATGAAATTAATACTGAAGCAGCTGCCGTATCCTTGGCGATTTTTGCCAGGGGGTGAAATTCTGATGTCGCCAGGTTGACAACCGTTTCAAGGCTGGTATTGAATCCTTCTGCCAACCAGACAATGCCAATTGCTGTAATGAGGAATAACCACTCAAGTTTATTAATGTTAAGCCATGCAGAAATGAGGATTACAACGCTGGTGGCTGCCAGATGGATTCTTGCATTCGGTTGCGTTTGCAGCAAATATGTGATGCCCTGAAATGCATATTTGAAGGATAGTCGGCGGTTTGTCATATATTTCATGGCTGTGGTTTAATATTTTGGAGACACAAGGTTTAAGCCCATATCCGATAATATCTGATCTTGGATTTTCCACATGGGTTCCTGACTCTCTGGAGTATCGTGATCCATTCCCAGCAGATGGAGAACTCCATGGATGATAAGCAATGAAAGTTCCGATTGTATTTCATGCCCTGCAGTGACGGCTTGCTCGTTTGCCTTTTGATATGAGATGATAATATCTCCAAGGTAATAATTCCCTGTCTCAGGGTCGATTTCATCAACATTGAATGACAATACATCGGTTGGGGCATCAATTCCCAAATATTCCCGATTTAATTCCTGCAACAAATCGTTGTCGGTAATGATAATACTCAAGTCCACATTTGGTTTTGGAGACTGGAAATTCAACGCGTAACTTGCCACTTTCTCCAGCCACGAGTTGTCAATATCAATAACATGATCTACTTCGATTGCTATATTAATCATGTCTGCCTGCCTTATTCTGATTTGGATTCGGATGAATTCGTTTTTGGTAATTCGGGATATTGGATCCTGGGATGATAGGTGTTTTTTAAGGTTCGAAAAAAGGATTCTTCAATCAAATATAGATCGCGCATTGTTAAGGGTGCTTCGTTCAATTGCCCTTCACTCCGATAAAAATCAATCGCCTTTTTAATCAAAGCGCGCAGATCATCGTCGTTTTCAGGAAAATCTGCCCTTGCACGCGCCTCACACCCATCCGCCAGCATCAGCAACGCTGTTTCCCGGCTTTGTGGTGGGGGACCGGGATACCGAAATTTATCTTTATCAACCAGCTCCGGGTTATTGTCGGCGCGGCTCAGTGCCCGGCTGTATTGATATCGCGTCAATAAGGTTCCGTGATGTTCAGACATGAATGAGATGATTCTACCTGGCAAGCGGAATTTTTTACCAAGCGACAATCCATCAAGGACGTGCTGGATGATTTTCCCGGCACTATATTCCGGATCAAGGTTGTCATGAGTATCGATTTTTCCCGGAACTTGATTTTCAATGAAAAAGGATGGGTTTTGGGATTTGCCAACATCGTGATAGATCGCTCCAACCCGTGTTAATAACGGATCAGCGCCGATGGCTTCAGCAGCTTGTTCGGCAAGATTGGCAACCTGCAGGCTGTGTTGATAGGTTCCAGGTGCGTTTTGAAGAAGGTAACGCAGGAGAGGGTGGTCTGGTCGGGCAAGTTCCAGCAATTGAAGACCAGTCACCTGTCCAAGCAGTTGAGCGAACAAAGATTGTACCCCGAGCGCAATTACCGTTGCAGAAATTGCATGAATAAAGGTTGCCCCAATTAATGTCCCAATTCCCACCCAATCTGTAAATGCGTTTGGAAGTCGATATGCCAGGATGATTAATGTGCCAATTCCTGTCATAATCAAGCTTGCCCATAAAAAGTGGACAATTCGATATCCCTTGCGAAGCGCAAGCATGCCGGAAAAATTGAGCGCGATGTAGAATACTGTCAATTCTGTAGTGTTGGAAATTCCATATGAGGTGAGGATTGCCAACAGGCTGGATAAAATCAAACCCAGCTCAAAATTAAAAAGACCAGCGATGGAAAGCCCAAAAGCTGCCAGGGGGAATAGGTAGGGAATGACGACCCGATTGGGAATAATAATCCGACTTATCACCAGGAAGAGCAAAAAAAGCGATCCAATCAGAATAATGGCGCGGCTGTTCCATAAAATATGAGGTGCTCGAAATTTTAAATACAAGGCGGCAATTAAAAACACGGAGAAGCTAATGGCTAATGCGGATACGATGTTTCTTGAAGAGTCATCGGGCTTGATTAATCCATATTGGTTTAATGCCTCGATGGCAGTTTCTGATAAAATTTGTCCCCTCCGAACAATGATCTCACCAGCTACATAGGTTCGAGTAACTGGCGCTGTTGTTGAGATGGCTTGTTCCTGGGCGAGCCTGGTCTGCTCTTCGCTGTAGATACTGTTTGCCACAATAAACGGTGACACAAGGCTGACAATAACATCCGCCTGTGTTTCCGGGATGGAGTAACCAATCAGGGATGGGAGGTTTTGCCGGGCGGCATCAATTTGATCCTCCCGGATGGAGGGACGTAATGCGTCTCCCAATGTGCGAATTGCTTCTTCCTGGATAACCAGCCATTGGGTTTCATTGAGATCCAGTAAATCTTCAGCCAGATTTGGTGATACATCCAGATACTCCAGGGTCGCCAGGTCCGTGAATTTTTGATCCGGGGTTGAGTTTTTATCATTGCGAACATTATTGATAAAGGATAGCGTGGTTAACAACCTCTCGATTTGTTGGCGGGTAATTGCCGGATCGGGTATGAGGTATACAGGTTGTACTTTTTGGACTGCCTCTGCCTGTGCCTGACGTGTAAGAATCTGGCTTTGATAAGTTAATGTATAGGGTGCTTGGATATCCTGTTGGGATACGTCACCCTGTTTCAGGGTAAATAGCGCCGGACGGAGAGCAACATCAAATGCCAATACAAGAAATGAGATAAGAGTGATCATTACCAGAAAAATGATCAGCCAGGTATTGCGGGAAAAAATGGATTTTAAGAATTCTTTTGTACGATTTTCAATCATGATTAACCAGCAAGCATTTCTCGCACCATTTGATTAACCACGTTTCCTGGAGCACGTCCCTGTGTCATGGGCAGCAAGGCTTTCATAACCTTTCCAATATCAGCCTGACCTGTGGCGTTTAATTCGGTTATTATTTTTGCAACCAATTCTTTCAGTTCTGTTTCCGTGAGTTGGGCGGGCAGAAAGTTTTGAAGGATTGAGATTTCGTCCTGGGCTTCCTGGACCAAATCTGGACGATTGGCGCGGCGGGCTTCGTCCATAGCTTCCTGTCGAATCTTCACTTCTTTTTGGATAATTGCAGAAATGCCCGTTTCATCCAGGGGTTGTCCTCTGTCAATTTCAGTATTTTTTACGCTCGATAAAACCATGCGAATGGTTCGCCGAGCCACGTCGTTTTGGGAGCGCATTGCGTCTTTAAGTGCACTTTCAAGTTGACTTTTCGTTGTCATTTTTCATCTCCGTTTGTGAATATTGTAGTAATCATATCCCATTTACGGAAGAATAACAAAAACAAGGTCTTTTATTTGCTCAAACGTAGACTCGCCTATGCCGTCGACAAACAGCAAATCTTCAATGGATAAAAAAGGCCCTTTTGTATCGCGATATGTGATGATTGCATTTGCCTTTGTAGGACCAATGCCGGGCAATGCCTCCAGTTGATCAAACGTTGCCTGGTTTAGATCAATTGGGTTGCCCGGAGATGGAATCACTTGATTAGTGGAAATTGGAATGTTCCGTTCTCCAATCGGGATCTGGGTAACTGGCGGGATGTGTATTTGTTGACCGTCGCGTAGTTGTGCCGCAAGATTGATACTGGATCCGTCTGCATTTTTAGTCAGTCCGCCGGCAAGGAGCAGCAGGTCGTTGACCCTGCTGCCCCGGGGAACCTGGTAGACACCGGGTTGAACAATTTCACCAGATACGTATACGGTAATGGGGCTCAGAGTTGCTGTTGGTTCCAGGAGGATTGGAGTTCCCCTGGGAGGGCGAGCAATCAGGAGAATGATTGCTGATGCCAGAAACGTAAAAAGGACAATTAATAAAATGATCTGCCAGCCCTTGATTGATTGTGTTTCGATCATTGGAAATCCGATTAGTGAAAATGCCCGGCAATTATTCCTTGTCTGTTCAAATGTTATTGGAATTTTCCAAGGCAATTAATTCCTTGAGCGCCATACTGGATACTTCCAACATGTCAGGCGAAGGTTCGCAGGTTGTCATTTTTTGCAACCATAAATTAGGAAAGACCAACATCCTGACAATTGGGTTACTCAGATGATTTGCGGTCCATCGCATATATTCATATGCAAGGATAACTATAACAGGGATCAGCAAAATTCTACTTAAGATCCTCCATATTAAATCAAGAGGTCCAAGTAAAGCAAAGACAACTATGGATATCACAACAACAATTAGAAGAAACCCCGTGCCACATCGTGGATGTTCCAATGGGAAAGGGCTTATGTTTTCAGGGCTTAATTCCACCTGTGCCTCATATGCATTGATGGTTTTGTGTTCAGCTCCATGATAGGCAAAAAAGCGGTGGATTTCCGGCATTTTTCCGATTGCCCAAACATAAACCATGAGGAAGATCAACCGAATTATCCCCTCAATGAAGTTGATTACAAATGAATTGGTCTCAATGATTTTTTCCAATCCCCCCGCGATCAAGGTTGGGAGCACAAAAAAAATTCCGATCCCAATGACGAGTGATACGCCAACAGTTCCATACAGTGCAGGACCTTCGATTTTTTCTTCCTCGCCCGTTTGTTGGTTTGCAGAAAGGACAAGAAGCCTGGTGCCCAGGAGTAATGCATCAAGGAGGATAATCATTCCGCGCAGGAATGGTATTTTTATAAGCCTGGATTTGTATAATCCTGTTAATTCTTCCTTATGAATCGCTAATTCACCGTTGGGTTTACGAAACACTGCTGTTACATACTTTGAGCCGCGCATCATGACGCCCTCAAGCAGCGCCTGCCCTCCGTATGATGGGAACCTAAGTTTCTCTTCTGGCATACAAATGGCTTTCTATGCGGATTGATCACCAAAAAAATAGAAGAAGTGGATCAGGGATTGAATCCCTTTTTTCCAGGTCGGAAGGTGCAACTTTTCGTTTGGGCTGTGAATATTATCACCAGGCAAGCCAAAACCCGTTAAAACGGAATCGATTTTCAATATTTGTTGCATATCAGCAACAATGGGGACGCTCCCTCCTTCGCGCTTATATACTGGGGGGCGCTGCCAGACAACTTCAAAGGCTTTCGCCAACGCCAGTGCTGCGGGTTGATCTGGATCCGACATGCTTGCCGGCCCGCCTCCCAGGTAACTTAGCTCCCAGCGAATGCCGTCTGGTGCATTCATCTCCAGGTATCGTCTCAATTGCTGTTCCACATCTCTGGGGTGTTGGTCTGGCACAAGCCGCATGGAAACCTTTGCCATTGCCCAAGCGGGGATTACGGTTTTGGAGCCTTTACCGGTGAAGCCCGAAAAAATGCCATTAACATCCAAGGTGGGACGTACCCCGACTTGCTCAACGGGGGTATAGCCTTTTTCGCCGTACAAACCAGGAGATCCTGTTTGTTCTAGGAAGTAAGTGGGATCAGTTGGTAATTGTGACAAATTTTGTCTTTCGGTGTTGGATAGGGCGCAAACGGTATCATAAAAACCAGGCAGTGTAATGCGACCATTTTCATCATGCATGCCGCTAATTATTTTGCACAATGCATTCGCAGGATTTTGAATCACACCTCCGAATTGTCCTGAATGGAGGTCATGATCAGGTCCAAAGACTTTTAATTCAAAATATGCCAGACCCCGTAATCCATACACAATTGTTGGGGTATTTGGGTCGATCATTCCAGCATCAGGATTTAATGCAACCGTACTGCGGAGTTGTTCCTTTCTCGATTCCAACACATTATTAAAATTTGGCGAGCCGATTTCCTCTTCGCCCTCAATGACAAATTTCAGATTAACGGGAACCCCACCTTGTTTGAGAATGGCTTCTACAGCAGCTATGGAGGCAATAATCTGACCCTTCATATCCGAAGCACCGCGAGCGAAAAGAAAGTCGCCCTTTTCTAAGGGATCAAATGGCTCGGAATTCCACAGTTCCAGTGGGTCGGGAGGCTGGACATCATAATGCCCGTAAATTAATACTGTGGGAGAAGATTCTCCTGCAAGCAACCAATCCGCATATACTACAGGATGACCGGGTGTGGGAATAATTTCGACATGATGCATACCAATGGCGGATAATTTTTCTGCAATCCACCCAGCCGTTTTAATCATGTCATCTTTATGAATTGGATCTGTTGAAACAGAGGGAAATGTAATGAATTGTTTTAGATCTGCAAGAAATGACTGATAATGATCATTTGCATATTGACAGGCTGCGTTGCGCATATCCATTAGGTTACTCCTGATCAGAATGTATTGATTATAAGCGATTATGAAAAAGCAAACAAATAGGATTATGTTAGAATCATTCAAAAGGTTACGGATAACATGCTAATTATTAATGGAAAAATTGTTACTTGGGAATTACCCAATCGAATCCTGGATGGGCGGGCTGTTTATATTCAGGGAGATCAAATCATTGAAGTGGGGAACCAGGCTGACCTTCTCAATCGATATCCAAATGAAGAACGGGTGGATGCAGCTGGTCAATTGGTAATGCCAGGAATTATTTGCGCCCACACTCACTTTTATGGAGCTTTTGGCAGGGGAATGGCAATCAGTGGACCTGCTCCCAAGTCATTTCCTGAAGTTTTGGAAAAGTTATGGTGGAAATTGGACAGGGCATTGACGTTTGAGGATGTGGAGTATTCAACCCTGGTCTGTTTAATCGATGCCATTAAGCATGGAACCACCACCCTGGTTGATCATCATGCTTCGCCAAACGCAATTTCAGGCTCACTGGACGTTATTTCCGATGCAATTGATCGTTCCGGGTTGCGCGGGTGCCTTTGTTATGAGGTTACAGATCGAAACGGCGAGGATGGAATGATCGCCGGTGTTGAGGAAAATGTCCGATTTCTAAACAAGCTTTCTGAGGATCATCTGAATGGTCGCCTGGCGGGTTTGTTTGGATTACACGCCAGCCTGACATTATCAGAGAAGACGTTGGAATATTGCGTCAAGAATGCTTTTCCTAATATTGGTTTTCATATACACGTTGCCGAACATCCAGTTGATCAGGATGATAGTATGGAAAAATCGGGCACTCGCGTGGTGGATCGATTGGCGCAACATGGCATTTTACGGGAAAATTCCATTCTGGTTCACGCAGTTCACCTGGATGCCCGTGAAATTCAGCTTATTACTGATGCTGGCGCATGGGTCACTCATCAGCCGCGCTCAAATATGAATAATGGTGTTGGACTGGGAGATGTGGAAGCAATGATCCGGGCAGGGGTAAAGGTGTGTATTGGGAATGATGGATTTTCCAATGCCATGTGGGAAGAATGGAAAACAGCTTACCTTGTTCACAAATTGTGGAACAAGGACCCGCGAAGGATGAATGGCAACACATTAATGCAAATGGCAGTCTATCAAAATTCAGCACTTGCCACATCATTATTCGGGCGGCAGATTGGAATGATTACACCAGGCGCTCAGGCTGACATTATTTTTGTTGATTACAAACCTTTTACCGAGTTAACTGCCGGTAACCTGCCATGGCATATCATTTTTGGTTTCCGTGACGGTATGGTCACGACCACAATTGCTGCAGGAAAATTGCTTATGAAAAACAGAAAAATTATGACCTTGGATGAAGATGGGATCATTTCCCATGCGCGCACATTATCACAGCAAACACATCGCAGATATCAGTCCATGTAACAAGAAGGAGTTGAGAAAGTGGAAGAAATAATCATTGGCATCATTGGTGGTACAGGGAAAGAAGGAAAGGGGCTAGCTTATCGCTGGGCAAGGAATGGAATTAAGGTGCTTATTGGTTCCAGGCAACAGGAAAAAGCCGAGTCTGCTGCGTTGTTTGTTAATGAACGCCTTGGCTTTGATGGGGGTGTGGAAGGGGCGATAAATCAAGACGTTGCAGATCGGGCCAATATTGTTGTACTGACGGTGCCATTTAGTGCTCACGCTGCAATTTGCGAAGAAATTTCCCCATTTGTCCAGGGAAAAATTGTGATTGATGTGACCGTTCCGCTTGTTCCGCCCAGGGTTACAAAAGTACAAATGCCACCAGCAGGATCTGCAACCCAGGAGGCACAATCGATTTTCGGAGAAAACGTGAAGGTAGTCGCTGCGTTTCAAAATATTTCTTACGAAAATTTACTTAATGGCGAAAGTATCGCGGATTGCGACGTTATTGTTTGCGGTGGAGATCGTTCCGCCCGGGATGCGGTCATCGATTTGGTGAAAAAAACTGGTTTAAGTGGATGGGATGGAGGTCCAGTGGAAAATGCGGTTGTTGTTGAGGGTCTCACGTCCATCTTGATCGGTTTAAATAAACGATACGGAACCAATTCTGCGGGTATTCGGATAACTGGAATACCTCTTGAGTAACTATTGTTGAGGTAACCTTTGACGCTGACGCTAACACCAATTCATGGATTACCACTGTATCAGAAGGACGATCCGTTAACTTCAACAATCCTTGAAGCAATACGAGTTGAGGGAATTGAACTTCGGGATAGTGATATTCTTGTTGTCGCACAGAAGATTGTATCCAAAGTGGAGGGAAGGTTGGTTTACCTTGGGGATATTACACCTTCATCCATGGCACACCAATTGGCTGAGGTGACGGGGAAGGATCCGCGGTTTGTTGAATTGGTTTTACGGGAGAGTAAAAGCACTCTCAGGGTGCGAGGCGGAACCTTAATTGTTGAACACAACCTGGGTTTTATTTGTGCAAATGCCGGCATTGATCATTCCAATGTGAAGGGATTGTATGGAAGTGATGATGATTGGGTTTTGTTGCTCCCAGAAAATCCCGATCAATCCGCAGAGAACCTCAGGCGGGAAATCCTGGGATTTTCCGGCAAGAATGTTGGAATTTTGATTATTGATTCCCACGGCAGAGCCTGGCGCATGGGAGTGGTTGGTACAACGATAGGCTTGGCTGGAATCCCTGGTTTGGTGGATAAACGGGGAGATCCTGATTTGTTTGGGTATCGATTAAAAGTCACTCAAATTGCCGCTGCCGATGAATTAGCCGCAGCAGCATCTCTAATTATGGGACAGGCGGATGAGGCAGTGCCAGTGGTCCATGTTCGCGGTTTTCCCTATCCATTGAGGGATGGCTGTTTGCAGGAATTAATCCGACCACAGGAACAGGATTTATTTCGATAGAGAGGTGGAATGTACGCAATAGTGACTGTTTTGGATTTGTTTCCAAAGTTAAATGAATCGAATTTGCTTAAAGACCTGACCTTTGACTGCGGGTTGGGGGGTGCAACCCAGGGGCCCATTCCGCATTTCTCCTGGTTTGGCTCTGAGGAAATTGATCTTCAAGGGGTACAAACCTGTTTGAATATATTTGGCAGTGATAATCCTCCTTTTGAAATAATCACAACAGGATTGGGGATATTCACCGGGAAACAACCAGTTCTGTATATACCAATTGTCAAGACAAGGAAATTGTTGGAGTATCATGAAAGTCTGTGGGCTGAAATTCGTCCTTACCTGATTCAATCAAATCCATATTATCAGCCAGATCGGTGGATGCCACACATTACCCTTCTATACCAAAATATTATGCCTGGTCAGATATCCTGTTCTGTCGATTCGTTCATCAATTACTCTTTTGATCTCACATTCCCTGTTGATCACCTTGCCATTGCGTATACAGATGGCATCAACTCAAATATGCCTTATACGGTTCAGCTTTCAGGGGAATCATGAACGAAGGTTTGATGAAGGTTGTTGCGTTGTCGGGAGGAGTTGGCGGAGCCAAATTTGTTGATGGGTTATCGCTAAATCTTCCGCCGGAATATTTAACAACGATTGTGAACATTGGTGATGATTTTGAGCACTTTGGTTTAAAAATATGTCCCGACGTGGATACCATCCTATATACCCTCAGTGGATTGGCTAATCCATTCACGGGGTGGGGGAGAGATGGCGAGACCTGGACTGTTATGGGTGCGATTGAGCAAATGGGAGGACCCGCCTGGTTTCATCTAGGGGATCATGATGTAGCCTGGCACATGTTGAGAACCCACTTGATGATCAACGGCATGACTCTTTCAGAAACAATCGAGTATTTTTGCGGGAAATATGGCATTAAAATTAAGGTGATTCCAGCTTCAAATGATGCTGTTCCCACCATGGTACATACGAAGGATCAGGGGGTTCTTGGATTCCAGGAATATTTTGTTCGATGCCAATTCGAACCGCCGGTTAATGAATTTGTTTTTGCAAATATCCAGGAATCAAGACCCGCGCCTGGTGTATTGGAGGCGCTGCGCGATGCAGATCTTGTATTAATTGGTCCATCCAATCCATTTGTAAGCATTTTTCCAATATTAAACATTCCAGGAATTCAAGAAGCGATCACTGATAAAGTTGTTGTAGCGGTATCGCCAATCAAGCAGGGGAAATCCTACCGTGGCCCAGCTGCAAAGATTTTTAGAGAAATGGGAATGGAATCATCTTCAGCTTCTGTAGCAAATCTGTATCGGGGAATCATTCAGGGAATTGTCATTGATAATGCAGACAGTTCCATGCGGAGAGAAATTGAGCGGTGGGGTATAATGGTTTTTGAAACTGATATCACCATGGACAGCGTTGGCAAAAGAAAAACTCTGGCGTTAGACGTAATCGAATTTGGAAAATTCATTCAAAAGATGATGCGATGAGCCTTTGGGCTATTATCCCGGTGAAACCATTGCGACGCGGTAAATCGCGATTATCTTCTGTTCTAACAGAAGATGAACGGGCAATGTTGAATTATTCCATGCTAAGCAATGTTCTATTGACTCTGCGGAGCATTTCTCAGATAGACCAGATTCTGGTTGTCAGCCGTGATACGTCCGCGCTTTCACTTGCACGCGAGTATGGAGTTCGGACGGTCCAGGAGGATGGGCGACCCAATTTGAATACAGCTTTGAAAAGGGCAACTGCCGTGGCGCAAATCTATTCCGTGGACAATATTCTTGTCTTGCCTGCAGACTTACCCCTGATAACATCCCAGGATATTGAAAACATAATAAAAAAAGCAGGTGACCCTCCCGTCATGGTGATAGCACCAGACAGAAGGATGGATGGAACGAATGCATTGTATGTAAGCCCTGCCGGGACAATTGAGTATAGTTATGGACCAGGATCATTTCGGCGACACATTGAGCAAGCAAAAATCAACCACATGCGTACCGAAATCTGTGACCTGCCAACTTTGTCTCTGGATCTGGACTGGCCTGAAGATCTTGAACTGTTGAAAGAAATTCAAGCGATGCAAGTAGATATGTGACGATATAAGGAGATTGCAATGGTAAACAAGGTTGCTTTGTATTTGCAGGATGCCCATGACTTGCGGGTGGGGTTGGATTATGTCCGTTACGCCGAACAAAAGGGATTTGACGCGGTATGGCAGGCGGAAAGCCGGCTGGTAAGAGATGCCATCGTGCCCATGGCTGCTTATGCAGCGGTGACTGAAAAAATCAGAGTTGGGTCTGGAGTCATTAATAACTGGACTCGTAATATTGGCTTATTGGCAGCAACTTTTCTGACGTTGGATGATCTTGCACCGGATCGGATTATTTGTGGAATTGGGGCATGGTGGGATCCTTTGGCGAAAAATGTCGGGATTGATCGGCGCAAACCACTGCTTGCCATGCGGGAAACAGTCATAATTCTGAGAAGATTACTGAATATGGAAAGGGTTACTTATCATGGGGAATTCGTTCACGTGGATGGTATTGAACTGGATGTTGTTCATGGCAGGAAGGAACCCCGGAATGTTCCAATCTATATAGGCGCAACTGGTGATCTTATGATGGAATTGACCGGGGAAATTGCAGATGGGGCTGTAATGAATTACTGTGTTCCACCGGAATATAATGAGAAAGCGTTGGAATTGCTTTCCAAAGGCGCAACTAAAGCCGGCAGGCGGTTGGACGATATTGATCGTCCACAGCTTATTGTTTGCTCGGTCGACCTGGATCATGACAAGGCGATTGACACCACTCGGGAATTATTAACCCAATATCTTGCCCAACAACCCCACATTGCTAAGGCATCCGGGGTTTCCATGGACGTAGTTGGAGAAATTCAATCCATCCTTGGATGGCCAGCCACCCATGAACAGATTCAAAAAGCAAAACATCTTGTGCCCGAGGACCTAATTCTCCGAATCACTGCCTCCGGGACACCTGATGAAGCAAGAAGCAAGGTGGCTGAATATGTCCGAAATGGCTGCACTTGCCCAATTTTGTATCCGGTTGGTGGCGATGTAAAATTGTTGATTGATACATTTGCACCTTCATCAGGAGTATAGGACATGATCCTTGAATATCACAGACCAACCACAATGGGACAAGCCAAATTTCTATTGACTCGTCCAGAACCAAAAACCGTGCCAGTTGCTTTGGGATCCTTTTTGTACCCACCTTCAACTAGTGATTTTGCAGTAGTGGATGTTCAAGATTTGGGTTTGGAAGAAATAAAAATCCATGATGGACAAATCTCAATAGGGGCAGCGGCAACCTTGGGTTCCATTGTTGATTCTGACCTTCTCCCGGATTATCTGATTCTTGGAGCGAAAAGAGATGCAAATACCAATATCAGGAACTCCATGACACTTGGAGGCGAGCTTGTTCGGGGAATGGGACATTCACTCCTTTGTTCCAATTTACTCGCTGCAAACGCTGGGTTGATATGGGAATCTGAAGCCAAGGTCATGTTGTATGAAGAATGGATTGCAAAAAAGCAAGTACCTGGTGATGGGTGTCCATTGCTTGTGGAAGTTAATATCGATCAAGAAAATCGCGTACGATACGAAACAATTGAACGCACCCCGGTGGATATTCCATCGATTTTGTTTTCAATAGGTTTCCTTTCCACCGGGGAGATCAGGGTTATTCTGGGAGGTGCAGTTGCAACGCCGATAGTGATTTATTCGGGGGCTCAAGATTTCAATTTGGCTGTACTTTCTACAAAAAATGCGTATAGGCACTTCATTAATCCCCAATTTGATGATGAATATTTTCAAGAAATTTCCCGGGTATTGCTCGGCAGATTATTTGGAGAACAAACGAGGTCAATATGATTATTCGTGTACAAGTCAATGGCGAGCATGTTGAGTGGGAAATTTGTCTGGATGAAACTCTGCTGGATTCGCTGCGGAGACACGGATTTTTTGGGGCGAAATTTGGAGGGTGTAAGAGCGGTGAATGCGGTGCGTGCGCCGTATTGTTGGATGGAAAACCGGTAAATTCCTGCACTCTATTTGCCGCACAGGTCAACGGACATTCAATTGACACAATTGAGGGGATGGGGGAGCATCCAGAGCAAGGCTGGATGAAAAAGAAAGGATTGCATCCCATTCAAAGAGCATTTTTGGAAGTTGGCGCCATTCAATGCGGATATTGCACACCGGCAATGGTATTGGCGGCGAAGTCATTACTTGAAACTGAGAAAAAACCGACGGAAGCACAGGTCCGTGAAGCATTATCCGGGGTGTTGTGCCGGTGTACGGGGTATGAAAAGCCAGTGCAGGCAGTTCTGCGCGCGGCCGCCTACCTTCGGGGAGATCCTGTCGAGCCCTTACAGTCCTCTAATCCACCTCTCCCTTCACAATCATCACCCGATCATACGCAAAATATCAGCGGTGGAGATGAACAAATCAATCGCGGTTATCCAGGGGCTTCATTGACTGACACGCGTGTGATTCCCCGGATTTGGACGGTTACATCCACTGAGCCGAGATCACACATCGGAAAACCAGAAACCAAGGTCGACGGGGTAAAATTAGTGCAGGGGAAACCGGCTTTCACCTCAGACTATGAAATTCGCGGAATGTTGATTGCAAAAGTATTATGGAGCCCGCTTGCTCATGCAAGGATTAAGCACATTGATGTTTCCCGCGCGCGGGCATTGCCTGGTGTTGCCGCCGTGCTGACGTATAAGGATGTTCCCAGAGTGGTTTTTTCAACTGCCGGACAATCGGATCCGATTCCGGGTCCGCTGGATACTTTTTCGCTGGATGGCAAAGTTCGATTTGTTGGCGACCGGGTAGCATTTGTTGCTGCCGAGACCGAGGAGATTGCAAAGAAAGCTTTGGAATTAATTGATGTGGAATATGAACCGCTTGAGGCAGTTCTCGATCCATTCAAGGCCATGGATCCTGACGCTCCACAGATTCACGATGAGGTGGAATATGTGAATTTTGCCGATTCGAATCCCAATCGAAATTTGGCGGCTGAGATTCGGATTGACATCGGAGATGTGGAGAAAGGCTTTTCTGAAGCGGATTACATATTTGAAGAAGAATATGATGTTCCCAAGGTCCAGCAAGCCCATATCGAACCTCATGTTGTATTAACTTACTGGGATGAAGATGATCGTCTTGTGATTCGTACAAGCACCCAGGTGCCATTTCATGTAAGACGGGTTCTTGCGCCCGTATTGAAATTACCGGTGAAGCGCATCCGGGTTATCAAGCCCAGAATTGGCGGGGGGTTTGGCGGAAAACAGGAAATTTTAATTGAAGATGTTGCTGCCCACCTTACAATTGCAACCGGGCGACCAGTCAGATTTGAGTATACGCGGGAGGAGGAATTTATTGCTTCCCGCTCACGGCATCCTATGCACATAAGAATGAAGACGGGTGTAAAAAAGGACGGTACCATCACGGCAAATGCAATGTATGCACTTAGTGATACAGG
>ENA-UOYA01000589-UOYA01000589.1-activated-sludge-metagenome-genome-assembly--contig:-NODE-589-length-45408-cov-433.619474_pt1 | contig 45408 bp, 21 predicted proteins | sample MGYA00238163_ERZ764804 | MGnify/ENA primary metagenome ERZ764804 (study PRJEB28919, sample SAMN05720223) | activated sludge metagenome | isolation source: Anaerobic digester | place: Hong Kong...
ATCTTACAAAAGAACAGCAGATAATATTGGGGCATCTGACATATTCTGCATCTAAGCTGTGGAATGTTGCAAACTACAGCATAATGCAGGGGTATATAAAACTCAAAGAATTAAAATCCAGGCTTAAAGATGATTTCTGGTATAAGAATCTGCATTCTCAAAGTGCACAATCTGTGCTTGAAAAACTGCAGATTGCTTGGGAAAATTGCTACAAAAAACATACTAAAAGACCACGCTTTCAACCTAAAGATGGACATTTTCCTGTAAAGTGGAAAAAGCAGGGTTTTCAAATTTGTGGCGGCACTATCAGGCTTTCTCTTTCCAAACAGACAAAACAGTATCTTAAGGATGCATACTCTATTGAGTCCGACTACTTATGGATAAGTTTGCCGAAAAACTTATCGCTCAGGGGTGTGCAGGAAGTTGAAATTAAACCCCATAGAATATACGGACATACAACCTACGTTATGCACATTATATACAAAAAAGATATAGTACTTAAAGAAAGCACTAAAACTAACATTATGGCAGTAGATTTAGGCATAAGAAACCTTGCAACTGCTGTTACTACTAATAATACCGCAGTTATATATGATGGTAGAGAGCTTATATCAAGACTTAGACTTTTCAGTAAGAAAAAAGCAAAACTTCAAAGTGCAGTTAAAAAGAGTAAGCATACTACTTCAAAGAAAATGCACTACATAATAATTAAGGAAAGAAACTATCTTAAAGATTACATTCATAAAGTATCGACATTTCTTGTAAGACGAGCAGCAAAAGAAGGTGTTAAAACCATAGCTATAGGTAAACTAAGCTACGGCATAACTAACATCGATATAGGCAGGCAAAACAATGAAAAGTTGCACAAAATACCATTTGGAAAGCTGTGCAGTATGATAGAATATAAGGCTAAAGAGCTTGGCATAGATGTAATATTTGTAGATGAAAGTTATACATCTCAAACTTGTGCTATGTGCGGAATAGTTAATAAAGCCAACAGAAAGTATAGGGGACTATATGTATGTAGTTGTGGGAGTGTATTAAATGCAGATGTTAACGGAGCCTTAAACATATTAAAAAGAGTAACTCCAAGTCTAACAATAGATAGGAGTAGAGGGTCGCTGAACAACCCAGTTAGAGTGGCTGTAAACCACTGACTAACTTAAAGGAATCCTCCGCTTCTATAAGTGGAGGAGGGTTCAAGTTAATTTACAGTTAATATCAATATAATTATTTTAATATAATTAGATAATATATAACTTATATAAGTATTTATAAGTAATATGTGAGGTGATTATATGTAATTATTTGTAAAAAAATATTTAAAATATAATATTTTATGAATGATAAAAATAAATAGTAATAACTTATATATATCATTTATATATATTTTATAAGTAACATGTGAGGTGATTATATGTAATTATTTTCTAATGTGTCATAAGGAAGTTAGATAAAATAACACCACCTTTTATATTCTTTTTTAGATTAAATACCTTCTAATATGACTTTTACATATAAAAACGTATAAGTTAATAATGTTCTATATTTTTATTAAATACCTGGATCAGTTTATTGTCAAAATTGTACATAAGATATTTATAGAAGAAGAGAAAATCAATGGGTTAAGGTTGTTTCATAATAATAGAATACAGTCACTGATATTCCATTGGATACCAATTTCTTTACATAAAATACAGATGATTTTTATATTTAAAAATAAGTAATTACATCTGTTTCTGGTACATAACATTTTCATGTAAGATAGAAAACATTAAATGAAAGTTAATTCAAATCATAAATTGAAGGATAAAATCCTTTTTAAGGTAAAACAATTAAATAATAAACATAATCTAACGTTGTTGTGTTTAATTCATCAACAAAGAAACGTTTATTATCAAATAATTATTCTGATTTATTACATAACTAATAATCTGATGTTTAATCAGGAACTTAAATTACTTAATAACAAATAAATACTGTACCTTCATAAGTTACAACATGTTCTTCATATTCTTAATCATTTACTAATTTAAAATTATTTAGATCAGGTGAATCATGTTAACAGTATCGTTGTTTAACTGATGGTACAACATGTACAAGTTATTCTTAAACATTTACGAATCCATATAAATGTTCATCTGATGTTTCGTTAGGACAATTCTGTGGATAACAATGTTATTCATATGTGTAATGTTCATGTAATAGTACGTGTTATGGTGATTCTTGTTCATGTAATAGTACATGTTATAATCAAAATCTTTGTAGTTGTAACAGTGGATGTAATAGTGTGACGAATTGTTCATGTAATTCAACATCATATTATACATGTTCATGTAATAGTGGATGTAATAATGGATATTCATCATGTCCATGTAATGGTTCTTGTTATGGGTATTCGTGTTCATGTAACAGTGGATGTAATAGTGTGACGAATTGTTCATGTAATTCAACATCATATTATACATGTTCATGTAATAGTGGATGTAATAGTGGATATTCATCATGTCCATGTAATGGTTCGTGTTATGGTTATTCATGTTCATGTAATAGTGGATGTAATAGTGGATATTCATCATGTTCATGTAATTCAAGTTCATATTATACATGTTCATGTTATAGTAGTTGTAACAATGGATATTCATCATGTCCATGTAATGGTTCGTGTTATGGTTATTCATGTTCATGTAATGGTGGATGTAATAGTGTGACTTGTAGTTGTAATAATCGAGAATATGTATTTTCATGTACATGTTATTACTCTTGTTATCCTAATGTTTGTTCATGTAATAGTGGATGTTATGGTCAATCATGTACATGTAATAGTACTTGTTATGGTGATAGTACATGTTAATGTTATAGTAAATGTTATAATTATAATTAAGGATTGTGTGAATGTGATTATTCGTATTATTCTATATGTAATTGTTACGGATCATGTTATAATCAAGGATGTACATGTAATAGTTAATGTCATCCTGATACATGTTCATGTGAATAAACGAAATATAATTATTCATGTACATGTCATTTTTAGACTTATAATACATGTTCATGTAATGGTGGATGTAATAGTGTGACAAATTGTTCATGTAATTCAACATCATATTATACATGTTCATGTAATAGTAGTTGTAACAATGGATATTCATCATGTCCATGTAATGGTTCGTGTTATGGTTATTCATGTTCATGTAATAGTGGATGTAATAGTGTGACAAATTGTTCATGTAATTCAACATCATATTATACATGTTCATGTAATAGTAGTTGTAACAATGGATATTCATCATGTCCATGTAATGGTTCGTGTTATGGTTATTCATGTTCATGTAATAGTGGATGTAATAGTGTGACAAATTGTTCATGTAATTCAACATCATATTATACATGTTCATGTAATAGTAGTTGTAACAATGGATATTCATCATGTCCATGTAATGGTTCGTGTTATGGTTATTCATGTTCATGTAATAGTGGATGTAATAGTGGATATATATAATGTTCATGTTATAATACATGTCATGTAGATACACCATGTTCATGTGATTATCAATGTTATAATTTTTAATGTACGTGTAATACTACATGTCATGGATAATAATATTAATGTGTGAATGAATGATAAAATGAGGGGTGATAAAAATGGTTTATAAGAAGTAGAATGAGTTGGGGTTAAAAATACGTTCTGTATCAATTGATATGACAGAAGATTGTTCATTAAGATGTAAGTATTGTTTTTAAGATTTATAAGGTGGTAAAAAAGTTCGTAATAGAAAGTTAACAAAAGAAGTCTAAGATTAAATTCTTGAATGGTTATTCGATGATTAAACATCAGGTACAGTAGATGAAGTAAACAATCAAGGAGGAATACATATAGAACCGTGGGGTGGTGAACCATTTTTTAATTTTCCAATGATACAATATATATATGAAAAATAATTAGAATTATCACAAAAAACAGGTAAAAGACTTGGTTCATTTGGTGGAACTACAAACTAAGTTAATTTTACAAGAGAAAACTTACAATGGTGTTAAGAAAGAAATATAAATTGGTTAGTTTCGGTAGATGGTGTAAAAGAATAACATGATAAATATAGAGTATTTGAAAACGGATAAGGTAGTTGGGATATAGTAAACAAAAATATAGACTTATTTAAAGAAGTGTATGGATATTAACCACATATGAGAATTTCATTACATCCTGATTATATAGACTATTTATTTGATTCATATATGTGGTAAATTGGAAAAGGTTAACCTGAATTTTTCTTTAGTCCTGTATATGAATAAGATTGGACAGATGAAAAAATTAAAAAATTAGAAGATGAATTAGTTAGAATATATAAACATTTGATAATAAATTATAAAATGTAAGGTTATCCGATTGTAAATAATAAATTTATAGATGATATGATACATTATATAACACAATAAAAATAAAGAAATGTTAATTTAGATGAAATAGAAAAAAAGTATATTCATGACGATTCACTACATACATTATCACAAGGTATGAGTTTACCAAAACCATGTGGTTAAGGTACATCATATTTTGGTATATCAATAGATGGACAAATATATATTTGTCATAGATTTAATAAACATGGTATTTAACCATCTGAAATACCTTATGAAGAAAGATTTGGTCATTTAGGTAATGTTTATGAAGGATTTGATGAAAATGGTATTAAAATAATTAATGATCTTCTAAATTGGAATGTTGATGATTTTGAAAAATGTAAACATTGTAAATTAAAATATTATTGTAAAGGATAATGTTATTAGAGTAATTATGATAATGGTGGTACAATATTTCCATCTGATAATTTTGATACATAATGTAAAATTAATTTCTAATTATATAGGTAATAAGAAAGAATACTAAAAATGTATTAAAATGAAAATATGTATGACGAACAATAAAATAGGTTTAATTTAACAAAATAAGGATTGAATAATAATTCCAATTAATTTAATTTACCGTCATATATTTAAGATGTATTAAATAATGTACCAACAAATGGATGTTTTTGTAATTACTAATAAAACTTAGTAGATAGAGAATCATATAAATATATTGATTAAATTTAAAATGATGAAGAATAAAGATAAATACATATAGTATTTTTAGAAATATAAAATTTCTATAATCAATATATGTAAGAAAAAATTAATCGTTCAAATGTTATTCAACAAACTTAATAATAGAATTTCATAATAGATGAAAAATAAGTTAGCTAAGGAGGTGAATTAAAATGAATCAAAACAATAATGATAATAAAGAATATTATTGTATGTGTAATATATAAACATATTTTATAGAAGATAGAGTTAATAAAGAATATAATAATAACGAACTTAAAATTCTTGATACATATTTTGATATATTTGTAAATAAATTTTAAGAGTATTTACAGAAAAAAACAATTATCAATAATAATTATTCAACATCTGATAATTTTAAGGGGGTATAGTTATGAAAATTACAAAGTTATTGATTGATGACGAAAAAGAATATTTGGTAGATGATTTCCAATTTAGTTTTAGTTCAAACACATTACAATAAGGTGGATAAGTGTAAAATATTATTCTTGATATCGATGATTTAGATTAATAGGTTTTGTTAGACTGTATAGAAAATGACGGAAATATAGAAGTTATTGGTGAAGATGATACAAAAGTTATAACAACAAAATAAAAATCTACTGATTTTGATATTTCTTATACAAAAATTTAATCAGAAACAACAAATAAAGTAGTTATTCAAATTAAAACGTTTTCATAATAAAAAAATATATAAACATATATATCTTAGAAATAAGAACAATAACAATGATTTTAATAATTTAATAATTATTAAAAAAGAACCTCCCCTTTTTATAAGGGGAGGTTTTGTTCATTTTGAAATTATATATAGTCAAATATAATACAAAATCAACCGTTAATTGTTACTTTTCCATAGAACCACGGTTAGTACATTTTCTTACCGTATCTTGTGTAGAATCTTAGAGTTGGTGTAAGATATGGTACTGGTACTTACTTCAATGGTATGTATGGTTAGTAAACATATCCAGAATCAATGATAGACGAACCTTTATAACCTACCAAAATATCTGTATCAGAGATAGAAGGTGTTACAATAACTTGGTATCTTTGATTTATTGTACCTACGTTTTAATAACCGACTTCTTGGAAATTAATTTGGTTTTGTTACGTTGTTGAAGAAACATATTGTGTCAAACCATCTTGAATAAGTTACCATGTCAACGGTGATAATACTATGAAATTAGGTGATACTTGTGTCTTTCTTGTAACTTTTTATTACACTTAGTTTATTTTGTAAAGTAATGTTCTGAAGTATTATTCCGCTGTCAAGAAATTACTAAAACTTTATTCATCATATGTCCAAGAATCTTTTTAATCACTTGGAACATTACCTAATAGGTCAGATATAATTTCTCTGTTTATTTCCTATTAAATAAATGAAGATTAGTCATTATACAATTCATCTTCAAAGTTAATGAGTGAACCTATTTCTTAATTCCAATCTTCTTATTATTCATATGTCCATTGTGTATTAAGTCTTCTTGTCAATTAATTTATAAATTAGTTTTCAATTTCAAACGTCATAGTTGGTGTGTGTTGTTAGTCAAATTATTCTTATATAACGTTTTATGATACTGTAACATCTATTTATTAACCTGAATGATTGTGTATAGTAACTAAACCTGTACTATAATCAACAATACCGACAACATCACCATTTGTAGAAATCAATCTACCATTTACTTCATATATTGTATTAGAATTATATGATATAGAAACAGAACCAGATACTATTCTACCACCAGGTATATTTTGTAACAAGTTAACTTCTTGTTTTTATCCGTCAGATACTTATACACTTTATACAATTTATTTAGGTTACGTTCTATCGTCACCAAGATAATCAGGTGAACTTTGATTATTTAGAAAATCAGGTACTTCTTGATTATCTATTCTCACCTTTTTGATTTTTACAACAGACAAAGGACCCGTCATTGGTTGAACTGAAACAATTTCATTTTAGACAAGTTTAGGAAACATTTTCTTAGTTAGACCAAGTACACTCCTAACAACAGGTTATACAGACGTTCCTGTAGTCATGAAATCTTCTTGAAGGAAACTCTTCCTAACATTTTCAAGAAGAATATTAAAAATTTAACCTGATGTGTCTTAATTCTTAGATGTTTTTGATTATTCCTTTTTTACAGATTCAGAAATCACCGTTTTAAATTAATTCCAATACTTGTTATTTACCATAACTTCTGTGATTTTTGTGTTGTTATTACCCATATTAATTACCTCCCAATCATATAATTATTAAATTAAATTATTATATATAATATGATAATAATATATAAACCACTCAAATAATACCTTTAAACTATTCAAAAATTTCTTTTAATTCATCTTCACTAATATCGTACTTTTCCTACAATTTATTTTTTGAACTTTGTTACTAATCTTTTTTTACTCTTTAATTTAACATCTACATTCTATCGATACTATCGGTTTCGTTATTTTTCTACGTACTCTTTTCTTTATTCTCTTTCATTTACTATTATTACTTATTACTTACATTCACATTCTCATTCATTTCCTTTGTTTGTTCTTATGGTGGTTAAATTTGGATTTCATTTTACATACTTAATATTTCATTTATCCGTTCTTAAATCTAACCAATTGATTATAATACAGATTTATATTTATCTATAACATCTTACATTATTTCTGAATTATCATCAAATTAACTTTTATAACTATCAATAAGAGAAGATAATACTTTTAACATATTTTCTTCTTCTTGTAATATTAGAAGAATATCATCTTTTGTAGTATTTATTTTTTATTCATATTATTTTATTATTTCTTATGTTTGTTTTTATTAAATATCAAGTTATTCTGTTAATATTTAGTTAGTCACTTTACTATTAGTAATATCAATATTATCTGTTTTAGTCACAAACAACACCTCCTAATGTTTCATCGAATTTAAGTTTTATACTAATATGTAAATTTTGTTATATTTTCAAACTTTTTTAATATTTTATAAAAAAGTGAGAGGAAAAATCCTCTCACTATAATATAATTAATCAAACGTTCTTATTATCTGATAAAAATGAAGTCTTAATCGATTCAACATAAGATGATATTTATCGTCTCATTTCTTTTTAAGGATTTTACGATTATTTTACACCTTATACAATTCTCTTATGATGAGAATCATTAATATGTTGTTTTACACTTTATATATAATCTTGAATTTCTGAAACTATAGTATTGTTCAACAAAAACACCTCCTAAAAAACAAATCACATATATTGACCGAACGGATTAATAGTATTTCCTTTAGTTTGTTTTTGTTATTTTTCATACTCTCTTTACTCTTATTCTTTTTGTTTTAAAAACACTTCATATAATTTAGTTAATTCTGTATATTACATTTGTTGAGTATCTAAGAAAGAAATATGTTATTAATATTAAAGATGAAATTGAATTTTAAGAATTTCTTCAAACTGTTTTTATCTAATTTGTAATTATTCATCATCATCTCGTAAATGGAAAAAAGAAATCCTGATTAAGGACAAACACCTCATTTTCTTGTCCACAACGTTGACATGTTTATGTATAAGTCTATTGAGTACCATAATCAATTTTAAGAGTATCAATTATTTCATTTGTTACTTGTTATGGTAACTACATCATTTATTTAATAATATCAACTTTATCTTGTACAGTTACAGGACTTCCATTAATACCTGTTAGATTACCAAACAAATTAATGTAAAATTGTAAAGAACGGTCATTTGTTTAATTCAATCTCTTAGTCAATATTTATATTTCATCAGATGTATTAATTGTTGGAAGTGTAAATTCAAACACTTATGGTTTTCCATCAATTTCAAGATAATCACATTTCCACACAATAGGAAGTTTGAAATTATCATCCATGTATGTAACGTTTAATTATTCAAGATTTACAACTTCTTCATTTTCCTAATTACATGATGTACAATTATATTTTATTTTAACATCAAATCCGTATGTTAATTTTCTAATTTATAACAACAATTAGTCTCTATCAATTACAAACAAATCATATTTCTTTTATACATCAGGTTCAGGATATACAATACAATTTTGAACTATACTTGTTATTATCTTTTCCTATTACTGTTAATTTTACTGAAGTAACCTTTTTTGGTCTTAAACAGACATACCTCTTACAATCCATTCTTCATCAAGTTTGAGATCAGGATAAAACTTATTTCTTGTTGGTAGTTTAACACTCATCGTTGGAAAATTTGTAAACTTATCAGACATTTTAATATTCAATGACATAACAAATCATCTCCTTTTTCATACTTTTCATATTAAGAATTTAATTTTTTTTTGAAAAATCAGTCATCAATAGATGATGACGTATGTTCTTGTGGTAAATTTGTAACATCTTTAATATCCATTTATTATATTTCATCTTTTTTTACAATAAAGTAATTCTAATCAATACCTTTGAATATCAAATAATCATCTTAGAAATTCTTAAACAACTACTAATCTTGTTAAGAAGTTTTCTATTCAAGTTCAAATGTTGTAATTCCATAACCTAAGAACTTAGAAACTTTACCAGACTTAAATATAACCGTTAACAAAATCCTGTTTTTGTTTTCTTTTTATCCCATAACATCTACTCCCCTTCTTTTTAGAATGTTTTTGTTTTGTAGAATCATTTTTTTGTGATCTCAATGGTATCTAATTCTGTGTCTAAGTATTAATGTTCTTTATCAAAATTAGATTGATATATATATGGTGTAAGTATAATTTTTTCTATTCTTCTATTATCTTTAGGAATCCATTTATATTTAGTTATTACATATCCACCAAGACCGAATGTTTATTGTAACTGTAATTCACTTATTTAACCTTATTACTGAATATCCGATTAATCTTAAAATCCTTGTGGTGTTAAAATTAATTCATTTCTAATTTCTTGTATTTCATTTTTTTACGGTTCATCTTCAGGAAAATACTGGTCAAATATATACGTATACGAAAAATTAGTTACTGGAGTATCAAACGTTCCAATTAATAAAGTCTCATATTTTATTATTTGTCCTCTTGTCTATTAAAATACCTATAAATCTAAGTTTTACGTAATATACTATAATTGTAAAAAAAGTGTATAATTTTTAAATTCTATTTGTAAAAGATTTCCAAGTTACATATGTTAATTCATTTTAGAATAATCAAGTTAAATTTATGAAATATTTTATGAAACGAAAGGTGGAATTAAACGTTCTGATAATTCTGACCCTTTATCTTTAAGTTCTTATCTTCTTAATAAATACTTTTACAAAAACTCTTAATATCCAACAAAAAAGAATTTTTCAGTAGGAATATCAAGAACTTATTAAAAATAGATTTGTAATTACTCATAAATTGATTTTAATTAACTTGTATTAATAATCCATGCATTAGGTTTTACCTCTTTTGTGTTTTACATACAATCACCTCATTAGTATTAATTCAAATTGAAAATATTTTTTACGATTATGTAAGTGTTTGATAATCAATATGTTCAATTTGAGTAGATAATTAATTATTAATTGTATCTATAATAGTATTTAATTTATTAACAATTTACATTAAATCCTTTTTTCTAATAAGTTAATATTCTTCTATATTTGGTTATTCTTAATCAATATCAATTGTAATTTTATTTTAAACTGTTTATTTTATATCATCTTATTCGTAATTTATTTCTTTTTATTTTATATTTAGACAATTACATGAGTAGAAGTCTATTTCTTCTTATTGAAATTGTAATCTATTTTATTATTTAACAAGAATGTTATTAGATGAATCAATTTTTATTCTATCTTTTTATTATATTACGAATTGATTTTATTAGTCCATATCAATATTGTTAGAACTTAAAACACTAAATAAATTAAATGTTTGAAATTTTATATTATTTTATATTGTACTAAATCCATCTTATATATTTAATATTTGTTATTATACATTGTTTATATTATTTCCTTATATGTTATTAATATTTTGTTATATTGTACTACTATTTTGTTATATAACTAAATATTGTTGATTTATATTTTATGGTTGATTTTGTTGTTATATATTGTTTAATATATTACGTATATTTTAAATATCATTTTGAATATTATTAAAATTCTGTACTGTATTTTGTTCAAATTGTTCTATATTTGGTTGTGTCTGTTGTGAAGGATTATTTATTGAATTTTCTATTTGTGTATACATATCATTAACAATGTTTTCAATATTATTTATACTTGTACCAATTTGATTGAGTACATTTTGACTATTATTAACCAATTCATTTATGTCATTAATAATATTATTTAATGTTTCAAATAAATTGTCATAATTATAAGTATCAAACTGTTTCCTTATATTATCTAACATATCAATAATATTATTAATAGTATCTATATATTGTTATATATTTGATGATGGTGGAATATTTTATAATGTATTGTTAATGGAATTAATTAATTCAGTTATTTAATTCATATTATCGATAATATTATCAATATTTTATACAATAGAATTAATTACATCTTGTATCGATGATATGTTATTATTAAATGGTTAAACAATATTATTAATTAAATTGATATCATTATCATTAATATTTTAAATATAATCATGATTAAATATGTTATTTCCATTATTTATTATATTATCATTAATATTATTAATTACATTATTTATACCATCAATTTTTTGATTTATTTATTCAATTGTTTGAAGTATATTATCTATTCTGTTATCATATTGACTAATGATATTATTTATTTAGTCAAATTTATTATTTATATTATTATTAAAATCAATAAAATATTGTAAATTAAGTATAAAATCTTAAAGTTGTGGATATTTACCTATATTAAAACCAATCGGAATATTAATATTAGGAATGTTAGGAATGTTAGGAATGTTGACAATATCATCTTAAATATTATTAATATTGTTCAATAATATAGAACCACCAACAATACCTTATCTCATACCATCTGGATTTTGAATATTATTAATATTGTTAGTTATATTTTGATGATTGTTAATAATTTAATTTTGTAACGTATTAGGAATAGTACCGTCTATTATTCTAAATCCATCGTTACCGTATTATATTTTTTCAAGAAGAAAATTGTATATTTTTTAATTATTAAAATCAATTTCCTTAAAAATTAAACGTAGAAAATCAGATTGTAATTGAGTAACATTTTTAGTTTCGTTTTCGTTCTTTTATGTTTAAGAATATAAATTATAATTAGAGAAATTAAATATGTTATTACTTTATGATATTTAAAATGTATAATCTCTTTATTCTTCTGAAAGTATTTGGAAATTTCCGTTACCATATACACTTTATAGAAATTCACCTACTTTTAATTGTAAAACATTCGGTATTAATGTACTTTAATCTTTTTCATAACTATCAAGTAACATCAGATTATTACCATTTTTTGATAGATATTAGAAACCAATATTATTTGAAACAAGAGATTAATCAAGAAGGAAAATTTAGTTATTATGTGTTGTCAGTTACAATTAATCTCTAAAATTATTTTTTATATTATTTTTCTATATCGAATTTACCATCCATGATTATTAGTCATTGATAAAGTTTTAATATTAAAATGTGAGTGGAAAATATACGATTGTTTGTGGATCATTATTAAGAAATGAAACAATAACTTAATCACCTATATTTGGTGTACGAAATATTCCTGTAATATTTATTTGTTACAAATCAACGTTATATTATTATTACAATGATTTTGACTATATTGAACCAAATATGAAAGGTTCTTACCATAACTATTCTTAGTCAAGTGTTAACATCTATTCTGTTTTTCGTTTTTCATCATTTAAATATAATTATTCCAAGACGTTATCATCTTGAAATTATGGTATAACAACTTTTACTCGTAATTAGTTTTTCGGGTCTCTATTATCAACGACAAATTATCTAAAGAATTGTGGTTTAAATTTTTCTTAAAATGATGTTGAATAAAGTTTTTATGTATTAATTATCATATATTTAATACCTCCTTTTAATTTAAGTTTTATATGTTTTTTTATTTTTTTAATTTAATTTAATTTATATTACACTTTTTAATACAAAGGATAAAACTTAAAAATGTACAATATAATAAATATTTTGAAATAAAGAGGTGGAAATCAAATGACTAATAATTATATAATGTCATTCAATCAGTTTTAAGATTTAATTTCTAAATAAACAGAAGTACAAACGACAGAAAATTATTCAGTAATAGATAATTATGTATTCCAAAATTAAAATATTGATATTAAGAAAAAATTATTTCTACCAATATAGAAAGATGTATAATATGATTTATATTCAAATAGATTATTAAATAAAGATACAGTATTATCAAAAAACATACAATATTTTATAAACTACAATGATTAAATTGAATATCTAAATAATACACCATTAAAATATAAAATAAAAATAAAGAGATTTATAGATTTTTATAAAGGATTAAAAGATAGTCTTAAATAAGAAATCACATAATAATAAACAAATTAATAAGAAATGATGAATTACGATAATAATACTTAAACAAATATATAAAATCAAATAAAATTTTTATAAAATAACATTATTGTTGATTTGAAAATCTATTAATTACTATATGATACAATTATAACATATTAAAAAAATTCATAGTAACCTGACATATAATAAATATAATAAAAAGAATAACGTATTATATATACATAATATTAATTTGATATATAAATGTTTTATTTAATACAATACTAAACATTAGAAGACTAATTCATTGAATTTTAAACAAAGTCAAATTTATTTGATAACACATAAACAGTAAAACTTAGATAATTTGATGATATATTATATAATATTAAGTCACCAATATCGGAAATAAAATCAGATTAATTTCAAGAATAGTAAATGTCTTTGTATGATTAATTATTATCAAGAATAACTGATAACATTGATTCATCAAAATTGTTGGATAAAATTTATAATATTTAAACATAATAATACCTATTTAATTTTAGTTATAATTTGTAATATGGATTATAACTAAATTTGACACAAACATAATCTGAAAAAAACAAAATAATGTAGTTCATTCTTGGTTAGTCAGATTAATAAAAAGGTAATCCATACTTTTTGTTTAAATTGTTATATAATAATTAATATATCAATTAACAAAATTAGAATCAAAATAATATACTAACATACACACATATATAATATCTAACATAGGACAAATTTATTTAGTATTTTGATTAGTAAATATCGGGTACGTATTAAGAAGATATATTAAATAAACAGATGAACGAAACAGTTACAAAACAATAAAACTAATAATATTCTCTTGTATTTATACAATTCAATATTCCTGAAATATATTTTAACATTGATATATAATCAATAGTATTAAATCACGATATTATTAATAGTTAGATCAAAATTTTTAATTTAATTGATGTAAGTATAGAAACATAATTCTTTGACGAATAGTATATAAAAAACAAGTAATTAGAATAATTATTTACAAGTTAAACAGAAAATACAACAACAATAAAAAAATACATAGTGTAATATGTATATTAGTATGAATAATTATACAATGATATTTGGTATAATATATTTGATGTTATTAATTTTACACAAGGTGATATTAATCCATCTGTGTTACATATGATATATAACGACATTTAAAAAGATGAAGAATAAAAAAATATGTTTAAATAAAATATCCTTTAATATTTGTCACATATGTAATAACAAAATTATATATAAGGTACATAACTTAAATCAATCTATAATATAGAAATATAACCATTATCAATTGTAAAATAAAAATAAAATGAATTAAATATTTCATCATATATTCTATCGTATAATGAACATATTGACAAATTTCTTATTTACGAATTACTTAAAAACATAGACTTTAAAGGAACTCTATACTAAGTTAACAAGTTATTTAAACGAATAAAACAAATGATACCAAATTCAAAAATAGTCTATACGGATTATTTCCTTTAATAATCATAATACGAAAAGTAATTTGTTACACCTTTGTATAATGAACAATCTAATGTAAAAACAATAAAATACATAGATAAATAATAAGATACATTACCAAGAAATATAAATGATATGTTTCAACTTAACACATTAATATCTGATAAATAGAAAGAATTATAATAAAAATAATTAACAGAAGATATAATTATCTTTTCTGACTATTAAAAATATTAATATGGTTTGATTCAATTAACATACACAAAAAACTTGTTATATAATGGTGTGTTATAAGAAACATCATCACAACAAAGAGAATTATAAAACTTGTTTATACAACTTTATGAGAATTTACCTGTTTTCAGATATATTGATTATTCAGAATATGAATTGTATAGTCCTACGTAATTCAGTAAAAATATTGTAAATTAGAGTATTACACATGATGTATTTGATATATATCAATTCTTTATGTAATGGAAAAGTCCTGATGGAAAGTATTCATATAGACCTTCATAACAAGAATAAAAACGGTTATAATTAATGAACATTTTATGGGACTGGTAATGGTAAACAAGTGAAAATGTTACTAATTAACCTGATTTAATATACATGATGTATGAGACGTTATTCAAACAATAATACAATGAAAGATATATATACAACATATAACGTAAACCATTAATGATAAATAAAATATAAACAAGTAATGAAAATATTTAACAGAAAAATAATAAATCAAACATTCTAAATCAATAGTTATCTGTTTAATAAGATACAAAACAATAATAATTTAATTTAAAACTATACGAAAATAATATATAAACAGATACATTCTATGAAAACAATAAAGTATTAAATCAGTATATTTTAAAAACATATGAAACAACAATAACCAGTAATTCATAAACAACGATAACATCACAAAATAATGGTAAATTTCAATAACTATTCTATTAAAATACAGACTAAAATCCGTAGATATTTACATTATCTAATATTAGTGATGTTAAATAACACAAAAATTATATCTTTATTTGTGATTTTCAAAATTTAAGTACAATGTATGATGAAGAAACAATTAAAATATCATAAAAATTAATTGTAAACTCTCAATTAGTTACATAAACAAAATAACAAATAATCGATAACTTTGGTAAAACAAAAACTTCTATCTAATTTATATTTAACGATATACCATCAGATGGAATTTAGTCAATTCAGTTTTCTATAGTATCACATTATTTCATAACTAATTTACAAATTTCAAATCTATTTTTTACAGAATATATAACAAATAAATAACTTGATATATATTTAACATAACAATCACAACATATACATAATATCAATACAATTTAATAAACCACAGATGATACATCACAAGAAGAATTATAATATTTACAATATTATTATGATAGTACTATTAAATAACATAATAGTACTACACTAATTATTGATAATAATAATGTGTAATAATAAACAACATTAACATAATCACAAACTAAATAACTTTTTACTCTCAAAAAGTAATTCGTACCATTCGAATATAGTGATATGAGAATGTTAATGAAATAAAACACGTAATTATATGATATTAATCAATATTACTCAAATCCAAACATGATTTCACAATAATATTAATTTAATATGTAATAAGATAATTATATATATATAAATCCACATGAAAAAATATCTTTTGTTATTAAAGTTAGTTCTAACAAAGACATTACATTACTAATTTCAATTGTATAGAAATAATTTGAATACTAATCTATTTAATAATTATAAGAATATTAAATACAACAACAAGTATTTTCATCATTAACATAATAAAATATTTATAATTCAATATTAAATACTATAAATAAAATGAATTAAAATGTAACAAATTTAAAATAAATAAAAGAAATACAAATAAATTAATCCGATGAATAACAAACAATAGAAGTTGAATTAGAAAATCCAACAGATAAATAACTTGTTATATTACCACAATTTCTATCATAGAAAAACAATCTAATTTATCTAAATTCAGAACTTTCTATTAACGTATAATAAAAATCAACATAAACACAAAATGTAAATATTAATGTATAACCTGTATATATATATCATGAAATATTAGAACAATAATCGGGTTAATTACTTTATAGTTAGGAATATAATAATTTAATTCAAAACAGTTATAATCTTCAGAATTAAAAAATATATATTAACAATTAACAAGTAAAAACAATTGTTGATTATATCTAAGATAATATTAACTAATTGATTGTTAATTTAGGATATACGTAAGAATTATATAGTAATACATAATTACAACAATTAAATCCATCTATAAAAATCGATTTTAATCAATCATTTAATATGTAATAAAATAATCAATTATATGTTTAATAAGATGTTTAATTATAATAATACAATGACTAAACACAAACACTATATCAATTAACACCATAAGAATATATTCAATTTGTTCAATATCTATAGGAATATCAAACCGTTGACGATATTACTAAATTATAATTTAGTAAATCATGGTTTAGTACAAATGATGACACAAATAAAGTTTACATGTTTAAATATAGGTTCTTTATAAATGATTAATTTGGAAATAAATTATAAGAAACACCTTATTATACTAAGATAATAGCCAATTCATATGATATTAAATAATACCATCTTGATGGTGAACTATTTATTTAAAATAATGTTTCTAATTAAACTTTAGGTATTGAAATAGTACCTTAGTTAGATTATTAAAATCAATTAACAGAATTATCTTTAAAAGATTGTTTATATCCATCAATAATTTATGTATAACTTCCTTACATATAAAAGAAAGTATCGTATGAAAAATAACATGTATAAAATAATCATTAAACACCATCAATTTCTATACCACTTACAGAACAAGATAAACAAAAATTATCAAAATAATAAATTAAACTTAAAGTTTATATACCATAACAATATAATAAATCATCATATCAATATATCGGATTAAGATAATAATAAGGTGATTAATTTAAATAACCATTAATTTAAATTAAATAAAATACTGTATTATTTAGGGTAGGTGATGGAACTTAAAACAAAGATATTGAATAAGTCATTCCATAAGGATGGAATGAAGTTATTTTGTGTTATGACTTAATTACATAAAAGAAAATGAAGTAATATGTTAATGGAATATACATAGGTGAACAAGAAACATAAGGAATTACATTTAATAAATAAAATTATTCAAACAATTTTGTTATTTGTAGTAATAGTGAATAATAAAACTAACCTGAAATAATATTAAATTATATTGATATATTTCAAATTTAAGACATTGACTCTATAAATAATTATACATATTTTAATGAAAAATTACATTCTTAAAATAGTATATAATATTTTAGATAAAACGATAATAATTTGAAACACATCGAATAACTTAATAATTAGGAAACATATTATACTATATATCAATTATTGGATATAATTAATTCCAATGTAACAAATAATTATAGTATGAATTGATTTTAATATTACATTGTTAAAAATATTTGAAAATGTTAAAAATATTATAATTATGACACATCAGATAGAAACTTAAAATAGTAATAATATTATTAACGATATTAATTAATCACAAATTTTATTGTTAAAGGGGGAAATAAACATGGAAAATAAAAAGAAAAACAGTGAAAATATAAAAGATATTATAGAATAGTTAATGGGAGTAGATGTCAATAAAAAAGTTACAGATAAAGAAACAAAAGTATAAAAAGAACAAAAAGAATAAGATGATGTACTTGATGATGAACAAGTAGAAAACGTAGAACAAGAAACAGAAGAAACATCTGAAGAATTACCAGATGAATCTGAAGAATCAACAAGTATTGATTAATAAGTTGATAAGTAAATATAAGATTAATCTGATGATGAAGAATCAGATGATAGTGAATAAGAATCTGAAGAAACCGAAGAAAAACCTGAATAATAAGGTGATGAAATATCTCAATTGATAACACAATAAATTTCAAAGATTGATGAACTTGTACAAGAAATTAATGATATGAAAAATATAGAATAGTAAGAAACAGAAGAATAAGACAAATAAGAAGAAGTAACTGAAGATGTTGATATGGTGAAATCATAAGATGTATAATAAACAATTAATAAACAACCAGTATCGTCTGAGCCAAAAGTAACTGAAGATGTTGATATGACAACATCATCGGATGTATAATAAACAATTAATAATCAACCAGTATCACCTGAACCAGAAGTAACTGAAGATGAAGTTTAAGAATAAATACGTACATTATTGTAATATGTTCAATCATTAGAATAAAAGAAACAACAAATGGTAACACAAGAGAAAAAATAAGTCAAAAAAGGTTAATGTGAAAGTGAAGATAAATAAGATTAAGATACCAATGTAGATGAACTTAAAGAACAATTAAAATAAATACGTAGAAAAATTTAGGGGGGGTAGAATAATATGGTAAATAGAACAGAAAAAAAGGATTTTGATTAGAAAAGAGAAAAATAAATTAAGGAAAGTATGAATCGGATTATGAGAAAAAAGAGAATGGTTGAATAACTAAAATAACTTAGAGAAGAAGAATTTGATGATGAAGATGTTATTGTTGATGTTGATGAAGATTCCGAATCAGAATTATAATAAAAAATATCTGAATTGGAATAGATGATAAAGGAACTTAAATAAATGTTACAAAAAGACACCGATGTTGATGTTGATGATGAAGATGTTGAAGAACTAAAAGAATAATTGAGAAGAAAAAGACGAATACATGAAAGACTAAATAAGAGAAATAAAACTAAAAAAGAAAAAGATTAATAAGAAGAATAATTTGATAGACTTAGATCAAGGAGACATGATCGTAATAGACGACTTCATTGATTAATAGATCACATTATCTATATTTTATATTATAATATTATATAGTAAACGGAGATTGTCTCCGTTTACTTTTTTTATATATTTATTAAACTTTGTTTAAAAAATATGAAAACATATTACTTATTATATAATAAAATAAAACTTAAAAATAGATTTATATGTGTTTTATATATGTTTCAAATTATAATTGTACGAAATATTTTAATAATATAAGGGGGTATATGATATGACTGAATTAATGGGAGAACCAAAAATTATAGTAAATGTATATGATATTTCTAATGTAGAACAAAATGTATAATATCCTTAATCATTATAACACTAAGGATAATTTGTGGTACATACTCTTAAAGGTATACCAAATACACCAGTACTTTGTAGGAATCAGTCAGAATTTTTAGACTTTTTTGGAAGTTATGATCCAATAGAAACAGGACATCCTTCATAATATGTATAATATAACTATTTGAAGAATTAACCATAATGGATAATAAGGTAATAAAAAGAATAAACATATTAATAAAAATAAGTAAAATTTGATTTAATTGAGAAAATAGAAGATGACGAAGTAACAGGATATGAATTATAAATAACTGGTACAGATGTGTTGAATATAAAGACACTTGAAGAATAACAATAATATGTATAATCACAAAGTTAAAATACTACAATATTATTCTTATAAAAATTTCCAGGTGTCTATTTCAATAATAGACTACAAGTAAAAATAGAACCAATAAAGAATACATCACAACAAACAGGAATACCAAAATATGGACATTTCACGTAAACAGTATTATTTGACGGTTAAACAGTAGAAACATTTGATTTTGTATTTGAAAAAAATATTGTTGATAGTCAAACAGGAAAATCATTATATATTTAAGATGTATTTAAATCATCAAAATACGTAACATAAATACACAATACAAATCCATAAGGGTAATCATTCATTAATAAATTGAAACTTGTAACTGAAGATTATTCAACAGATACTAATGGAATTTTCATGTTAACATTATAGAATGGAACTGAAGTATTATTTAATGATTAAACAGTTGATTCAGAACAACATGTATCAATTGTAAATAACAAAGGACAATAAATAAATGAATAACAACAATCAAAATAAAAACTTGTCTAAGAATTGTAATCATTATTTGATATGTTTGTTGAATATGATTTACCATTTGATTATGTTTCAAACTAAGGTTGGGTGTCTGATTAAATAATTAAGAGTGTTATAGGTGTATAAGAATAGAAAAAAGATTAAGTATAAATAATTGATATTTAAAACTAAACAAAAAGAAGTGAATTTGAAACATAAGTAACAAACTAATCAACAAATATAAATAGTTCATATTAATAGATATTCTACCCGTGGTTTATGACATATAATACAAACAATCAATAAATATATATACCACCGTCATAATTAGTACTTCCAAAATTACAAGAAATTGATTCAACGTTAGGATATCACGTGTAATAATAAGGTTAGAAAAATGGAAAAGTTATTGATTTATCAGTTGGTTCAGGTGTCTATATGATGTAATTTGAACTTACAAGAAATGATAGAGATTAACTATATAATAATTCAATAAATCCGTTCTATAAAGAAATAAATTCATAAATATATATTTGGGGTAATAAGACATAGTATCAAATGTTCTCTAAACTAAATAGATTATCAGTCAGAAGATTTGTGTCTTTGAATGTTGTCAAAGAATTGAAAAACAGACTTAAACCTTATTTGTTTGAAGTATATAACCAAAATACACTAACAAATATTTCAAACACACTATATTAATTTAGGAATGAACTTATATAAAGTGGATAAGTTGAAGATTAATAATACGAAATTAGTTAAACAGATGAACAAAGAAATAGAAATGAAATTTCAGTCAGTTTTAGAATAATACCAGTTGGAACGTTAGAATATATAACAATCAATGTATTTGTACTCTAATCTGGAATGGAAGTTACAGTATAATGAACTGATTAATATAATTAATATGAAACAAAAAGGAGAGGATTAAATCCTCTCCTTTATTTTTTTAATTTCATCTTTGATATTTTAATTTAACAATTTTTTAGTATCCATTAAAATTCAAAAGGAATATAATTTTCATTGTTTTAAGAATTTTTTCAGGAATAACTTATAACAATTATTCAAGTATATACTAATCTATGAAACCACCTACACCTCTAACATATATAATTGTTTATCCACTAAATTATTCAGGTTAATTTATACATTCTTATAACAAATTAAGTAATTATGATGTTTGAGAGATGTAATGTGGTTTATATGTTTTCTATAATATGTTTTAAGAACTTGATGAAATATAAAATTTTTTACTTGTTTATTATGAACTGATAAATAAGGAATCTACTTCATCGAAGTTATTTTGATATAAGGAAAGGTTAATTTAGAGTAATTTTTTGAAAATTTGAATGTGTTATTTATTAGGATAATATGTAACATGATACATTTCGTAATAAAATTTATTAAAAATATTACTATTTTCCAATATCTTTTTTTATATAAACGAATCAATATTAACAATTTATTGTTATAGTACATTTTATGAAGGAAATTAAACCTTCTATTATCTTGTGATTTTAAACTTTTGGTATAACTATTTAGTTGATTTTACTTGTTTTTCTAATAAATTAACTTTCTCTATCATTGAATTTTTCATGTATTATTACCTCCATTGTCTTCTTTTTTGTTGTCTTTAATTTCATTTTACTAAGAAATAAGATTTGTTTATTTATTTATAAATTGTTACATTTATTATGTAGTTTCAATATTAGTCTTATAATTTTCTTTTATATTTTACATTTAATTTTGTAGTATTTACATTTGTTATTATTAATCTTGTTACTATTTTTATATTTATATAAATTATTATTTTTGTTATTTTCTGTTCTTTTACCGTAGTTATTCATATACTAAAATCAAATATAAAATAAAGAATTATATGTTATATTGATAAAAATAAAATTAATAAACAGTTTTATTACTTTATAAGACAAAAGACTATGTAATTTGTAATTAGTTTTAATTGTTAAACTAAACATAATAATTCAAACAATCATTAATATTATAAATATCATTGTTAACTTATATAACTTGTTGATTTTTATACATATCAGGTACTGTCAATTAATCGTGTACATTAACAGTAAACATCATATATTATATTTATGACAAATTATTATTATATTTTTTTATTTCATTTTAGTATTTTTGTAATAATGATGAAAATTAAATTACTTTTTGTTTGTCAAATTAATAAAATAATTAATCATCATCCACTGATATGTTGTTTTAACTATCTATTTTATCTAAATTTTATAAATAATCATATGGAAATATAATATAATATGTTTGAGTATCAAATAAAGATAATATTGATTGTTATTCTTAATATTAACGTTTTATTTCGTTTATATTTATATCCATTTAATTAGTAAAACTTTTAAGAATTGGAACTTTAACAACATTAAATGAATAAACATTTACTGTATATAGTATAGATTAAAAATCTGATTGTTGTTTTTCTTGTTGTTTTGATGAATACAAATAAAAAACATCATATGATTATTAATTAGAATTATTTGATTATTCAGTTTAATTTTAAGGACGTAACAATAAAATTCCATCTTAGTAAATTTATAATGTATTAAATAGACTCACAAATATATTCCAACTATTAAACACGTGTTGTTATTAAACGTCATTATTATATTATTTATTTGTTGAATTTAGTTTTAATGTTTCAGGATTATTTTTCAATGTTTAATATACATCGTACATACTTTCAAAATATATATTATTTTTATATATGTATTCAATATGTGATTAAAATTCATATTATATTTCACGTTATTCATTCGTTAATTGTTTTTGTGTATTATTTTTTTATGTATATGTTTAATACAATATAATAAATTAAGTTAATTAAACAAATTAAAACGTAATAAAAATAACACCTAAGTATGATACTATTTCAACCATCTTAGATTTTTACTTTGGTGATTATTTAACTTAAAATAAATTAAATAAAAATCGTTTCTTCTTATTGTTAGTATTCTTATAATCATTAGTATTCTACATATTAATCACTTCTTCTTACTATAAGATTTTTCATATATTAAAAAGTTTCGTAAAGAAGTCTATTATTTTATCGAAATTCTATGTTCCAAAAAAATATAATAAAATTTAAACTATCATTATAATTACACGTTGAATAAGGTCTTTGTTTTATTATTCTTTGTCAACTATCAATTATAATTTATAAATATCATTTGATAAATCATCTAATTTTTTCAATATTATATCAATATTTTCATTAAATATATTTAATGTTTATTGAATGTTGTTTATTATTTAAATAATTGATATAATATTCAAAAGAAAAATTTTTATAATATTTTACATCTCTTAAAATAATGTATCATCTTGTTGTATAAAAAGATCAACTAAATTCTAATACAATTTTTGTATATCATTAAATTATTTATTTTATTATTGTATTATTTGTAATTAATTATTTTTAACTGTTTCAAAAGAATCTTAATTTTATATATTTTATTCTACTATCATATCAATTATATTCGTAAATATTTGTTATACTATCATGTTCAATGTGTTTATACATTAAATAATTGTAGAAAATTAATTATCCATATTCTATATTATTTGAACCATTTATAATTATGTTTTTGAATAACTTTTATTTTCCATATTACTAAATATATTCTGAATTTATAATTATTAATTATTTATAACATTAAGTAACTCATCCACATTTTATAAGTTTTTATTTTATTATATATTTAATTAAATATTTTTTAATATTGGTATTTATTCCAAAATTTATTAGTTCTTCATCAATATATTTTATTTTTAAATTTCACTTTATTTTTAATTTTTCTTTATTTAAATGTATTCAAGAATATCCTAAATACTATTAAGTAGTAATAAAATTTATTTATTAAAATCATTGATTGAATAAATCAATTGTTGAAATTTTGTTAATGTACTATGTAATTCAGAATTACGTTTCTCAATATCCTATATTTCATTATTAGATATATAATCTTATTTCCATGTTATATTAATATCTATTTAATTAATATTTTCTTTTAATGTTGTTAATACGTCATAATATGATTGTCTTTGAGTTAAAAATTAATTTATAAATTCATATGTAATTTTTAACATTTCAGACAAATTTTGTGTGATTTCATTTGATTAATCAGTTTCTTTGTTTGTATTTTCAAGTTGTCTTAAAATTATATCAAAGTAGTATTTAAATGTTTCAGTATCTTGTTAATTATCCGTCTTGATGTTATCAATTCCAGATGTTAATACTGAATCAATAAGTGATTAATATTTATCTTTAATTTATTGTATATCGTTTTGAAGACTATTTTCGTCAAAATCTTATTTAGACAATTTAACCACCCCTTAAAATCATAAAAACATAATAAATAAATCAAGATAAAAATTTAACATCATATACTAAATTATCTTTTCTACGTTTTATTTAATCTTCTAATTATTATATTTCTTGTTATTATTCTTGAAGTAATTATTCACCGTCTGTAGAAATTTATCCTATCGGTGTTGTTAATCCTGAATATTTACTTCGTATTCTACCTAATAACTGTTTTTAAATTTATAATTAATATTTAAATACCCAATCACGTCCAAATTAATCAAGTTCCTATATATCATTTTCATCATAATATGTGTAATATACTAAATGTTAAACTCCACTTTCACGAATTTACGGTATAACACGTTATATTTTGTTCTTATTATCAAATTCAATTGAGTAAAAAACTTGTTATACCTTTATTTATAATTTATTTTATTAAATTTTAGAAATATAAAATTACTGGTCTGATGTACCGAAATTCTATTACTAATGTTATTGAGTATATGTATATGTATTCATACCTTACAACTATTCACCAAAATAAGATTATTATTCAGGTGGATAAAATTATTAAACACCAATAATTTCATCTTCAGTATCATTTAATGTGATTTCTTTTTGTCCTTGTTTTAAATATATTTGTAAATGTTTTCTTTTAGGTTTGTAACTACCATATATCATTAGTTATCTTTTTACTTAATGATCTAATTATTCTTTTGTTAATTCAACACGAATAATAGGTTAACCAAGTTCAGTTAAAATTTATTTTTTTAATTCCTCTTAATCATTAAAGATCATTTATCATCACCACGTTTCTAATATGATGATAAAAATCTTGATATAATATCCATTTCTTCTTCTTGTTCAGTTTCATTAACAAAATATATATTATTTACCGAATTAACTAATAACATCAATTAAATTAAATTCTCTATGAATTAATAAATTTACTATTCTTCTAATACCAAATCTTTCATTTTTATTTGTACTAATGAAAATGTATTTGTTTCTAAATACCTTTCAACATTATCTTCATTAAATATTCGTCCCTCTTTTATCTAATTCAAAATCTCACTAATTTATTGTAATACTTATATTTAACCTGCTTATAATTCCTCATTTTATTTTATAATATCAATATTTTTACTAATAACATCTAACATATTCGATACATGTTTAATAAATTCAACACTTTATTATTATTTATTAAGTAAACTCAATTATTTTTCATCTGTTTTATTATCTGTTACCATTTCTTCTTTCAATATATTTTAATAGTTACGTTGTAAATATTACATATAATTTTATTTAATATCTTCTAATAATGTGTCTAACGTATCTTATTTTAAGTATTATCTTAATAACTATTCACCAAAATTCGTGTTTTCTTCTTATCCAAACTCAAATTAATTATTGTTAGATTCTTCAGATGAACCAAATTAACCAAAATCAAAATTACTTCCTTCTTATTCATTAGTTTCTTATTCTTCTGTATTTTATTATTCTTCTTATTCTACTGGTTAACTTTGTGTCAATAAATCATTTATAATATATTATTATACTGTATATGTGTTTTGTTACATCTTTACTTGTGTCATTTTATAAAGATTATTAACATAGTCTTTAAAATTTGCTATATTTTGTAAAATTTAATTAAAATTCTGATATAATTTCGGATTAAAAATAAATAATGAAGATAACGAATTAATATAGTCAATAAAATTATCTAATTTCATTAAAAACGAATATTAATCTTGTTATTATATATCTTTTTATATTTCATCTTAAACATTTTTTAACATATCTAAATTAATTTCAATTTACATAAAATCACCTCTTATAATTAAGTTCAATCATCCAAGAACAATTTATTATTTTTATTAACTTTCTTTATTTCAACGGATACTTAATTATCATATGTATCAATATGTTTTTTAACTTCTTAATCTGTTGTTTTATTATTATCCATAACATCATTCTTTCCTTAATTCAAATTACTATATATTTGTTAATCCATGTTTTACGGTGAAGTTACTTAATCAATATAAAATTTATTAAATTTTTAATTGAAGTTTACTTTATAATCTTCTCTTAACAAATCAAGTACAGTATACTTTTTACCTTACGGTATTTCTCTTATTTTAATATTATATTTTATTAATTATTGTTATGAAAAATGTTACTTAAACTAACCTAAACTTTATTATACACAACGATAAAATTTACGTAAAATATCTCTTGTATATCCGACAATCATGTATAATTCTTGTTAAGGATCGGTTGTCCATTAAAATACATCACCTATATTAGGTTCATTTAGAAGTCCAATTTAAACTGTTTTTGTTTATTTAAATCCTTATGGTGTAACAAACTAATAGTCAATACTCCATTCTTCACCAAAATATATGATAGGTTTTCTTGTTTTAACAAACACACATTTTTCTAACATATGATTTTCATTCATGTTTTATAAAAATACGTCTGTGTCAAGTTAAGATAGTTCAGGTACAAATTAATAATAGTCTACAATTGTTGAATTATATGTAAACCAATCTTTCTAAAACATATTTTCCCAATTAATTATATCGTTTGTATCAAGTTATCTATATTATGTATCAATAGGATTTTCATAAATATTACTATCATTATACTAAAAATTTTAATTTGTTGAATATTAATCTAACATAAAATTTTTTGTTATCATGTTATAACCACCTCAATATCAATCAGGTATAACAAATTGTATATTCTTAGATTTTATAGTCTATTTTTATAATTATTTGTATGTATCATTTATTTTATACTTTCCTGTTCTATAATCTCTTTCATATACTTTAAAATGATCTACAAATTTATATTATGGTGGAAATTCACCTAACGAATTTGGTATTTAAAAATATACAACTACAAACCATAAACTTTTAGGATTATATTCTACTCTGTTAGTATAATCTGTGGTTGGTATAATTGTAATGTATTGAATACTTCTAATATTTAAATTTTTCCATCCTGTATGTATTCCTCTTAAAGAATATCCACTTAATTGATAACAGTGAAGTAATACTTTATTTCTTCTTGATAAATATATTTAATAAGGTAAAACATATCTAACGTTTCCATGTATATCGGTAATTTTAACAACATATCTTGTTAGTTATTAAAGTATAAAATTAAGAAGAAATCTTTCTTTGAGTAATTATTTAGTGTTTAACGGATATGGTGATGTAGGACGGATTTCCTTTAAGTGAAATTTTCTCTTTCTCTAAGTAGTAAAACGTTTTGATTTGTACGTTGATTATAATTTTTTGTTCTGTTATTAATCTTTCGGTTGTTCTTTTTGTTGTGTTGATTATTATACATCTTATTTTTTTGTTTTTGTTGTACTCGTACTATGTTTTATTGTTGATTATGTCTTTTTAGTTGTTGAAGTATGTTTTATTTATCTACGTGGTTATATAACAGGACGTCTTTTTATTATCATTTTCTACACCATCCAAATTATCATTTTCATATTTATAAGTTTCGTTTCAAAGTATATTTTTCTGTTATTTTTATTGTTTATTAATAATTATTTGGTTATTATATAATTATGATTAATATTATTAGTTTTATTATACTAAATTATAAACTTAATATTTGGTATCATTATTTATAAACGGAGGTGACTTATGATGGTAGATAAAAAAACATATATAATGGAAAATTTAACAAGAATAGAAGAAGAACTGTAATAGATTAAAGAACAATTACCTAAAAAGATCAAAAAGAACAAATTACATAAAGTCTTAGGATATGATTAAGATACAAATCTATAAGAAGTATCATAAGATGAAATGTTGAAAAGATAAAAACATTAAATTAATTCGGGTAAAGTCACATACAAACAAATGGTATAAATGTTAAACTGGTAATAGACAATGAATAAAACTAATAATCCTGAATTTTCAAAAAAATTAAGAGGTATTATTAACGACCTTTATGACTTGTCAGATTATTACAAAAAGGACAAAAAAACAAAAAAAGACTGACACACATATATATATCAAAACAAAAGAGAGAGGTAAAATCCTCTCTCTTTTTTGTTAGAATCAAGAATTAAATGTGTCAAGTATTTGAATGAATTAGAAGATTATTTGTCTTGTAACTCTCATGTTAGAAGTTTTTTGAAATTATGTGTGTACTTTATAATCAATATATGTACCATGAGGATGTACAAGTTATTAATGTTCTTATTTTTATATATCAGTGTTTTACATAACCATTTCATTTAATTCTGAATATAATTAATCGTTTCTTGGATAATTTACAATTAACGGTCTATTTGGTTCATCGTATTATTCAAGACTACCATTTATATAACTTGAATTAAACAAATTTTACTAATTTGTTGTATAAGATTATTTTAATTCACCTGGTATTTAATATGTAGTGGAAAAATTTAAATTTTATTATAATTAGAAATCTCTCCACATAAAATTTTATTCATCAGGTTCAAACGTTTATTCAACTAATATAAATTCAGGAAAAATATTATTCAAATGTGTAGAAACAGACCATTCTATAACGTTAGATAATGATTATTGTCCTGTTCTTAATAAATATATGTTGTGTTCTATATCTGTACTTACTTACAAATTATCACCATACAACAAACTACTTGGAACTTAAAAAGATATATACACAGGTTTCCTAAATTAAAATTTATAAACATCTTATTGACGATCTTCATATTATTATGATGTACGTTCCGATTCCCAACTATTACTAAATCTAAACTATAAAGAATTTGTTTTATCAACAAATACACCATCTTGATTTTATAAATATTATTGTGTTTTCGATTTATATTATTAAACTATATCAGATTCTGTTTCCTAAGAATCATATTCATCAAGACCAACACTAACATCCCATGAATGTATTCCATGTATTACTGTGTTATATTATGTACTCTAATCTTATTAATATATTGACCTAAGTAATTTTTAATAAGAATCATTAATTACATTAATATCATATCGATATTTATATTGTAAAAAATCATCTGTTTCACTACGTAAAAAATAATGATTATTTTTTGATAATATAAATTAAATATATTTACCAAATAATGGTAAAACATCATTCTGTTATATTTCTCTTATTTCATAAACGTCCTCATCTATATAATGAATAATATCACGATACAATCCAATAAATGGTTTTGGTTTAATTTGTTACTATGGTTATTCAATTTTATTAAATTTTATTTTCTTGTTATTAACTTTTAAATCGTATGTTGACATGAAAATCAATCCCCCTCATCAACTCTATTATCTTTTTTCAACTTAGTTTTCTTAATTTCAGTTTTTTCAATATCAATAGAAGAATCTTCTTATTATTCTAATTCTGTACTAAATAGTTGGTCTATAACATCATTAATATCGATAACAAATCCACCATTAGTAAATGATTCTTTATTTTTCAAATTATTTAATTCGGGTTAAAGTACAAATATTTTAGAATCATTAAATAATTTCATGATTTCTTTATCTTGTTAAATTTGATAGAAAGGTACAAAACAATCATTAATAAAATTAAGTCTTTTAACAATTTTTTGTTCATCTTCTGACAATTCAGATAACTATTATGTATCTATTTTCACATACTGTTATATAATTTCGTTTTTTGAATTTTAAAATCCAATAATATCATTCTATTATTTCAATGTTTATTCAAATTAATTTAAATAGTAATCAACACCATTAAATAAACTATTAAGTTCATCAGATGTAAAGTTAGATGATTTTTGAAACATTAATTTTAATTGTTATTTAATATTATCATACCATTTTTGTTATTATACAATTTCTTAATGTTTACCATATATACCTGTTGAAAAATCATGAAACATAAGAATTTAATTATCAGACATTATTCTTACATCAGATATTAAGTGAATTAATTAATTCTAACTCATCTAAAATTATGGTACGTATGAATAAAATATAAAATCTGATGTTTGTATTAATTTTTATATCTATAGTTACTACATAAGATTTCCACCATATGAATGATGTATTAACAAAATAGGTGGTCTATATTCATCTTTAATATATTTGTACTTAATTTCTAATTGATAAATAAATGATTGAAAATCATAGAATGTATTTGATGTTAATTCTTCATCAAAAACATAAACAATAAATTCATATTTAGAAAGTTGTTCTAAGAATCCTATATTTGGTAGTTTAGGTTAATATAGTTTTGGTTCTTCATCATCAAATTCATCATCAGAAATTATAAACTAACGATTGTTTTGTTTCGTTTGTCTCATTATGTTGAATTTGTCTTTTCTGTACATCATTCTATATCACCTCTTGTTTTCAGAATATGTTTCACAAAAAAATCAAATAAGGATAGTTTCAACAAATTCATTACCTCTTACTAATTGTTATTATTTTTATAAATATAACTCATTTGAAACGGATTATGAAAATGGATATATAGAAATATCAAATTACCTATTAATAAGTTATACATATATAATAATTTTATTTACATTATATGTATAATTAAACTCACGTTTACTTAATATTTGTCCACTTGTTATAAAGAAACGTTATAAAGATTAATAATAAGTATTAATCTTATTTATAGACAAATATGTTGTAAACCAAAATTTTGTTTTTAATTTATCTGTGAATAAAGTACTATTTGTCATATCATCAGAATTAATTTGTAATTTAAGTGTTTCTGTATATATTAATTCGTCATTCTATTAATAATATTAAATTCGTACTTATAATGTGGTATCTTTGAATTATGGTAATTAAAGATTCGGTTCTTGAATATTTATAAATGTACTTAAAAGTAATTATTCATCAGTTTATTGAAGTTTCTAAATATCAATAACATCATCTTAAATACTAAATTATTAAATTTGTGATTAAAATAATTGATTGTTATTATTTATATCAACATTTCTAATTTTAATTAAACTATAAAAAGTATTCCAGTTATAAACACGAATTATTATCCCACTAACTTATATTAAATAATTTGTATATTGTCTTTCTACTAACGGTGTTTTGTTTTTTCTAACTTCATCAATAAAAAGTATATTACCATAATTATCAGTATATATAATATCAAAGTCAATTTAATATTGATTCAAAACAGGTTCAAATTCAATGGTAACATCTTATATATTGATAATATGTGTAAATCCGATATTAAAATCAATATAATTAATAAAATTTTGAAATTATTCAACTGAAATAATACCGTTATATACTTCAAAATCTTGTATTTCGATATTATTTCCTTATGGTGTTGTTTTAAAAAATTCAATTATTGTTCTTTCATAATAATATGTTTATTATATATTATTTAATGATAAATATGTATCTTATTAATTAATAAACTATATTAAATAATAATTTTTATCTTATTATTTTCTATATATTCTTATATCAGAATCTGTAAAATTCATAATAAAATCGTTTTCTGTGCCTTATTAAGAAAATTAAATAGATGATGGAATATCATATGAATAAACTAAATTATTATTTTTAAAAAACTCAAATTTTAAAGATTATAACTGTTAAATAGGTGACACAACACTAACTCTAATTGAATTATTTACATTATCTTAATTATTTATTTAAACTAAAATTTGATTATCAACTATATTAAATTATTTTATGTTAAAATGAATAGAAAAATCTGTTGTATAAGAAAATGATTTGATGTTATCTAAAAGGTATTTATTTTATAGTTATTACCTTAGAATATATAATTACGATATATTTTATTATTTATTATCCTTCCATACACCAAATAATTGTGATTATTGACGTTCTGATTAATTTGGTATCTATAATATACATTTACCATCTAATGTAGATGATTAGTCTTATTAAAACCATGTATTTGTCACATTGGTATCTATTGGAATATTTATTTATTCAAATGATTAATATGTTTCGTGTTACGTTTCTATTGTTTATTATTGAAAATATTTTTTTATTTAATTTTTTTACATTTTGTCTTATGACTATTTTTAACTAACATATGTATTAGATACTATACTTTTTTATTTTGGTTTTCTAATCATTGAATATGAGTACAAATGATATTGTACTCTCCCTCCCTTCAATGTGTTATTTTAACTTAAACTGTCAAGAAGTCTTCCACCTCTATAGGTGGTGGGTAGTTGAATGTCATTCGTACTTTTTAAGTCTGAAAACTTTGAATCCGAGATCTTGATTTGTATTATCTTCTTTATATTTATTTGATACTCTTTTTAGTCTTTCAATACAAATATCTTATATCGTTGGAAATTCTTTTTAGATTTCTTTATTTTTTACTTATTCATCAATCTGAACGAGGATAAATTTTCTGTTGCCACCATCTTCTTTGTTTAAATCCCAGACAGCATGGCCTGTTGTACCAGATCCCGCGAAAAAGTCCATAACCAGATCATCTTTGTCCGATGAAATTTGAATAAATGCCTTAATTAAATTTACCGATTTTGGATTTTCCATCACTTTTACGCCATTGAAAATTTCTTTTAATGCTGCATCACCATGTGGGTTACCTCCGAATTCATCATAATAAAAAATACTTCTTGGTACTATTCCATTCTGGACTTCAGATAAAAATTTTTTTATCATAGGATATGAATCGCCTTCCCCCCACCAGATCCTATTCTCTTGAACATATTTATTAAAGTTATTTTCACTTAGCCTCCAATAATTATTTTTTGGTCTTGAAAGAACAGTACCATTTGGTTTAGTAATTTTATAATCAGCGTCATACTTATGATTTGCATAAATAGGTATAGGTATCCATGGACCTCTTGGATCATTATCTGGATTTTTGTAGTTTTCCGTATTAATTCTTGGTAGTAGATTTCTGTTCCATTGTTGTTTGTTTTTGGAAAATATCAATATATGATCATGTGAATCTGAGAACCACTTTGCTGAATTTTTTCTAATTTTTACTTTCTCCCAAATAGCGTTTACTACAAAATTCTCTTCTCCAAAAATCTCATCCATTATCATTCTTAGATGGTGAACTTCATTATCATCTATTGAAACGAAAATGACTCCATCGTCACTTAATAAATTTCTTGCCAAAAATAATCTCGGATACATAAAATTAAGCCATTCGGACTTGGTAAACTTATCATTGTATATAAATTTATTACCAGTATTATAAGGTGGATCAATATAAATCATTTTTATTTTATTTTAATATTCTTTTTGTAATAACTTTAATATTTCAAAATTATCACCGATAAAAACTGAATTTTCTGTTTTACTAAAATCTATCGAGTTGCCTATATCAGGTACAAGTTTTTATTTTGGTTCTTATTATAGTATTTACTGTATTTGTTCTTTACCTTACCATGTAAATGTATAATCTAATTGTCTTTGTTTTTTCATACTTAATTAACCTCCTTTATCATATTAAATGTTTCAACAAACAACAAATTCAGTATCATTTTCATTAATTGTTAATAATTCTGATGAAACATTTTATTAAAATAAAATATTTAAACATCAAATTACCATATAATTATGTTCATATCCTGTATCAAACATTTAATTATTTTCTTATGGTTCTTATTAATTTTAAAACATAGGTAAATATAATTCTAATATATCTCTTATTTATTAGACATCACTTTGTATAAATTTAAGATTACTTTCCACCTTACTAAGTAATTCAGATTGTTTGTTTTCTTATTGTTAAATTTATTTTAATTCTGTATATATGTTAACTGTTATACTTTATCCTTATATTCTAACCATTACTGATTATGGTTATCTACCTTTTAATATATCGTCAAATATAGTTTATTAGAATTGTTTAAATCCTTCTTAGAATTATGTATCAAATTATTACGATTACTATTTTTGTATTTTTTCGTATGTAAATTATTGTTATATTTATTCTACTATTTATTTATTTAATACGTCAACTTAATTATTCATTTATTGTTGAAGTGGTGTTTGTTTATTAACTTGTTATTAAACATCTTTTTTCCCAAATAATGAAAATACTTTAGATACTAAATTTACTAATTAACTTTGGTTTTGTTTTTGTGTATAAGTAAAACTGTTTACTTGTTATACTACATTATTATTAAAATCTTATACTATTCTATCAACAATTATTGATGATTAATTATTCATCTATTAAGTAACCGATTGTGTAACAACATTATCACTACTGGATTATAATTCTTTAATTTTCTAATCTGTAAATACAATATTCATAATAGTACTAATATATGAATTAAGTTTAGATATTATCATATTTTAATTACTTTACATAGATTTTTATAAATCAAGTAATGAATTTTACATACCTGTTTATTAACCTGATTCTCCACCTAATAAACCTTTCAACCAACCAGTAACTCCACCACCTGATTTAGATTGACTTGTTTACCACATTAACATATCAGGTGATAATAATTGTTTTAATATATTCATTGTTAGATCAATGTACTAATTAACAAATTTATTAACAATATCAATAACCAAACCTTGTTAATCATCTTAACTCATTGAATTAACTATTTTTTGTATGTTGTCTTTCTAAAATATAACTTAAAATATCGTATTTATTTACGATGAAATATTACCTATCATTGATTATTAACTCTTAAATTAACTTATTAACTAATCTTTAATTTCTTTACCTACAGTTTCCGTTTCTTTACTTCGTCCACCTGTAAATAAACCTTTAAACCATCCAATTTAACCTTGACTCTTTGTTGTATCATTAACAACTTCTAATAACTATTTTATACCTTCTTATGAAAACATGGTACTTAATACAGTGTTTACTAATTATGATGAAATATCAAGAATGAATTTTCCTATAAATTCTGGATTTTATTATAATTCACTTATTTATCCGTTATCTTTAGTTTATTGATTCTAAAATTGTACTAATAAATTAAGTGTTTAATCTATTTAACCTTCTACTTACGGTAAAATTTTATTCATAAAATCTACCATTGTTTACATTATTTATTATGAAAATACTGTATCTATTATTTGTTGAGGACCCATTGACAATAAACTTGACACTAAATCTTTCTTCTCTGTTAACTTTGAGAATTACATATCAAATAATTTACTAATAAGAGAGAACGTCATATTTGTAGATGTAGTTAATATATTTTATAGTTATTCTTAGAATTTATCTGGATTATTTTACAATTACTAATATTATTAATCAGACGATAATTATTTACTTATAAATCCTGTTACCGAACCTGAAATCTAATATACAAGAGGTCCTAATTATGGTAACAATTAAATAATTTATTATTTAAGAATTATATCAAGTTACATATCTTAGATACCTTAAATCATACCTTAAGGACCTGTTTATTACTATTATTATGTTGATGATTAACTCATTGGTTTTTATTATAATTCAAACACAGAATTAACTAAACCAAATACTAATTCAACACCTGATGTTAATACTTTTGTTTATAATTGTGTTTTTTATTGTTAATCCATGTTTTAAATAATGTTAGTTTAATTATCACGTATTTCATTAAATAGTGGTACAAGTTATTATACAATTGAAGGTACTAATACTATTTACTAATAACCTGAAATGAATGTTGATAATTACATGTTCTAAACACCTAACCACTGTTATTACGTTTGTTATTAGTTATTAGAATTTTACATGTTACTTGTAACAAGTGTTTTAGACATGTTAATAGATTCTTTCATCTACGAGAATATAACATCAATAAAACCTGTTAATAACTTAGAAACAAATACATTCGATTCAGGTGATTTTATATAATTTTCTTATATAGTATCAGAATTTTACACTATATATTTTGTTAAATTAATAGTTAACCATTATGTCTAAACTGATAGTGTTGTTTATTATAACATAGATTAGTATTTTGTTGTTTCTTATAATTATTGTTATATAACATCTTGATTTGTTTTTAATTAAATTTGTTATGTATTTTTTTGATCTTTATCTGATTATATTTGTTCAAATATTTATAAATTAACTATTTGTGTTGTAATATTTTACATTTAAGAAACTATTGTTGGTATTTATGATACAAGTTAGTCTTCAACTTACGATATTATTTTAGTATCTTTTCCACTAACTTATTATACTATATTGTCAACAACAATTTTTACAGATTAAATAGTTATTGATTAAGTTAATTAAGTTAGTGTACCTATTATAGTTTAAAATATACTACTTTTAAATATTAAATTCATTTAATCATTTTACCAGTTTACCATTAACTATTTCGGTTTATCACCAAATTTAGAATAGTCTATTTCCTTCACTTTTGTTTCTTTACCATCAATTACAACAGTTTTCTCTTTTAAGTCACCAAACAAAAAGTCTGTAATATATGTTTACATAAACGATTATAAACCCGTAAATATTTATTCAGTCATTTTTGTGACTTATGTTATTAATCCATCTTCAACTATATCAGATAATTTCTTCTTGAACGTATCATCAAATTATTTTTGTGTAATATTAACTTATAATTCACTTATAATGATTGTAATAAGTGTTTATAATTAACCTGACATTAATATAGTTAATGATTTTCCTACATTACTTAATATTTATTGATAGTCAAAATTAATACCCATGAAACTTTATTTAATATTATATTTGTCTGTAAATTATTATAAGTCTTATTAATTTTCATATAAACTTTTCTTATTATTTTATTTCTAAATTTCTTCATGTGTTAAATCTAATGTTATATATAAATATTATTCTATAAATTTTTAAATATATGTGGAAATTTATTTTGATATTTATTCGTGTACTTATTTTTCTACACCTTGTGTATCTATATCTACTTTAGATAATTATTTTTATATCAAAACAAAATTATCGGTTATATTTTTAGTAATTTATTCAAACACCGATTCAATAATAAAGTTTGTAAAAGTCTTTGTTTACTCACTTGATTAAATTTTACTTGATTCAATTGTTTACTATTGTTAAATACCGTTTTATATTTAATTTGTTTATTATTTTACCTATTATTAAATTATTTGTGATATTACACCTTGTATAGAATTATCTTTCTGTATTTATTATTGTATTTATTTTGTTAGATTTTCGTCTTATATATTAGAAGTGTTTTACTATATTTATTGTTACGTGTTCAAAATAGTATTAAATGATACAGGTTATATTATTGACATATTTTGACTTTACTATTATTATGTGACTGGTTGTTATTGAATTTATTGTGTTTATTATGTAGTTTATTGTTGTGTCTGTTCTAATTATTATAATTTGATAGTTACATTATTTTATTATTGTGTTTATTCTGTTAATTACTCAACTTTCTTATTTATTTATTATAACTAAACTTATGATTTAATGTTTTCTACCAATAAACTATTAACATCTATTGTTTTTGTTCTGATTTATTCTAATAATTATATAATAGGTTACAATGACGAATCTGATACCATCCATTCAGGTATCACATATTCACCTTTATGTACAATACCTTATGGTTCTTATTATTATCCTTCACCTGTGTATCCACCTTCTCTAAATCCAAGATTAAAATAATTCATATATTTAGATTTTTATTATGAATCAATAAATTGTGGTTATAATTAATATTAACCATTTATTGATGGAAGTGGTTATATAATATTTGACATTAAATTTATAATAAATTATTGTTTATCTAAAATTTCATTATTTTTAGTAAACTAATATCCTTAACTTGTAGTATTAGTTTAATATTTCTTTATTATAGGTTCTATATCACTTTTAGTAGAACTGTCAGTCAACTAACTACTAATAAAATGTTAAAATGTTAAATCTTAGTAATTTACACCAGCGTTATAATTTTGTAAATCATCTGTCTATTTTTTATATTATTATCTACCTATTTCAAAAAATTTACGTTGTTATTCTGTTAAATTTTAATAATTTTATTTATCTTAATAATTACTCAACAACTTAATAATCAATTATCCACCCTACGATTTAAAAGACTTTGTAACCATATCAAATGGTAAATTTTAGAACATTTATTATTATATAAAATGTTTATATCTATTATAATCTGTAGGATTCGTATAATCTATTTCTTATTATTATAATAATTATTTTACAAAATTGTCATTCACTAAATAATTAAACAGATTATCAAGTTAATCTTGTTTCTTAATAAAGTCTGTAGTAAAAACATCATATTAATATTTATATTATTGAACATAATTTTCTAAAAGTTATTAAATAGAAAACTTTTTACTTCCAGGTTCAGACATTTCACGTATATTTTTTTAAAACGTAAATGAGTCACTATTACTAAACATAACATTTGATATATAGTTTTCAAACTATTATAACAATGTTGTATAAGGATTATCAGGAATTAAAAATAATTGTCTCGATATTATATCTTAAATATAATCTATATTTTTTTATAATTATTGTTGTTTTTGTTTTTAAACTTCATCCTTGTTTTTAAAAATATCTAAAAAACTATCTTTTGGAACTTAATTTAATAACGTATAATTCAATTCCTTGAGTCCGTTAAATTATACATCCATATCCTATAGTTGACTTGATTATTTACTAACATTACCATATGTTTATTATTGTTGTTTCTTTTATAACTCAAAAAACTCATCCCTTCTTTCTTTCATAGTAGATTTTGATGTATCTAATATTTATTATTATTATCCACCGTAAGTTTATTAGTATCGTTATTTGTATTATTATGGTTATTATTAAACTCCTACCTATTAAACTGTTCCTTTTTCACCACTAATTTATTCTTTTATTTTATCATTTTATTACATTTTTGATAAATCTTATTTTTAATTCTTTATATTTCCTTATAATTATTATGTTAGTTAATCCGTTTCTTTTTCATTTTTTATTTTTATACTTTCTTAAATATATTTAATAGTTTCGTAACCAAGTTAAACTATCTATCCGACAATTTAACCATGTAATCCACCAAATTTTTATCCGATAATTTAACCATGTAAAATAGTTACAAGACCTTCTAATAATTGTTATTGTTTCCATAGTTTTTCGTATTCTGTAAAATCTCCTTCAAGTTTCTAATTTAATTATTTTGTTTCCCAATCATATTATTTGTCTTTTAATTATGTAGTAACAAACTGTGTCAATAAAAATCCTTACAAACCAAATTGTGTATATTATTAAATACCTTATAGTTATTGTATTTATAAATCAGGATACTTTGTCTATTATTCAAATTTTAATTTCTATTATGAAACAAAATCTTATTTACTTAATTCTTGTTCTTATTAATTCTTTAAAAAATCAGATTGTTCATATGTTTGACTTACTAAATATCCAATATATTATCCAATTACTTATCCTTTTACACCCATCATTTTTAATCCAATATATTAACCTTAAATTTATTAAATCAGTTTATTAGTCTAAATAGATTTGAATTAGTCTTTTAAGAAATTCGTAAATGTTTGGTCTTGTTGAGATTTAGGATACGTATTTATATATTTACTTAAATTATATCCTAAATATTAACCGACTTACATACCAATAGGACCCCCGATAAATAAACCTAAAATTCCACCAAATAGTTATTATAACATAGGATTTTGAAATATACTATACATAAAATTACCTATTTATAAATTTTATTGTGGATTAACAAGTGACTATACTAACAGTCCTTAACCAGTCTATAACAATGTATATAATAAAAATCTACTACGTTGATTCTTTTTTTCTTCAGAAAAATATGGTAGAAAATCACGTTTAAAGAATTTCGGTATTCTTTATAGAGTATCTGTAAAAAACGGTTTTACTTTACTAAATGTTTCTTGTATTTGTTCTTTATTTTTGAACCAACCAAAAAAGTTCACAACACCAGTTTTAATCTTTTTGAAAAATGGTGTTATTTTCTTAAAAAATTATGGAAGTTTTTGTCTGAAAAACTGTACTATACCAATAATAAGTCCACCAGTTTACTCAATTTAATCAAAAATACTATAAAATTCATCAAATTATTTTTGGAACATTGGTGGTATACCTTTTATCCACCATATATCAATTTTTCTAAAAAAATCATCAACTTTATATCGAAATTAATCTATTTATCTAAATGTTTGTTTAAAATAATATTCAAATTTATCAAACTATTATTAATTTTCATCTGGTTTTTTTAAATCTTTTTAGTATTAACCACCTATTTTTCTTCTACCAATTCCAATTCCACCAATAGAAACATCAGAACCTTTAATGTTATTTATATTTATTCCATTTTTTAGTAATTCTTACTATACTTATTCTAATAATTTTTTGAAATATTTTTCAAATTATTTATCTATTTATTCATTTATATTATCTTGATTCAATGTTTGTTATTATTAACTTTAATTATTAGATTAAATATTATCTAATAATTGTTTTACATTATTATTTAGATTATTAAATTATTCTTCTAATGGTTTAACTTACTTTTCAATTGAAGATTTTATATCGTCTTATAATTCATCTTATAAATCTGTGTAATCTGGTGTATCTATTAAACTATTAAGTCCTTTTAATATATCAGACTTCATAATATCATTAATAACATCACGTAATTTATTTTCTATTTCCTTACTATTTATACTTGAAATAATTTAATCAACAAAGTCAGATTGAGATTGTTTATTATGTTTTTCTTGTTTTTTATTTACTTGATTTTGTTCTTCTTTTATTTCTTCAAACTAATCTTAAACCATATCAAAAAATTATTACATTGATTTCTGTAATGATTTTTCTACATTATCAATTTGTTCTTTAACATTTTAAAATTGAGATTAAACAGACTATTTAAACACATTCAATTCTTCAGTCAATTCATCTGTAGGTTTTCCACCAATATTAATTTACTGTTTTTGTGTTGTAACAGTGTTTGTTTGTTAGTCAACAGTTTATTTATTGATAGTAATTGTACGTCTTTGTACTTATTCTTGTTGTTCAGGATTATCTTACTTTTATTTTTGTGTTTATTATGTTTTCTTTGTTGTATCAATTATAAATGGATTTTTATTTGGTGGATTCTTTTTAGTTTACATATAATCACCTCACAGATTACACACAGTTCAAAGTGAATCAACTTGTAAATATCTTTACATATATATTCTTGTTAAATTTTGTTGTATTAAATACTTTACTTTTTAAATGTTTTCACGTGTTTTAAGTGTTAATATATCTTATCTTTCTATTTTTTCTTATATTTCTGTTTCTTATTGTATATCAGGTGAAACATACTATTTAGTGTAAAAATGTAAAACAGGTATAGTAATACTTGAAGGTTTTTATTCTTAGTATTTTGACACTACATTAGTAATGGTTGGTCTAATTTCTTGTACATTTGGTGTATTTTAATTAATTTTTTCAAATACAAGTTATGAAGGTTCTTGAAGTTTTGTTTGTACTAATTGTAGTAAAGTTTAATCTAATGATTTCTATTCTTTTTATTAATTTTATAATTTTGATTAAATTTTTTATACAAATTATCTCTGTAACGTTTCTGAATATATTTTCATTTTAGATACAATTGTCTTATCAAATTAAGTTATTTAAATATCTTAATTCTAAGTTTGAAACAATTCAGGTAACTTTATTAATTAATCATAAAACGTCATGTATAAGTTTTAATTTTATTCCACAACACTTTAAAATAATGAAGGTATTATTTGTGTTTATATATTTTATAAATTTTGTGGAGTAATTGAAGTAAATAATTTATCTAAAAATACTGGTATAGATTATGAAATAGTATTAACTACACCATCAGGTAAAAATAATATTTTAATCTAACCAATCACTTAATTTCTAAGTTCATCAAAGAATTATTATTCATCCTTTGATGTATCTTATTTTGTATCTTTTTTAGATGTATCGTTAAATAATACTTTGATTAATTCAGTAATCTAATCAAATGTAGAATAAACAATTGAATTAACAAATGATAATATAAATTTATTATTTTCATTGTTATTTTTATCATTGTTTAGATATATAGGTTTTTACTTTATTTCTTATTATATTTGATTAATTAAATTAGGTACAATATTTTATTAAACAACAATAAAGTTTTAAGTTTTTTTGAATATTGTTGGTAATTACTACGATAGTTTCTATTAAACTTGTTTTGTTTGTTCATAATTATTTGTTTATTTCAATTATTATTTTATTTAAGGACTATTTTCTATTTATACTAATATTTGAGGACTAAACAATACTTTCAGTTATATTTTTACTTAAAATACTTACATAGTTGGAATAATATTCTTTACAATTTCTAATTATTTTTCTTATGGTATTTGTTAATAAGAGAAATTTTGAACTATTTTTATTATAAAATTATTTGTACTTGAAATTATTTCACTGAATATTGGTTACATTTAATACATTAAATATGTAACAAATTATGATATTACCATAGTTACTGGATTTAACATTCCACTTAACTATGATTGTTGATTAGTATTTTAAAGTTAGAAAACCGATGATTATAAATTAAATATAAATTCAACACTACTTTAAAGAACTTTACCAAGTTATTCTACCTTTTATTGTTCATCTAATAATTCATCAACAGAATTTTCACCAATTACATCTGTTATAAAAAATTGAATCTAAGGTGTCTATTAATATACAAGTTGTATTGATAATATTTAAATTATTCCACCTATTTACTTAATAAACATATTTAACATTTACTGAACAAACTGTAATATATTATTACCTGAAATTTTAGATTTATTATTTGATAATTACAATGATTATTATATAATTTCCATTGTTAATTCTGTAGATTTTTATAAAATATCTTAGATAGTTTTCATTGTATTTTCGTCTTTTTGTTTGATAATACCTTAGAAATTAATTTTATTAATTACTTATAAAAATAACTTACTTGTCTGTAACATTACAAATATACCAAATTAATTTTATTATGTAAATACTGTATTTTATATATTGTCTATATCGGTTTATTTTTATTCTTTAGATTATTATATTTACATTTTATTTTGGTATTATTTATTATACTACTACATATAATCAAATATACTTTAGATTGGTTAGATTAATAGTTTAGATATAATATCGTTAATTTATTAAGACTTAAAATATTTATCAAATACGTTATCATAATTTACAACAAAAAGTTATGATTATTATTACATAATCATTAATGGTTAACTGGATGATTAAACATATTATGAATATTGAATTAATTCTGTATATTATGACTTTTGTATATTACTTATATCTATGGTATTTTAATCTGTTTTTTTAATAACTGAAAATTATGAATTAAATGTTATCTATATTTATTAATCTTATAATAAATTTACAATTGTTTTAACTATACTTTACTAATAATTTTATGTTAAATCAGATACTTTATTTTATTATTCATCAATATTTTTACCGAAATTGTTTAAAAAGTAACCTACAATTTATTAGAACATTTATACAATATACGATTATTGAAATCCTTAAACGAACTATTATGTAATATAAGTAAATATATTAGTTATATCCAAATTTTATTAAATAATAGTATCAAGACTTTCAAATATTTTGTTATTTATTATATTATTCCATGTATTTCCTATAAAATACATAAATATCGTTTATGTATTTATACTAACATATTATAATAACATATCTTCAAATAATGTAGATAATTTTTTAAACATATCTTATTATAGTTTTTAGTATTAACTTTCAAGATTTTAGAATATATTTTCTACAATTTTAATATAATTATGTTACAATAAAACAGGAATAACAACGTTAAGATATTTAAATAATGACAATAATAACTAATTTAAAACATATTGATAATT
>ENA-UOYA01000590-UOYA01000590.1-activated-sludge-metagenome-genome-assembly--contig:-NODE-590-length-45389-cov-6.817775_pt1 | contig 45389 bp, 43 predicted proteins | sample MGYA00238163_ERZ764804 | MGnify/ENA primary metagenome ERZ764804 (study PRJEB28919, sample SAMN05720223) | activated sludge metagenome | isolation source: Anaerobic digester | place: Hong Kong...
TGTCATAGTTCACGGAAAAAGAGATCATTGAAATATGGGGTTGACCGGTTTTGACAGCGAGCAGAAGAGGTTTGCAAGCATGCAGTGCGTTGACGTTTTTGCACTATAATCTCAAGCGTCGAATCCATAACTGGCAATAACAATTATGCTCTTGCAGCGTAATCGAAGTATAGTAGATTAGTCGCTTAATCTCGGCACAAGGTGCCGGGACAAGACATCACCCGGAAGCTGTGGCTCCGAAGCGTTCCGAAAAGGTGGTGCAGGTAAATCGGAGATAGGATAAGCGAGGCTTCGGCGCTTATCCGAAAAAGAAGAAGCTAAGGAAAGAGGTTGGTAGCTTCAGCCGTTCTCTTTCCCGACAATCAAAGTGAAGCTAAGCATGTAGAAAGCAAATGGCTTCCTCGTTTGGACGAGGGTTCGAATCCCTCCAGCTCCACAATAAACCTTAAATATCGATTACGTATAAAAAAATACGCACGGAATTTCCCTCTTAAAGTGGTTTTTCGTGCGTTTTTTTATTGATTCTTGCAAAAAATAGGCATATTTCGGCTGACATTCAAATTGCCATTTTCAAGATTTCACTCTCTTTCTTCCTCAATGCATAAAATTTCCGGAAAATTGTTGCCTATCAACCTATGCCTCCAAAATATCCTCTCGTGTGTTTGCAGGTGCGCTTCACATCCCATTTTTCGGGTTCTATGATTTGATTGTCGTAATCCAAATCGTACTTCTTGCCCTTTTCAAGCTGCTGGGTCACTATCAGAGATTTGATGTTCAAGTCGTTCATCTTTCATTGATGTTGAACCGGTATTCTTTCTCGCTCGAAGAGGTTACAATCGTATTGAATGAACTCACCGATTGAGAAACTTTTTGTGATTTCATCTTCTGTAAGATTTACTTTTGTTTTTTTATTGATATTCATAAAGAGAGGTGAAAATCTTACACTTGGCAAAGCGTTTGGTATTTTGTTTTTTATCAACGCTTTGTTCCTTTATATTTGAAATACAGTTGCGGAATTAAGGAAATATATCAGATTGCTTTCGATTCTGATGAACACATCCGGGAAAATGCCGCCATCAACATTCCCTGGATTGCCGTACGCGACCCTCAATCGGTTTACTCACCACTGATCGGGCGATACAATGTCCGCAATCTCTCTATGGCCTTAATCATCTATAGCGAAGGAGATATTTGTAGCCCGCATCGAAGACTTTTCCAAATTGGAAAGCGAATTGAATAAAGTATCGTAAAATACATGAATAGTTACGATTATCAATTCGGCAATTCGAGTATAGTGGCTTTCTTTATTAAAGTTTCAGGCATGAAATTTTATTCGATCCCACCTGAATTGCTGACAAATGCAATCTTTCGACTGTCGGGCGACCACGAAGGAACATTCATTGTTCCTTGACCACCATACAGATAAGCTACGACTTTCGGCTTCCCACCCGATATCGGCATCATACGCAAATATACGTGTTTATAGAAAGGGTGATCACTCGGATCAACATCATTGCCAAAGGTGATGAAAACAATCCACTTGCCATCGGGCGAAATATGCGGAAACCAATTGTTTAATGGATCGTGTGTTACTTGTTCCTGATCCGATCCATCAGGTTTCATGCGCCAAATCTGCATCGTCCCGGTTCGCACCGAATTAAAGTAGATATAGCTCCCATCGGGAGTATATTCCGAGCCATCATCCAAGCCTTCAGCAGTTGTCAATCGAATTTCGTTTCCGCTTTCGCGTGGTATTTTATACACATCGAAATTCCCATTGCGTTGACCAATAAAAGCCATTTCTTTGCCATCAGGAGACCAACCATGAAAATAGGACGGTGTTTTTTGCGTAACTTTTACCGGTTCACCACCCGTTATAGGAAGGTAATAAACGGCTGATTGACCTTTATCTGCCGGATCGTGATTACTGCTTATGCCGATATATTGTCCGTCGAAAGTCACCGCATGATCGTTATTGATCTGTGTGGCGCTTCCGGTATTCAATTGTTCAATTTTTCCCGAAGCAAGGTCGTAAGTATAAAGTAATCCTTCGCTATTTCCTTTTCGCATCAACTGTACTACGTCAGGCGACTGAATACCGAGTTTCTTCTCCGACATATTTTCACCCAACGTTGTTCTGTATTGCAACGACGTGAGTCCGTCGCCATGAATAACTGCACTTACATGTGGTGATGAGGCATCGAGCGATTGTCTGACCATCCATCCCAATTTTCGGTGAGGATCGATTCCTTCGCCTAGAAATTCGACTTGAGCTGTGAGAATAAAATCGCCTTTTATTTTTTTCCATGCATACTGAAATTCATCCTGATCGTACCAAATATTTGCTCCGGCGCCTTCAAGTGTGTAGATTTGTTTCTCAGAATCGTAAACTGTTTTGCCATGTAATTTGACGTTCCCAACGTCGGAATTTGATTGGAAAACTCCTAACGAATTATTGTATTGTTGTGCGAAAAGGGGAGTAACAATAATCGACCACAAAAGAAGCGAGTAATAAAAGTTTTTTTTCATGACTAAACGGGTTGCTATGGGTAAATGTTTTCAAATTTACATGTCAAGTTTCACAAGGTTGTTTATGAAAACTTAGATTTTCAATAGGCTTCAAAAATATAATTTTATTTTTAAAATCACAGGAATTTTGCTTAAAAATTTCAGGTTCCATTTCAAACCATTTTTCAACTGCTGGTCCATGATGATGTCCCAATTTTTCAAACAGATCTCCTGTTGACAATTGTATTTCGTTAAGGTAAACCCATAATCATGACATAAGTAAACATACTTATACTTCAGTAAAGCAGCCATCATACGACGGTACTCATCCAGGATGCGTGCCCTTTCACGATGATTCTCCGGTAGAAACCGTAAAAACTCAGCCATCCCAACCGCCATTCAACCATTGCCTCTACTCCAGCAATAAGGCGCTTCGAAGGAATAATAAAAAAAACCGCATCGCCATAGTTAAGTGGATAGCACGATGCGGTAACACGATGCGGATATGCTCCAAAACTCTTTTTACCTTGAATAAGCCCTTTTTTATTTTTTGTTTCTCCCGCTGCGACTGTTGGGGTTGCTCTTGATTTGATTCCCTTTGTTTGGTGTGGTATTGTTTCTATTTTCTTTCCGAAAACGGGTTACTTCTTGTTGGATGAAGTTTTTTTCGGCTTGACGAGCTTTATAAAGTTTCTCGGGAGGAAGCACTTTTTCAAATTTTTCGGCATATTCTTTGTCGAGTTCGGCTTCTTTTAGTTTTATTTCAACATCGTTTTCGAGAATATTTCGATATTCCTCGTCCGTTATCTCCTTGTTTTTACGCATTTTCTCAATTTTCTCGCGATGTTGCCTGTTCAATTCGAACTTCTTTTGATTCAGTTCATTATTCAACGGAAAATAGCGTTGAGCCTCTTCCGGTGTCAGTTCTGCTTTTTCTTTCACATATTCCTGTTTTCGTTTTTCGAAATCGGCCATATTCATTTTTTTATCCTGAGCATAACCGAATTGGGGAGATATGTAAAAAATAAATACACCGATGAATAAACCTATACACTTTTTTACCTTCATATTTCTCTGCTTTTTTGTGTGTTCTTGCTATTTTTACATATCCTGTGTAGCATAGAATTCATTGTATATATAATCGTAGTATTCGTCTTCCGATAATTGATCTTCGAGATATTGATAAAATTCTTCTTCGGAAATTTCTACGGTCGACCAATATTTATCGGGCGCAATGGTTGCCGATTGCATACCGGAATCGTATTGGGCAGATGACCGGGTGGATTGATTACCCGCATTTTTTGTTAAAAATTGAATAATAAAGAATAGACCCACAAACATAGCTGCCATGTAAATCCACGGTTTCACTTTTTCTCGTAAAGGCACAGGTTGAAATTCCGGCGTTTTTATTGCAGGTAAACGATTCATTATTTCTCTATTAAACTGTTCGAAATAATTATCGGGCACTTTAAAAGGATCTGTTTTATCGATGTCTTCCAACCTTATCTTTGTTTTCATATCTTTTACTTCTTTCGCTATGCTTAAACATTGACATTGTAAATAAATGAAAGTTTAATCGCTGTTCGATAAAAAATTTTCTATCTTTTTTACCGCATGATGATAAGAGGCTTTGAGTGCGCCAACAGAGGTGCCCAAAATGTCCGACATTTCTTCATATTTCATCTCATCGAAGTATTTCATTTGAAATACCAGTCGTTGTTTTTGGGGGAGGGTAAGTATGGCTTTTTGCAATAGTTTCTGGGCTTCGTCCCCATCAAAATATGCATCACTTTCGAGCCGATTAATCAAAAATGTGTCTTCTTCGTCTATCGAAACATGGTTTTGAGCCCGTAATTTGTTGAGAAAAGTGATGCTTTCGTTAATGGCAATGCGGTATAGCCATGTCGATAATTTGGCTTCGCCTCTAAAATTATCGATGTTTATCCATGCTTTTATAAAAACCTCTTGGAGGATATCGTTGGCATCGTCGTGAGAAAGAACCATTTTTCGAATTTGCCGATACAACCGTTCACTATATTCTGCAACAAGCTTGGCAAAACCATCGCGCCGGGTTTTGGGATTGCGTAACTGTTGCAATAATTCTTCCTCTGAGTAACTGCTTTTTTCCATACAAATTGAGCTTCAGCTGCAAAGATAATCGTTTTTTCTAATTTTGATTACCCGATTTATTTATCTCCGTTTTCAAACCAGTTTAAAAAATCTTCGGCTTTAGCTTTATTGGCATTCCACCATTCCAGCGATTCGGGAAAATATGAAACGCTGATGTAGCGGCAATACGTTTCATAATAATTTGAATGGAGGATTTCTGTAAAAAAAGGAACATAGAAAGTCCAGAAAGCATTTTTTTCTTTTGTTCCGTCGTTCTCTTTTTCAAGAACGGTGAGAATAGCTTTATTGACTTCGGTAAAGGTGGTATAAAGATCGGCCTCTTTATTATGGGTTTTAAGCGAGTCTAAGGTAGTGGTGATGGCGTGGTAGATATAATTTCGGTTTAATCCCTGTTCTATCGTAAGCGGCGGAATTTCGTCCGGATGAATCGCCGATGGATTCCGGTTAAGTTGCTGTTGGATGAAGGACCGTTCTACGGGTTTTTCTGAAGCCGGTTTTATGCGCATAGTTTGCAGCATTTCTTCGAAAGCGTTTTTTGAACGTTGACTATCCGGCTCTGTCAGCAAAAACATCTGAAACGATAAGATGCTTTGCACCCACAATCCTACATCGTTCAATGCATATGCATTTAACAGGAAAGCATCGCTGTTCGATTTATTCAAATCGATGGCTTTTTTTACATGGGAAAGCGCATTCCCCGTATCGTTTTTTTTGTAATAATTGAGTGCTAAATTGAAATGAAACAAATAATGGTCGCCGTGTTTTCTTATCGCTTCTTTCAAGAGTTCAATGGCTTTGTCTACTTGATTCATTTCGGCAAGTGCTTCGCTTTTTACGCAGTAAGCCAGCATCGATAAGTTTTTGTCGTCGGCATCGATTATCTGAGTACTATATTCTATCGCTTTTTTGTAATCTTTTAATTCTAAGTAAGAAAGCGCCATTTCGTAAATGGCTTGTTGAGATTTCGGATTAATGGATAAAACTTGTCGATATTTCTCGATTGCTTTTTCGTATTCGCCCGAATCGTGTAAAACAACTCCCTCATCGATAAGCTTTTGTTCGTTATTTTGAGCATAAAGAGAAGGGTAAAAGAGAATGAAAAGCAATATGATGTATATTTTCCTCATTGTTTCCTTTTTGAGGATAAAAATAAAAATAAAAAAAGAGATTACGCCTTTTTCTTTTCAAAAAGAAACAAGATTGTAACAATTGTAAACAGTATTGTGTGGAGAATAAATATTTTTTTTCAAATACGTCGGCATTTTAACAAGCAATTTGGCCTGCCAACGAAAAATAAACCCTCGATGTCGAACTCGGCAAGGGGGGGTGTGAGTTTAATTCCCTCTTTTTATGTTTTTACAAATTACGGAATGTTTATTGCAGATTTATTTGTAATTTCGTATTCCCTTTAAACCGTATAGGATAAGGAAAGTCTAAGTAAGATTTATGAATGATGAAGAAAGATTAGCTGCGGAAGAGAAAATGATCGATGACGAGTTTCAGGCTCTGCTCAACGATTATTTGAACTCGAATCACCGACGGAAAGTGGAAATTATTACCAAAGCTTTTAATGTGGCCAAAGAGGCCCATAAAGGTGTCCGTAGGCGTTCGGGAGAACCCTATATTATGCATCCGTTGGCGGTAGCCCGCATTGTTTCACGCGAAATGGGACTGGGTTCTACTTCCATCTCGGCAGCTTTGCTTCACGATGTGGTGGAAGATACCGATCTCACGGTAGAAGATATTCGGATGATGTTTGGGGATAAAATTGCCCAGATTGTCGATGGATTAACCAAGATTTCAAGCGGAATGTTTGGCGAAAACGTTTCGGCTCAGGCTGAAAATTTTCGTAAACTGCTGCTTACCATGTCCGAAGATATACGCGTAGTTCTCATTAAAATAGCCGATAGATTACACAATATGCGTACCCTTTCGTCTTTAACTCCTGCCAAACAGTTTAAGATTACGGGCGAAACCATGTATGTGTATGCACCGTTGGCACACCGACTGGGTTTGTTCAGCATAAAAACCGAATTGGAAGAGCTTTGTTTTAAGCATGAACATCCGGATGTTTATGCCGATCTTACGCGAAAAATTGAAGAAACGGCCGCCGAGCGAAACAAGATATACGAAAATTTTGCCAAACCCGTAAGAGAGGCGTTAGACAAAATGAATATTAAATATGAGATGCGTGCCCGGGTCAAATCGGTCTATTCCATTTGGAAAAAAATGGAATCGAAAGGGATCGATTTTAACGAAGTGTATGACCTTTTTGCCGTGCGCATTATATTTGAAGTGGAGCCCGGCATGGACGAAAAGAAACAATGTTGGGATATCTATTCGGCAATTACCGATATTTACAAACTTCGTCCCGATCGTATTCGCGACTGGCTGAGTCAGCCCAAAGCCAATGGTTATCAGGCGTTGCATCTGACGGTTATGGGTCCCGACGGGAAATGGATCGAGATACAGATTCGGAGCCGTCGTATGGACGATATTGCCGAAAAAGGTTTTGCCGCTCACTGGAAGTACAAAGAAAACAAGGTGGAAGAAGATAACGAACTCGATAAATGGTTGAAAACCGTTCAGGAGATTTTGGCCAATCCGAGTCCCAACGCCATTGATTTTCTGGATACGGTGAAAATGAATCTTTTTTCGTCCGAAATATATGTATTTACGCCTAAAGGCGAAATCATTACGTTGCCTCAGGGAGCAACGGCGCTCGATTTTGCCTATACCATTCACACGCGCATCGGAGATCATTGTTTGGGCGCCAAAGTAAACCATACATTGGTACCGTTGAGTTATCAACTCAAAAGTGGCGATCAGGTTGAAATTCTCACTTCGCAGTCGCAATATCCCCAACCGGAGTGGCTGAATTATGCCACAACGGCTAAAGCTCGTACAAAAATAGAAGCCGCCTTGCGACGCCAAAAACGAAGGACGGCCGAAAAAGGGCAAAAAATGCTGGAAGAGTTATTTGCCGACAAACCTATTGATAATGAGACTTATACCAAAATATTGAATTATTATAAATTAGAGAAAAAAGAAGATCTGTATTATTTAATTGGCAATAACGACATCACGCTTCCGGATAATCCGAATGTGTTTTATAAAGTGAAAGAAGGGGCTCCCAAAAGTGAAAATTTGTTTGTTCGTTATGTAAAACAGGCAATGAACGCTATGAAAAAGGCACCTTCCGAACCCAAAATTGCGATTAATGTACCGAAAACGGCTGCAGATGGAATTTCTTCCCCGACACCTGTCATAGATACAAAATCGGTATATGTGTTGAAAGAAGAAGAATTCAAGAAAAATTTTATTGCTGCTCCCTGTTGTAAACCCATACCGGGTGATAAAGTGTTTGGTTTTATCAACGATAAAAATGAGGTTGAGGTACATAAGCGTTCATGTGAGACCGGAATGCGGTTGAAATCGAATTTCGGAGATAGAATTGTGGAAGTGGAGTGGGGAGACTATCGGCAGTACTCGTTTCTGGCTTCCATTGCTTTTACCGGGATCGACCGTCTCGGAATATTAAGCGATATTCTGTCCAAATTGTCGGAAGAGGTGGTGGTAAATATTCAGCGTGTGAATGTATCTTCCAATGATGGCATTTTTGAGGGAGTAATCAACGTCTATGTTCACAGTGTGGAAGATGTGAATCTGCTGTGTTCAAAGATAGCAAAAGTGGACGGCGTTTCCACCGTCCACCGTTTGCTCGTGTAGAGTTTTGATGAAAAATCTATTTCTTCTTTTTGCTTTTTTTAAAAATCATCGCCATTATTTTTTTTGTACCAAAAGTAATCAAGGCCGGTTTGGCAATGCGCCACGTAATCTGTGCGATGTTGGGCAGATTGGAGACAAGAAAGTTGCCCCACTTCATTTTACGTGGTGAGGTACGAAAGGTGGTTGCGGAATTGGTACCCGCGTAAGAAATATTCTCTACGGTTTCCAATAACCTGTTTTTAAAAACGCCTGTTACGCTTTGAGCCAATAGCGTTCCCCAATTATTGGCAAGATATTGAAGTTGAAAAAGCATTCGTCGTTCTGCCGTTGCTCGTTCATCACGAAGCCTTTCTTTTTCTGCTTGAAGCTTTTCCAAAGGAGTTAACTCGTACGTTTTCATTTTACATCCTTTTTATCGTTCCTATCTTTCTTATCGTTCCTATCTTTCTTATCGTTTTCTTCCATCAAAAAGGAAATCACCCGATTGGTAATCTTTTTCTTGATCGGTTTTTTTACCAACAGAAGAATAATAACGATAAGGAGCGTAGCAAGCGATACACTTCCGAAACCGGCCCATGTGTTTTGGAATAACTCGCCAAGATAAAGTCCCACCGTAATGAAAATCAACGACAGAGCAAATAATACAAAAACCAAGAGTATCGCACTATAAGCAATGATTGAGGAAGCAATGCTTAATTTCTCGAAAATTTCGAGTTTGGTTAATTCAATCGTGCTTTTTATATAGTGCGATACATTGTCTCTTACCTCGTCGAACAATGTAGTTGGCGTCTTTTTTTCCATTATTAGGTGAGTTAGATGAAATTTATTCTTTTCCCAGCTCTTTTTTGGCTACATCTGCAATGTCGTCGATATCTTCTTTTAAGTCGTTTACGCCACTTTTGCCTTTGTAAATAGCCGATTTTATGTCCACTTTTACTTTGTCGGCAAATTCGTTAAACTGTTCCAGCCATTCTCCTTTTTTGTCGGTTCCCAACATGTAACCTATGGCTGCACCCAGTGCCAACCCAATACCTAAACCTAACAATAATTTTGTTTCTGATTTCATAGTTCTTCTTTTTTTAAATGGTTTATTATTATCGTTTCAATACGTGTTGTGTTTATTGTCTTATTTTAATTTATAACATTTATTCGGGTAAATTGTTTGCGGGGGTTGTTAAAAAATAGAGGAAGCCATAGAATGAACCGGCTCTCCGAAAAGCGTAGCCGAGGTATAACCGGTGATTCTGACCCTGATGGTTTCCCCGATATGGTGATTCCCTTTATCGAAAATGACCACTTTATTCTGCTGCGTTCGGCCAAAGAGTTGTTGGCGCGAACGTTTGGAAAAACCTTCTATCAACACTTCAACTTCTTTACCCACATCTTTTTGGTTGCTTTTGAGCGATAGCGAATTTTGCAGATCGATGATTTCCTGCAAGCGGCGAATTTTCACTTCTTCGGGAACGTCATCTCCTAGTTTTTTTGCAGCATACGTGCCCGGACGCTCCGAATATTTAAACATAAAAGCCGAGTCGAACGCGGCCTCTTCCATCAACGACAGCGTTTGTTGATGATCGTCTTCGGTTTCGGAATAAAATCCGCACATGATGTCGGTCGACAGACCGCAATCCGGAATGATGCGCCGTATGGCGGCAATCCTGTCCAGATACCACTCCCTGTCGTATTTTCGATTCATGAGCTTCAATATTCGCGAGCTTCCCGATTGTACCGGAAGATGAACAAAGTTACACAGGTTTTTATGGTTGGCAATGGTTTCAAGTGTTTTATCCGTCATGTCTTTGGGATGAGAAGTGGTGAAACGGATGCGCATATCGGGGGCTTCTCGTGCCACCATTTCGAGCAAAGCGGGGAAATCGACCGTTTGAGTGCCATCGGCATAAAGATAGGAATTAACATTTTGCCCCAGCAGGGTTACTTCTTTAAATCCTTTTTCGCGCATGTAGCGCAATTCCGCCAGAATGCTTTCGGGTTCGCGGCTACGTTCACGTCCGCGTGTATAGGGAACGATACAATAGGTGCAAAATTTATCGCACCCCCGCATGATGGAGATGAAACCCGATATACCCCCACCAATTTTCAGGGGAATAACGTCTTTGTAGGTTTCGGTTTTCGAAAGTTCCACCTGGATTACTTTTTCTCCTTGTTCGGCACAACCGATAAGGTTGGGCAAATCGAGATAGGCATCCGGGCCGATAACCATATCCACATGGTAGTCCTCGATAAGCTGTTTTTTCAGTCTTTCGGCCATACATCCCAAAACGCCGATGATCAGGTTGTTTTTTCGTTTTCGTTTCAGTGCATTAAAATATTCGAGTCGCTGAATCACTCTCTGTTCGGCATTATCTCTTATAGAACAGGTGTTTACAAAAATAACATCGGCTTCCCTCACATCATCCGTAAGCGTATATCCCTCCATTTTCATAATGGAGGCAATCACTTCGGAATCGGCCACATTCATCTGGCAGCCATAAGTTTCTATAAATAATTTTTTATCGGTCGGTATAGCTATTGAATTTAAATTCATAAAGTTATTATACTCAAATTATACTGTTAAATGACGTTGTTCAAAGAATCATACTAAATAAGTGTACTTTTTACCTAAAAGTATTGTTATTTCAATCCTTTTGTTCTATTTTTGTATCCGAAAAATGAAAATTTTTCATAATTAAGGTTTTGGTTAAATAATCGGAGGGAGCTGTGAAGTTCTTTCCGATTTTTTTATGCCGTTACAACCTTTAATTCGTAAAATTTGACTACTTTTGTCGTACTGCAAAATTAATCAAAATATGGATGTGGAAGATATTATTTATTTGATTATGCTCTTATTTTTCTTGGTATTGGGGTTTTTTAATAAATCCGTAAAAGAAAAAAAGAGAAAAGAACAAGAACAAGAACAAAAAGTACACACCGAGAACGATTCCGACGTTTTAAAAATGCCTTCCCCTCCGCCTTCTTTTATTTCGTCGTCTCAACGTTGCGAGTACCAATCGCCGTTGCTCGACACAGTAATTTCAGCTGAAGGAGAATCGATGCTCAAAGGTTCTATTTTCACGAATGAAGATATGGAAGCGGAAAAACCACCTGAAGTATCTTCTCTACATCCGCTTGTGAAAGAGTTATATAGTGACCGTAGATCAGGCGAATTGCGAAAAGCAATAATTTACGGTGAAATTTTCAATAAAAAATATTGAAGGAAACAAGAATAGCAATCATTTATATCATTTAAAAAATTATTTTATCAAATCTATGGCTTTACATTTTATTACTGCACAAGAAGCCGCTGCGCTTGTCAAGGATAACGACAATGTGGGTTTCAGTGGGTTTACTCATGCAGGTTGTCCTAAGGTAGTTCCGGTGGAAATTGCAAAACGTGCCGAAGAAGAGCACGCCAAAGGTAACCCTTTTAAAATCGGGGTTTTTACCGGTGCTTCTACGGGTGATTCCATCGACGGTGCGCTCACCCGTGCCAAAGCAATCAAGTTTCGTACTCCTTATCAGTCCAACAAAGATATGCGAAAGGCAATCAACAACGGCGAGTTCGAATATTTCGATATGCATCTGTCGCAATTGGCACAGGAGATACGTTATGGTTTTCTGGGCGGGATAGATGTGGCGGTGGTAGAAGCATGCGATGTGTCGGAAAACGGCGAGATTGTTCCTACAACCGGCGTAGGGATTACACCAACCATTTGCCGCCTGGCAAAAATCGTGATTGTGGAATTAAACAAAAAAGTTCCTCAAAAACTCAAAGGTATTCACGATATATACGAATTGGATGATCCTCCAAAACGCCGACAAATCAATCTTTGCGATGTGCGCGGCCGTATCGGTCTGGAGTATGTGAAGGTTGATCCGGCTAAAATGGTTGTGGTTGAAACCGAAAAAGACGGCGAAGGGAGTAAATTTTCACCCCTGGATGAAGTAACCAAACAAATCGGCGAGAATGTAGCTGATTTTTTTGTAGCCGAAATGAAAGCGGGACGCATTCCTTCTGCTTTTCTTCCGGTTCAGTCCGGCGTCGGTAATATTGCCAATGCGGTGTTGGCTGCCATGGGCAGTAATGCCGGAATTCCACGTTTCGAAGTATATACCGAAGTCATACAGGATGCCGTAATCGATATGATGCAAAAAGGCAATATTTTGTTTGCCAGTGGTTGTTCGCTTACGTTGAGCAATGAGGTAATGCAAGAAGTGTACGACAATCTGGATTTTTTCAAGAATAAAGTAATCCTTCGTCCTTCCGAAATTTCCAATAACCCGGGTATAGCACGCCGATTGGGAATCATTGCGCTTAATACGGCCATCGAAGCCGACATTTTCGGAAATATCAATTCTACACACGTCAATGGAACAATGATGATGAATGGTGTGGGAGGGTCGGGCGATTTTACGCGAAACGCTTACTTGTCGATTTTCCTTACCCCTTCAACGGCAAAAGACGGAAAAATAAGTTGCATCGTGCCAAAGGCTACTCACGAAGATCATAACGAGCATTCGGTAAAAATTATCGTGACCGAATATGGCGTTGCCGATTTACGCGGAAAAGGTCCCCGACGTCGAGCCGAAGAAATCATCGAGAAATGTGCCCATCCCGATTATCGTCCGTTGTTGCACGAATATTTGAATCTTGGAGTGAAAGGTCATATTCCTCAGGATTTATATTCTTGTTTTGCCTTTCATCAGGCTTTTCTGGAAACGGGCAGTATGCTGAATACCGATTTTTCGAAATACAGAAAATACTGATTTGCCAATTTTACATGGGCATATGCCCTATAAAAAAAGAAGAGTGATCCGACACCGAGGACATTCTTCTTTTTTATTTTTCGTCCGGTTTTTCCATCAACTCGTTTTCAATTCGACTCTTGATGCAGGGTACCCCCGGTAGCGTTGCTTTTTGTTTTTCATCCCCCTGTTTTCAATTCGCCACACCACTTGCCGAAGCCTGGTTGAAGGGCATTTTGCCGATTATTCCTGCATGGTAAAACTATAGGAACCAATGTGGTTGCCGTCGGCAAAAATATCGACCTTATAGGTGCCGGGCATCAAAAATTCTTCAATATTCCAATAAAGGGTTACCGGCGTTTCCTCTCCCCCGTATTCGATAATACGCTTAATAGAGTACTGCAGATGTCCGTTTTCGAAAGGGAACGTGTCTTCCGGATTTTTGGTAAGCACATTTCCGTCCGGGGTCATGATGCGTACATACAGGGTTCGTTCGCCGGGCTCAGCCGTAATGTTTTTGGCAATAGTGAACGAGATGACAAATCGCGTGCTTCGACTTAAACGTTTTTGTTCTTTTCCTCTATCGTTTACGGCTTTAACGCTAATGTTGGTGGCGTCGAGTTTTGCAGCAAGCGAAACTTTTTCGGAGAGTACTTCGCGTTCTTTTGCAATTTGCGTGAGGGTACGGCTGGTTTCCTGATATTGTTGTTTGATTTGTTTGTTTTCGTTCTTCAGCTCTTGGTTCAAACGGTTCAACGAATCGATCTGAACGATATACGATTTCAGTATTTTACGCAAGGTCTCCAGTTCTTTCTTCAACCGTTGAATTTCTTGCTGGTCGGTAGCTTTGGTAAGCCGGAGCTGTTCCTGAAGTCGTTGTACTTTGGCTTGTTCACTTTCCAGCTTGGCAAGCAGCGAATCGTTCTTTACGCTGAATTTAAACCCCTCATATTGCAAAGAGATAGCTTCGTATTCGTCTTCAAGTTGCTGTTTTTCAATAGCATATTGTTGTTCCATGTTGCTTATCTGCTGCGTTTTGCTGATACTGAAAACAATAGCAATTACCACGATGACAACCAATACAACAATGATGGCTATGAGTTGAGGCGTGCGTTCTTTAAAATTTATTTTCATGAAAAACAATTTCTCTGGTTCATATTTTGTGCAAAAATAGGGGTTTTCGGCTTAATAAACCAATTGTTAAATTATATTTTTCGTTTATTTAATACTAAACACATTCCCCGGTTATTGATATTGGATATAAATGGGGTGGGGTTGCAGTTGCATCAATTCTGCCGGAGTGAGCATACGGTGAGGGAATTGCCTTAAATCGTTTTTATAAAACAATTTAAAACCGGTAAACTGCACCGGCTCTCTCCAGATATACTGTTTATAGGTATTCAATTTAAGCGGAGGGGCGCCCCATCCATCCATATTGATGACAAGCTGAACTTCGGGATGCAGGTTGATCTGCTTGTAATTCGTGATCATGTGTTGCGTAAAACGATGGATCACAAAAATTTTGGGAGGAAGATTATTTTCCTGAACCAACCTAACCAAAAAATCGGAACAAAAATTGATGTCTTTTGCATCGTAGGTGCCGATTTTTTTACCCGGAGGCGTACCGTCCTTCATGGAAAATTCGGGATCGATAGCCAAATGAACCCGGGGCATTTTCAAGTATTTTTCGAGTAACGGAACCTCTTTTTCCACCGTGCTCGCTCCAACCTGAATATCGAGAAAGACAATGGCATTGCCCATGTTGGCGATGGTCAATACCGAATCAATCTGATTTTCGGGCATTCTCATCCGATAGGTGCCATCTTTCATGGGGCTTTGTTGAGCCACTACGGCAATGTAATGGATAGCGGGCTGAACCGGAGTTGCGGGATCGGCTTTTTCCCATGCGTCTATTTCCCCATGCAATTTTTCCCACAATTCCTTCGGAGGGTATTCGCCGAGAATGCCCATGTTTTTAGAATATAAGTTGCCGTAATAGGCAACTATCCGTTTAAAGGGGAGAATAGCCCCTTTTAACGGATATGGCTGTGGTTTTACGGGCCATAGGCCGGTTGTGTCGCCGTTAGCCAGGTGTAGCAACCCGGCATCATATTTTTCGGCGTCGACGGTAATCATTTTTTCATGGATGGTTTTTTCGGATGGATTGCCCGTCTTTTTTTGCGAATGAGCCGCTTTTTCGTTGCAGTTTGTCAGGCCGAAGATCAAGCAAACGATTAATGGGATGTTGAAATGGTTTTTTGTGCTCACGCCGAAAAATATTTATGGGTTTGTATTTCTTGTATGTATTTCCACCTTCCTCGCACCAAGGCCGTACCAAGGCTGCACCATCCTTGCCTAAGGCTTGCATCCGCCTCGCATTTTTCTCACGCCAAGTTTGCTCAGGCTCCCCCTCTGTATCCCGCTCTACAAGCGGGAAATATGCAGGTTTGCTTTACAAAAACCACACGGAATTCGGTACTGTTGTCCCTGCTTAGAGGCAAGCATGAAGCGAAGGAAGAGCGAAGGAAGAGCGAAGGAAGAGCAATAAAAAGCCGGCAACCCCCTTCTTTCCGACTAAAAGCTTTCTATAGTTTTTTCAGTGCCTCGTCCAAGTCGGCTTTGATGTCTTCGACATTTTCTATGCCTACCGACAGACGGAGCATGTTCGGGTATACTCCCGAGGCAATTTTGGCTTCATCGGGAAGTTGTTCATGTGTTGTACTTGCCGGATGCACGATGAGGGTTTTTGCATCGCCCACATTGGCCAGATGGCTGATAAGCGACAGGTTGTCGATGAGTTTGGCTGTTTGTTTCACATCACCTTTCACAAAGAAAGAGAGTACTCCTCCGAAACCCTTGTTTTTGAGGTATTTTTTTGCCAAGGAATGGTATTTGCTGCTTTCCAATCCCGGATAGTTTACTTTTTCAACTTTGGGGTGTTTTTCGAGCCAGCGGGCAAGTTCCAGCGCATTTGCATTGGTGCGCTCTGCTCGAAGCGAAAGCGTTTCGAGCCCGATAAGCAACAGGAAGGAGTTGAACGGGCTGATCGATGGACCAAAATCGCGCAGTCCTTCTACGCGAGCACGAACGGCATAAGCTGTATTGCCGAATGTTTCCCAGAAGTTCAGACCGTGATAGCCTTCCGAGGGTTCGCTAAACATCGGATATTTGCCGTTACCCCAATTGAAGTTTCCACCGTCGATGACAATTCCGCCCATCGAGGTGCCGTGTCCACCAATCCATTTGGTAGCAGAGTGTATCACTACGTTCACTCCCCAGTCGATGGGGTTGAACAAAAAACCGCCCTGGCCAAAGGTGTTATCCATGATGACGGCAATATCGTGTTTGCGAGCCAGCTCCACAATGGCTTCTACGTCGGGAATGTTGTACTCGGGATTCCCGATCATCTCGAGATAGATGGCTTTTGTTTTGTCGTCGATGAGGCTTGCCATGCTGTCCACGTTATCGCCTTCGGCAAAACGCACTTCAATGCCCAGTCGGGCAAGGGATACCTTAAAGAGGTTGTAGGTTCCCCCATACAGATAGGAGGTGGAAACAATATTGTCTCCGGCTTCGGCAAGATTGGTAATCGCTATAAACTCTGCCGCCTGACCGGATGATGTGGCAACGGCAGCTACCCCGTTTTCGAGTGCAGCCATACGTTTTTCGAAAACATCGGTAGTGGGGTTGTTCATGCGTGTATAAATGTTACCGAATTCTTTTAGTGCAAAAAGATCGGCGCCGTGTTGGGCATTTTTGAATAGATAGGCTGTGGTTTGATAAATAGGCACAGCTCTCGATCCCGTAGGATCGGGTTCGTGTCCTGCATGTACTTGCAGGGTTTCAAAATGTAATTTCTTCATTTACTTAAAATTAAATTCAGACACTGATTTACGAAAGAAAAATCTTTTGGATAATAACAAAAAAAGAGGATTTATTGTTCGAATAATCGGCTTCGTGCAATCATGCATGCACCAATAATTCCGGCTTTCTGTTTCAGCTTCGAGCTCACGATGCGTGTATCTTTATTTACCAGACTTAGCGAATATTTTCTTACCGAACTGCGGATAGGCAGCATGATGAATCCTTCGGTTTCGGAAACCTGACCGCCTATTACAACCAGTTCGGGATTAAAGATATTGATAAGACCGGCAATGTATTTTCCCAGCTTATATCCCACTTCTTCTATGATTTCTATGCATAACGGATCTTCCATGTTGGTGGCTTCGATGATATCGGTAAGGGTGAGATTGTTCAAATCTTTTACTTTTTCGGTAAGAATAGAGGATTCGCCGTTGTTGATTCTTTCCAAAATCATTCGGTGGATGGCTACTCCCGCCGTCTCCGTTTCCAAACAGCCTTTTTTCCCGCAATGGCAAAGAATTTCATTGTCGAAGGCCGGAAAATGGCCGAATTCTCCCGAGAATCCCGATTTTCCATAGTATAATTTGCCGTCGATGATGATGCCGATCCCCAATCCCCAGCTTATGTTGACAAAGATTACCTGTTTTTCTCCTTCAACAACCCCTTTCATATATTCGCCATAGGCCATTGCACGGGTATCGTTATCGATGCCTACCTTAAAATTAAGTTTTTTCGAAAGGATTTCGGTGACCGGCTGTTCGCTGAAATAGAAACTGCTGTAGCTGTATCCCGATTCGGGATTTACCCGTCCCGAAATATTCAGGTTGATGCTGTAGATTTTTTCTTTGAGTTCGCCCGTTTGGTCGATAAAGTTTTGGATGTGATTGCACAAGGCATCAAACGCTTCGGATGTATTTTCATAGATAAAAGGTATGCCCATTTGACTTTGTACGATGTCGCCTTTAAAATCCATTAGAGCAATATTCAGATGGTGACGTGTCATATCCACACCCACAAAATATACGGAAGTCGGGTTTAAGCCATAAACACTGGGGTAACGTCCGCCGGTCGTTTGCATTTTTCCGAACTCACAAATTAACCCTTGATCCATTAATTCTCCAATGAATTTGGTGACGGTGGGTACACTTAAATCCAATTCTTTGGAGAGTTCGGCAATCGTATCGTTACCATTTGCAATGAAATGGTTAATGATATCTTTTTTTATTTGCACATTTTTCGGGTTTTTGTCGTTGCTGATAAAAAATTTCTTTCCCATAAGATGCCTTTTGAATGTTAATCATTTTATGAATGACGTATTGATTTTCGAAATCATACAAAAATAATAAATATCCTGACAAAAAAATAAAAAAACCGATTTTTACTTTTTATTCATCGCTGATCTTTAATTTTGTGTATAATTTTGGAATATTTTATGCAACTTTGCAGCAGATTTAAATGGATTGTTAAGCCGGAATTTTTTAAAAACTAAATGTCTATGAATTATTTCTATCTTGTTCCGATTGCTTCACTGTTTGCGTTGGGGTTTGCTTTTTATTTTTTTAAAAGAATGATGCGCGAAAGCGAAGGAACGGAAAAAATGAAAACCATTGCCCAATATGTTCGAGAAGGGGCAATGTCGTATCTTAAGCAGCAATACAAGGTGGTAGCCCTTGTTTTTGCAGTATTGGTTGTGATTTTCTCTGTAATGGCCTATTTTGGATTACAGAACAACTGGGTTCCGTTTGCTTTTCTGACCGGAGGTTTTTTTTCGGGATTGGCGGGGTTTTTCGGAATGAAAACGGCAACGTATGCTTCGGCTCGTACGGCAAATGCAGCGAGGAAATCGTTGAATAAAGGGTTGCAGATTGCTTTCCGTTCGGGAGCCGTGATGGGGCTTGTGGTTGTGGGTCTTGCCCTGTTGGATATTTCGTTGTGGTATCTCATCCTCAATCATTTCATAGAGGGTGCCGATACGGGGCATAAACTTATCGTGATTACTACCACCATGCTTACTTTCGGGATGGGTGCTTCTACACAGGCATTGTTTGCCCGTGTTGGTGGCGGCATTTATACAAAGGCTGCCGACGTTGGAGCCGATTTGGTTGGTAAAGTGGAAGCGGGTATTCCGGAAGACGATCCCCGAAATCCGGCAACCATTGCCGATAATGTGGGTGATAATGTGGGTGATGTAGCCGGCATGGGAGCCGATCTTTATGAATCGTATTGCGGTTCGATCCTCTCTACGGCAGCTCTTGGTGCTTCGGCTTTTATATCGAATCCTGCCATGCAGCAAAAAGCCGTATTTGCGCCGATGATTATTGCGGCAATCGGCATTTTTTTGTCGATATTCGGCATTTTTTTGGTGAGAGCCAAGGAAGACGCCGATATGAAGATGTTGATGAAAGCCTTGAACAGAGGGATAAATACCAGTGCTTTTTTCATTGCCATTTTCACGTTTGTGATTTTGTTTTTACTGGGATTCGAAAATTGGATAGGTTTATCGTTTTCTGTTATTGCCGGTTTGTTGGCAGGTATTGTAATTGGTCAGGGAACCGAATATTTTACCTCCCATTCGTATAAACCTACCCAACGTATTGCCGAAAGTTCCCAAACGGGTCCTGCTACTGTTATCATCTCCGGGATGGGATCGGGAATGATTTCCACCGTTATTCCGGTTGTTTCCATTGTTCTGGCCATTCTTATTTCCTATTTGAGTCCTCTCGGATTTGACATAAAAAATATGCTTTCGGCTGAAAATATAAGCATGGGGTTATACGGTATAGCCATTGCAGCTGTGGGTATGTTGTCTACTTTGGGAATTACCCTTGCGAGCGACGCTTATGGACCCATTGCCGATAATGCCGGAGGAAATGCAGAAATGTGCGGGTTGGAACCGGAGGTGCGCAAACGTACGGATGCGCTTGATGCCTTGGGTAATACCACAGCGGCTACGGGTAAGGGGTTTGCCATTGGTTCTGCAGCCTTGACGGCGCTTGCGTTGTTGGCTTCGTATATGGAAGAGATCCGAATCGGATTGTTGCGGTTGGGCAACACTGTGCTCGAATTTGCCGACGGCAATACGGTTGAGATTGCGAAAGCGAGTTTGATCGATTTTATGAATTATTTTCAGGTTACCCTGATGAATCCTAAAGTTTTGGCGGGAATTTTTGTTGGTTCGATGATGGCATTTTTGTTTTGCGGACTTACGATGAATGCTGTTGGGCGTGCTGCCCAAAAAATGGTGGAAGAGGTGCGCCGGCAGTTTCGAGAGATTAAAGGCATTCTCACCGGAGAAGCCGTGCCCGATTATGCCCGCTGTGTTGCCATTTCTACCAAAGGCGCTCAACACGAAATGCTGTTACCGTCGTTACTTGCCATCATCATTCCTATATTGGTAGGGGTTACCTTGGGAGTTTCCGGAGTGATGGGATTATTGGCAGGCGGACTCGGTTCGGGTTTTGTATTGGCTGTGTTTATGGCTAATTCGGGCGGTGCCTGGGACAATGCAAAGAAATATATCGAAGAGGGCAATCTCGGCGGGAAAGGGAGTGATGCTCACAAGGCTGCTGTGGTAGGCGATACCGTTGGTGATCCTTTCAAGGATACATCCGGTCCGTCGTTGAATATCTTGATCAAACTCATGAGCATGGTTTCCATTGTTATGGCGGGCTTAACCGTTTCTTGGAGTTTATTGGGATAAAATACGGTTTACGCATATGAGGTGTCCTATCGGATGCCGAACAGGGGTTTTGCAAGATAAAAAAGGAGGGTACACATGCGGTACTCTCCTTTTTTCTGCATCGAGTGGTTTTTTTACAAATTTGGATTGAGGGTATACCATTGATCGAGTGGCGGAATAATTCCCATTTCGATAACTTGGCTACGCAAATTTTTTAAGTGTTCGTAGCTTTTCATTAATTCGGCTTTTTCTTCTTCCGTACCTTTAACTTCGCTATACGTAACCCCTTCTTTAGTGAGGGTTGTTTCCATGGCCATCATAATCTTTTCGAAACCGTAATTATTAACATAGCAACCTGCAGGCCAACGGAATGCTTCTCCCCCCATAGCAGCACGCATCATTTCGGTTGATACGTAAGCAGGGCTTTGGAATGAGGAACGTCCGCGCAATCGGATGATATTGGCACCTCCGTCGATAACACGTTGCTTCAGCGCTTCCCATTCTTCGAGAGGCAATGCCGGCGTTCCGATGAGGTCGAGAAGAGGTGTTCCGTTAATTTTTGCAGTCGATGCAAAAACGGCCATTTGTTCTCCATGTCCGCCGTAAGTACGCGCATGGGTTACTTGGTTTTGTTTTATGTGGAAATATTTGGCTAATTCGCTTTGCAGACGTATGCTGTCGAGAGCGGCAAGAGTGGTTACCTGCGTAGGTTTTAATCCCGAATGAATAAGGGCTACCAGACCGGTGATGTCTGTTGGATTAAAAATTATGGTGAGATGTTTCAAATCGCTGCAGTAGGTTTTGATATCTTTCCCTAACTGCGCCGCAATTTGGGCATTTCCCCTCAGCAGATCTTCGCGAGTCATCCCTCCTTTTCGTGGAGCACCTCCCGATGAAACAATGTATGCGGCATTGGTGAATGCTTCTTTTACATCGGTAGTAAAAGTAAACTCAATGTCGTCGAATCCGCAATGGCGCATTTCTTCGTAAACACCTTCCACTCCGGGTCCGTAAACATCGTGTAGGCAGATGTTAGAGGAAAGTCGCATCATGGCTGCTGTTTGTGCCATGTTGGAACCAATCATGCCGGCAGCTCCGACAATCGTCAATTTTTCGTTTGTTAAAAAGTCCATAATTTGAAATTTTATTAAAATAATAATTCCTTCAATTTTAAAACATCAAAATTACAAGATGTTCTTGAACTGACGAAAAAGATAAAGTAAATAATGCTTAAATCGAAAAGGTAAGTCGCTATTATCGGTGTTTTACCTTCCACATAGGCCGGTTATGGAAATCCGACGCAAATGAGGTATGAATTTGGAAAAACGGCTTATATTTTCTATTTTTGCAGACGATAAAAAACTAATACCTTTCGATGAAGAAAATTATTGTAATAGCAACCCTTTTAAGTATACTTTTTGAGGGTTATGCACAAAAGAAGTGCGATACCGTTTTTGTTCGTGCAAGCACCGAAAATGGTATCATCGAAGGATTTGAAAAGGCCGGGATCAAGATTTTTAGGGGTATACCTTATGCTCAGCCTCCGGTAGGAGAGCTGCGTTGGAGAGAACCACAACCTGTAAAAAATTGGAGCGGAGTCAAAAAAACGATTCATTTTGGTCCGCGTGCTATGCAGCTGCCGGTTTTTAGCGACATGCGTTTCCGTTCCAACGGGATGAGTGAGGATTGTTTGTATCTGAATGTATGGACTCCTTCGAAAAACTACCGGGAAAAACTTCCCGTGTTGGTTTATTTTTATGGGGGTGGTTTCATTGCGGGCGACGGGTCGGAATACCGCTATGACGGAGAAAGCATGGCCAGAGAAGGCATGGTAACGGTAACGGTTAATTATCGTCTGGGTATATTCGGATTTTTCAGTCATCCCGAGTTGACAAGGGAGTCGCCTCACCGTGCTTCCGGAAATTATGGGTTGCTCGATCAGTCTGCCGCCTTGCAATGGGTTAAACGCAATATTGCCCGTTTTGGAGGCGACCCCGGGAAAATCACGATTGGCGGAGAATCGGCCGGTTCATTTTCGGTAAGTGCACAGATGGCATCGCCTTTGTCGCGTCATCTGATTGCCGGTGCCATAGGCGAAAGCGGTTCATTGTTGGGCTTCAGGGAGATGCTTTCTTTGGCGGAAGCCGAAAACCGGGGACTTTCGTTTCAGAAGGCAGTCGGGGGCAATGATCTTAACGATTTACGCTCTCTTTCTGCCGATCAGTTGTTGAAAATGACACAAAGAAAGGATGTTCCCTCCTTCGGGGTGATTGTGGACGGATATTTTTTCCCGGAAAAACCGGAAACCATTTTTTCGAAAGGTGAACAAGCCCATGTGCCTCTGCTTGTGGGTTGGAATTCAATGGAGAGCTCTTATAAAGCGCTATTGGGAAATGAAGAGCTTACGGTGGAAAATTATGAAAAGGCTGTCAGACAACGTTATCCGGATATTGCGGAAGGGTTATTGAAGGTTTACAAAGCCAATTCCGACGAGGAAGTCGCTCAGGTTGCCACAGATTTGGCCGGTGATATGTTTATCGGTTATGGAACATGGAATTGGTCGGACATTCATGCCACAACCGGGGGTAAAGAGGTTTATCGTTATTATTTTGTTCATCCCCGTCCGGGTTACAAAAATGCAAAAACCGACGATGACCAACAGATAAAAGGAGCATCACATTCTGCCGAAATCGAATATGTACTGGGTAATTTGCCGGTTAACGACGTTTACGATTGGCAATCGGAAGATTATTTTGTTTCGACACTCTCGCAGTTGTTTTTTGCCCATTTCATCAAAACCGGTAATCCGAATGGTTTCGGCGTTCCTGTTTGGTTGCCTGTCAAACCAAACCAACCGGCCGATGTGATGATTATCGGCACTCATACCTGCTTACAAAAAGAGCAGCATCGCGATCGCTACCTGTATTTAAGAAACGTACCTTTTTAATTTATTGAATGGCAGAAAATAAACATCGATCGGGTTTCGTCAACATTGTCGGGAATCCTAATGTGGGCAAATCCACGCTTATGAATCTATTGGTGGGAGAAAAACTCTCTATCATTACTTCCAAATCGCAAACCACGCGGCATCGCATCATCGGTATCGTAAATACGCCGGAATATCAGGTGGTTTATTCCGATACGCCGGGTGTTCTTCAACCCAATTATAAATTGCAGGAACAGATGCTGGCTTTTTCGCTTTCGGCTTTGGATGATGCGGATGTGTTGCTGTATGTTACCGATGTAGTGGAAACGATCGATAAAAACAATGATTTTCTGGATCGTGTACGACAAATGGATATTCCCGTGTTGTTGCTCATCAATAAGATTGATCTTACGAATCAGACAGAACTGGAAAAGCTGGTGGATCAGTGGCATGAATTGTTGCCCAAAGCCGAAATTTATCCGATTTCGGCAGTAAACAATTTCGGGATAGAGGAAATTAAGAAACGAATAGTGGAGCTTTTGCCCGAATCGCCCCCTTATTTTGAAAAAGACGCCTTGACCGATAAACCGGCGCGCTTTTTTGTATCGGAGATTATTCGCGAGAAAGCCTTGATGCTGTATCAGAAGGAAGTGCCCTATTCGTTGGAAGTGTTGGTGGAAGAATTCAAGGAAGAAAAAAATATCATCCGTATCCGTGCCGTAATATGGGTGGAGCGCGATTCTCAGAAGGGAATCATAATCGGGCATAAGGGCGAAGCCTTGAAAAAGTTGGGTACGTTGGCTCGAAAAGATCTTGAACTCTTTTTTGAGAAGAAAGTTTACCTGCAGCTTTTTGTAAAGGTTGAAAAAGATTGGAGAAACAACGAAAGAATATTGAGGTCATTAGGTTACAAATTGGATTGACGGATCTTTCGCGGAGAATGCATCCTTTTGAGAAAAAAAGTATGAAAAAATTAGTTGCTATTGTAGGACGCCCCAATGTGGGAAAATCGACGTTATTTAACCGATTGACCCAGAGTCGACAGGCCATTGTAACCGAAATAGCCGGTACTACACGGGATCGCCAGTACGGGAAAGTTTTTTGGAACGGCCGTGAGTTTTCCTTGGTAGATACCGGTGGTTGGGTTGTCAATTCCGACGATGTGTTGGAAGATGAAATCAACAAACAGGTCCATATTGCCATCGAAGAGGCCGATGTCATTCTTTTTGTTGTGGATGTGCGAAACGGCATCACCGATTTAGATACGGATATTGCCCATATGCTGAGGCGTTCAAGCAAACCGGTAGTGGTGGTTTCCAATAAAGCCGACAATTTTGAGTATGGATATCAATCGGCCGAATTTTATGCTCTCGGTCTGGGTGATCCGTTTAGTGTTTCGGCCATCAACGGCTCGGGAACAGGTGACTTGCTGGATCATATTCTTACTTTATTGGAAGACGGAGCAGACGAGGAAGAGCCGACGGACATACCCAAGTTTGCTGTCGTTGGTAGGCCGAATGTCGGAAAATCCTCCTTCGTGAACGCACTGATAGGGGAAGAACGCAACATTGTTACCGATATTGCGGGTACCACACGCGATTCCATTTATACCCGGTACACTAAGTTTGGTATGGATTTTTACCTCATCGATACGGCAGGTATACGCAAAAAAGGAAAGGTGAACGAAGGACCCGAATATTTTTCGGTGATCCGCTCAATCCGGGTCATCGAGAATGCCGATGTTTGCATTCTCTTGATCGATGCTGAGCGAGGAATCGAGAGTCAAGACTTGAATATTTTTTCTCTTATTCAAAAAAATAAAAAAGGGTTGGTGGTTTTTGTGAATAAATGGGACTTGATTGAAGAGAAAGACAGTAAACTTCATAAGGAATATGAGAATGCGATTAGGCAACGGTTAGCCCCTTTTACCGATTTTCCCGTTATTTTTGGTTCTGCACTCTCTAAACAACGTTTGCTCAAAGTAATGGAGGCGGCAAAAGAGGTTTATAGAAACAAGAAACAAAAAATACCCACAGCAAAGCTCAACGAAGTGTTGCTCCCGATCATCGAAAAAACGCCGCCACCGTCAAATAAAGGGAAATATATCAAAATCAAATATATTACTCAGTTGCCCAATACGCAAATACCTTCGTTTGTGTTTTTCTGTAACCTGCCGCAATGGGTTAAAGACCCTTATAAGCGGTTTTTGGAGAATCAAATGCGTGAAAACTGGAATTTAACAGGCACACCCATTCATTTGTTTTTCAGGGAAAAATAAGAAAATGGTCAGGTATTTATAATATTATTGGGTTGATTGAGAAAGAGGGTATTTTTACTTTGCAGATTTCGATGTAGCGAGTAATTGTCGGGAGGGACAATACTAATCATTCTGCTTTTGAAATTTTGAATGAAATAAAATTCTGCAAAAACGATGAAATACGAAAAATAATGTGTTATTTTGTATAAAATATTGTAAATCCGGCGCAGATAGGTCGGATAGTTTTCGAAAAGTTGGATTTCAATACATTGAATTGAAACAAAAAAGGAAGGATTAAAAACCGATGAATACGAACAATAATCTCGATGACGGCAAACAAACCGTTAATGATGAAGGCGTTACTCTAAAAGCTCTTTTGCCCAAGAATCCGGATGTAGGCATTTCAGATCAAACAGCCGAAATGCCTGAAATTGACGAAAAACAAGAAAAAGACGGATCTGTTTTTCGCGAATCGGATTTACAGCAGGAAGATATTCCCGTAAAAGAAGAAGAATCTGTGGAAAATGTCGATCTTTCACACCCGGAGGATGAAAAGAAAACAAGTGAGAAGGGGGAAGAAGACGATGGTAAAGACGAAGAGTTTGAAGATACAGGTTCAGAAATAGACTATGGGTTTGATATGCCGGAAGAGGGAGAAGAGGAGGAAGAAAGCGAGGAAGAGGAACAGATAGAAGAATTGGGGGATGAATTTGTTGCACAACTTTCTATCGACGAGATTATTGTAAAGCTTCGTGAATTGGCTGCATCCGATAAACCACAACGTAAAGAAGTGGATGCGGTTAAAGCTCAGTTTTATCGTTCACTCCGAAATGAAGTAGAGAGACAAAAAAATAAATTCATCGAAGAAGGGGGAGATGAGATTGATTTTGTTGCTCAAGAATCGGAACTATACATCGAGGGTAAAAATCTGCTTCAAAAAATAAAAGAGAAACGATTGCAAATTAAGGCGCAAGAAGAAGCGGAAAAAGAAAAAAATCTGGCCAAAAAACAGGCCATTATCGATCGAATTAAAGCCTTAATTGAAGATCAAGGACAAGAAGATTTCAATGTAATTTATCGCGAATTCAAGGAATTACAACAGCAATGGCAAGACATTCAATTGATTCCGCAGTCAAAAGCCAATGAACTGTGGAAGAACTATCAGCTGTATGTAGAGAAATTTTATGATCTGGTACGCATAAACAACGAGTTCCGTAAATATGATTTTAAGAAGAATTACGAGTTAAAAACCGAATTATGCGAAGCTGCCGAACGATTGGATGATGAACCCGATATCGTATCTGCATTTCATCAATTGCAGAATTTGCATCAACAATGGCGCGAAATAGGTCCGGTTGCCAGAAAAGATCGCGAAAAAATTTGGTTGCGTTTTAAAGAGGCATCGACCAAAATCAATAAAAAATATCAACAGCATTTTGAGGAAATTAAGGAGCAAGAGAATGAGAACCTCAAAAAGAAAACCGAACTGTGCGAAAAATTGGAATCTATTGATTATTCGAAACTTGTGAATATCAATGATTGGAAAAGGCAGATGAATGAAGTGCTGGATATTCAAGAGCAATGGCGCCGGATTGGGCATGTTCCCAGAAAATCGCGTACAAAAATTTATGAACGTTATCATGAAGCTTGCAATACCTTTTTCAAGAACAAGAGTGCCTTTTATAAATCGATGCGACAGGAAATGGAGGAAAATCTCCGAAAAAAAATCGCATTGTGTGAACGAGCCGAAGCATTGAAAGACAGTCAGGATTGGAAGAATACCACACAAGAAATGATTGAAATTCAAAAAGAATGGAAAGAAATCGGTTTGGTTCCCAGGAAATATGTGGATAGCATTTGGAAACGTTTCATAACGGCATGTGATTATTTTTTCGAACAGAAAAAGATGCATACCTCTTCTCAGTATGAATCGGAAACAAAGAATCTGGAGGAGAAGAATGGAATTATAGAAAAAATAAAAAATATAGATCCAACGTTGCCTTCTGAAGAGGCGTTGACCCAATTACATCAATTGATAGATGAATGGTATGAAATCGGGCATGTACCTTATAAATTGAAAGATAAGGTGTATAAAGAATTTCATGAGGCAGTGAATGCACAATTCGATCGGTTGAATATCGATAAACTAGAGCGGAAACTCGGAAACGGGGGCATGCATTCTTCCGATCCATTAAAATCGAGCAATACAAGAAATCAAAATTACCGCGAACGCGAACGTCTTATGCGTCAATACGAGCGGATGAAAAATGAGCTTCAAACTTATGAAAATAACATCGGGTTTCTTTCCGTTTCCTCTAAACGTGGCAACAGTTTGTTGGAGGATATGAACCGAAAAGTAGAAAAAATTAAAGCCGATCTGGATCTTATTGCTCGAAAAATAGAGGCAATAGACGAGCAATTGTAAAAAGAAGCGACGTTGCTTATTCCTAAAAAACAGCTGACATGATTTGTTGGCTGTTTTGTTATTTCAACGTTGAAAAATTAGAGATAGATTTTATACCTTTGTATTCTCTTATAAAAATGCGTTATTGATTATGTCGAAGAAAATAAATTCAGCACTGATTTCTGTTTACCATAAAGATGGATTGGAAGAAATTCTTCATGCATTGAATGAATTAAATGTTAAACTGTTGTCTACCGGCGGCACACAAGAATTTATTCAATCGTTGGGATATGAATGTGAAACGGTAGAAGATATTACAGGCTATCCACCCATTCTGGGAGGAAGAGTAAAAACATTGCATCCGAAAATATTCGGAGGAATACTGTATCGCAGGGATAATGAAGGAGATAGAAAATTATTGAAAGCGTATGGCATTCCTTCCATCGATTTGGTGATCGTGGATTTGTATCCTTTTGAAGAAACCGTGGCAAACGGAGGATCGGAAGAGGAAATTATCGAAAAGATAGATATCGGAGGTATTTCGTTGATTCGAGCTGCAGCTAAAAATTACAAAGATGTGCTTATCATCGCATCTCAACAACAATATAAGTCTTTATTGCAATTGTTGAATGAAAAACAGGGCGATTCTGATCTTGAAGATCGTCGATGGTTTGCCAAAGAGGCATTTGCCGTTTCATCGCAATACGATGCAGCCATATTTAATTATTTTGATAAAGAAAATTTTTCGGCTTTACGGTTGGCTATAAACGAATCGAAAAAACTTCGTTATGGCGAAAATCCACATCAGAGGGGTGTTTTCTTCGGCAATTTCGACGACATGTTTGAACAACGGCATGGGAAAGAAATATCGTACAACAATTTGCTCGATATCGATGCTGCTGTTTCCCTGATTGCCGATTTCGACGAAACCTCCGTGGCTATTCTCAAACATAACAATGCCTGCGGCATGGCTTCCCGTCCAACCGTTCGAGAAGCTTGGGAAGCTGCTCTGGAGGCTGATCCGGTGTCGGCATATGGCGGAATCGTGATAACCAATGGCACCATTAATAGAGAGGCAGCAGAGTTGATCAATTCCATCTTTTTCGAAGTAATTATTGCTCCTGAATACGATAAAGAGGCTTTTGAAATATTGAGTCAGAAAAAAAATCGCATAATTTTGGTTCAAAAGTCTTCCTCTAAAACGACAACCCCTTTTCAATATCGTTCTGCGTTAAACGGATTATTGATGCAGGATAAAGATACTAAAGTTGAATTGGCTGATGATTTGAAAGTGGTAACAAAAAAAGTTCCTACCGCCGCCGAAATCGAAGATTTGATTTTTGCCAATAAACTGGTGAAACATACCAAATCGAATGCCATCGTATTGGCAAAAAACAAGCAATTGGTAGCAAGCGGAACCGGACAGACCTCCCGAGTTGATGCATTGAAACAGGCCATAGAAAAAGCCAAGACATTCCATTTTGATTTGAAAGGTGCAGTAATGGCTTCGGATGCATTTTTTCCTTTCCCTGATTGTGTGGAGATCGCTCATAATGCAGGAATTAGTGCCGTTATTCAACCCGGCGGATCCATAAGGGATAACGAATCCATTGCTTATTGTGATGACCATAATATGGCGATGGTATTTACAGGCGTCCGCCATTTTAAACATTGAAACATTTCGTAAAAACAACCTTATATGGGATTATTTTCATTCACACAAGAATTGGCAATGGATTTGGGAACAGCCAATTCAATCATTGTAAACAATACAGGAAAAATTTTATTGGATGAACCCTCGATTGTTGCATTGGATCGCAAAACCGACAAAATGATTGCATTGGGAGAGAAAGCGCAACAAATGCACGGTAAAACCCACGAAAATATACGTACAGTCAGACCGCTCCGCGACGGAGTGATTGCCGATTTTAATGCTGCGGAGCAAATGATCCGCGGGATGATCCGCATGGCCAATAAAAATAAAGGAGGAGGATTGTTTGCTCCTTCCTTACGTATCGTCATTTGTATTCCTTCAGGGAGTACCGAAGTTGAAATACGTGCTGTGCGCGACTCGGCCGAACATGCCGGCGGACGCGATGTGTATATGATTTTCGAACCCATGGCTGCTGCGTTGGGTATAGGAATCGATGTGGAAGCCCCTGAGGGGAATATGATTGTGGACATAGGCGGGGGAACAACGGAAATTGCCGTGATTTCGCTTGGAGGAATTGTTTCGAATAAATCGATTAAAATAGCGGGTGATGACTTTACCGAAGATATTATGGATTACATGGGAAGGCAGCACAATATGAAAGTTGGCGAACGCACTGCCGAACAAATTAAAATTAATGTGGGTGCTGTTGTAACCGAATTGGATAATCCGCCGGAGGATTTTATTGTTCATGGACCAAACCGAATGACTTCGTTGCCGATGGATGTTCCGGTTTCCTATCAGGAAATTTCTCATTGTCTCGAAAAATCGATATCGAAAGTAGATTCTGCCGTATTAAGTGCGTTGGAACAAACACCTCCTGAGCTTTATGCCGATATTGTACGCAACGGCATTTATTTGACCGGAGGCGGAGCTTTGTTGCGCGGACTCGATAAACGGCTGACCGATAAAATCGGAATACCGTTTAAGGTGGTCGATGATCCGTTGCATGTGGTAGCTAAGGGAACAGGTATAGCGTTGCGAAATATCGATAAGTTTAATTTTTTAATGCGATAGCCGGCTATTGGCAGCGTCAATTAAGCTGATAGCTGAACCTAATGGCTGACAACGGAGTATGAGGAATCTATTTAATTTTATCATACGGAACAGTTGGTGGTTGTTGGCTGTTTTATTAATAGTCTTCAGCTTTTATCTGGTTTTTACACAAAATTCGTATCAACGAAGCGTTTATCTTTCCTCTGCAAACCGTGTTTCGGCCGAATTATATCGTTTATCGGGAAAATTGACCTCTTATTTTTACATGCAGAAAAATAATGAGGAATTACTCGCTCAAAATGCAAAATTGCAAAATGAGCTTCAATCATTAAAAAACTATTTGAACGATCTCGCTTTAGATTCGCTTCGGACAACCTCCTTTGTCGGTGATTCTGTTTTGGATATGCGATTTCGTTTTATCCCTGCCAATGTGGTAAATGTCAGTTTTTTTGGGAGTAATAATTACCTTACACTGGATAAAGGACTTCAAGAAGGCGTGAAAGCCGATATGGGGGTTGTTTCGCAGAAAGGTATTGTAGGAGTGATCCTTACAGCTTCCGATCATTTTTCGGTGGTGATTCCCATTGTAAATTCCAAATTCAGATTGAGCGGCAAACTAAAACACTCCGAAAATTCGGGGTCCATTGTATGGGATGGAAAAGATTTGCATTATGCCCAACTCGAACAGTTGCCCAAACACGAGGTGTTTCAAGAAGGAGATACGGTGGTAACCAGTTTTTCACGTATTTTCCCTAAAGATATGATAGTGGGTTATGTAGTGGGACAAGGAAAGACCAATGATGATAATTTCAATGCATTCAAGATACGTTTGGCAACTGATTTTTACACTTTACAGCATGTCTTGATTATTGATGATACGTATTACGAAGAAGAATATTCTCTTGAAAAATCGTTGGAACAGCGATGAAAATATCCCTCTTGCATGACATAATAGGGTTTGTAGGCTTGATTTTACTTCAAACATTGGTGTTGAATAGAATCAGTGTTTTTGGAGTAGCCGTGCCTATTCTTTATATTTATTTTTTGATTAAATTACCGAGGAACAGCAATTTGTTTTATGTGGTTATTTCGGGTTTTTTAATGGGGCTGATCATCGATATTTTTCTTAATACACCCGGGATGAATGCAGCTGCCACCACCATTGTAGCAGTTTTACGCAAACCATTGATCGACGTGTTTTTTTCAAAAGTTGAATATGAAGATTTTGTTCCAAGCATTTACACCGAAACCGGGGCTTTTTTACGGTATATTGTCGTTATGGTGTTGTTGCACCAAACGCTGTTATTCTTTATCGAATCTTTTACTTTTTTTAATTTGGCAAGTACCTTTATTCGTATTGCCGCATCATCGGTGCTTACGTTGATATTGATAGTTGCTTTTGATAGTTTAATGTCTAGACGAACGAGTGGAATATAATAGCAAAACCCCATATACCAAACGTAAATACATCATTGCCTTTATTGCCGTGGCTGTGGTGGTTGTATATATTTTACGATTGTTTTATTTGCAAATTTTAAGTCCTGAATACCGCGAGTTTGCCGATAGTAATGCTTTTTTGCGCAAAACACTGTATCCGGCACGGGGTACCATTTACGACCGTAACGGGAATTTGCTCGTTTATAATCAGCCTACTTACGACGTAATGATGGTTGTTCGTGAAATGAATAAATTTGACACCCTCGATTTTTGTAACACGCTGAATATCGACAAATCTACGTACCTGAAGTTGGAAGCCGACATGAAAGACAGACGAAAAAATCCCGGTTATTCATCCTATACGCCTCAACTTTTTATGTCGCAACTGACGGTGGAGCAATACGGACTGCTGCAAGAAAAGTTGTATAAATTTCCCGGAATATACGTTCAAAATCGTACACGGCGACAATATAAATATCCTAACATGGGCGTTATTCTGGGATATATTGCCGAGGTCGACAAGAACGTATTAGATGCTGATCCCTACTATGTTAGAGGCGATTATATTGGGAAATCGGGTATTGAATTGTCGCATGAGGCAGATCTAAGGGGAGAAAAAGGAGTCGAAATTTGGTTACGCGACGCAAGAGGACGGCTACAGGGTCGTTACAAAGATGGTGCAGAAGATAAAGCACCTGTTTCGGGGCGTGATCTTACCCTTAGCATTGATATCGATTTACAAGCCTATGGCGAATATCTCATGCAAAACAAAATCGGGGCGATTGTTATGATTGAACCCAAAACCGGAGAAATAGTATGTATGGTATCTTCTCCGAGTTACGATCCGGCTCTACTGACCGGAAAAGATTTTGGCAGCAATTACCTTTCGCTGGAACGCAATCCTTACAAACCCCTTATTAATCGAGCTGTTGCCGGAATGTATCCTCCGGGTTCTACATTCAAGCCCTCGCAAGGTGCTATCTTTATGAAAGAAGGGATTATCACGTCTGATACCCGGTATAGTTGTTTCCACGGCTATCCTCCTTTAGGGGGACATCCTGCCTGTCATGGTCATGCATCGCCCTTATCTATTGTGCCGGCATTGGCCACTTCGTGTAATTCGTTTTTCTGTTACGGCCTAAATGCAATGTTGAGCAACCGTGAAAAATATGTCAATGTGAATGCAGCTTTTGATGTATGGCGAAATTATCTGAGTAAGATGGGATATGGGGATAGGCTTGGCGTTGATCTTCCTTCAGAAAAAAAAGGATTTATTCCGAGCAGTAAGTTTTACAACAACGTATTGAAAAGAAAAAATTGGAATGCGCACAATATTATATCTATTGCCATAGGGCAAGGTGAAATTTTGGCAACCCCCGTGCAAATAGCCAATTTTGCCGCTATAGCAGCAAACAGGGGCTATTATTATGTACCTCATGTGGTGCGTGAACGTAAAGGAGCAACTTTAGATACGCTTTATACCCGAAAACACGATTCGGGAATCGATGCCTCAATTTTTGAAATACTAGTTCAAGGTATGGCCAATGCGGTAACCGGTGGTACTTGTCGTGCGGCCAATCTGTTACCCGAAATAGAAGTATGCGGGAAAACCGGTACTGCGCAAAATCCGCATGGCGATGATCACTCCCTGTTTATGGGATTTGCGCCCAAAAATAACCCGCGTGTGGCTATTGCTGTGGTTGTGGAAAACGGACGATTCGGAGCAAGCAACGCTGTTCCTATCGGAAGGCTTATGCTACAGAAATTTTTTAACGATTCCATACCCGAAACGGATAAATGGATAGAAACTCGAATTGCGAATACCACTATTCTTCCGCATATTTACACCAGAGAACTTTCGAGTGCCAAAGCCGATTCGCTTCGAAATAAAAAATAAGGGGGTCATCATGTATTTCAACAGCAGAGAGATAACGGATAAAGGACAGGTAGATTGGCTAACGGTGCTGATGTACGTGGTTTTTCTCATTCTCGGTTGGCTTAGTGTATACGCTGCCAGTTATGATATTGAAAATGCAGTGAGTTGGTTTGATTTGTCCGACAGGGCAACTATGCAACTGGTGTGGATAGGTACTTCTCTTATGCTGGCTTTTGCGTTGCTGAAAATTGATGCCGGATTTTATGAAACCTATGCTTTTGTTTTTTATTTGATAGGCATTTTTCTGCTCATCGTAACATACCTTGTTGCTCCCGAAATTAATGGATCACGTTCGTGGTTGGTATTAGGTCCTGTGCGACTTCAACCGGCAGAGTTTATGAAGTTTATTATTGCTTTAGCTTTAGCGAAAGTATTCAGTTTATACGATTTTCGCCTGATGCAGTGGAAAAATTTGATACTCACGTTATCCATCATATTGTTTCCGGCTTTTTGGGTTGTTTTGCAAAGTGAAACCGGAACAGCCCTGGTTTATTTAAGCTTTCTGTTGGTGCTTTACAGAGAAGGATTGCCGGGAGGAATTTTGTTTGTATTGCTCGCTGCAATTGTCTATTTTGTGCTTGGCATCAAGTTTTCCGATACGCAAGTCGGCCTCTTTTCATTAGGCGAATTTATTACCCTTATTCTTATTATTTTATTTACCGCTGTGCTGGTAAGAAATTATGTAAAACGTAAAAAAGATGTTTTTGTGATTTTAGGAATGCCGGCATCTCTCTTTTTAATAGCTTTTGTGGTTAGTCTTTTTGGCACAACCATCAATTGGGGTTTTATGGCACTTGTTGCCTTGGTATCGGTAGTCGTGTATTTGTTATTCCTCTTTTTTCTATACAGAAAAAGAGAATATATGTATATATTGGTTTTTGTAATCGGTTCTTTTGTTTTTTTGGAATCGACAGAATATGTATTTAACGATGTTTTACAACCCCATCAGCGGATTCGGATCGAGGTGGCATTGGGTATGAAACAAGATTTACAAGGAGCAGGTTATCATGTTGGTCAATCGAAAATAGCCATTGGCTCGGGTGGTTTTTCGGGTAAAGGATTTTTGAATGGAACTCAAACAAAATTAAAATATGTACCTGAACAAGATACCGATTTTATTTTTTGTACGATTGGTGAAGAGGCAGGATTTGTGGGGTCGAGCATCGTGTTGATTTTATATTTATGCTTTATTCTTAGGCTTATTTATCTGGCTGAACGACAAACCACAACTTTTGGACGGGTCTATGGCTATGGAGTGGTGAGTGTCTTTCTTTTTCATTTAATGATTAATATAGGAATGGTTGTCGGGATGATGCCGGTAATTGGAATTCCTTTACCCTTCTTTAGTTATGGAGGATCTTCGCTGTGGGGATTTACACTTTTACTTTTCATTTTTTTGAGATTGGATAAATCTCGACGAAAAGAATGAAAATAGTACTTTTATTTTTGATAATCAACTTTTCTATATACCTTTGCAACGTATTTTATATCCAATATAATGAAGGTTATCTGTTTTATTTTAATTGAGTTAGCCATTTCTCTTAGTTCGTGTTCGAAGGGAAGAACCAATAGCAACGATATCAGTGCAGCTTCAGCGACTTTCCCAGCTTCACAATTGACCCAAAACAATCAACAATCTCCGGTTGTCAATGAAAATTTTTATGACTTTCTGGAGAAATTCAATACCGACAGGATATTTCAGTTAAAACGTATTGCATTTCCTGTTAAAGCCATTGTTTCTGATCTTGCCGAAGAAGGAATAATTCTTAAGGAAGAAACCATTCAAAAACAGGAGTGGGAACATCTTGATCTTACTTACGACAGTACGTATCAGACGCGCGATTGTGATCAATATTATCAAGAAGTTCTTTTTAAACCCGATTCGGCTATTGTGGAACTTCGAGGTATCGATAACGGAATTTATGCCAATTATTTTTTTAAACGAAAAAAGGGGCAATGGTATTTGGTTGCTTTAGAAGAAACTTCGTTTTAGAAAAGCAAGGGATTTATTCATGGACTTCATCTCCAAAATTTAAGGGAAGCAGCTCTTTTATGCTATCCGCTACATAAATACCATCCTCGCCATACATTACTATTTTTATTGGCGTTTTGAATCGGTTTTCTGTTTCCAAAAGAACTTGTCGACAAGCACCGCAAGGAGTAATGGCTTTTTTTGTATATTTTCCTTCATGAAAAGCCGCTATTGCAATGGCCGTGATTTTCTTTTCAGGGAAGTTGGCATTAGCAAAGAAAACAGCGATGCGTTCTGCACATAAACCCGATGGATAAGCTGCATTTTCTTGATTGTTGGCCGATAGAATGGTACCATCTTCAAGTAAAGCTGCAGCTCCTACACAGAAGGTTGAATAAGGAGCATAAGCATGTCGGGAAACTTTTTTTGCTTCTTCTATAAGTTTTTTTTCGGTTTCGGAGCACTCCTCTATCCGATAAACTCTTATCTTTGTAATTAGATTAATTTCGATCATTGTAATCCATCGATTGAATTGTTTATGTAATATAGATAATGGAATCCTTTAAACACAAATATAATTTAATTTTGCGCGCTTCTGTTGTTTTTTCGGCTTTATTTTTTTCGGTAGCCATAATGGGACAGACAAGAATAAAAGCTTACGAAAATTATATCGAAAAATACAGCAACCTAGCGGTGGAACATATGCAGAAGTATCGCATTCCTGCCTCTATCACGTTGGCTCAGGGATTATTGGAATCGGGAGCAGGCATGAGTGATTTGGCGCGTTATTCCAACAATCATTTTGGAATTAAGTGTCATCGTGATTGGGATGGCCCAACGGTATACGCTCCGGATGACGGTCCGAATGATTGTTTCCGGAAATATCAAGCTGTAGAAGATTCCTATCAAGATCATGCGGAGTTTCTGGCCTACGGAAGCCGCTATAAAGTATTGTTTGATCTCTCGATTAGAGATTATAAAGGATGGGCTAGAGGACTTCAAACAACAGGATATGCTACCGATAAAGCTTATGCGAATAAACTTATTAAATTGATTGAAGACTACGAACTGTATCGGTTTGATGATAAAAGTTATCATAAAAAGTACAAAGAAGAAGATAAATCTTTTTCTACTAACAAAAGCTGGAAACACCAGCCTTATAAAACGCATGGTTTGGTATATATCATTGCAATAGAGGGTGATACTTACGAAAGCATTGCGACGGAATTCGGATTTAAAGAAAAAGATCTCTTAAAATATAACGAAGTTCCGAAAGATTTTCCTTTGAATGAAGGCGATATTGTTTATTTTCAGAAGAAAAAAACTCGCGCCGACGCACCTTATTTTCAACATGTGGTGCAAGTGGGTGAATCGATGCACAGCATTTCTCAAAAATATGGCATTCGACTTCGCAATTTGTATCGCTTAAATAAAAAAAGTTATAGTTACGTTCCCGAAGAAGGGGATGTACTTAAATTAAGATAAGTATATATGAAGTATAACACGCAACAAAAACGATTGATTATGCCCGAATACGGCAGAAATATTCAGAATATGGTGGATTACTGCGTTTCTCTACCCGACAGAAATGAACGTAAAAAATGTGCACAAGCTATAATAAATATTATGGGAAATATGTTCCCTCATTTACGTGATGTAGAGGATTTCAAACATATTCTATGGGACCATTTGGCTATCATGTCGGATTTCAAACTCGATATTGACTATCCTTATGAAGTAATTAAAAAAGAGGAATTAAACCTACCTCCGGGTCGGATTGAATATAGCCGTTCTGATATGAAGTACCGTCATTACGGTAAAATTTTGGAAAAGATGATTACCATTGCTGCCGATATGGAAGATGGGGAAGCAAAGGATCACCTTATCGATATATTGGCGAGTCAAATGAAACGTTCTTATATTCAATGGAATAAAGAGGTAGATGATGCCAAAATCATACAGGATCTGTATGAACTGTCTAACGGGAAAATACAATTGGATAAATCGACTTATTCAATTAAGGAAATAAAAACGAATGGTTTTGGTAAAAAAATGAAGACCATCAAAGTACAACGAAAGCACTAAAAACAACCCATGATATTAGCAGAAAATGTCGTCCAAATCGGTCAATTGTTAAAGCCTCATGGAGTAAAAGGGGAAATGACGCTCCTTTTTAATCGACGATCGCATTCCGATATCGATACGCCGTATTATTTTCTGGAAATCGATGGCATTTTTGTTCCTTTTTTTGTGGAAGAAATTCGCTTTACAAACGATACGACAGCACGAGTAAAATTTGAGGGTGTGGATGATGTAGCTACTGCAAGCAGGTATGCCGATCTTCGTGTTTATCTTCCCAAAGAAAGCCTGACAATTACAGAGGAAGAGACAAAAACCGAGTGGAATTTTTTTGTGGGCTATACTGTAATCGATCAAACGCTGGGTAATTTAGGTGTGATTGATGCAGTGGATGACTCAACGATGAATGTGCTTTTCGTCGTAAAAAAGAATAATGCGGAATATTTGATTCCTGCTGCGGAAGATTTTATTCTTGAGATGGATGAACAGGAAAAAATTCTTCATGTAGATCTTCCTCAAGGGTTGATTGAAGAAGAATAAACCGAATAGTACTCCGCCTTACGTGCTTGTAAACGGGAACGAATTTTACTATCTTTGTGAACTTAACAGACGTTGTGTCTCAAAAATGAGAGAAAAAAAACGAAAAATAGCCATTTTAGGTTCTACAGGGTCTATTGGAACACAGGCTCTGGATGTGATTGAGCAACACCCTGATCGTTTTGAGGTATTTGCCCTTACAGCAAATAATCATGTACAACTTTTGGTTGAGCAAGCGCGTAAATTTCTTCCGGAAATAGTCGTGATTGCCAACGAAAAAAAATATACCGAGGTAAAAGAAGCATTATCTGATCTGCCCATTAAGGTGTGGGCAGGAAGTGATGCTATTTGTCAGATGGTGCAAAGCGAAGCCATTACTATAGTCTTGGTAGCGATGGTCGGTTTTTCGGGATTAAAACCCACAATTTCGGCCATAAAAGCAGGTAAAACCATTGCTTTGGCAAATAAAGAAACGTTAGTGGTTGCCGGAGAATTGATCACATCGATGGCATTGGCACATCGCGCTCCGATTTTACCTGTTGATTCGGAACATTCGGCTATTTTTCAATGTTTAAATGGGGAGGGTTGCAATAAGATCAACAAAATCATTCTTACGGCTTCGGGAGGCCCTTTTCGTACCTTTTCAACCGAAGAATTGGCAAAAGTGACCACAACACAAGCGTTGAAACACCCCAATTGGAAAATGGGAGCTAAAGTAACCATCGATTCATCCACATTAATGAATAAAGGTTTTGAAGTGATTGAGGCCAAATGGCTTTTTGATGTATCGCCTTCGGATATCGAAGTGGTAATTCATCCGCAATCCATCATTCACTCTATGGTGCAGTTTGAAGATACCTCCATTATTGCTCAACTGGGTCAACCCGATATGCGGTTGCCCATTCAATATGCATTGTCGTATCCCGAACGGTTGACGTTAAATATAAAACCCTTGGATTTTACAGAAATATCGAGTCTTACGTTCGAAAAAATCGATTACGACAAATTTAGAAATTTAACATTTGCATATCAAGCAATTGAAATGGGAGGCAATATGCCTTGCATACTCAATGCAGCCAACGAAGTTGCCGTTGAGTCTTTTTTGCAAGAGTCTATCGGTTTTCTTCAAATGAGTGAAATCATCGAAAAAACCATGCAAAAATCAACGTTTGTGAAAACACCCGATCTGGACGATTATTTTCGTACCGATCTTGAAGCAAGAGCAATTGCTTCTGAATTTATTTAAAAAACAATAACAGATCAACAGAAACTTGTAGAATTTAATGGAAACATTTCTAATCAGGGCTTTGCAATTGGTGATGAGTTTATCGATACTCGTCATCATCCACGAGTTTGGACATTTCATTTTTGCACGCATCTTTAAAATACGCGTCGAGAAATTTTATCTTTTTTTCGATCCCGGTTTTGCACTATTCCGATATAAACCCAAAAACAGCGAAACAGAATACGGAATTGGTTGGTTGCCATTGGGCGGTTATGTGAAAATAGCCGGCATGATTGACGAATCCATGGATAAGGAACAAATGGCACAGCCTCCTCAACCATGGGAATTTCGCTCTAAACCTGCATGGCAGCGTTTGTTGGTAATGATTGCCGGGGTATTGTTCAATATTATTTTGGCATTTATCATCTATGCAATGGTGCTTTTCACATGGAACGATACCTATCTTCCGCTTAAAAATGTGCAGATGGGAATGGAATATAGTGAAGTGGCTCATAAGGTGGGATTTCAAGATGGGGATATTTTGTTGAAAGCAGATGATAAAGAATTGGAGCGATTTGGTGTAAGTACCCTTCTTGATATAGCCAATGCTCACGAGGTAACCGTATTGCGAAACGGAGAAGAGGTGGTCATACCCATTCCCGAGAATTTCATGAATGAATTGATGGCAGCAAAAGAGGGTTTTGCTACGTATCGGTTTCCTACTGTAGTGGCCGAAGTGCAAGAAGGAAGTGGGGCAGCTAAAGCCGGATTGCTTCCCGGGGATAGTCTTGTAGCCATAAATGGCGTTCCGACTCCAACTTTCACCGATTTTAAAAGTGAACTCGAAAAAAATAAAAATCGGGAAATTGCTATTGATTTTTATCGAAATGGCATGTTAAATACCACGGTCGCCTCGGTCGACTCCTTGGGACTATTGGGTTTTTATCCCAAATCGCCCATGCAGATATATCCAACAGTTACCCTTCGCTATAACTTTTTTGAGGCTTTCCCGGCCGGAATTAAAATGGGAGTGCAAACGCTCAAAGATTATGTAAATCAGTTTAAATATGTATTTACCAAAGAGGGTGTTTCCTCCTTGGGTGGATTTGGGACTATCGGCAGCTTGTTTCCGCCTGTATGGGATTGGCATGCATTTTGGTTGATGACCGCCTTTCTTTCTGTGATTTTAGCATTTATGAATATACTCCCCATACCGGGATTGGATGGAGGGCACGTGTTATTTTTGCTATGTGAAGTAATTTCGGGCAAAAAACCCAGCGAAAAATTCTTGGAATATGCGCAAATTGCAGGGATGATCTTTTTGTTGGCTTTAGTGCTCTATGCCAACGGGATGGATATAATTCGAGCCATATTTAAATAAGTTGGAGAAATATGAAAGTTTCAGAACGAATACGAACAGCAACAAAAACCGCTTTTTCTTTTGAATTGTTGCCTCCCCTCAAAGGGAATGGGATTTATCAGGTTTTTGACACGATAGATAGACTCAAAGAGTTTGATCCAAAATATATTAATATCACTACTCATCATAGCGAAACAGTTTATAGAGAAGATAAGGATGGTGTAATTCGTAAAGTAAATGTTCGTCGGCGGCCGGGAACAGTTGCCCTGGCTGCAGCCATTCAAAACAGATATGGCATCACGGCAGTTCCTCATATCATTTGTAAGGGTTTTTCGAAGCAGGAAACAGAATACGCTTTAATTGATCTTATGTTTCTCGGAATTACTAATCTGCTGCTGTTGCGTGGGGATACCCATAAATTGAATGAAGAACAGAAAAAAATGGATAGCCACGAACATGCAACCGATTTGCAGGAACAAGTTAACAATTTTAATCAAGGTATTGCTCTTGACGGAAGTAGATTCACGCCTCCCGAAGAACCTTTTTCTTATGGAATGGCTTGCTATCCGGAGAAACATGCCGAATCTCCTAACATGGAATCTGAAATTTTTTACACAAAAATGAAGGTTGATAAGGGAGCAGAATATTTGGTAACCCAGATGTTTTTCGATAATCGGAAATATTTCGAATTTGTTGATCGATGTCGTGCTGAAGGTATTCATGTACCGATTATACCCGGCATAAAACCCATCCACATGAAAAATCAACTGACCGTTTTACCTAAAATTTTCGGAACCAATATTCCTGAAGATTTGGCAAAGGAATTGCGAAAATGCAAAAACGATGAAGATGCCAAAGAAGTGGGAGTAGAATGGTGTACAGCTCAGTGTAAGGAACTTATTCAACACAATGTGCCGAGTATTCATTTTTATTCTTTAATGGCAACAGAGAGTGTTTACAGGGTTGCAAAGGAAATTTATTAAAAAGTTTTTCGAAAATAGGGTAAAGAGTGGGATGTCTCAGTTAGCAATTGAAGGAGAATATGTATTTTAAAGATATCATTGGATTACGGGATATAAAAAAGCATCTTTTGGAATCTGCACAAAAGGGGGTTGTTCCTCATGCCTATTTGTTTTATGGACCTGAGGGAGTGGGTAAATTGCCGCTTGCCATTGCGTATGCAAGGTATCTCAATTGTTTGAATCCTCAGGCTGATGATGCGTGTGGTGAATGTCCTTCATGCCTAAAATTCAATAAATTAGCTCATCCCGATTTGCATTTTGCTTTTCCTGTTATTAAATCCAAAGTTTCTGACGAATATTTGCCGCAATGGCGTGATTTTCTTTCTCAACATACCTATTTTAATCTCAATGACTGGCTTAATTTCATTGATGCTCAAAATGCACAAGGAATTATTTATGCTAAAGAAAGCGAAGAGATTATTCGAAAGCTCAGTTTGAAAATTTATGAGGCAAAATATCGTATCATGATAGTTTGGCTGCCGGAAAAAATGCATGAAGTATGTGCGAATAAGCTTTTGAAAATGATTGAGGAGCCACCGGTTAATACGGTATTTTTGTTGGTCTCCGAAGAGCCGGAAGAAGTGTTGCCAACCATTCAATCCCGTTGTCAACTTGTTCATATAAATACAATTGAGCAGGACGAAATGGTAAATGCCATTGAGTCGAGATATCGCCTTTCAGAAAAAGATGCCTTATCGGTTGTTCATATTGCCAATGGCAGTTTTACCAAAGCGGTAAAAATTATCGAGTCGACAGATGAAACAAAATATTTTTTTAATTTGTTTAAAACGATGATGCGTGCATCTGTTTCACGAAACATAAAAAATATCAAAGCAATAGCAAATGAAATTGCCGGTATAGGACGTGAGATGCAGAAGAGTTATGTGCTGTATTGTTTACGAATGTTTCGCGAATATTTCATAAACAACCTGCATGAACCCCAAATGGTATATTTAAATAGTGAAGAAGCCGATTTTGGGCTTCGTTTTTCTCCTTTCATCAATGAGCGAAATGTAGAGAAACTTAACGATGAGTTTTCACTAGCCTATCGGCAAATTGAACAAAACGGCAATGCAAAGATCATTTTTCTCGATCTTTGTTTGAAAATTACCGTTTTATTATTAAATTAATCGTGCGATCCATTTTGGATTGCAATATAAGAAGTTGAATCAATATAAAATTCGGTAAATTAGCATCTATTTTTCTATGGAAAATGAAAATAATTCAATATATGAAGATTTTTCGGATATCGTTCCTGAAAAATCATCCACAATAAAAAATTCAACGTGCTGTTACGGTTGCACCCCTCATATCAATAAATTGCATACTTATGATTGGCTGCATGATTATCCCGAAATGCAAGCAGCCACTAAAATGGTGGAGGTGCAATTTAAAAATACCCGAAAAGGATATTATATCAATAGCAACAATATCGATTTGAAAATTGGGGACATGGTAGCTGTGGAAGCAACCCCCGGACACGATATTGGCACCGTTTCGCTTACCGGTAAGTTGGTGGAACTGCAAATGAAAAAGAACAACTATCGTGAGGAGAATAACGGTGGGTTAAAACGCGTATACCGTATTGCAAGGCCTACGGATTTGGAAAAATACAATCAAGCAAAAGCAAGAGAATATCCAACAATGATCCGTTCTCGTCAGATAGCTGAAGAGTTGGGTTTGCAAATGAAAATAGGAGATGTTGAGTATCAAGGTGATGGTAGCAAGGCTATTTTTTATTATATTGCCGACGAACGGGTAGATTTTCGCCAGTTAATTAAAGTTTTGGCATCGGAATTCAAGGTTAAGATCGAAATGAAACAAATTGGAGCAAGGCAGGAGGCCGGGCGAATTGGAGGAATCGGACCTTGTGGGCGCGAATTATGCTGCAGCTGTTGGATGACAAACTTTGTATCGGTTTCCACATCGTGTGCCCGTTGTCAGGATCTTTCTATTAATCCACAAAAATTGGCCGGTCAGTGTGGAAAACTAAAGTGTTGTCTCAATTACGAAATCGATGCTTATGTAGAGGCTCAAAAAAACTTGCCTTCTTATGAAATTGTTCTCCAAACAAAAGATGCCGATTATTATCATGTCAAAACCGATATTTTTCAAGGCCAACTCACTTATTCCACCGATAAGAACAATCCTGTTCATTTGGTTACCATCTCCAAAGAACGGGTTTTTGAAGTTATCAATATGAATAAGAAAGGTGAAAAACCCTCAAAATTGGAACCGGATCTTGTAGAAGATATTCAAAAAGAGGCTCTTTATGTGAATGACCTATTGAAAGATCAAAACATCGATCGTTTCGATGAAGAAATGGGTTCTTCGACAGTCAAAAAGAAGAAGAAAAAGAAAAAACGCAAACAAAATAAAAAATCTGCAAAGATAAAAACAGAGAATTCGTCGGATAATTCCGATAAAAATGAAGAGTAACCCGTATTTTTTCTTGGTCTTTTTTTGGGTCATCTTGTTGTCGTGTAACGAAAACGGAGAATATTATGCCTTTAAACATCTCTCGGGTGGACAATGGCCGAGGGATAGCGTTATATGCATTCAATTCGACTCCCTTCGGTTAAATCCCTCCGATATCTATCAGGTGGATATTGAAATTATGCACAACAAAAGCTATCCCTATCAAGATTTGTGCCTCTTGATTGGAAATAATTTGCAAGATTCCATTTTGCAATACGATACGTTAAAATGCAGGGTTTGCGATCAATATGGAAAATGGTTAAGTTCCGGAGGGAGTGGATTGCATCAACTTTCGGCATCCTATAAGAAAAATATAAGGGCAAAGGATAGCGTAAATACTTATCGTTTTTTTATTCGTCAGTTTATGAAGGATGATCCGTTGTTGGGAATAGAAAG
>ENA-UOYA01000591-UOYA01000591.1-activated-sludge-metagenome-genome-assembly--contig:-NODE-591-length-45375-cov-7.371668_pt1 | contig 45375 bp, 36 predicted proteins | sample MGYA00238163_ERZ764804 | MGnify/ENA primary metagenome ERZ764804 (study PRJEB28919, sample SAMN05720223) | activated sludge metagenome | isolation source: Anaerobic digester | place: Hong Kong...
GCGTGCCCAGCAGGTGCGCGATGTAAGTGTGGCGGCGCGGGGTGGAGAAGTGCCGGTAGGCCACGTCGATGGTGATGCCCTGCCCGCGCTCGGCGCGCAGGCCGTCGGTGAGATAGGCGAACTCCAGGCCCTGTTCGCCGCGCCGGTTGGCGGCTGCCGTCACGCCGGCCCATTGGTCCTCGTAAACGCAGCCGGTGTCGTGAAGCAGGCGGCCGATCAGCGTGGACTTGCCGTCGTCCACGCTGCCGGCGGCAGAAAACCGCAACAGTTCTATGGGGCTGGACGGCGCGTTCAAAAGTACCCATCCCGCTTCTTCAACTCCATGGATCCTTCCTGGTCGTGACCCATGGCGCGGTTCTGGCGTTCGGAGAAGTGTGAGCGCTTCAGCTCTTCGATGATTTCGCCGATCGTGGTCGCTTCCGACCGCACGGCACCGGTGCAGAACGTGCAGCCGAGCGAGCGCATGCGGCACCTGCCGCGCTCCACCTTTTCGCCTTCGGCGGGCGGCATGTTATGGTAGACGGGCACGAGCATTCCGCCGCGGTTCACCACCTCGCGCAGCCGCGCGAAATACAGCGGAACGACGGGGATGTGCTCCTGCCGGATGCAGCTCCACACGTCCAGTTCGGTCCAGTTCGACAGCGGAAACACGCGAACGCTCTCGCCCGGATTGATGCGCGAGTCGTAAAGATTTCACAGGTCGGGGCGCTGGTCGCGCGGGTCCCACTGGCCGAACTTGTCGCGGATGGAGAGCACGCGCTCCTTGGCGCGGGACTTCTCCTCCTCCCGCCGCGCGCCGCCGAAGGCCGCGTCGAGCAGCGCCCGCGCTTCTCACAACCAGTACCACGCTGAGCGCGGCCAACGTGATCACCAGCCAGTGCCGCAGGGCCGCGGCAGGCAGTTTGCCGGCCAGCCGTACTCCCACCATGCCTCCCGCAAGGCCCCGGTCAAGCAACTTGGCGAGGAACACCGCATCCAGGCCGTCACTGAGAACATGCGCCAACCCTCCGGAGGCCGGAAGCGCCAGGCCGAATAGTATGTCGGTCCCCGCCGCCTGGACCGGCGGCAGCGCAGTGAAGCGTAACGGCGCGAGCGTGCCGAGCGATCCCGCCCCGGCCGAAGAGAACCCCACCGAAACGCCGATGGGGAATGTCAGAAGTGCCAGAAGCCCGTAACGCGTCTGCCTGTCTTGACCGCCATTCGCGTTTCGCCAGCGGCGCCATTCGAGCGTGGGAGCGAGCAGGATTAGTAGCCCGAGAGCGAGCGTGACCGTCTCTTCGTGTCCCTTCCAGTGCGCGCGGTACAGCAGCCACAAACCACCCACCGCCCCCGGAGCCCCGCCGGCCACCACCGCTGCCAGCTTTTTCGCAGAGACCTGCCCGTGCTACAGAGAAACGCCGCCGGCATAGAGCTTCACCAGAGTAGAGAAAACGAGCGCCGCACCCACGCTGGCCGAAGGCGGCATCTGCAAGCCCTGAATGAGGATCGGGGTCATGAGGATGCCCGCGCCTAGCCCGGTCAAGCCGATGACAAAGCCCACGAATCCGCTGGTTAGGATGGACATGCAGAAAGTAGGGTTGCTGCGCGAGCGAATCCGGATCGTGGTGGCTCTAGTCGATCAACCTTGAATTATACCGGACCGTGTCAAGCGGCGCTGGTGCTGGATCCAGATGTCCCATATTTGAAAAATCCCGACGTACCGTCCTCGTGTGGGACGCCGCCAGGGTGCGCAACCGGGAGGATGTGACTCCACGGCCTCTGTGCCAGTAAGTACTTGATAATGGATATCTTATCGATCTCGTCTCCCGTCGAGGCATGAGGGCCGCCGCCTCCGCGTTCCAGTACTGCGCGTAAACAATTGCAAACCTTAGTCCTACACACGTTCCGAGTACTATTTGGGATTGCTTTCCCTAGGCGGTGTGGGCTATATTTGCATATACGTCATTGACCGCTGTAATGTTGTCGAGAAGAAGGGCCTGCGAGTGAGAGTGACGTTCCGGTTTTTGTTGGCGGAGGAGATAAGATGAGGAAAATTGCATTACGGTTGATGATTGGGGCACTGGTTCTGGCGGTCTCCGGCCTAGCTACCCCGATTGTGATTACCAATCCCGGATTCGACGATAATCCGGCGAGTAAAACGGCGCCTGCATTCTATTACCCGATTGGCTATGCTGCGGGGCCGTATCAAGACTGCGGTGTGGGCTGTATCGCGCCTTGGACCCTGACCAGCGGTAATGTTGATTGGGTTCCAAACACGTTGTGGCAAGCGCAGAATGGCACATGGTCTTTGGATCTTAACGGTGACACGGCTGGCGCTCTCACGATTAACTTGGGTGATCAGGCGGCCGGCACGTACGACCTGTCGTTCTATATGTCCAGGAACCCTGGGAGTCAAAGCGATGTCCAGATGCAGGTTCAGGCGGGTGCGCTCGGGCCTTGGACCTTCACTTTCAGTGGAGGCAACTCGCTCGAAAGCATGAATTACCAACTGAAAACACAGGACTTTGTCTGGGCAGGCGGCGCAATGTCAATTACGTTTTCGAGCCTTGTGCCTTCTGGTGGCGCTGGGCCTGTGCTCGACAATGTCAGCCTCTCGATTCGTGATGCAGAGGGTGTCCCCGAACCCGGTACCCTGTGGACCCTGCTCTCCGGAGCCGGATTGCTCGGCGTAGCTTTTGCCCTTCGCCGCAAACGTTAGAAATTTCGCCCTTCGTGGCGAATAAAAAAGGACTGGCGCCAAGCCAGCCTTTGGTGTGCATCTACGCATAGTCTCCGCATGAAGTCCCACAAGCTATCTCTCCCTCCAGGATGCGAGTTTTACCACACGATGGATCTCCCGGCTTACGGAACCGTGACTGGCCACTGGGACCTTCGCGGACGGGAAGCGGAGTATTTGGGGAATATTTCGCTGCGAGGGAAGCGCGTCCTGGAAATCGGACCGGCAAGCGGCTGTTTGACGGTCTTCATGGAAAGCCAAGGCGCTGAAGTCATGTCGCTGGAAACGAGCGAAGACTACCCCTGGGAGTTCTTTTGGAATCTTACCCGTGATGCTCCCCCGGATTTGGCGAGCAAGGTTGCAGACCACCGCAAACACATGCTTGCCATTCGAAAAGGATACACTCTGTGCCTGTCCAGCTTTTCCTCCAAGGCGGAAGTGCATCTGGGAAGTGCTTACGATTTGCCGAACTCGGTCGGCGATGTAGACGTGGCGGTCATCGCCAGCGTTCTGCTCCATTGCAAGGACCCGCTACGGATCGTAGAGGAGTGCGCACGCCTCGCGCGCGAGACGGTGGTCGTCGTCGAACCGTACGACGCGCGCCTCGGTCCCGGCCCCTGTATGAGTTTCTTGCCGAGCTCTAATCTCCATGCCTGGGATACGTGGTGGTCTTTTTCGCCTGCTCTGTTCGTGCGGGTGTTGGGATCGATGGGCTTTACCCGCAGTACAGTCCATTTCCACAGCCAGAAGTTACACAATGAGCAGGATGTGGACTATTTCACGGTAGTTGCCAGTAAGCCACCCGCAGATGTTCCTTTCGCCGAGTCCAAGCCTCTTGCAGGGTTGATCGATGTGAGCATTCAATGCGCAACCAAGCAACTGAAGCTCTCGGCGAACGATCTGACGTACTTGCATGTGAAGGTTCGCAATTCTGGTAGCGAAGCTTTGCCTATAGGGCCCCCATTTCCTGTGAATTTGGGCTACCACTGGCGGCGCGAGACGGGGGAACTGGATGTCTGGGACGGTGTCCGGACCAAGTTGCCGTGGGCTCTTGCCTCCGGAGAGGTGGTGGACATCCCTGTCGCCGTTCGCGCGCCTTCACAACCTGGAGACTACATTCTGGAATTGACCTTGGTTCAAGAGCAGGTCAGCTGGCTTGATGATAAGTCCCCCAACGTACCTCTCCTCATTCCAGCGAAGACAGTCTGAAGGCTGATTCCGTTGCCAAGGGGATCTTGAGCCCGGAGATTGGGGTGCGTTACAGTATGACCTGGACCGTGGCGGTGGCGCAGCAACCTTGCGGTGAGCTATCCATCCACCGGACGCCCTCTTGCACCACCGTGATTCGGAGGACGTACCGGCCTCGAAGCGGTGGAGCTTGAACCAGCATCCAATACGGCGTTGCGCGGCCAGGTGCAAGACTAGGCACGAGCGACGTCCTCGCCCCATCGTGCACTATCGTCTGATCCCCCGATTCATCCATCCAGTGATAGCTCAGATGCACGGGATGGCTACCAACGCTCCGTAGCCAGTATCCCGTTTCGTTCTTTAGTTCAACGAGAGCGAGGGCGAGGCTGTTCGCGGCGAGTGTTTCAGGTTGGTTCAAGAATCTGACGCGCACAGCGCCAGGATCCAACGTTGGCAGGGCGTCCATCCGTGACGCAGCCCGCAAGCTCTCGATGGATAGTGGCCCATTCGAAGCAGCAGCCAGCACCATGGACGCCTCCTTCATGTCGTGCCTTGAAAAGTCCCGGCAAAGGCCTTCTAGCGGCGTAGCATCATCACCGAACCAGATAACTGAGTGCCGGAAAACCTGCCTCAGGTGCCTCTTTAGTGACGCAGGCGAAGGGGGATTCAGAAACGTCTCAGCCTCGGCATCATTGAGATGCGTGGACGGCACGTGGGCTCCCATAACCCTGGCGCGGCGCTTTCTCCCGGGCAAACCATAGCGTACAAACCAGGCGTTCGGCCTCGCGTAGAGGAGAAAGAGACCAGAGGGTTCCAAATGTTCTGCTATCCTCGCAAACAGAGAGACCATCTCCGTTTCTGAGAGCCGCTGTATGAGATCGGAGACGGCGATCACTTGAAACTTGGTCTCCAACGGTGCCTCGTTTACGTCAGCATGCACGAAACGAACGATGTCCTCCGGCAACTCGCTGCCAGCCACAGCTTCAGCCGCCAACTGAATCGCATCTTTTGAAAAATCGACGGCCACCACGTTCCGCCCCTGCCTGGCGAAGCATACAGCGAGCTCACCCCGGCCGCACCCAAGATCCAGTGCCCCGCCGGCCGGCGCAGTTTCCGCGAGAAGACTCAGTGCGGCATGCCAGGGCGTGGTGATACGCTTCGCCTGATCTCTCTTGAAGTCGTCGCAACCGCGTAAACGGTTCAGATAGAAATCCCTTGTGTAAATCGCCTGAAGGTCACGACTGGATCTGGCTGCGCCCAGGAGGTGGCCTCCAGCATCCCGGCGAGTTCTAATGAGCAGTTCACCGGCGTAGCCCGGTATGATGACGCAATACTCGATCAGAGCCTTGTAGCGAAGTAAACATTCGGAGATGTACCAAAAGTTCTCAGGAATCCAAAAGTAGCCGTCGACGAGCACATAGTCGGCCTGCCGCAGCGCAACAGAGATATCATGGATCGACCCTTCACCGTCCTGTTGGCCGTCGACATGAATCAGATCGTAGTGGCCACCGGGGAATACGGCCATCGCCTGGCTGTCGGCGATCATGAAATGAGCGTCGTATTGACTGGCCGCTTGCTGTGCCCAGTAGATGGAGCCGCGAACACCGCCGCATTTTTCCGAATCCAAATCAATGCCGACATAGTAGGCACCGGGGCAAGCGTCCAGGAACGCCAGCGCGGAATAACCGTAGCGGACTCCAATTTCCAGAATCCTTCGCGGCGCCAGGACTTTGGCGATGGCCCACTTCAGGCGGTAGTAAGGAATCCAATCAGGGAACCTGAAGCTGAGAGGATCAGTGGCTAAGGCGGTCGTGCGGAAATCATACGTCGATTCCTTAGCCGCTTGCAGGATCTGGTCAACCATGGAGATTCCACCATTCTATGCGAATCTGTCGAGTCGCTCCGACCGATTCGCTCGGGCGGCATGGGCATAATGAGCGCGTAGCGGTTGGTGTGAGGCGCCCGGAAACCATGAATTGCGGTCCACTCCATCGGAGCCATGCTGTTGTGGGTGACGGAAACACAAAACGGAACGTCTGGTCGAAGGGATGTTGTCTGCGGAGAATCGGGTACGCTAAAGTGAAGCTGGTTGAGTCGTGACACGGAGTCTCGGGCGGTGGCTGTATAAGTAGGAGTGAAGCCGTTTTGCACGGGCGCGATGAGTACAACGGGAAACGACCCGCCTGAGACGACGATCACATCTTCAAGCGCTTTGAAGAATCTGTATGGCTCGGTCCCAATTCCGTGATGTATGCGTGGCCCAGTAAGCGCGAAGCCGGGCACCCTTCTCTGATAGATGCATGGAGGAACTTGATGCTTGCCAACGAGCCCGTGAGCCGGGTTCAGCGGATTGAGGAGCAGATCCGTCGTTACGTCTGCAGGAGTGAAGAGGCTGGGGCGTTTCGAAGTCTGCCTTCCTGCGCTCCGCCAAGGCTTCAATTGGACTTCGCGACTTTGAAGCGCGCCGCGGCTGAAGTTGGGCGGACGGCGCCTCTCGTCGGAGAGATGCCTCCATGCCCTCGCACCGTGCGCGGCCGCTTCGGGGCAGTGTTGGTGCGCGTGATTCGACGATTGTTGTCATGGTATACGCCGCCAATCGCGGAGTTTCAGCGCGCCGTCGCCTGGACGACCGAAAAGCAGACTGCGCTGACGGAACTCCTGATCCAATCCGTTGAGCATCAAGCGGCCGCCACGATCGAGGCCATAAGCGAGTCGCAGCGTCAAGCCGCGGCAGGGGAGACCCTCGCTGCGGTCGCGGAAGCTGCGACCCGAGCCTGCAAGGCGCAGTCGGAGAAGTTTGAAACGGAGATGCACGCCCGGGAAGCGCTGGCGGCTCAACTAGCCGAGCAAACCCGGCGTCTCGACAGTCTGGTTGAGTGGTGGCGCTCTATGGGAGGCGATTTGCCCCAGCGCTGCCTGACCCGATCACACCAAGAGCATCCCCCCGCGCAGCTTCCTGCGAAGGCAGCGGAACGGTTGCCAGAAGAGGACAGCCACGGCCGGCCCGCCGAAATCCACGGCGGACACAGCCACGACCTGGATCAGTTTTACGTGAACTTCGAGAACCAGTTTCGCGGGACTCGTGCGCTCGTCATGGACCGCCTTCGTGTCTACCTGCCGCTGCTTCGAGAGCACATGCTCGGCACCGAAGACATGCCGGCTCTCGATGTCGGTTGCGGGCGCGGAGAATGGCTGGAGTTGCTTGCCCGGGAGAGATTGAAGGCCAGTGGAGTCGACCAGAACTGGGTGATGGTCGAGATGTGCCGGAGGTTCGGCCTGCAGGCCGAACAGGGTAACGTGCTGGCTTACTTGAAAACGCTGGAAAACTCCAGCGTGGGTGTAGTAACCGGTTTCCACATCGTGGAGCACCTGTCGCTGGAGGTCACGGTCGCTCTGCTGGACGAGACCGTGCGAGTACTTAAGCCGGGTGGAATGGCCATTTTCGAAACGCCCAACCCCGCCAATCTCTTGGTAGCCTCCAACACTTTCTTCCTGGACCCCACGCACAAAAGACCGCTGCCCAGCGCGCTGCTGCGCTTCCTTGCCGAGGCCCGCGGCTTGCGCAAAGTCCGCGTCCTGCCCTTGCACCCTTACCCGGAGAGCTTCAAGATCGACGAGCCCGCCGGCGAACTCACCAAACGGTTCAACGATTATTTTTACGGCGCTCAGGACTACGCGATAATCGGCTTTAAGTCCTGATTGGCGTACCCTCAGTTCATGGAAATCGTATCCACCAAGTGATTGATTTCCCTCACCCGGAAGTTCATCACGCGGAGCATCATCCTTGGGGCGTCTTCTGTAGCGAATACCGGCTTGGCGTCCGAGGAGAAGCGCACCTTGAGTTCTCCTGGAGGGAGCGTGATCAGCCTGGAGAAAGACTGCCCAGCCGCATTGATCTTGAGTTGCTCTGAGAAAAGCCGGCTTTCGATCCGCAGCGTCGAGAATTCCGGATAGCCCGTAGCCAGTCTCATGTCGAGAGCGACCGGAACAGCGTCCGGGGACGAGTTCTCAAGGCTCATTTCCCCCCTCGAAGAGCACCAGCGCCACGTCAGATCTCCTGCTTTCTCGAGGTTGGAGAAGCCTGTGCCCCAAAGATCCCGCGTTCGCGCAGAGGCGGCGTCCAAAAGCCCGAAATCGACGATTCTGAACACCAGATCCCGGGGATCGCCGGCCACGATCAACGGCCTGGCGTCCGAGTGGAAACGTATCAAGTGACGCCCGGGTTTTACAGAAACAACCCTGCTTAGTTTTTGGCCCTCGCTGCCGACTTCAGCTTCCCACGCAATCAGCGGGCTCTCCAGCCGAAACCTAGATGGCTCAGCCTGCCCGGTCGCAACGACCATCTCCATTCTCACCTTCTTCGTCTCATGGGAAGGATTTTCGAGCCAGAGTTTTCCTTCGGAAGAACACCAGCGCCAATTCTGTCGCTGGTCTCGTTCGAGCGAAGAACAACCATCGCCCCATTGCGCCCCGATCGGGCTCAGCACAGCCTCCGAGGCGCGCCGCCATTCCTCCGGCGCGTACTCTCCCCGGAGGCGGTTGTTAAACCCACGCATCGCGAAGAACACAACCCGCCTGTCCCCGCTCACGAAGGGTTCCACGCCCAAGGCCCGCTCCAACTCCTTTTCCAGGGCTGCTCCATGATCCGCATAGCCGAAACGATTCAGGTAGATGCCCTCAAAACCCGCGAAAGCAAGCGCTCGCAGCATCTCGTCGACAGGCATCCCCGAGATATGCGCTTGCCAGGAATCCCAGTACCGCCCGTACATGGATCCGTAGCTCCATCGCAGAGCCCGCCCATGAAGATAGCCGACGGCCTGCTCATAGTCAGCCATGCCTTCCACACGGGGACTCTCAGGAAACTTTACATAGGGCATCTGGAAGATCATGGCGTTTCTGGGCAAAGAAGCCTCTATACGGCTGATGAACTGCGCATTCTGCCGATAGGCCGTCTTCAGTTCCTCATATCGGGGGACGAAGCCGGCCGTGGTTTGATCCAGGATCCCGGCAATCAGCAGAAAGAAAAGCCCCGCCGAGTACAGCACGCTCATGCGACCCCCGCGGAACCACCTTCTTCCACACTGGTCGAGAACCAGCGCAACTGCGAAGAGAGAGAAAAATGCGATGTAGACCGAAATGCGGTTATATCCTCTGATCTGAGGGCTGATCAAATGAGCAAATAGCGCGCCGAAACCGCCTACCGTACCCAACAACACACCCCAGAGCGCCATCGAGCCCAGCGCGTCCAGCAAACCGGAGCGATCGCGCCATTTCCACTGGCAGAGAACGGCGGCGACCAGAATAAGAAGCCCCGCCGAGCCGGCCGCGCCCAGACTGGCCAGGGAGTTCTCGTTCACCAGTGGCGCCCCCGCATCGTAACGTGCCCGGATTCGCGCCAGAACCGGAATGCGATGTCCCGCCACGGGCAGCAGAAGCTGCGCAACCTTCATTCCGTATCCCTCGGCTTCAGAGGCATGCCTCTGCGCGGTTCCTGGATTCCTTCCGATCCTGTAACTGTGAACCAGGCTCGGCGCCAGGTTGATGACCGCCGTCAGGCAGAGGACCGACAGCAGCACTCCTGTCACCCATAGGGGCCGAAGGCCGCCGATGCGCACCGCGCATAGCCCGGCGGCGACTACCAGGAAGAATGCGCCGAAGAAAGTGTAATAGACACCTGCGGATGCGGTCAGAACAACGACGATAAGGCTGATCCGCGCGGGCCGGCTTCTCAGCCATGCGGCCGGTCCATTCCTCAGACTTAACTCTGCCGAAGAAAGCCGCTCACTGTTAATCCACAGTGCCACCATCACCGTGAGTGGAACGAGATAGTAAGAGCCAAGGAAAAGGTGGCCGATGCCGCGCAGAAAATGACAAGGGAGGAATGCGAACAGCATGCTGGCCACCAGGGCCGGAATGTAAGATACACCGAAACTCCTGAACACGAAAAGCGCTGCGAGGACAGCAAGAGGGAATGTCAACAGGAAGAACAGGTTTAGCGCGGTTGCGTAATTGCCAGAGAACAGCAGGAGGAACTTGATCAGGAGGAGGTGGACCGTGTCGGTCGAGGGGAAATCGTACCACTCTGCAATCCCCGGTGCGCCCAAGTACCGATTCTCAAGATACCAGCCGTTGTCCGCAATGCCTTTCACCAACAATTTGGTCAACAACGCATCCCCCTCGTGGGGATATTGCAGGGGGACCGACAGGTCCAGCTTCCACAGGTTCATCACCCACGTCAGGATGAACAAGCAGAGCAAGCACGCGGCAAAATAAGGCGCGAATTTCTTCTTAAGCCAATCTCCAGTCATAGAAGCTTCTTCGGTCCGGTTTCCGGCGCCGGTGGTTGATCCGTGGCTTCGCGTTCCACTCGCCGTGTTCCAGCGGACAAGGCGTTGATCTCAGTGGCTGCGTGGTGGATCAGCGGGTCCATGGCGGCCGGGTGCAACCAGCGGCTGATTTCCGTGCCGACGCGCGCCGTCAGGCGCTTCTCGATCCCGCGCGAACCGGTCCTTTCTACTTCGGCGCCGAAGCGGAGCAGTGCGTCCGCGTAGGTGTCCGGTGCGTGACGCTCCTTCAGAATGCGCCGGCCCTGTTTTCCCATCCGCTCGAACCACTGTGGATCTTCAAGGAAGTTGCGTAGACGGACCTTAAGGTCGGCGATTTCGTGCTCCGGGCGGATGAAGGAGACGGCTTCCAACGGCAGGTCCGCATACCAACCTACGTACTCCACCAATGTGGGAAGCGAGTGATCCCAGATGATCAACTGGCTGAGGGAAGCCTCGCCTACCGTCGGATAACGCAGATTGATCGCCAAGTGCGAAGCGCTCAGCGCAGCCTCCAGTTCGCTCTCTTCCACGAAGCCGTGCAACGATACAATATCTCCCACGCCCAACTCACCGGCCATCCTCCTGACGTCACTCTCGTTCCAGACTTCTCCGTAGATGTCCAAGCTGAACTGCCGTCTCTCCGGGAGTTCCGCCAAAGCTCTCAGTACAGATTCAATCCGGCGATTCGCGCCGAGATGTCCGAAGACGATCAATCGGTACGGCGGAGGCGTATCTGGGGCGCTTACCGCCGATCCCGCTGCCTCATCCGCAGAAAACTCCCGCACTTTGTAAGGCAATTCGAAACGCACCACCGGCGCATCGGTGTGGAGTCTGGCCATTTCAAAAGCTTGTTTGGTGTGAACGACAACCCCGGCCGCATTCTGCAACGCCGGCCCCGTTAGCGGATAGCGCTCCGCCATGTAAGCTGCGTCGCGTTGGTGCCGGGCGAAGAGTTCCGCATCTCTGGCACCTTCATCCCCGTGATACCGGCGCATCAGCCCACGGTAGCCATCGAGATCCTTCTGGAAATGAAGATACACGCCGGCGAAAAAATCGTGAAGCCGGACGTCATGAACGATCAGCACGCCGGGATGCCGTTGGCTCGCAAGCCAGATCCACCGGTGGAACAAGGCGTTGTTGCCGATGTTCAGGAAACTCAAATCGGCGCGGTTGACCTCAGCCCAAACCGCGCTGTCGGGCTGAAACCTGCGGACCTCGGCGTACCGATCCAGGCAGGGGTCCCAACTTTCCTGATCCGTCCACAGGATAACCTCGCCCCGCCCGGCAAGCACCGGCAGCAGCGATGCCGTGTATACGGAGACACCGCTCCTCGAAGGAGGCAGCGGTGAGAACCAGTTCAACTTCATGCCAGCAGTCTCTCGACCACGGTGGACCAACTGATTCCCAAACTCGCGTAGTGTTCGCGGCCCTTGGCGCCCCATGCTTTCGCCGCGTTCCGGTTCCTCCACAAGGTATCCATAGCCTTAGCCAGCGAATCTGGCGTTGGTTCCACTACCATGCCTGTCGCCTTGTCCTGCACGAATTCCACTGGCGTACCGGAATCCTTGCACGTGATCACCGGCTTTGAAGACAACATGGCCTCCAGCGTCACATAACCGTAATCTTCGTCTACCGGGGTAAAGAGAGTGCCCACGCACCTGGCGTAAAGTTGCCTCTTTTCGTCTTCATTTACCGTACCCCTCCATTCCACGCGCCTGTCCACCTTCAGGTCGCGGCACATGGCATGCAGTTGCTCCGAATAAGCAGGGTGATCGCTCGCGCTCGCGAAGACGACACGCACTGGTTCCTTCGTCCTGGCTAGGGCGTCGAGAACGAGGGCCTGGCGCTTGCTGGCCGAAAGGCGGCTCGGGTAGAAGAAATAGTCTTCCGCGTCTTCACAGTGGAAAAACTCGGCGCCCGGCGGCGGGTGATATAGCGGAACAGATGACAGCCCGCAGTACCGCTTCAGCCGGTCCGACACCCTCCCCGACACCGTGTAGACGGCCTGCGCTTCAGGAATCAACTCACAGTCGGCGTCGTGGATGGCTTTCCGGATCGCGCCCCCATCGGCCGATGTGATCATGTCGCTCAGGGTAGGATGGTCCCAAAGATCGTACGCCTGTCGGTGTTGGTGGATAATCCAGAGAACCTTGTGGGGATGGGGGATGAGATAAGCCGGGAACTTCAGGCCGATCAGCCTGTCCACAACCTTGCCATCGCTCTCGGTGAGATCCAGGAGCCGGCACGCCAGCATATGGTCCAGAATTCGTTCGGGCGGATACCACTTGTAAGGGATCTCGATCAGGTCCGCGTCGTGGCCCCGGTCAACGAGAGCGCGCCGTAAACCTTCGGCGTGGACTTCCGCTCCTCCGCGAACGAAAGGAACTTTCACACTGGCAATCAGGACTCGCAATACGATGGTCTCCAAAACGCCCCGCCGCAGAAGACTTGTGCGTGTCGGAGTGCGTTAAGTATAACATTTCCGGTGCAAAGGCGATCTTTTTCTACCGGAGCCCGACGATATCGTGCGCACAACTATCCATAACGGGCTTCGTCCACCCCGACACTTCCTCCGCACGAGCACCGCGCCGCATCAGCCGGTATTCCTCAATCGCTCCAGCGAATACACGGTCTTTGTTTCTCCAGTTACCGATACACAGCGGATAGTCGCTCTCCTCCACCGGTCCCGCTAACTTGATTGCCGACCTCAGTTGGCCATTGAGATACAACTTCGCATCCTCCGCTGTAACAACAACGGCAATGTGAGTTCGCTCGCCGGCTGGCAATTGAAACTCGCCTCCACTCATCCATTGAGTCCCCGAACCTAAGCCGACCCTATAGTGATTTGTCAGAAGGCCTTTTTGCTCAATGGTGATTCCGCGAAAACCCGCACTCCCCGGATGGTTGCTCGTAATAGTCGCGTAGGCAGTCTGCGGAGAGAACGCTCTTACAATGGCTTCAATGGTGAACTCCCGGCCGAGTTTAATCGGGTGCGATTCGTAACCGCTAGGCTTCATGTCTTCGCCAAAACCAATGTGAACGGCGTCGTGCAAGTCTGCCGGCAGTTGGAACCGTTCCAGCGGACAACTGACCAGCCACGGAGCGCGCCCCGGTATCACCGTGCATCCTGCGGACGAAAGTCTCCGCCCGTATGGCGCCACCCAGTGAGCGTATGTCAAACGGTCCGCCGCGTAGCTGCTTTGATGAGCGAGAAGCCGCACCGGGCCGTCATGATCGCTCACCAGTTGCGTAATCCGGTTCCGCAAGCCATCTGCGCCGTCAAGAGATTGCGGTGACCGAATTGCGATAAACCGTGACGACTGCGGGCAGAATGGGTATAGATAACCAATTGGCTCACTAACGCTGAGATATACCGCGTTTGCCTCTCTGAACTGTGGCCCGGCACTGATGCCGTACCAGGACGGACCCCAACGTATGTGGCCCCAGTCGGGGACCTTTACCATGACCATGCAGACTACGGCGACGGTAACGACTATTAGCACCTTGGCAAGACGGTTGCGGATTAAGAGATCCACTAAATACAAGAGAATGAGTCCGGTGAGCAGCTCCAACGTGATGATATAGCGTTGGAAGCCGAACATAAAGAGCCATGTCAAGTAACTCGACGCGAAGAAGACCAGAAGTAGTCGAGAACCAGGGTTCGAAGTGATCCGGTCTGTTCTCTGGCCGTCCCGAGCCGGCTGCCGGTCACGACCTCTTCCGAAGTACAGCCCCAGGTAGACACAAGCGGCCACGGCGATGCCACCGAGAATGAGGGCGAAGCGAATGTCGCGGAATGGCAGTTCGTTATTCGGCGGTGTTCCCTTGGCCCATTGGAACGCGTAACCGAAGATATCCCAAGCGGAGTGGCCCACGGCCCTGACGTCGCGAACGTCAGCCTGGAGAAAGAACGGAGATTTGAACCATCTGTTGTAATGCGGGAACAGGGGATTGCTAAACTCGGTCCACAAGGTCCATGCGAGCGGTGCGGCCGTAAACAGAAAACCGGCGAGGTTGGCCGTGAGCGTGATGGCGAGCCGTTTCGATTTGTCCGATAATCGCGCCGGGAAAAACAGCAGTGCAGTTGCCAAGCCAATGGCAAACGGCAGATTGACGAACTTGACCCCGGCTAATGCCCCCATAATGAGGCCGGATGCTCCGAGCAGCAGCGCTTGCTTACGAGCATGGATGCTATCGCATAGCCCTTGGGAAGCGAGCAGAAGAGCCAGAAGCACGAGAGTGCTCGAAAAGACGTCTATGAAGGAAGTGCCAATTTCGGAGAGAAATAGAGGACTGAACATGCCTGCTGCAGCGGCCAGGACCGACAGAAAGATCTGCAGTCTTCGGGGTCCCGTCGCGATCAGGTGGCGGCTCAGTGCGTAGAGAGGGAGGACGTTCAGTGCCTGGATCGCGCTGAGAAGCGTGGCGGCCGTGCGGGGGCGAAAAGTAGTAACAAGGAAGTAGAAGGGAAAGTAGAACAGGTGATTGTAATATGTTTGAAAGCCGGCCGCGAAAACATCTGTTCTCAGGCGGTTGTGCAGGGCCCATCCTGAGTAGAAGTGGTAGTTGAGCTGATCCCAGTTGAGGTCTTGACCCCGGTGGAGAGAGTACGCGATGAGCACGGCGCAGGTGATGCCAAAGACGAGCAATAACTCCGAGGCACGCAGTGGGCTGCGGTGCAGGAGTGGAGGTTCGCTGGATCCGCTGGGCGTGGATGTCGTTGAAGGCAAAATGTGTCTCATCTAACTCGGCAGGGGCATGTGTGACGCACCGCCACTCGGAGGATTATACAGCTTTTGGCGCTGGGGGGAGCCAAGAGAGCTTGCTCCAAGCGGCAGAGCTTATCGCCTGTCGAAGGCGGCTGGATAGGGAGCATCCGCTCCAGTTCCGGGTTTCCCGTCTCAGCCCTTATTGCAGATCTTCCGCCAGCTCCGACAACTCTGCCGGTGTCAGCCGGTGCTCGAAACTGTAGTAGGGATGATCCACCCGGATCGCGGCGCCCTTGGCGAAGCGCGCCACCTGGTCGGGCGTGAGCTGGAACTTGATGTATTGCACCGAACTCACGCGGTCCGTCGAGATCTGCCGCGCGTCGAAAACCGCAGGCACGGGCGCGGTGCCGTCGACCACCAGCCATACGTGGTTTTCGATACCCAGCAGCTCGCGCAGATGCACGGCGCGCTCTTCCGGCGTTCCGTACTCGATCAGCAGGCTCGCCGAGAGCTGGCCCGGGCCGGGGACTAGCTCGTTGTAAGTGTCCAACTCGTGGCGGATGTCCTGCGGCTTAACGATCCGCTCGATGCGCAACATCTCCTGTATCTGGTAACGCACCGTTTCGCGGTTCTCGAACAGAAATGTCAGATGGTCTCCTACGCGCACGCGCCGGCGATCCTTCAGCGCCATCATGCGCGGCCGCAAGGATTCCCGTTCCATTTCGTAGTCGGCAATGTTCTTGATTTCTTCAACAGCTACAGGCTGCATTCCCGTTACCCCTTTTCCTCATTCTTATCGACTTTGGCCGGGAACCCGTCGGGCCGGTAGGCCCTCGCCAGCACCTGGATCGGGTGCACCGGCCGCTTACCCAGGGCCTGCTCGAATTGCACTGCGGCCAGCGGGCAATCGGTTGCCATGGTGGCGGCCTCCGCTCCGGCCATTTCATCGAAGGCCTTCTTGCCCGCTAACTGCGAGAGGGGGAAGAACTCTTTCTTCAAGGCCCAGGTGCCGTCGTGGCCGCAGCACTGCTCCACCATCTTCACGGTGACTCCCGGGATCAGCCGCATCATGTCGCGCGAACGGAAACCGATGTTCTGCGCTTTCAGATGGCAGGGCACGTGATAGGCCACGGTTTCAGGCGTCGTCTCGAAGTCGCGGTTGAACTGGCCCGCTTTCTTCAATTCGAACAAATACTCGCAAAGGTCCCGAGTGGCCTCGCCGACCTGCTTTGCCTCGGGCGTGCCCACCAGTTCGGTGTACTCCTTACGCAGCATGTAGGAGCACGTCGGATTGATGGCCAGCACTTTCTTCCCCGCCGCCACGTGCGGGTACAGGGACCGAACATTGGCTTCCGCCAGGCTCTTGGCCAACCGAATGTCGCCGGCTTCGAGCGCCGGCATCCCACAGCAGTTCTGCTTCGGGCAGGTGAGCGCCACGCCGCTGCGCGAGAAGACTTCCACCGCATCCTTGCCCACCTGCGGGTTGTTGTAGTTCACAAAACAGGTATAGAAAAGCACGGCCTTCGTGTCGTCGCCGGCGGGCTTGGACTGCTTCCGGTACCAATCTTCGAACGTCTCGCCATGGAATTCGGGCAACTGCTTCTCACGATGGATGCCGATCATGGCTTCCATCGCCGCCCGCATCATGGGTTGCCGGTTGGCCCAGTTCGCCAGTTGCGGCGTGACCTTTGCGAACTTGCCGAGAAGCTCCGGGCGCGAAAGGAGCCGCGAGCGCAGGCTGATGCCCTTTTCCTTGGCCCGCAGTGCCACCATGCGCATCAGCAGGCGGGGGAAATCGAGCTGGAATGCGTGCCCGTCGTCCGGAGTATAGGGGCACTTCACGTAACACAGTTTGCACTGGTAGCAGGTGTCCACCACCCGGTCGGTTTCGTCGCGAGTCAGCTTGCGAACGTTGCCGTCATGCCCATCCACGGCCTTGAACAGGGCGGGGAACGACGGGCACAGATTGAAGCACAGCTGGCAACCGTGGCAGATTTCAAAAACCCGCTCAACTTCGGCATCGAGGGCCTTCTGATCCCAATATACGGTATCGTTCGGATTGTACGTCAACCCCGGCGTGGGGGCACCCTTGATCACGTTCTCCATGGGTCTTGTGGTGGGGATGGGGGGGGCAGCCGCGGCTGCCCCCGGATTCACTAGGAAATCCCGGCCAGCCCCTGGCTGAAGCGGCCTGCATGCGATTTTTCCGCCTTCGCCAGCGTTTCGAACCAGTCGGCGATCTCGGCGAAGCCTTCCTCGCGCGCCGTCTTGGCCATGCCGGGGTACATGTCGGTGTATTCGTGTGTTTCGCCGGCTATGGCGGCCTTGAGGTTGGCCTCCGTGTCGCCGATCGGCAGATCCGTGGCCGGGTCGCCTACCTTCTTCAGGTAATCCAGGTGGCCGTGCGCGTGCCCAGTTTCGCCGTCGGCCGTGTCGCGGAATAATCCGGCCACATCCGGATACCCCTCGACGTCCGCCTGCTTGGCGAAATAGAGGTAACGGCGGTTGGCCTGCGACTCGCCCGCGAAGGCGGCCTTGAGATTCTCGTGCGTCTTGCTGCCCTTCAGAGTAGCCATTGTCATTTCTCCTTCAAACACTCAGCTTGCTTGTTCATCGCGCGAACACATGGGGCAGAGGCCCAGTACCTCCACCGTGGTTCGTTCCGCGCGGAATCCGTTCGGTAGCCCGCGGCGCAACCGGACTGGCTCGATGTCCTCCTCACGAAGGTCATGGATGGCTTTGCAGCGCAGGCAAATGAAATGGTGGTGCGGTTCCAGGTTGGCGTCCAGGCGGACCGTGGCGTGCTCCGGACTCACTTCCCTCACCAGCCCCACCTCGACGAAAGTCTTGATCGTCTTGTAAACCGTGGCCAGCGAAATGGAAGGTACCTCGCGCCGCACCTGTTCATAGATGCCTTCCGGACTCGGGTGCTCCACCGAGCACATCAGCGCGCGGTAAATGACCCAGCGCTGATGGGTGCACGCAAGGCCGCGCGACGCGCAGCGGCTCCGGAACAGATCCATGTCGCTCTCCAGTTCGCGCGGACCGGTTGGCTCCGGTAATCTCATATAAATTATTAAACGATAATTATTATCACCTGTCAAGGCGAGTATGCAATCCTAACGGCCCTCAAGGTGGTTCCGTGAGTGCTAAACTGCAAAGTTTAGCCATGAAGTCTCGCGGTTGTGCTCTACTCACCCTTCTCATCTTTCCCTTGCTGGTATGGGCTCAGGATACGGCCGACCTCAACGTCGTACACCGCATCAAGGCGGAGGCTTACGGGAATTCCAAGGTCATGGAACACGTTTTCTACCTGGCCGACGTTTATGGTCCGCACCTGCCTAATACCCCAGCCTTCGATCAGGCCGCCGATTGGGCCATCAAGCGTATGCAAGAGTACGGCTTAGTGCACGCTCACAAGGAAGAGTGGGGGCCGTTCGGCCGCGGCTGGCGGTACACGCGGTTCAGCGCACACTTGATTGAACCTCAATACGCGCCGCTGATCGGCTATCCCTTGGCATGGACGGAATCGACCAAGGGCGCGGTCCAGGCCGAGCCGGTCCTGGTGCAGGCGGGGACCGAGCAAGAGTTGGCCCAATGGAAAGGGAAGCTCAAGGGTAAGATCGTGCTCACCGGACCGGGGCGGCAACTGTCAGTGCCGGTGAAGCCGCTAGGCTTCCGGCTGACGGATGCCGAACTAGAGGGAGCCGTCCTGTCTGGCGAACCCAGTCTCCCGCAATCGCTCTTTGGGCTGCTGAAGATGCCCACCCCTCCGGCCCCTACCGGAATCTCGCGCGATAAACTGGACCGGTTCTTACGGGAAGAAGGCGTGCTGGCCGTGATTCAGCCAAGCATGAGCGGGGACAGCGGCTTGGTCCGAGCGCCCAAAGGCGGTTCCCGAGATGCCAAGGATCCCCTCGCGCTGCCCGCTGTCGCTTTGGCCATCGAGCATTACAACCGCATTGTGCGGTTGATCGGAATGAAGATCCCCGTCCGTGTCGAACTCCAGGTGGAGACTCAGGTGTTCGACAAGACCCTCGGTACGTACAATGTGATCGCCGAGATCCCCGGCGGGCGCAAGAAGGACGAAGTTGTGCTGCTTGGCGCCCACCTGGATACGTGGCAAGGCGGTACCGGCGCGACCGATGACGCCGCTGGTTGCGCCGTTGTGATGGAGGCGGCCCGCATTCTCAAGGCGCTCGACCTCAAGATGGACCGGACGATCCGGGTGGCTCTGTGGAGCGCCGAAGAGCAGGGTTTGCTCGGCAGCCGCGCCTATGTCAAAGAGCATTTTGCCGATCCCGATACCATGGCTTTGAAGCCCGAGTACAGCAAGCTCGCCGCTTACTTCAACTACGACAATGGCGCCGGCCGGATCCGCGGCATCAACTTGCAGGACAACGATATGGTCCGTCCCATCTTCAAGGCGTGGCTTGAGCCTTTCCGCGACCTGGGCGTCAGCGCCGTGGGAATTCGCACCACTGGGAGTACCGATCACTGGTTCTTTGACACCGTGGGTCTGCCCGGCTTCCAGTTCATCCAGGATCCGCTCGACTACGGCACGCGGACGCACCACTCGAATATGGACTTGTACGATCACGTTCCGCCGGGCGACCTGATGCAATCCGCCGCCGTGGTCGCATCCATGGCTTACCACGCGGCCATGCGTGAGCAAATGCTGCCGCGTAAGCCGCTTCCTAAGCCACGGATCAAGACGGATTCCGCTGCCAAGGCGGGCCGCTAACCGGTCGTCGGCAGGCGCCTTCCCCCATCAACAGGAGGGCGTAAATCGCGCGGATGTGTTATAAGTAAAGGTTTCTTAATGTCGATTTGGAGAGCCCAAGGACGATGAAAAAGATTTTCTATGGCTGGTGGATGACTGCAGCCGCGTTTGTAACCTTCGGTCTGGCTGTGGGTTTCCCGTACTACAACTTGGTCTTCTTCTACGACTATTTTCAGAAGACCTTCGGTTGGTCCAGGGCGGACATCACCTTGGGATTTCCTCTGGCGACTATCTTCACGCTTTGGGTGGGTCCGCTGATCGTTCCCCGGTTCAGTCCCCGGAGGCTCATCCTGGTAGGCACCGGCCTTACCTTCATCGCGTTGACCTGTTTCGGCAAGATGGGCAGCACGTTGCTCGTATACTATGCCATCTGGGTGGTTTACACGATCGGCTACTTCCTGTCGGGTCCCATTCCGCATCAACTCATCATTTCGCACTGGTTCGCCAAGAATCGCGGCAAGGCGATGGGCGTTCTTTATGTGGGTGTCGGTTTGTTAGGTTCGCTGGGTTCGTTCCTGGTAAAGCCGCTCACCGAGAGCTACGGTTTCCAGACCGCGCTGATTGTGATGGGCTTCATGCTTTTCCTGGCGTGGCCCCTGACCATCTTTGTGCTGCGTGACAAACCTTCGGACAAAGGTTTGTTCGCCGACGGAGCTTCCGCGCCGCCGGCCGAAGTTAAGCTGCAACCCTGTAGCTACAAGACGTTGTTAGGCAATTATTCTTTCTGGCTGTTGCTGATTGGCAGCGCCTGTTCGATTTCCTCCATCGGCGCGGTGAACTTCCACATGAAGTTCGCTTTCATCGACCAGGGTTTTACGAACCAGGAGGCCCTGAATTCGGTCTGGCGCGCAGCGTCGATTCTCATTCTGTGGTCCAGCATTGCCGGCCGGTTGCTGATCGGCGGACTTTCCGACGCGTTCCCCAAGAAGTGGGTGATGACGGCCTCCTACTTCCTCACGGCGCTCTCGATCCCGCTGCTGCTGGCCGTGCGGCCTCCGGGAACCCCTTGGGTCTTCTCGCTACTGTTCGGGTTGGCCATGGGCGCCGATTACATGCTGATCCCGCTGATGGCGGCCGAGCAGTTCGGTGTGAACTCGCTGGCGCGCGCCATGGCTGTCATCCTCCCTGTGAACACAATCGGCCAGACTTGGTTCCCGTACTTCATCTCCATTCTGCGCGACAGGTATTACCCCAACTATGAGATGCCGATGACGGTGGTCCTCGCGGTAGCCTTGGCGGGCGCGGTTGCCATCATGATCCTCCCGCGCCAAGGTGGGAAGAGGGATGCGGCACTTCCACTACAGCAGCCTCTCGGAACTGACAAGTAGTGCAGTTGAGCTAGGCGCGGCTCACGTTCTATTTGAAACCGGCGCAGAGCGCGTAAGATCCATTCTTGCCCGCCCCGTGCCGGTTGGCGAGTTCACCCTAGGGAACTCTGTGGCCATTCACCCGATGGAGGGTTGTGATGGAACTCTCGACGGGCGCCCCGATGAGCTGACCTTTCGTCGTTACCGGCGATTCGGCGCCGGCGGCGCCAAACTGGTCTGGTTCGAAGCCACTGCCGTCTGCGGTGAAGGTCGTGCCAACACCAGACAACTCTGGCTGCATCCCGGAAGCGTGCGTGAATTCGCGCTGCTGCTCGAAGAGCTTCGACGTGTCCACCGGGAGCGCTACGGCTGCACCGGTGACCTGTTGGAGCCGTTACAGTTGACCCACTCCGGCCGTTACAGTCATCCCGCACGCATCATTGCCTGCCATTCGCCGGCGGTGGACTTCAAGACGGGCGTGCCAGCCGACTACCCCGTCATCAGCGACGACGAACTCGAGCGGCTGGAAGACCGGTACGTCGAGGCGGCGAAGTTGGGCGTGGCCGCGGGGTTCCGTGCCGTGGACATTAAAGCCACCCACGGCTACCTGCTGAGCGAACTGCTGGGCGCCAGGAACCGGCCGGGAGATTACGGCGGATCGCTCGAGAACCGCACCCGCTTCATCCGCAACGTAATTGGCAAGATCCGCGCGGCCTTAGGGCGGGAACTCATTCTTTGTATGCGGCTCGGCGTTTACGAAGGCGTCCCATATACGCGCGATCCGGCCACCGGTGTGGGCGTACCGGTGGAGTATCCCCTCCCTTATCCGACTGGGTTCGGCGTGGATCCGGCGAATCCGCTTCGCGAGGATCTTACTGAAGCGCGGCAGGCCATCTCCTGGTTCCGCGAGTGGGGTATCCAGCTACTCAATGTTTCGATGGGCTCGCCCTACTTCAATCCGCACGTGGGCCGGCCGTTCGAAACACCCGACGAGGGCAACTACGAGGAGCCAGAGCATCCCCTGCTCGGCGTGGAACGGCACTTTCGCATCGCGGGCGAGTTGCAGCGTACCTTCCCGGACTTGCCCATGGTTGGCACAGGCTATAGCTGGCTGCAGAAGTACGCCATCAACGCCGCAGCGCGCAACATCGCCGGCGGCAATATCCGCCTGTTCGGCCTTGGCCGCGGCGCGCTGGCCTACCCGGATTTCCCACGCGATGCGCTCGAAAAAGGCGAACTCGACGAGCGGCGCGTCTGCAAGACGCTCTCGTATTGCACCTACCTGATGCGCCGCAAGGACAACGAACTGGGGCAGTGGCCCACCGGCTGCCCGCCCTTCGACAAGGAAGGCTATGGCGAAATCATGAAGGCGGCTCGGGCAAAGGCGCGCGCGGCGAATCCGACGAAGGCCTGAGTGCGGACTCGCATTCACCCACCGCCCCATGCGTCCACGGCGCCGCCGCCTTCTCCTAACGCGGCCAGGATCTGCTCCCGGCGGCGGCTGGCGGCTTCCGTCGCCGAGTCCATCGCCACGGCGTACACGATTGCGCCGAGCGAGGCAGCCATGGCCAGCACCAGGTAGAATGCGATTCCGCTCGAGAATGCGTAGCGGGCCAGGTAGGCCAGTGCGATGGGAGTGGCGGCAACGGGATAGAGCAGAAACAGCAACGCGCGGAAGCGCGCCGGAGAGCCCGGACTTCCGCTTCGCTCTGCATACACTGCCGTTGGGTAATAGACTGAGCTGAGATTACCCATGGCCATCAGGTACACGCTGAGTGTAAGAGTCACCGCGTATGCTTCGACGATTTTTCCGGCCACCAGCGGCATCCTGAGCGCCAGGCAGGCCAACATCACAACCGTCACTTCGACCAGGACAACAACCAGCGCCGTCAGATTCTTTGCGGCCAGGATGCGGCTGAACGGAGCCGGCAGCAGGTAATAGAATTGAGCCGCCGAGCGGTCCGGCCCCAGCGCGTTCCAGAACGTTACATCGCCCAGCAGCACGAGCGCGTAAGCGCTGACGAAAGTCAGATAGTTGGACACCACAACCGACCCAGCCTGCTCCCGTCCGAAGCTGATCGGCATCCAGATCAGCGGACCGAAAGTGAAGCCCATCAGGAAGACCAGGCGGAAACGCGGCGTGCGCACCAAGCTGCGCAGTTCCTTCTCTATCGCAGCGGCCATGGGGTCGGGGAGCACGAGCGCGGGCCAGCGAAACAAGTGGTCGACCCAAGCCTTACGGAGGCGGGGAGTGTACGCGCCGGAGCTTTGGGCGCGGGCGTCGAAGCGCAGGCTGCGCGCGAACTGCCAGCGGCCAAACCACCACGCCAGAGCGAGCCACCCCGCCGCGATCAGCCAGCCCAGCGGCCAGCGGGCACCCAGCGCCAACTTTGCGGTCACCGTCCACGGCCACCATTCTAGCGGCGGCGCCGCCCACAGGCGCTCCATCCAACCGGGAATGCCCGTCACGAAAAGCACTTGCGGGACCGCAGCCGAGAGCACCAGGACGAGCAGCAGAATCTCGCGCAGGCGCTTGCGGGCCAGCACGCGCTCCAGCGCCTGCCGCAATCCGGCGGAAAGCAGGAGGTTTGAAGCCCCGTACATGGCGACGGCGGACACCGCCGCCCACGCCGGGACCGCGGGATTCCGCGCCAGCCCCAGCGATACGCCGGCGAGCAGGATGATGATCTCAAAACTGGTAAGGAGACGCAGGAGCGTTTCCACCGTGAATAGCTGGCGAAAAGGAATCGGGTAGACCAGTAGCTTCTCAAAAGCCAGCGATGCGCCGAGCGAAGCCGTCAATACCGGGGAGAGTTGCCAGTAGAGCAACACGAACATCAGCACACGCGGCAGCGCGCGTGCGAGTTTCTCAACGCTCGCCGCCGTCACAAACGAGTACGCCGCCGCGCCCAGCAGGCACCAAAGCGCGTACCACGCCAATGCCATCAGGCCGGCCAGCGCCGCTCCCGCTGCGCCTTCGCGCGGGCGGAAATGCATCAGTGAACGCCATTCGGCCCACAGGATCGCCTGCATCTGCGAGGGCATGGCGCTAGAGCCACTCCAGTCTTTCCAGTGTCCGCTCGGCGCCCACGGCGCGCACGAACAGATCTTCCAGTGTTTCGTCACCGTGCCGCAACTCTTCCACGATGCCTTCCAGCACAAGTCTGCCCTGATGGATGATCGCCACTCGATCGCACAGCCGCTCCACAACCTCCAGTACATGGCTCGTGAGGAAAATGGTCACACCCTCCCGCACCAGGGTTTGCAGCAGTTCCTTCATCAGGCGCGCGCCGACGGCGTCCACACCTTCGAAGGGTTCGTCGAGCAAGAGCAGGTCTGGGCGGTGGATGAGGGCCGCGGCCATGGACGCGCGCTTTCGCATCCCCTTGGAGTACTCGGCGATGAGCTTGCCGCGCTCGCCGTCGAGTTCGAACAACGCGAGCAGTTCCCCGGCGCGCTCGCGCGCCACACGCCGCTCCAAACCGTACATCCGGCCCACGAACTCGAGGAACTCGCCGCCGGTGAGCCGGTCGAAAAGCAACGATTCGTCGGGAACCAGCCCGATGCGCCGCTTGATCTCCATGGCGTGATCGGGGCTGGCGAGACCCAGCAGTTCGATCGAGCCGGAATCCGGCGGAGCCAGGCCGATGAGCATGCGGATCGTCGTGGTCTTTCCGGCGCCGTTCGGCCCCAGGAATCCGAAGAAGCATCCGCGGGGGACTTCGAGGCTGAGCCCGTCCACGGCGGGTTTGCCGCCATACAGCTTACGCAGATCACGCACGCGAATTGCGAACTGGGACTCGGCCATGCTCCTTCTATCCTATACTGAGCCGATCAGAAAACCAGACACGGCCCGCTACTTGGGCGCGGCGGCGGAGCCGAGTTCGGCTTTCAGCTGCCGGTAAGCGCGTTCTTCGTAATTCTCTTTGATGCGCTCCAGATCCGCCGTGCGGCTGTCTCCCGGCCGCGGCGCGGTCTTCTGCATACAGACGTCGAGCATGTAGGAGGCCACGGTGTCGGAGGGGTTGCGTTCCAGGGCGGCGCGAAAACTCGCAGCGGCGGCGTCGAAGTCCCGCTGGCGCCAGAGGGCGTAACCCAGGTTGAAATGGTAGACCGGGTCCGAGTTGTCGCCGGCCAACGCTTTGCGGAAGTTGTCTACCGCCTCGGGCAGTTCTCGCCGCAGTTGCGCCGCTCCCAGATCATTGAAGACTTCATTAAGCGGCACGGCATCGGCGACTGTCTGAAACGCCGCCTGCGCGCCGGCGTAATCCGCAGTGTGGAAACGGCAGAGTCCGAGCAGGAACGTGGCATGGTGAAATCTGGGGTCGGGCGGCTTCACTTTATTAAGCCACTCCATGGCCGCGCGGTATTCCTCTCTTTTCCAGTACAGCAGCCCCAGTTGAAAGCAGGGCGGCATGAAATCCGGCGCCATGTTCGCGGCCTTCGTGAACAACGCGATTCTCTGCTCGGTGGAGGCAGCTCCCAGGCCCCTGACGTAACTCTCCATGGCGTCCAGCCGGACCTTGGGGCGATTGCGCAGGAAGTCTTCCTCTGTCGTGGTGCTACGCGGAGCCGCCTGCTTGAGCGCTTGCCAAGCGATGCGGGTTTGCAGCGCGGCCACGTCCTCCAGTGCGCCCAGTTCGACGATTTCCTCCCCCACTTTCATCTGCTTCAGGTTCAGGATGCGTGCGGAGAAGCTCAAAGTGCCCTTGCTTTCGTTGAGCGCGCCCACCACTGTGTGAAACTCGAATGAACCGTACATCACGCGGGTGGCGTCCACGGTTTCGGCGATCTTGATCACCGAGGCCTTCGTAAGCCGCGCGTAGGGGCGCAGGCTCAGGCGCCGGCAGGCTTCCCTCAGATCCTCGCGATCCACCACCAGGGCACCCTCGTCGGTCAGAGCCTCCGACACGGCTTCGGCTACACTATCTCCGATCCAGTCCAAATTCTGCGAACTCGACAAGTTAAACAGCGGCAACACGAGGAATGTGTCCGCGCCGCATAGCAGGGAAGGGAGAAAAAGAAGGGATGCCAGCAAGAGGAGCCGTCGCATCGAATCTTCAGTTTAGCAGACGGCTCCCCGATCCTTGAGGGTTAGTTGAAGACGAGCCGGGTGGTGGTTCCGCCGAGGCGAATTTCCTGGACCGTCAGCTTGCCGTCCCCATTGGCGTATCGCACGCTGGTGGACTTGTACTTGCTGTCGGCTTTTTCGACCTTTACCGCAGCCTCAACCGCTGTCTTCCCCTTGCTGATGACAACCTTACTATCAGTGACTTCGAGCTTGTACTCGCCCGGTTTCAGTTCCTGCCCACTCACCACGGACGGCTGAAACAACGTCACACGGAACGTGTCGGCGCTCGCGACGGCCAGGGCCAGGATCGCGAAGCAGAACATCAATTTCTTCATGATTATCGATTCTCCTTGTTGCATGTTACGCATTCGGTTCATTGGTGGGACGCATGGTATGCATTCCACTTGTTAGAGACGGCGCCACGCCGGAAATGTTCCGTCGCCGGGTGGGTCAATTCAATTATATCTGAGGAAATCGCGAACTCTCGTGAGAGCAATGGATTGAGTGGCCTCCTCGGCGCCGAAGCCGCTCAACCACTCCAGTCCCGGTTCCTTGCGAAACCAGGTCCATTGCCGTTTTGCGTATCGCCGGGTGTTGCGCTGGGCGCTTTCGATGGCCTCATCCAGGGTCATTTCGCCCCGCAACAGTTGGAGCGCCTGCTTGTAACCGACAGATTCAAAGGGCTTGGCGGAGGCGGCGAATCCGTGCGCCAGAATGGACCGCACTTCCTCCAACAAGCCGTGTTCGAACATAGACTTGCAGCGCTCGTCCAAGCGCTGGTAAAGATCCTGGCGCGGAGGATTGAGCCCCAGCTTCAACACGCGGAAGCCCTTGAGGGGTTCACGCCCGGCGGCGAACATTTGCGACATGGGGCGCCGGGCGGCCAGGCAGACTTCCAGGGCGCGGATGGTCTTTTGAACATCCCGTCCGTGAATCCGTTGAAGCGAACCAGGATCGAAGCGTCCGAGCAGTTTGTGGAGCGAGCCGGGACGGCGGCGCTCCCTTTCCACAAGCCGCTGGCGCAGCGCTTCGTTCCGCTCCGGGCCGGCGAACAATCCCTCCAACAGCGCGCGCAGGTAGAAGCCAGTCCCGCCCACGACCACCGGCAGCCTGTCGCGCGACGCAATCTCGCCGAGGATTCCGCGTGCGCGCCGGGCGTACTCTCCAGCGCTGAAGGTTTCATTCGGGTCGAGAATGTCCAACAAATGATGGGGGATGCCGCCTCTTTCCTCCAGCGGCAACTTCGCCGTGCCGATGTCGAAGTAGCGGTAAAGCTGAAGTGAATCGCAATTGACGATTTCGCCGTGGAACTCCGCGGCGATGCGAAGCGCGAGTTCACTCTTTCCCGTTCCCGTCGGGCCCACCACGGCCACCATCGGGGATACGGGGTGTGGGGGCCGCATGGGTGCGGCCCTTACACGTCGCAGGTCGAGATGGCCAGTTCGAGGCCGGCAAGCGGGTCGCCGACCGGACTGTATTCGTGCGAGAAGTAGCCGGTGAATCCCAGATCCACGATGGCCTGCGCGATGGCTTTGTAGTTGAGCTCCTGCGTCGAATCCAATTCGTGGCGGCCAGGGTTGCCCGCAGTGTGGAAGTGGCCAATGTACTGGATGTTGTTGCGGATGGTGCGGATAATGTCGCCCTCCATGATTTGCATGTGGTAGATGTCATAAAGCAGCTTGACGCGCGGCGAATTGACGCGCTTCACAACTTCCACCCCCCACCAGGTCCGGTCGCACTGGTAGTCCTTGTGATCCACCTTGCTGTTGAGCAGTTCCATGCAGATGGTGATGCCTTTGTCTTCGGCGAGCGGCTTGATCTTGTTGAGGAAGGCGACGGTGTTGTCCATACCTTCCTCGTCCGTGATGCCGCGCTTGTTGCCGCTGAGGGCAATGACGTTCGGCGCGCCGAACGCGGCCGCGCGCTCGATCGCCTCGCGGTACTGCGGCTCCAACACGGCGTGGTTCTCCTTGTGGTTCATGTTCTCGCTGAGCTTGCCGCCGCCGGGGCACATGGTGGATTGCAGGCCATACTTCTTCAGCATGGGCCAATCGGCCGGGCCGACCAGGTCGATGCCTTTCAGGCCCAGGCGCGCCGCGACGGCGCAAACCTCTTCCATGGTTTTGCCGCGTCCGAAGCACCCACGGGTGGCTCCCTGCTTCAAGCGGCCCTTGCGGGTGACGGTCTGGGCAACGACGGGCGTTATGAGGGCGGCCGGCGCGACACCGGCGGCAGAGTGGAGAAACGATCGGCGGTTCATGGTTATCTATCGTATCAACATAGCTGGTCACAAGTGAGTCACAGCTTTCGCAATAAAAGTTGTGGCCTCTGCAACTCGCGGCACGGCCGCGACTTGTGCGGATGTGCCGCCACCGCTTGGGCGCGAAATCCTTGGTCTATGTTCCGGCCCATCTGTATAATCAAACGGCCCGTCTGATCCAGGCCACGAGGAATACGCATGTCCGTCACGCAACCTTTCACCTGGACCTACACTTCCACTTTGCATGACCCCGTCCGGATACCGGCTCAATCCGCATGCACGTTTGACGTCAAAGGCGCGATGCGATTGAGCGCTCGCGCGCGTCCGGTGTTCTCCTACCACTGGTTGCGGGAGGTGGCGCTTGGCGCGATAGAGGCGGAACTGGGCCTGAAAGTTGCGAGCGGAGTCGAAGCGTCGCTGGACCTGTGTGTGGACGGCTGTTTCCACGCTCTCCTGTCTCGCGACGGCGATGGCTGGCTGCGCCTGCGCGTCTTCAGGAGTCATGATACGCAACTCAATTTGAACGCGAGCCTGTCGGCGCGCGTGTCGAGCGTAACCAACCTGCCGGGACAGTATCCGGAGTTGCTCGCCGCCATCGTAGGCGTGGGCCATGCGGCGCTCAGCGCCCTCGACACCGGCGGCAAGTTACTGGCCGCGCATGAGCTTGTGGGCGCCATCACGAGCCGCGTCGGGAAGGCGGTTGAGAAGGTCTGCTCGGCGGAACTCGTGTGGCGCTTTCACACGGCTTCCAGCGAAACGGCGCTCATCGATTGCGCCTTCGATTCCACGCCGGAGGGACGGCGGCTGTACCGGTGCGCGCTCGATGGCGACTTCACGGGCATCGTTGACGGGACGAATGAACATGTGCGTCTGGCCGCGGCGCTTCTCACACACGGCCTGCGGCGGGAGCCTGTGATCGAACTGCATCTGCCGTTTGTGGGCCGCAAGCAATGGACCTCGCGTCTCGAATCCCTGGCTGGCGTCGCCGTGGAAGCAGGCGACGACGGCCGCATCATGGTCTACAGCGCGCAAGCAGCGAGCAAACTCACCCGGGGAAGCGCTTACCAGAGCACGCTTGCGATAGCCAGCGCGCTCGGAGTCGGCGAAACCTATTCGGCCTCGAGTTTCAAACTTGGTTACACGGACACGCAGACGCTCGCGCGTGCGAGCGCCGCGGTGCGGTTGGCGCCGGTGTTGGAGGCCTATGGTTTCGACGATCGTGCGAATCGTTGGCTCAATGAGAGTGCTCCGCGAGATGCTGAGGTGCTGGAGTCTTCGTTGAGCCTGGGGGTCCCAGGCGAATTGGTGAGAGCGTGGCTCGCGACGCCTGGCGAGCGTGACCCGGATTTCTTTCCCGTCTATTCCCGCGTGTCGGTGGCCGTGCAGTCCGCTATGCGCCGCGCGATCCCCTTCGGCTACTTCCGCAATCTCGATGAATATGAGACAACCGGGTCTGCATTCCCGCTGCTGGTGTATCAGGCCAGCAGGCCCTTTCCGGGACGGCCGCGCAGCGAGTTTACTTACGACGTGATGGAAGACCGCAGCCTGGCATCCTTCTATTACTCCGCGGCTCGCAGGCTGCCTCCCTTGCTTTCTAGCGTTTCGGCGATGCTCGCGGCGGAAGGACGCCACCGGGCCGCTGCCTTCTATACGCCCCGAAATGCCGCCAACATCCTCGGTGCGGTGCAACGCAATCCACGCTTGATTCGCGCCCTTCTAGCGGCGGACGCCTTCTTCGTTCGCGCCTTGATCCGGCTTGGGCTGGAAGGACGCCGGCTGTCGGCCATGCTGCGGGACGATCCGAAGCAGGGCGTAAAGGAGCTGTCCTATTTCGCCGCCGGTTTCGTGCGGAGTTATCACCGCCGGCTGCGCCACCTTTACGCCGGGCGCAACTTCCCCGCGCTTGGGGCAATGATCCTTGTGGAGGCCACGGCGGCGCTCACTGGTGTGCAAGGCGCAGGCACGCCGGTGAGCGCCGTGCTGCGGCTGAAAGCGGGCGGCTGCGAACAGACTTTCGTCAATGCCGCCTACCGGGGCTGAGCCAGAATTCGGACCGGTCCTTCGAGTCCGTTGGGGCGCATGAACGGGATGCGATCGCGTTCGGTTTGGTACTTTAGGCCCCAGCTTCCCTTCGGGTATATCGTGTCTCCTTGCGCCAGCCATCCCGCATTGGAATTCGCAACCCGTACGCGGAGCGTGTTCCCGCCGGTCTTCGACTGCCGTGTAATATCGAAGCGGAACGGACGCCAGGCGCGCTCGCCTGCCTTCTCTCCGTTGATCCACACCTCCGCGGCCAGTCCCACTTCACCGAGATCGAGCCAGAGTCTCTTGCCAGCCGCCGAATCCGGCAGATCGAACCCAGTTTCGTACAACGCGGAGCCCGAGTAGTTCGCCAGCGTGGAGGCGGACCATGAGGCCAGCTCAAACGGCACGGGGCGCGTGGGAAAAGAAACAGGGCGTTCGGGAATCTCGTTCCAATCCATCTCCATCGTCCGATCCGGTTCCCCGGTACCCGGAGGCGCGGGAACGCGTAAGCGCACGCGCCTGCCGGGGCGGGGAACCAGTTGTTCCTCCCGCGAGTAGACGACATCGCGCAGCGTGGCGCCATCCTCTCCTACCAACCGGAACAGGAACGCCGTGGGCACCGAGAGGCTCGGGTCGATCTTCAGAAGAACCTTGTTCCAGCCCTGTTTGATCCGGATGGGCCGGCGCTCGGCCCAGCAATCGCGCATCAGCGACCATTTCTGATGACGGTGATCCGAGAGCACAAGCTGTTCGTTCCACCACGCCTTCATTCCATCGGCGAACGAGGCGAGCAGTTGGGCGTCTCGCGCCTGTGGCGACCAGACATAGGCAAAGGCATAGAAGATGCCCAACGTCTGCCTGTTCGGCAGCTTCAACGCCTCCCGCAGCGTGACGGTGTAAGTGGGCGAGGAAGTCCATTGCCAGGAGACTTGCGTGTATGCGCCCGGATACCTGGCTTCGCGCCGGAACTCGCGCTCCGGCGCGTACTCGCGGTAGAAACCCTTGTGATCGTCATAAGGGAACGGGCCGATGAGCCACCAATCCGGGTTGGAGAGCCGCTCCGGCGCGAGCCACACCTGTTCTGAAGAGCCTTCCACTTGGGCGTACGGCACTTCGACGGTGGGCGATTCGAGCGTCATCCTCCAGCCCGTGCGCGGCAATTCGGCGACCACCGTGCCGGCGGCCTGCGCACGGACGGGCTGCGCGGCGACCGGACCGGCGTGGCGAACCACGAAGTATGCGTCGTGAGGACCGAACGAGAGTTGCATCTCCGACTTCGCGCCCACGGCTCGTGATGCCAGCGTGCGGCGCTCGCCCGTCGCGGCGTCCCACACCTCAAAAGTGCCCGTACCCGGCATGCGCACCTTCACGCGGCGATCGCGATCGGTGTCGTTCACGGCCCAGTACCAATCGATGTTCCCGGAGCGCCGGTGCGAAAAGTACAAGCGCTCAATGCCGGGGTCCATCACCTCGACCTGCGGCGGCTCGACGGCGCGCAGCGCATCGAAGAGCGGTTTCAAGTCTTCGCGGATTCCCCGGGGCGTTTCAATGTAAGTGAGATAATTCAGCCGGTCCATGAACAGCGGATGTTCCCGCACGGGAAACACCCGGATGCCATCGGGCGCCAGGCCTCGCGGCAGTTCGCCCACGGCCAGCACGCAGCCCCCGGCGGCGATGAACTGCCGGATCTTTCGCGCCGAGGCGGAATCGATCTCCGTCATAGGCGGCAGCACCAGCACGCGAAAGCTTTCCTCGCCGATGTGGATCGAGCGCCCACGGATCCCGGCTCGGTCCATGTAATGGCTGTCGGCCACGTGGTAATCCCAACCCAGGCGCGTCAACTCGAGCTGGAGTGCGGAATAGAAATCCTGGACCTTGTCCATTACGCCGTTCCAGCGCAACCCGCTGCGATGGCCGCCGAACAGCGTGGCGGAGTTGGCGAAGGCGGTCTCGCGCGGATAATAGAGCAGCACCGGCGCAACGTGCGTTCCTTGCGCGCTCATATAATGGCCGCGCCGCACCAGATCGGCATAATTGTGGAAGTACCGCCAGGTGGGCTGGCCGAGAAACCACTGCGGCGGCCAATGAATCACCTTCGGATCGTAGTCGAAGTAGGGGAGCAGCGCGTCGGCGCCCCACAGCAGGCACATGTTAGTGCCAAGGCGCGCCTTTTCGAGGCTGAAATAGCTCGCGTGACCCTGCAGACCCTGGTTCTCGATCCAGAACGGCTTGCCGTCGAAGTGCGCCACGGACACGGCCTCCTTGAAGTCGATGGGCGTGCGGGAACGCTCAAGCAACGCATCCACGAAGACGCCGGTTCCGGCACGCCACTGCTTGAACATGTCGCCGGCCTGGTCCACTTGGATGAACATCTGCTCTTCGTAAAGGGATGTGGCGTGCTTGATGCCGTGGCGCGTACACCAGTTGGCGACCTGTTCGGAGAAGTTCTCAGCGTACAAAGCGGAGATGGTCTCCAGGTACGCCGTCCGCACGCGGCGGGAACGGGCGCCGTCGGGTGTATCATGCGCGAGCAGCAGCAGCCAGGGACGCAGGTCGAAGCCCTGCCGTTTCTGGAATTCTTCCCACAGTTTCGGCGTCCAGGCTATCTGCACTCCGTAAGTGCCTTCGTGATCCGCCACGGTCAGCTTTATGGTGGTGCCCATGTGTTCAGGGAAGCGCCGGGCGTACTCCTCATAGACCATGTCGAGGTAGGCCTTCACCGCTTCCGCGTTGAGCATGTCCACGCGCGTGTTGTGCGCGCCGACGGCGGGCTCAGTCCAATAGACTGCCAGGAGCCAGCGACCCGGCGGGACCTCCCAGCGCAGTGACCGGCTCTTGGCGGGCACAACCACGAACCACGACTCCTCCAACCGCCCATTGGCATCCATGCGTGCGGCCACTACCGCCTCAGGCGTCTCTGGGCATTCCCAGCTCCATCCCTGCGAGCCCTCCAGGCGAAATTCGGCCGAGGCCAGGCGCTTCATGCGGAACTCGGGATGTTTCAGGAGAACCTCGCTCAACTCGGGCTTGCCGGTGAAACGATCCCAGGCGTGTGCGCTCGGCCAATCGTACTCGTCGGCGAAGTTGAGCGTAAAGCCCAGTTGTTTGGCGGCGTCGAGCGCGGCGCCGACCTGCTTCCAATAGTCTTCAGAAAGATACCGCACGTCCATGCCGTCCCAGGGGAAGACCACGGCTTGGTAGACACCCTGGCGGATCATTTCTTCCATCTGGCGGCGGGTCTCCGCGGCGGAGAGCTTACCGTTCCAGAACCAATACGGCATCAGGGACTTTTCGCGCGGAGGGTTTTGGAAGCCGCGGTACAGCGTGGTGAGATCGGCGGCTGAGGCGAGGCAAACGGCGATTGCCAGTAGGACGATTCGTCGAAGCATGGCGAAGACCTCTGCGAATTATACCGCCCGCAACGCACTATCTTTCCTGGAGTAGATCTCATATGTACAGAACCCTGGTCAGTGCAGCATTACTGCTCGCGACGGCGGCTTTCGCCGGCGCAAACGCAAAACCAGTTGCGCCGTCGCACGTCCGCAAGGGTGGTGCGGCGCCTGCCATCTCCGACGCGGCGCTCGAAAGCGCCATCCGTCAGCGGTTCTCCCGTTCCAAAGCCGCTTCGGAGAATTTTCAGGTCCGCGTTGCGGGCGGCACGGCGACCATCGAAGGGCGGACCGACGTCATCCAGCGCAAGGGCGCCGCCACGCGCATGGCCCGCGCGGCCGGCGCACGGCAGGTGATCAACAAGATCGTCATCAGCCAGGCGGCGCGCGACAAAGCCAACGCTAATCTCGCCAACGGGCGCCGCCGCGTCCAGGTCAAACGCAGCGAGGTGGCCCGGAGATAAAAGGCTTCTCCACTCATGGTGTTGGTAAGCTGGTTCCCGTATCCAGCACTCGCATCTTGAGCGGGGATCAGAAATGAAGCCAGCCTCGGACATCAGCCGGCGCGGCATCCTCGCGCAAGCCGTGGGCTTAGCCCTATCGGGACGAATTCTGGGGGCCAACGACCGCGTGCGAATCGCGGTCTGCGGCGTGCGGAAGCGCGGATGGGACCACGTGCGCCAGCTCTCGCAGCTGCCCAATGTGGAGGTGGCTGCCGTTTGCGAAGTGGACGAAAACGTCCTCAACGGCCGGCTGCGCGACGTGGAGAAACTGAAGCTGGCCAAGCCGGCTACTTACATCGATGTGCGCAAGCTGATGGAGGACAAGTCCATCGACGCGGTTTCCATAGCCACCACGCATAGCTGGCACACGTTGATCGCCATCTGGGCCTGCCAGGGGGGGCAAGGACGTCTACGTCGAGAAACCCTGCTCGCACAACTGGTGAGAAGGATGGCAACTGATCAGCGCGGCGAAGAAGTACAACCGCCTTCCCGGCGGCAAGCGCAAGATGATCGAATTCGGCGTGCGGCATTGGATCACCAATCGCGAGGCCGAAATCGGCACCGAGTACATGTACAGCCACGGCCAGGGGCCCAACTCAATCGGCGATATTTTCTATGGCTCGAACGGCTACTTGGCCATTGGCGACGAGGACGTGCTGAACGGATACCGCACTTACATAGGCCCGGACATGACGCCGGGGCCGACGGCGCATATGGGCGGCGACCACTTCGCCAATTTCGTCGACGTAGTGCGCAGCCGCAGGAAAGAAGACCTGCACGCGCCCATTGAGGAAGGGCACATCTCCTGCACGCTCGTGCACCTGGCGAACGCCTCCTGCCGGCTGGGACGTACGCTCAATTTCGATCCCGATACCGAACAGGTGATCGGCGATGAGGAGGCCAACCGCCTGCTCCGGGGCGAGGACCGCGGCTATCGCAAGCCGTTCGTGATCCCCGAAAAGGTGTAGCGCGGCGCGGGTTCAGACCGTGGGCATTCCGCGCCAGGCGCGCAACTACTTCTGGTATCGCCGCTCCTTCCGCGTTCCGGCGCGCATCCGGCCGCGCTGCCGGCGGCCGTGCCCGCGCTCCAGGGTGGCTATACGTTGAAGGCCGCGGCGGCTTCCGGGAGCGAGGCGCCCACCGCCAACCGCCGCATGGTGCGCGTGGTGAACGCGAAGTAAGGGTTACAGCCGCCAGGGCCAGCGCATCTCGCGCGAGAGCAGCTTGGAAGCTTCCGCGTCGCCGACGATCTCTTCCTTCACAGGGTCCCACTTGATCTTGCGGCCGGTGAGCATGGCGATCTGCCCCAGCCAGCCGGGCGTCGCGCTGCGCACAGCAACCTCGGAGGGCGTGTGCGTGGCTCCGCGCGACTTCACGCAGTCGATGAACTGCTGGTAGTGCCCGGGAGACTTCGGGATCTGAATCTCGTTCGGCTGAATCACGCTGGTGAGGATGTTGGCCGGCTCGGCTTCGAGTCCGCCGCGATCCACCCAGATCCAGCCCTCGTCGCCGATCCACTTGGTGCCGCTCCGAATGCCGGGATAACCGCCGGCGATGATCATAATGACGCCGCCGGCATACGTGGCTGTCACGTAATACTTGGTGGCCGTGTTGTACAAGGCTTCGCGCGGCGGGTAGACGCCCGTGCCTTCGACTTCGACCGGACCCGTCGAATCGTAGCCCAGCCCCCAGTGGGCGATGTCGGCATGATGGCCGATCCAATCCATGAGCTGGCCGCCGCCGTAAGCGAGGTTCCAGCGCCAGTTCTTGTGCACGCGCGCGGGGCAGTACGGCGCTTCGGGCGCCGGACCCAGCCAGCGGTCGTAATTCAAAGTGGCCGGCGGGTCGGTGAACTTCATCAGTTCCTTGGTCTTGGCGAAATCCGTGTGGCCGGCCGGCAGGCCGACTTCGACGCGGCGAACCTTTCCAATGCGGCCGTTGCGAACCAGTTCCACGGCGCGGCGGAAATTCTCGCGGGATCGCTGCCAGCTTCCCGTCTGCCAGACGCGCTGGTAGCGATGCACGGCTTCGCGGATGGCGCGGCCTTCGTGGAAGTTGTGCGCCAGCGGCTTCTCGCCGTAGATGTCCTTACCGGCCCGCGCGGCTTGCACCGCGGCAAGCGCGTGCCAATGATCCGGCAGCGCCAGCGTCACCGCGTCGATGTCCCGCCGCGAGAAGACTTCTTCGAGCGCGTGATAGGTGGCACATCCCTGGTCGCCGTACTTCGTGTCGATCCTGTATTTCGCCTCGCTCAGGTGCTCGTCGTCGACGTCACAAACCGCCACGTAGCGCGCCGCGGGAATCTTCAGAAACTCCTTGACGTGGTCGCCGCCCATCCATCCCACTCCCACGGTGGCGATGGCGACGCGGTCGCTCGGCGGAATGCTGCCGTTCAGTCCGAGAGCGGAAGCCTTCACGATGAGCGGAAAGCCTGCCGCAGCCGGCCATGCAAGATTGCGAAGAAACTGTCTTCGGTTCGTCATGGGATGGAATGTGAAACCTGTATCGTATCCCCGCCGCTGCTTCTGGATCAACCTGCCTGCGAGGGGAATGCCGGAATTCCGGGGCAGTTGCGCAAGAAGAGCTTTGGCGCGCGCCAGTATCAGCCGCTATGATTGCTGCGCTTCCGGGGGCTTGTCTCCGGTGGCAAGCGGGGCGCTCGCTTGCGTGGCGCCCTCAGCGGTTTGGTTTGCCGCCGCCTCGGTGTGCGGTTCGGCTCCGGGGCGGGCCTCGTAATAATAGTTGTGATAGTAGGTGTACTTGCTGTAAAGCTCCCTGCGCTCGGCGCCGTTCACCAGGATGCCGATGAGGTTGTTCTGGCACAGCGACTGCACGGCGCGCGTCACCGAATCGATCGTCGTGACGCCGATGCGCACCACCAGGACCGAGCCGTCGGTCATCGTGGAGAGCAAGTTGGCGTCGGCGGCGAACAGCAGCGGCGGGCTGTCCAGGATCACCCAATTGAACAAGCGCGGAAGCTCGTCGAGTAACTGTTTTGCCTCGCGGAGATTCAACAGTTCGAGCGGGTTGATGACCGTCTCGCCCGCCGGCATGACGTAGAGGTTCGAGCCGGCAATCTTCTTGATCACTTTGCACAGCGGCGCCTTGCCCTCGAGGTAATCCGAAGCGCCAGGGCCACGGTCCATCTGAAACATACGGTGAACCACCGGGCGCCGGAAATCGAAATCCGCCAGGAGCGTGGGATTGCCTGCCAGATGCGCTTCCGCCAGCGCGAGGTTCACGGCGGTGAAGGACTTGCCCTCTGCGGGCGAGGGACTGGTCACCACCAGCGAATGCAGTTGCTGGAGGCCCTGCATGTGGTTGATGCGGGTGCGAAAGGCGCGGAACTCCTCGCTGGGCGCATCGTGCGGTTTCGTGGCATCGAGCAGGTGCGCATCCGGCGAGGGATTGAATGGGACCTCGACAATCTGCTCCAGCAAATTCGCCAGCAGCGGACTATCGGTATACGGAGGCGCCGGGGCGTCGATGGCCGGCTCGCCGTGGGTTGCATGCAGGTATCCCGTCTGTTCCGCCCGTCTGAGTGCGTCGTGTACCCGGCTCATGGCGTTCCTGTTGTCTCCCCTCTAAACCTTGTTGACGTAAGTGTAGTAGTAAAACACCGAGCCGGTCATCACCAGCACGCCGATCAGCACTGCGGTCGCCCAAGCCAGCCACGCCATCCTGCGCCGGCGGCGAACTACGAAATCGTCCTCGAGCAACGGAACGCTCCCCAGTACGGTCATCTTCGTATAGGCCCGCACGTCCTTGAGGTTCTTCAGCGTGGTGTCTTTTACTTCCCGCACACCGGCCAGAGAGAAGCCCAACAGGAAACCCAATGCCAATCCCACCCCGACGATGACCAGGCGTTTGGGCTCCGTCGGTGTCGCTGGCAAGGCCGGCGGGTCCAGTACTTCCAACTGCTCGCCCAATTGGCGGTCTTCCTGGTCAGTGGCCAGCTTCGACAAGGATTGCTTCCGGCTCAGCTCTTCGAACTTGCTGCTGGCCAGTTCGCGGTCGCGCATCACTTCCGCGTATTCCTTTTCACCCAGCGGACTCAGATTGATAAGTCTTTGGTACCTGTCGATCGAATCGGATACGCGCTTCTGATCCTTGACGAGTTCGGCTAGTTCGAGGTCTTTGGCCGTAATCATGGCCCTGGTTTGCGCGGCCGCCGCTTCGTATTCCTTGATCTCTCTGCTGGACGCGGGGGCCCTGTGCCGTACGCCGTTTGCGGGTGCCCGCTCGCCTTCCGAGCGCAGAATGCTGTCGCGTTGTTTCCGAAGGAAGCTCAGATGAGTTTGGAGCTTTTGTATGTCCGGGTGGATGTCCTTGTAGTGTTCGCGCAGCGCCGCCAGCGTCGTTTCGTTGTTCTGAATCTCGCGCTCGACCGCCACCAGTCGCTCGTTGCGCGCGGCGGCCACGGTTTCCTCCGGCGGGGCTTTGAGCGAGTTGATCTGATCCTGCAGGGTCTTGAAACGGCTCTCCAGGAGGAGCTTTTCCTGGGTGACCCGGTTCATGCTGCTGTTCAGCGTGGTCTGTTGCGCAAGCAGCGCGTTCAACTGCTGCAGGTTGGAATTCACCTGGTCCGGCAGACGTCCGGCGTTCTTGATGCGGAAGGCGGTCAGCCTCGCGTCGATCGCTTCGAGTTCCTTGCGGGCAGCATCCAATTGAGATGTGAGGAACTCCGTGGTTTGGGACGCCTGATTGCGCCGGTCCTCCACGTTCTCATTCATGAAACGCGCCACGAGGTCCTCGACCACCTTTTTTGCGACATACCGGTCAGAGTAAGCAAACGAGATCTGAAAGGCGGAAGTCACACGGGCGCTTGACTGCTCCGCCGGGCCGATGGGATCTATCCTGATGCGTTTCCGCTGCAGTTCCTCGACCAGGTCCTCCATCGGAACGCTTTTGCGCTTGTTGTCGAAAAGGTTGTTGTTGTTGATGATGCTGATAAGCACGGTGCGGCTAAGCACCTTCTGCGCCATGGCGGTGACCCGCTGGGACATCTCCATGTTCATGTTGGTCGGAACCAGTCGTTCCGGCACCCTGGGCGGCGTGATGCGCATGACGGCGCTGGCAACGTAAGTATCCGGCCACAGCATCGCCACAACCACCGCGACGACCAGGCCCAGGAACGCGGGGCCCAGGATCCAGGCTTTGTGGCGGCGGGCCATGTCGAGGTAATCCTCGACGTCCAGCGGGCGCCTGGAAACCGTCGTGAATTCTTGCGGAGTCTGCATCTCTAGGAACTTTCCTGGGAGGGCAAGGGATTCCTACTGCACCACGATATGGTCCCCATTCTCGAGCTGAACGTTCTGATCCAACCCTTTGCCCTTGATGTAGTCCTTGTAATTGAAGTTGAAACGCTTGGGGCCGCGCATGATGACGATCTTCTTCTGATTCGCGAACTCCCGGAAGCCACCGGCTTGTGTGAGCGCTTCGACGATGGTGGTCGGCACCACCAGCGGAAACGCGCCCGGCCTGTTGACTTCGCCGCTGATGTAGTACTTCTTGCTGAAGACCGCCTGCACCATCACCGTGACTTGCGGCCGGTTGATGTAGTTGGACAGGGCCTCGGTGACTTTCCGGCTCAGTTGCTCCGGCGTGAGTCCGCTGGCCTGCACGTCGCCGCCCAGCGCCAGAGTGATCTTTCCGTCCGGCCGGACTGTAACTATGCCCGACGCTTCCGGTTCTTTCCAAACCCTCACGGCAAGAACATCTTCGGGTCCGATGACGTAAGACTTGGGGTCTACCGGAGCACCCGCGCTCTTCTTGACTTCCGGGTCAGCCAGCGATGCGGCCGGCGGAACTGCTTCCGGCTTCTTCTGATCTTGCGCCAATCCCGAGAGCGCGCAGAACAACATTACGAGAAACATTCCGGATATCCTCATCGTCATGGTGCAGTATTTCCTCATCCCAATGCAGACTTCCGCCGCCTCACTGCCTCAAACCCCCAAAAGGCACCTAATATTGTACATCAAGGTCCGCCCAACCGCCCCGCAAAAAGGATTCCCACTCTCGCTCCGAAGCCCTTGAAGCGCAAGGAGTAAATCGGCTGGACTAGGGCGTTGCTTTAGGCCGCGTCAGGGGCGCGAAGTCCGCGGCAGCCACACGCGCATCGGCGCCTGCCCGCGATTGGCCCAGGTGTAGTAGGGAATCAGCCGCACCCGCAACTCGCGGGCGCGCCTGGAGGCCTGCGCCTCTGTCTGGTACAGCGGTTCCCGCGAGAGTGGCCGCGTGCCGGCGGCCGCCCGCACTTGAATCGTCCAAACGCCGCCCAGCAATCCGGACGCATATTCGGCATGCAGCCCTTCCGCGCCGGTGTCGATAGACACGTCGAACACGCTCACGCCGGGCGGCAGTTCGTGCTGCTCCAGGCAATAGACCAGTGGGCCGCGCTCGACGGCCACCCGGCCAAAGTTCTCGCTCACCATGGGATGCGCCACGGTGGTTCGCGCGGGCATATCGAGCGAAAGCGCGATCACGTCATTCCGGCGCCAATTTCGGCGCAAAGCCAGATACTCGCCCAGTTTGGGCTTGCCGGACACCTCGGCCCCGTTCACCTTCACGGCGGCGCGCCCGGCCCAAGCCGGGATGCGCAAGAAAACGGTGAACTCCGTTTCGCGTGCCGGATCCACTTTGATCGATATCTCGCCGCTCCATGGATATCCAGTGATCTGCCGCAGCGCGATAAGCGTGCCATCTTCCAGATGCCAGTCAAGCGTCGAGTTGTGATAGAGATGAACCCACACGCCCTCGGCGGAGGTCGAATAGAGGTAGCCGGGAAGCGAGGCGAAAGTGCGCTCCAGGTTCGGCGGGCAGCAGGTGGTTTCGTACCACGGGTTGCGGATTCTCTCGCCCTCGCTTTCGAGCGGATTGCGGTAGCAGTACAGCAGGCCGTCCAGCGACATGCCCGAGTTGATGCCGTTGTATAGCGCGCGCTCGATGACATCGGTGAAGCGGGCCTGTCCGGTCGCGGTGAGCATCCGCCAGTTGAACATCAGGTTGGCGATGGCCGCGCAGCTTTCCGTGTAAGCGTCGCGGTTAGGCAGTTCGTAAGGGCGGCCGAAGGCCTCGCCCTGCGCGCGGCTGCCCACGCCGCCCGTGAGGTACATTTTGCCGGTGACGAGATCTTGCCAAAGCGTTTCGAGCGTGCGCCAATACGCCGCGTCGCCGGTTTCGAGATAGTAGTCCGCCGCTCCGCTCGCCGCGTACAGCGCGCGCACGGCATGACCCTCGAAGATTGTCCGCGAGGTGAACGGCGATCCGCTGAACAGGTACACCATGTCGCTGCTGGTCAGTTTCAGCCTTTCGCGCTCGACGCCGCTTAACAAATACCCTGCCAGGTCGAGATACCGCCGCTCGCCCGTCGTCCGGTACAACTCGGCGAGGGCAAGCTCCAGTTCGGGATGCCCCGTGAGCAGCGGCCTCTTGCCTGGGCCGAAGTCGTGGACTAGGTAGTCGGCGAACCTGGCGCCGCCGTCGAGAAGGCGCCGGTCCCCGGTCGCGCGCCAATAGGCGATGGCGGCTTGCAACAGGTGGCCGAGGCAGTACAACTCGTGTCCCCGCTGCATTTCCGTGAACCGCAGTCTCTCGCGGCCGCCAACGTACCATGTGTTGAGATAGCCGGAAGGCTCCTGCGCGGCGAGGATCTCATTAATAAGGCGGTCGCAATCCGCTCGCAGTCCGGGCCGCTGCTCGCCCTGCAGCACAAAGGCGGCGGCTTCGATCCACTTGTAGAGATCCGAGTCGGTGTACAGCGGCCCCTTGCGCGCGACCTGCTTGCGGCCGCTCACGCGCCGGAAATTGTCCACCACGCCGTGCTCTTCGAGCAGCGCGAGCATCGTGGGGATGCTGCGTTCCACGTTGGTACGCATGCGCGCGCTCCAGAAGCCATCTTCCATCTTGACCGCTCGCACCGGGACCGAATGGAGCCTGGCCTGGGGCGAATTCGCCAGGTGCAGAACGCCTTGCTCGCGCCAGTTGTCCGGAGCGGCCGCGATGGCGGCGGTGAATAGAAGCGCGGTTAGGGTGAGCCTCATTTCGATAGATCCTCCAGGTGCGCGGCCACCTTGGCCACCGGCAGCCCTACGACATTGAAAAAGCAGCCTTCGATGCGCGGAATGAACTTCGATGCCAGTCCTTGAATGGCGTAGGCGCCGGCCTTGTCCATGGGCTCACCGGTTGCGATATAAGCGCGGATGTCGCCGTCGTTGAGCGGCCGGAACCAGACGCGCGTGGCCTCGACGTCCACAATCTGGCGGCGGTTCGTGCGGAGGCAGATGCCGGTGAGGACCTGGTGGTCGCGGCCGCTGAGGACGCGCAGCATGCGGGCGGCGTCGGCAGCGTCTGAGGGTTTGCCGAGGATTTCGCCTCCCGCGACCACGACCGTGTCTGCGCCCAGCACGGTTTCACTTTCGGCGCATTCTACGGCCATGGCCTTTTCAAGTGCCAGCCGGCGCACATGTTCCGTCGGATCTTCTCTCTCGATCGGGGTCTCGTCCACGTCTGCCGGACGGACGATGAACGCGATTCCCGCGCGCCTAAGGATCTCCTGCCGTCGCGGCGACCGCGATGCCAATACCAGGACCATACACACGATCCTACACTGATGGTGGAACTGGAACGGGCCGTCTCCTCGCCGCGTTCCGGGCGCCGGTTTGCGCCGGTTACATGTACATGCCGCCGTTCACCTGCAGCACTACGCCGGTGATGTAGGCGGCGTCGTCGCTGGCCAGGAAGCGGACGGCCTTCGCGATGTCTTCGGGCGTCCCCGGGCGTTTCAACGGCACAGTGCCGAGCATCTTCTCGCGGACTTCGGCCGGCAGGTTCTTCGTCATGTCGGTTTCGATGAAGCCCGGCGCCACGGCATTGACCGTGATGTTGCGGCTGCCCAGTTCCTGGGCCAGGGCCTTGGTGAGGCCGATGATGCCGGCTTTGGAGGCGACATAGTTGGCCTGGCCTGCATTGCCCGCCTGTCCGACCACCGAGGCGATGTTGACGATGCGTCCCCAGCGCTGCTTCATCATGATGGGCATGGCCTGCTGCGAGGCCAGGAACGCGCCGGTGAGGTTGATCTGCAGCACCAGGTCCCAGGCTTCCTTTTTCATGCGGACCGCCAGGCCGTCCTTGGTGATGCCGGCATTGTTCACCAGCACATCGATGCGGCCGAATTCCTTCATTGCCGCCTGGAAGCCCGCGGCGACGGACTCGGGGCTTGTCAGGTTCAAGTCCACCGTGAGGGCGGGCTGCGTCTTGCGGATCTCGGCGGCCACTTCTTCGTTCAGTTCCACTTCGGGGGACGCGACCACGATCGAATGCCCCGCCTCGGCGAGCGAAAGGGCGATGGCGCGGCCGATCCCACGGCTCGAGCCTGTGACGAATGCGACACGATTAGCCATAATTGTTTCTCGAAAGTTCGGTGAAATTCCATCATAGTAGATAGAGAGGCGACCCGACAGATGGCCTACAACGATCTCGGCGAGTTCCTGCGCAAACTGGAAGCCGCCCACGAGCTTAAGCGCATTCCCTTCGAAGTGGACCCGGTATTGGAAATGACCGAGTTCGCGGACCGGTCAGTGAAGGGCGGCGGTCCCGCGCTCTTTTTCGAGAAAGCCAAGGGCAGCGGCGTGCCGGTGGCCATGAACCTGTTCGCCAGCGCGCGGCGGATGGAACTGGCGCTGGAGGTCGGCTCCGTGGACGAGGTGGCGCAGCGGATCTCCGAGTACCTGGAAATGCGCATGCCGCAGGGCCTGATCGGCAAGCTCAAAATGCTGCCTAAGCTGGCGGAGATGGGAGCGTTCTTTCCGAAAATGGTGTCGGGCGGGCCTGTGAAGGAGGTCACCCAGCGGGACGGCTTTTCGCTGCTGGAGCTTCCGATCCTGCACTGCTGGCCGCAAGACGGCGGGCGCTTCATCACGCTGCCGCTGGTGTTCTCGAAGAATCCGGAAACCGGCAAGCGCAACTGCGGCATGTACCGTATGCAGGTGTTCGACGAACGCACCACGGGCATGCACTGGCAGACGCACAAACAAGGCGCCGAACACTACCGGCGGCTTCTGAAGGAAGGCCGTGCGGGTCGCATGGACGTGGCCGTGGCGCTGGGCGGCGATCCGGCCACCATCTTTTCGGCCATCCTGCCGCTGCCGCCGGATCTGGACGAGATGATGATTGCCGGTTTCCTGCGCAACCAGCCCGTCGAAATGGTCAAGTGTGAAACCTGCGATCTGGAAGTTCCCGCGCAGGCCGAGATCGTGCTGGAAGGCTATGTCGAGTTGGGCGAGTTGCGCACCGAAGGGCCGTTCGGCGATCACACCGGCTATTACTCGCTCGAAGACCAGTATCCGGTCTTCCATGTGACCTGTGTTACGCGCCGTGCCAAGCCGGTATACCCGGCGACCATCGTCGGGGCGCCGCCCATGGAGGATTTCTACATGGGCGATGCCATCGGGCGGATCTTCTTGCCGCTCATGCGCCTGCAGTTACCGGAAATCCGCGACGTAGCGATGCCGGCCGAAGGCGTGATTCACAACCTGATGCTGGTCTCGATGCGCAAGTCCTATCCGGGACACGCGCGCAAGCTGATGCACGCCATCTGGGGCATGGGCCAGGCCATGTTCAGCAAGGTGATCGTGGTGGTGGACGAGGATGTGGACGTGAAGAACGCAAGTGAGGTGGCATGGCGAGCGTTGAACAACATAGATCCCCAGCGCGACATCGAGTTTGTGATGGGTCCCGTCGATTCGCTCGACCATGCCAGCCGTTTGCCGAACTACGGCTCGAAAATGGGTGTCGACGCCACGCGCAAGTGGAAAGAGGAGGGCTTTACCCGCCCCTGGCCGGACGTGATCCGCATGACGGAGGACGTAAAATCACGCGTGGACGAGCTTTGGCGCCGGGCCGGCTTGTGAAGATCTGTTAGAATAGAATTGTTCCCGCCCAATGGTGGGTGTAGCTCAGCTGGTAGAGCGCTGGATTGTGGTTCCAGTGGTCGTGGGTTCGAACCCCACCACCCACCCCATAAAAGCCGCATTGCCCCGCCTGTTGGCTCTACGCCAAGAATGGGGGCACCCCCGTGGTGAAGAGCTGATCAAGAACA
>ENA-UOYA01000594-UOYA01000594.1-activated-sludge-metagenome-genome-assembly--contig:-NODE-594-length-45260-cov-7.613538_pt1 | contig 45260 bp, 43 predicted proteins | sample MGYA00238163_ERZ764804 | MGnify/ENA primary metagenome ERZ764804 (study PRJEB28919, sample SAMN05720223) | activated sludge metagenome | isolation source: Anaerobic digester | place: Hong Kong...
CTATTTTACCATGTTTTCTTGTTTTGCTCTAGTTGGGGGAGCGGTTGGCGGATACCTTAAACTTATAGTGTTTTTTCTTTTGAGCCTTAATAACCTTCATTCTGGAAAATTCTTCTCTTTCTTTTTCTTCCAAACTGTTTGAAATAAACTTAACAATAGACTCGTATCTTGGAATAACAATATTCTGCAAAGCATTTGCTCTAGTTTGTGTTTTCTTGATAGCGTTGGTAAGACGGTAGATACTGTTTTCAACCTCAGCAAGTACAGCGGTCATATGTTTAACCTTGTCAAAACAGATAACTGCTTTATCAACATTTGAATCGGTATTTATAAACCCGTAATCAAGTTTTATAGGCTTATTTTCAAGCGTAATTGTCGGCAGCTCACAGCCCATAACACTTCTGTATGAAACCTTTATACCGTCTTCATACGGCATAGCATCAGCTATGTTATCAATAATGCCCATTGTTATATTGGCAGTCTGCAAAGCTGTATAGGCCTGAATATAAGTAGTTTCAATAGAACCTCTTATTTCCTTTGCCGAGTCAAGCAGCTGCATAAGCTCTCTGATAAGAACATTTCTTTTTCTGTCAAGAAGCTCATAGCCGAGCTTTGCAAGAGCAAGAGATTTTTTTGTATTTATAAGATTACCTTTGGTAGGAAAAACCTGTATAGCCATAAGCTTGACTCACCGTCCTTTATCAGACAAATCTTTCTGCGTTTTGAGGCTTGTATTTAACAGCAAGCACCTTTTCATCGACACGGTCAAGAGCAGCTTTAGGAAGCATAGAAAGCAAATCCCAACCAAGGTCAAGGGTTTCATCAATTGAACGGTTTTCGTCAGCACGCTGAGATACAAAATATTTTTCAAACATTTTTCCGAATTTTATGAATGACTTGTCAAGGTCGGATAATTCATCCTCACCAATAACGGAAGCAAGTGCTCTTGCATCCTGAACTTTTGCATAGCAGGCAAAAAGCTGGTTTGCAACATCGGAATGGTCTTCTCTTGTATAACCCTTTCCGATACCGTCCTTCATAAGACGTGAAAGCGAAGGAAGAACTGAAATAGGAGGATATATTCCTGTCTGGTCAAGATTTCGGTCAAGAACAATCTGCCCCTCAGTAATATAGCCTGTAAGGTCAGGAACAGGGTGGGTAATATCATCATTAGGCATAGTAAGAATAGGTATCTGAGTAACAGAACCGCTTGAACCCTCAATAACTCCTGCTCTCTCATAAATTGAAGCAAGGTCGGAGTAAAGATAACCGGGGAAGCCCTTTCTTCCGGGAATTTCACCCTTTGAAGAGGAAAACTCTCTTACTGCCTCGGCATATGAGGTCATATCAGTCAAAATAACAAGGATATGCATATTCTTTTCAAATGCAAGGTACTCCGCAACAGTAAGTGCACATCTTGGGGTAAGAATTCTCTCTATAATCGGGTCATTTGAAAGGTTTAAAAACATTACAACTCGTGAGAGAACACCGCTTTCCTCAAAGCTTCTTCTAAAATAATCGGCGACGTCATTTTTAACACCCATTGCTGCAAAAACAATAGCAAAATCCTGACCGCTTTCTTCAGCAATTCTTGCCTGACGAACAATCTGTACAGCAAGCTTGTTATGAGAAAGTCCAGAGCCTGAAAAAATCGGAAGCTTTTGTCCTCTGATCAAAGTCATAAGGGCATCTATTGAAGAAATACCGGTATTAATATAGTTTCTTGGATATGAACGGGATACCGGGTTAAGCGGCTTTCCGTTAATATCAGCCGTCTTTTCGGCAAAAATCTCACCTAAGCCGTCAATAGGGCGTCCTGCACCGTTGAATATTCTTCCGAGAAGTTCTGTTGAAAGCGGCATTTCCATAGGTCTACCAAGAAATCTTGTTTTAGTATTTTTAAGAGAAAGATTTTTTGTACCCTCAAAAACCTGAAGCACAACTCTTTTTCCGGCAATTTCAACTACTCTTCCAAGTCTTGCCGAACCATCATCAAGTCTTATTTCAACAACCTCGTCATAAGAAACATTTTCAACGTTATCAATGACAACAAGAGGTCCGTTAATTTCTTTCAGTCCTACATATTGTAAGCTCATTATTATGCCCTCCTGTTTTATATTTCTTTAATGAGCTGCTTAATAGTCTGTTCAATCTCAACATTGAGAACTCTGAACATTTCAAGCTTGTCATTTGGAATATCATATTTCATTTTAATTACTTTTTCAAAAAGTCCTGTTGAGAGTATATCAGAAACAGGTACGTTAGATGCAATAGCTTTTTTACAGTTTCTGTATAGGAATAAAATAGTATCCATCATAAGATTTTGCTTTTCAAGAGGAACGTAGGTATCGTCCTTATGATACGCATTCTGCTGTAAAAATCCTACACGAACAACCCTTGCAATTTCAATGACAAGCTTCTGATCATCAGGGAGAACATCCGAGCCTATCAGCTTTACAATTTCCATAAGCTTATTTTCTTCAAGCAGAATATTGGAAATTGCCTGTCTGTTTGTAAGAAAATCAGCACCTACATTTTCGTTGTAATAGTCGCTTAAATCCTCTACATATTCAGAGTAGCTGTCGTTCCAGTTTATGGCAGGGTAGTGTCTTGCATAGGCAAGGGCCTTGTCAAGTGCCCAGAAGCAGCGTACAAAGCGTTTTGTATTTTGGGTAACAGGTTCAGAAAAGTCAGAGCCCTGCGGAGAAACAGCGCCGATAATTGAAACAGAGCCTTCAGAATCGTTCAGGTTTTTTACATAGCCAGCACGTTCATAGAAGTCTGAAATTCTTGAAGGAAGATAAGCAGGGAAGCCTTCTTCGGCAGGCATTTCCTCAAGACGTCCGCTTATTTCACGAAGGGCTTCAGCCCAACGTGATGTGGAGTCTGCCATTATAGCGATATGATAGCCCATATCTCTGTAATATTCTGCAAGAGTAATACCTGTGTAAATTGATGCTTCACGGGCAGCAACAGGCATGTTTGAAGTATTTGCAATAAGAACAGTTCTATCAGTAAGGGCATTTCCTGTTTTAGGGTCAATAAGGTGGGAAAATTCCTCGAGAACCTGAGTCATTTCGTTACCGCGCTCGCCGCAGCCGATATAAACAATAATATCCGCATCACACCACTTTGCAAGCTGGTGCTGAGTCATAGTTTTTCCTGTTCCAAAGCCTCCCGGAACAGCGGCAGTTCCTCCCTTTGCAATAGGAAGAATAGTATCAATTACACGCTGACCCGTGATAAGCGGTTTATTTATCGGAAGTCTTTCCTTAAAAGGTCTTGCCTGTTTGATAGGCCACTTTTGGCACATAGTAATATCAATGATTTCTCCGGCATTGTTTTTTATCTGAATAATCTTATCGTTAATGGTATACTCACCGTTTTCGGCTGCCCATACAACCTCACCGCTGAGGTTTGGTGCAAGCATACATCTATGCTCAATAACAGGCGTTTCGGGGCATACAGCAAAGATATCCCCGCCTTTTATGGTTTCACCGACAAGTGCAGTAACTGTAACGTTAAATTTTCTTGAAGAATCAAGAGCAGAAACGTTAGCACCATTAGCAATAAATGCACCGCTGATTTCTTCAATTTTTTTAAGCGGACGTTCAATTCCGTCAAATATATTTGATATAATGCCCGGGCCAAGCGTTGCCGACATAGGCATTCCTGTTGGTTCAACCGGCTCGCCCGGCTTAAGTCCTGTTGTAACCTCGTATACCTGAATAGTTGTTTCCTTATCAGTTATGCTTATAACCTCACCAATAAGACGTTTTGTTCCGACATAAACCATTTCAAGCATGGAAAAATCCTTGGTGTCCCTAACTTTGACAACAGGTCCGTTAATTGCGTAAACAGTATTCAAGGTTTATCCTCCCATTCTCAGACAGAGGTGCTGCCTCTAAATATAATCACTCTGCCAGAGCATTTCTGTTGGCAAAAAGCTGTTTTTGTTCTTCAACAGCAAGATCAAAAGTTTTATCGGTAATAGTACCGTTTTCCTTGTTATAGACAGATAATCCACCTATTTTGATGTGTTCATCTGCAGCAAATGAAATTTTATCTGATTTCAGTGCTTTCTTAAGTATATCACAGTATTTCAAGTCATCTGGGGAAAGATTTATTATAGCTTCACCGGTAAGATTAAGCTTAATAATTGTTTTAATAAGATAATCAACATATTTTTGATCTGACTTATATGAAATAAGCTTATTCTTAACATCATTGAAAAGCTTTAATGTAAGCTCGTCCCTATGAGTAAGAACTTGTTTTTTCATATCCAGCTCAGCTTTTGAGATATCTCTTACAAACATTGTACTGCATTTCTTTTTATTTTCCTCAAGACGTCTTTCTGCAGCCTGTTCAGATTCTTTCTGAGCGCCGTCAAGAATCGCTTTCTTTTCTTCTTCGGCCTCATTTAAAAGTTCAGTTATCTTATCGTCTATCTCACTGTTTACGGCATCGATAAACCGCTGAAGCTTCTGAGTATCCATTTCCATAAAACTACCTCCAAACCGGCACAGCCGTTAAATAAAATAATTGAAACAATTAAATCCTGATACCGATAGCATTCTCAACATACCTTGAAATAGTCGAACCTATGTCTGCAGTTGCATGACGGTCAGGAATTTCAACTATTAAAGGCTGCTTACGGTTAAGCTTGAGGTCATAGACAAAGTCTTCACAAAGCTTGACAAGCTTTTCGGTCATAAGAACAACAGCAATATCTTTATCCTCCATTGCATCGGATAACGCATTTTTTACTTCCTGTTCCTCATGAACAACTACGCCTCGTATTCCTGCCAGCCGCATACCCATCTGGGTATCAATATTATCACTGATTAAAAAAAACTGCATTGTTTTTCACCGTTTCCAGTTTAATTAGAGAACCGTTTTTAACGGTATTGTACAGATATAAAACAGTTATTAAAGCTTTCCTAAAATCATGAAAGCGATAAGGAATCCGTAAAGAGCAACACCTTCGCCGAGAGCTACGAAAATAAGTGCCTTTGAAAAAGCCTTAGGTTCTTCGCTTACAGCACCGATAGCGGCAGGAGCAGCAGCAGCAACGGCAATACCGCATCCGATTGAACCAAGTCCAACAGCAAGGGCAGCGGCTATATAGCCAAGACCAGCAGAGCCTCCGCTTACAGCAGCAGTAACAGCAGCACCGTCCTCAGCGGAAACAAGCGTGCCTATAGGAAGAATAGTTGCAAGAAGCAATACTCCAAAAAATGAAGCTATATTAAAAAGAAGTGCGTTTTTAGCTTTTTTGCCTGTCTGAGCTTTTCTGATAACGTTAACTGCAGGAAGTGAAAGAAGAATAACAATAAGCAATGGCATTAAAAAAATATACATTTGGGTTTCCTCCGTTAATTTAAATATATTTAAACAGATTTCTCTGCTTTTTAACTATTCATTATTATTTGAATCATAGTTTATTTTTACAGGCTTAAAGGCTTTGCCCTCTCCGTCATAGAAACGGGAGAATATTTCGTAGAATTCAAGTCTTAGTACCTGAATACCAACGATAAGACCTTCCATACCCATTACAAATATGTTGCCTAAAACAATAATAATCGGTGAAGCACCTGCCGCAGCGGATTCAGACAAAGCAAGAACAACCGACATCATACCGGCATGAGAAAGGACAAATCCGCCTATTCTGACAAAGGAAAGCGTATTAGTGGCATATCCCAACAGAAATTCAAACACTTCAAAAAAGTTTGATGCGATAAAGTCCCCAACGCTGTCAACATGAAACTTCTTATGTGTAAAAAGATGGCCAAGAGGCTCTCTAAAGAACATTACCAGCAGTGGGAGAACAAGCAGACATATTATATAAACAGGTGTAAACAGATTTTTCTTCAGTGCAATTCCAACTATTCCAGCAAGAAGAGAACCAAAGAATATAAGTCCAAAGATACCGTTGTTGCTGAAGACCGCTCGTTCAAAGTCTTTGTTTTTAAATCCGACTATAATGTTAAGCAGGATTGAAACAAGGATAAGCAGTATTCCTATTGCAATAGCTCCTATAAGTACAATATTTGTACTTGACATGGCCTTGAAAGGCAGGAACGATATACCAAGCTTTTCATACATAGGGTCAAGCAGCTCTTCAAAGCCGAAAACACTTCCAAAAAGTAAGCCGAAAAATGCACTTGAAATACCTACTCGGGTAAGAATTGCACCCAAATTATTTTTTTTCAGCTTCCATATCAGAAAGCCTATGAGAGCAACAACAAGACCTTGTCCAAGGTCGGCAAACATTATTCCGAAAAGTAGCGTATAGGATATGGCTACAAAGGTTGTGGGGTTAATACCGTTATATGACGGGAGCCCATACATTTCAACAAACATTGAAAACGGCTCTGCGAATTTATTGTTTTTAAGCTTTATAGGAGGAGCAATTTTATCATCCTGTTCCGCAGGAGAAAGAACTATGGATACGCTTTCAATGTCGGCAAAGAGCTTTTCAAACTCCTCAGCATTATTATGAGGAACAAAGCCAACAATATAGAATTTGTTGTTGACAATAGCAGCCTTGTTTCTCAAATCAAAATTATCATGCTGAGATTTCATCCTTGAGAAAATCATGTTAAGATTGCGGCTTTCCTTTTCCATAAGCTCTTCAATTTCTTTTTTACAGTTTTCAATTTCAAGCTTATCGTTTTCAACAAAGGCTGAAAGCTCATCCAAAGCATCCTGAGATGTGCCTCTTACAAAATCCGGAAGACGAATTCGTTCGAAATAAAGAGAATCAAATATTTCATCAATATCCTCGCTGTCCGTTACCGGAGTGAAATACATTCCCCAGTAATATTCCTGGTCCTCAGAAAAATAAAGAAAATAAAAGACCTTGTCGTCATAATAAGGAAGCTTGTTAAAGCTGTATATGGGAAGACGTCCAAAACGTATTTTTATATGCTGCAAAGTAAAAAAGCGTTGAAAATCAATATTAAGTCCCTGAAGATGTTCAACCTGATACAGCGTCTGCTGATGCATGGAAAGATTTTCAGCAGCAGTTTTCTGACGTTTTTTAATATCTTCAATTTTTTCTCTTATGCCCTTGATGTAATTTCGCAGACGGTCAATGCTTTTGTCCTTGATTTCGTTATACCCTGCACTTTTAAATTTATATCCTGTCTGTGCGGAAATATCATTTAGCAGCTTGAGCATTCCGGCATATGGGTTTTCTTCCCTAGACGGATTATTAAAAGTACCTGATTTTCCAGTAATTTTCGTAGCAGATTCCATATGGAAGCAGCCGCATTCACTTAGCTTGAGCAACACAGCATCAAGATCTTTAGTAAGTCCAGCAATGTTGACAAGATCCATTCTTTCTATAGAAGACATAATAAAAATGTCACCTCATTTCATTATATAAATATAAGAGCTTCAATTTTCTTAGGATCAAGTTCATATCTTATTCCCTCGATTATCTTTATAAGATTCTGTACCTCATTATCCATAAGGTAAAGGAAAGCATAAATACTCAATGGAGCCTGAGTTGATTTTTTCAGTGCAAGCTTTGCATATCTGTAACGAAGCCTCATTGCGCTTTGTTCAATATCATTAATGTTGTATCCGTTGTCAAGCATCTGCCGTCCGTAGTATGTTTTTGAGAACCGTTTTATAAAGTCCTCCGCATCATTTGAAGTAATTATTTCATATTGCTTTTGCTCGGTAAGGCGCCCGTGAAACGGGAGCATATTTTTTTTGATGTCATCCTCACTTTCGTTGAAGTAAGTAATAAGACGATATGAATTAATAACGTTAATAAGGTCTATATCGGTAAGAAGAAGAAACATTAAGCTGTCCTGAAGATTTTTGCTGAAGTTCTTTTTTATAGATGTAAAAAGCCTGTTTATATAATACGTCCTCATTTTTATTTCACAAGCATTGTAGTCTGCTTTTTCACCCTCTTTAGGTTTTAATTCAAGCAGCTCACTGTAGTATGGAGTTTTTCGCAGAAATTCAAGCAGCTCGTCAAAGCTTCTTATTTTTGCAAACTCAATAAAATTGATTGAAGCATAATTTCCTAAATATATAGGGGTAGTTGCAATCTGTTCATCTGATTTTGCATTTATATGGCGTATACAGCTTAGTATTTCATCAATTTCCGTTTTCAGTATTCGATAATTATAAAACTCATGAGTTCCTATCTGTTCAAAGCTAATAATTTTAATATACTTTTCAAAAACACTTCTTCTGAGGAGATTTTCAAGCATTCCTCTGTGGATGGTATTAGTGTCAATCGGTGCCAAAAGCTCGCTGTAATAGGTATTCTTTTTTAGATATTCGGCAACCTCGGAAACGCTTCTTTGGTTTATAAGGCTTTGATAATCTTCAGCCCTTAAGCTCTTTCCGTAAATCGCCATTATTTTTGCAACAGTAGCATTATGATTTGCTTTCAAATTCACACCGCCTTTACAGGTTAATATCGCCAAAATCAGCCATTTACAATAGCACTGAATATCTCGTTAACCCACAAATCATGTTTTTCAGAAAATACTTTATCAAGATGTTCAATTTCTTTTTTCATGTTTTCTTCAATAACAGAAAGCTGGGAATCAGCAGATAGCTTTTCCTTTTCCTCAAGCTCCTTTAAATGTCTATCTACTTCCTCAAGGCGGCTGTTTATTATTTTTTCTTCCTCTGCCTTTGCATCTGCAATAATCTGATTTCGTTCCTTAATGGCATTTTCAAGCCTTTCACGGCCATTTTGTTCTATTTCAAGAATACTGTTTATAATATTTTCCACAATCAACACTCCTCATGAATAATTTTAGCAAATCTACTGTTATTATCCCTTAAACGCAAATGAATACCAGTTTCCTTAAAAATGTGCTGTTGGAAAAAGGTATTCACGTCGTTGTGAATTGATTTAATTTTTAAGACTTTGCAATGGTGCAGGTATCTGTCCGCCTCTGCTGATAAACTTTGATGGGGAATATTGATTCACTCGCATAACGGGACCGCTTCCGAATAATCCTCCCCAGTCAAGAATGTCGCCCTCTTTCATACCTATTGCAGGAATAATTCTAACTGCAGTAGTCTTTGAGTTTACCATACCTATTGCAGCCTCATCGGCAATAATAGCAGAAATAACATCTTCAGAGGTATCCCCGGGAATAACAATCATATCAAGGCCTACGGAGCAAACCGCTGTCATTGCTTCAAGCTTTTCGATTGAAAGGGCTCCGCATTTTGCTGCGGCAATCATTCCTGCGTCTTCGGATACCGGAATAAATGCGCCTGAAAGACCGCCTATTCGTGAGCACGCCATTACACCGCCCTTTTTAACAGCATCATTCAGAAGTGCGAGAGTAGCTGTTGTTCCGCAGGCACCGCACTTTTCAAGACCAATTTCTTCAAGAATATAAGCAACGCTGTCACCTACTGCCGGAGTGGGGGCAAGAGAAAGATCGACAATTCCAAACGGAACTCCAAGCCTTTCAGAAGCCGTAACACCTACAAGCTGTCCTACCCTTGTAATTTTATATGAGGTTTTCTTTATAATATCAGATATTTCTGTAATGTCGGCATCAGGATATTTTGAAAGAGCAGCACGTACAACTCCCGGGCCGGAAACGCCAACATTAATAATGCAGTCCGGTTCACCTACACCATGAAAAGCGCCTGCCATAAAAGGATTATCTTCAACTGCATTACAGAACACAACCAGCTTTGCAGCACCGAAGCACTGATTATCAACGGTTTTAACAGCTGACTCCTTGACGATATGACCCATAAGCCTGCAAGCATCAAGATTAATACCAGTTTTGGTTGAGCCTACATTTACGGAAGAGCATACACAGCTGGTTGAAGCAAGAGCCTCCGGAATAGAATTTATAAGATTTTCATCGCCTGCCGAATAGCCTTTCTGAACAAGAGCCGAATAACCGCCTATAAGATTTACACCGACTGCCTTTGCAGCTTTTTCCATTGTAAGCGCAAACTTTACCGGACTTTTCTTGCAAGCGGCAGAAACGATTGCAATCGGCGTAACGGAAAGTCTTTTATTTATAATAGGTATGCCGTATTCCTTTTCAATGTCCTCTCCGACTTTTACAAGGTTCTCGGCGCATTTTGTGATTTTATCATACACCTTTGAGCATGCCTTGTCAATATCACTGTCAATGCAGTCAAGCAAAGAAATCCCCATTGTAATTGTGCGTATATCAAGACATTCATCCTGAATCATTCTTATAGTTTCAAGTATATCGTATACATTAAGCATGAAAAATCTCCTTAACAGAATTTTAGTATAAAATATGCATTATATTCTGTGCATAGAATTAAAGATATCCTCATGCATTGTATGAATTTTAAGACCAAGTTCATTGCCGAGTGCCGTCATTCTATCGGAAAGCTCTGTAAAATTTCTGTTAAGCTTAGTAATATCTACAAGCATAATCATCGCAAACATATCCTGAAGTACACTTTGTGTAACCTCAATAACATTAGCGTTATACTCAGTGCAGATACCGCTGACCTTTGTAAGAATACCGACAGTATCCTTGCCTATAACAGTTATAACAGCTCTCATCAATAACAGTCCTCCATACATTTTTATCAATAAACAAATTTTATAATATCACATTTCAACAAAAAAGAAAAGTACAAAAACCAACAATTTTATATATCATTTTTGCAAATATTCTGTTGGTTTTTTAGAATAACTATTACGATACGATATTAACTGGATTTTTTAACAAATTGAATTTATACTATAACTATATATAAGTAGAATGGAGATTATTTATGAATTTGATTGACTGCCATACACATACGACAAATTCCCCTGATGGAAGTTCATCTGTTGATGAAATGATTAATACTGCTATAGAGAAAAATTTTGCAGCATATGCAATAACTGACCATTGTGAGGTTAACAGATGGTTTTCCATAGATTATTACGGGGATACTCCTAACGGATATGATACCTATGATTTCGGAGCAGATTTTGAAAAATCCATGAGTGCAAATACTGCCGCTAAGCAAAAATATGACGGTAAGCTTAATTTGCTGTGCGGAATTGAGCTGGGACAGGCAACGCATGATTTTGGAATAGCTGACGCTGTCGTGAGGGATAAGCGTCTTGATTTTGTTATTGGTTCAATGCACCAGCTTCCGGATAATGATGATTTTGCATTTATTGACTACTCAAAGTATAGCGTTCCCGAATTGGTTGATAAATATTATCAAGAGGTGTATAAGCTTTGTAAATGGGGAAAATTTGATGTTCTGGGACACCTTACATACACTCTGCGATATATCGAGGGAAATAATGAAATCAAAGTGGATATGTCGCCGTATGAGGAAATTATCCGTGAAAGCTTTAAGCTGCTAATTGAAAACGGAAAGGGTATAGAAATCAATACAAGCGGTCTAAGGCAGAAATACGGCAAGGCTTTTCCGGATTTGTACTGGGTAAAGATTTTCCGTGAAATGGGCGGAGAGGTTATCTCATTAGGTTCGGACGCACACTGTGCTGAAGACCTCGGAAAAGGCATTGAAGAGGGAGCAAAAATTGCACTTGAAGCTGGATTTGATTATATTTGTTACTTCAAAAATAGGAAGCAAAATTTTATAAAAATATAGACTTTTATAAAAAAGTGTATTATAATATAGTTTATTCTTTTTGAAAGCAGAGGTGCAATTTATGAATTTGTATTTGAATGGTATTGCTGTAAAATCAGCAGTTATTATATGGATTAAAAATTTTGCACGAGCCTGCTGCGGATAAATTGCATACCTAAAGTATATTTAATGCTTATTATACTATATGTTGTTGTACGTTATAAAAATCGGGAGGATTATTATGGATACATTAATAAAATTATTAAAACAAAATGCCCGTCTTTCCTACAAAGAGCTTGCCGCGATGACAGATTTAACGGAGCAGGAAGTTGAAGCAAAAATAAAGGAATATGAACACAGCGGAGCAATTAAGGGCTATTCGGCAATTGTCAACGACGATCTTGCCGATAAGGACAGTGTTACTGCTTTTATAGAAGTTAAGGTTACCCCTAAGGCTGACTGTGGATTTGACGATATAGCAAAAACTATCATGATGTATGACGAGGTTGAAAGCCTGACACTTATGTCGGGAGCGTTTGACCTTGCCGTTACAATTAGCGGAACAAACTACAAGGAAATTGCTTTGTTTGTTGCACAGCGTCTGTCAACTATTGACGGAGTTCTGTCAACTGCGACGCATTTTGTTCTGAAGCGCTACAAGGATAAGGGTATTTTTATCGATGATGAGGATACCGACGAAAGGAGTTTTGTATCCCCATGATGGATTATGATAAGCTTATCTCCGACAAGTGCAGTAAATTAAAGCCTTCCGGGATAAGAAAATTTTTTGATATAGCAGCTTCGGTTGAGGGGGTTATTTCTCTTGGAGTAGGGGAGCCTGATTTTCAGACACCTTGGGCTATTCGTAAGACTGCTATAAATACTCTTGAAAAAGGCAGAACGACATATACTGCAAATTCCGGACTAATGGATTTAAGAAAGGCTATATGCGGTTATTTGAAAAAGAAGCTTAATGTTGAATATCATCCTGATGATGAGCTTATTGTTACAGTAGGCGGGTCAGAGGCTATTGATCTTGGAATAAGGGCATTAATTGAAGAGGGCGACGAGGTACTTATTGTTGAGCCATGCTTTGTTTGCTATGAGCCAATTGTTTCCCTTACAAATGGAGTCCCTATAATTATACAAACAAAGCCTGAGGACGGTTTTAAGCTTACAGCAAAGGCTCTTAAAGAAAAAATTACGGACAGGACAAAGCTTCTTATTCTGCCTTTTCCTAACAATCCTACCGGAGCTGTTATGGATAAAGAGGACCTTGAAGAAATAGCAGAGGTTCTTCGCGGTACAAATATAATGGTTATGTCGGATGAAATTTATTCCGAACTGACATATGGGACATCACATTTTTCAATAACCCAGATTGATGGTATGAAGGAGCGTACTCTTCTGGTTAACGGCTTTTCAAAGGCGTTTGCCATGACAGGCTGGCGTCTTGGCTATGTTGCCGGTCCTGCACCGATAATTAAGCAAATGCTTAAAATACATCAGTATGCCATAATGTGTTCGCCGACGGTTTCTCAGTATGCAGCAATTGAAGCACTTAATACTTGTGACGGTGAAGTTATGAGAATGGTAAACGAGTACAATATCCGCCGCAAATGGATTGTGAACGCATTTAATGAGCTGGGACTGGAATGCTTTGAACCACGTGGAGCGTTTTATGTTTTTCCGAGTATAAAATCCACGGGAATGACTAGTGAGCAGTTCTGTGAAAAGCTTTTGTTTGAGCAAAAGGTTGCAGTAGTGCCGGGCGACGCATTCGGGGCAAGCGGAGAAGGCTATATACGTATTTCTTATGCTTATTCATTAAAGCATCTTATGGAAGCAATAGACAGAATTAAGATTTTTTTAGAGAGTATTAAATAATAAAATCGGGAACGAGTAATAAACGTTCCCGATTATTTTAATTGGTATTGATTGAAAACATAAATAGCAGAAAGGAATAATTATTAATATGATGATACAGGATATTGAGCCGAGAATTTTTGATAACAGCTTTAGTAATATACCTGCCGGAATAAATGATTATATTCTTTATTATAACGGCAGCAGCGCATTGATTAACTGTAACAGCAGTGAGAATATTTTCCCAAAATTTTCGGATTATGAAAATATGCTTTCTGAATTAAGCGGTAAAAGTACATATGCGTTTAAAATTGATAATAAAAAATATTTTCTTGTAAATGGAATTGCTCTGCCTGAAACAGATACATATAAAATGACGGATATACAAGCTTTCAGAACGCTTAAACCCGAATGGCAGGCTTTCTGTGGCATAACGGGCAGTCACCTTTACAGATGGTACTCAAGCCATATTTACTGTGGAGGCTGCGGGGCAGTAATGCAGAAAAAGAGTGACGAAAGAGCCATGATATGCGAAAAATGTGGACTTGTTGAATATCCGAAAATATCCCCAGCTGTTATTGTAGGAGTTGTTGACGGCGATAAAATTCTGATGTCACGCTATGCACATTCGGTTTACAAGAAATATTCGCTTATTGCAGGCTTTGCAGAAATAGGCGAAACACTTGAAAGCACGGTAAGACGTGAGGTAATGGAAGAGGTAGGCGTAAAAGTCAAGAATATTCGCTATTATAAAAGCCAGCCTTGGGGCTTGTCTGATTCCTTGCTTGTAGGCTTTTTTGCTGAGCTTGACGGTTCTGCTGAAATAAAGCTTGATACCAACGAGCTTGCAGAGGCTAAATGGTTTGCCAGAAATGACATACCATATGGTGCCTCTGCAATAAGTCTTACAAGTGAAATGATTGAAGCGTTTAGAAATAAGGAAATTTGATTACTCTGCTTTGCTTATTGTTGATTTTATTGTAATATTATCATCTTCACAGTCAACAATAAGCTCAGTATAAGGTTCAATATCCTCTGCAATTATTTTCCTTGCGATAAGAGTTTCAAGCTTGCTTTGGATAAATCTTTTCAGAGGTCTTGCTCCGTATATTGGATCGTAGCCCTCTTTAACGATGTACTCCTTTGCAGCATCGGTAATGGAAACAGTAAGCTGCTTGCTCTTTAAACGGTGCTGCAAATCCTTGAGCATAAGGTCGATGATAGGATAAATTTCCTTTTTGGAAAGTGGCTTGTAGAACACAATTTCATCAAGACGGTTAAGAAATTCCGGTCTGAAATGGCTTTTAAGCAGTCGTTCAACCTGATCCTTAGCCTCATCGGAGATTTCGTTATCCTCCGTAATTCCGTCAAGAATATAGTCCGAGCCGAGGTTTGACGTAAGAATTATAATTGTATTTTTAAAGTCAACTGTTCTGCCCTGAGAGTCGGTAACACGTCCATCATCAAGTATCTGCAGCAGAATATTAAACACGTCGGTATGAGCCTTTTCAACTTCATCAAAGAGAACAACGGCATAAGGCTTTCTTCTAACGGCTTCAGTAAGCTGTCCGCCCTCCTCATAGCCGACATATCCCGGAGGCGCTCCTATAAGCCTGCTTACAGAATGTTTTTCCATGTATTCGGTCATGTCAATTCGGACAATATTATGCTCATCATCAAACAAAGCCTGTGCAAGGGCCTTGGCAAGCTCAGTTTTTCCTACACCTGTCGGTCCCATAAAGAGGAAAGAGCCTATTGGGCGGTTAGGGTCCTGAATTCCTGCTCTTGAACGTAGGATAGCCTCACTGACCTTTTGAACAGCTTCGTCCTGCCCGATAACACGTTCATGAAGTATGCTTTCAAGTGACAAAAGCTTTTCGCGTTCACCCTCCATAAGCTTTGAAACGGGAATGCCTGTCCAGCGGCCGACAATTTTTGCAATTTCTTCATCAGTAACCTTGTCACGAAGCAGAGAGAAATTTTCCTTGTTTTTTTCTGCAATCTCCTCCGCTTCGGTCAGTTCCTTCTGAAGTGCGGGAAGCTTTCCGTATTTCAGCTCAGCAGCCTTGTCAAGATTGTAGTTTCTTTCAGCTTCAGCAATATCAGCATTTGTTTTTTCAATATCCTCACGAAGCTTTTGGAGCTTTGTTATATTTGCTTTTTCATTTTCCCATTTCGCATACATCTGGGTAAATTCCGAACGCATTTCAGCAAGCTCTTTCTGAATTTCAACAAGTTCATCTTTGGCAAGCTTGCTATCCTCTTTTTTGAGCGCAGTTTCAGCAATTTCCTGCTGCATAATTTTCCTTGACAGGTCATCAAGCTCAGCAGGCATGGAATCCATTTCCGTCTTGATAAGCGCACAGGCTTCATCAACAAGGTCAATAGCCTTGTCCGGCAGGAAACGGTCGGAAATATATCTGTTTGAGAGAACAGCAGCTGTAATAAGTGCTGAATCCTGAATTTTTACACCGTGGAAGACTTCATAGCGTTCTTTAAGACCACGGAGAATTGAAATTGTATCCTCAACGGATGGCTCATCTGCAAGAACAGGCTGAAAGCGTCTTGCAAGTGCAGGGTCTTTTTCAATATATTTACGATATTCATTAAGCGTAGTTGCGCCGATACAATGCAGTTCACCCCTTGCAAGCATAGGCTTGAGAAGATTTCCTGCATCCATAGCGCCGTCGGTTTTTCCCGCTCCGACAATAGTATGAAGCTCATCGATAAACAGTATGATTTTGCCGTCGGATTTTTTCACCTCGGTAAGTACGGCTTTAAGACGCTCTTCAAATTCACCTCTGAATTTAGCTCCAGAAATAAGGCTTCCCATATCAAGTGAAAAAATCTTGCGGTCTTTCAGATTATCAGGGACGTCGCCTCTGACAATACGAATAGCAAGTCCCTCAGCAATAGCGGTTTTACCAACGCCCGGTTCTCCTATAAGAACAGGGTTATTTTTTGTCTTACGGGAAAGGATTCTGATAACGTTTCGTATCTCACTGTCACGGCCTATAACAGGGTCAAGCTTATTCTGCTTAGCAAGAGCAACAAGGTCCTGACCGTATTTTTTCAGTACGTCATAGGTATCCTCAGGAGAATCATTGGTTACACGCTGATTTCCCCTGACCTCTGATAAAGCCTTGAGAAAATCATCTTTTGTCAGGCCAAACGAACTGAATATTTTTTTTACAGTTTCATTGGCAGTATCAAACATACTGAGAACGATATGTTCAACTGAAACAAAATCATCGCTCATTTTCTTTGCAATATCTTCGGCATTATTAAGGCATTTATCAAGATCCTGCGTAATATAAACAGTATTAGCTTCTCGTCCGCTTCCAGTAACTCTAGGTAGGGAAGATATGCTTTTTAATAAAGCATCGGACAATACATTACAGTCTTCACCCATTTTAATAAAAAGTTGTGGAATAAGACCATTATCTTGATTTATTAAAGCATATAACAAATGCTGCTGTTCAACATTCATATTTTGATATTCTATTGCAACACTTTGAGCGCTGTTTATCGCATCTATGGATTTTTTTGTATATTTTTGCGCGTTCATATATTATACCTCCTAAAGTATTGAATTAATTATACCATATAAATGCATAAAAATCAAATACTATTTTTTGTACAAAGTAACGATTTTTAATTATAATGCGAAATATGTATGTATTTTCTATATGAATTTAAAGTGACGAAATAAAATTATGACATATTATGTTGAAAAACAGAAAAATATGTCGAACATTTCTTCTTGTGATATTAAAATTAATGGGTTATAATTATTATTAATAAAGGAGATAAATTGAAAGGATGTAAAGATTGAAAGATAAACCTTTCAATCTACGAGTTTTGTTTCTTCGGCTTAAGCCTCGATTTGCTTACGCAAAACACAAAACTTAGAAAGGAATGGTCATAAAAATGAACGCAAGCATTATAAAAGAAGCAGATATTGCAAGCTCAAGATTATCGTACAGGATATTTGCAAGTAATGACAAATATGGAATAACTACATATGGTATTCAGGTTTCAACACAATTATTTGGATGTGAAGAAACGGAAGTTATTCCTGATATAACAAGCGATATAGTTCAGGCATATGATTTATTTTATTTGCTTGTTGACAATGCTGTTCTGCCATCCACTCTTAAAGAAATAGTATATGAATATGTTTCGCTTAAATACATAATATAAATAAAAAACCTGAGAATTTCTCAGGTTTTTTATTTATATTACCCAAACGGTTTCTGTTTCGTGTTTTTTAGGCCTACCCATTAAATTTGCCAATGCAATATGACAATCCATTCCTTTAAAAAGGACATTATTGCACTGCTCCGCAATAGGCATATCGACTCCAACCTTCTGTGCAAGATCATATGCAACCTTTGTACAGGTGTATCCTTCAACCGTGCCGACCTGCCTGACAGCCTCTTCAGGAGAGGTCCCTTTGCCTATAAGTATGCCGGCTCTTCTGTTTCTGCTGTGCATACTTGTGCAGGTGACAATAAGGTCACCTATTCCTGTAAGGCCTGCAAAGGTTTCGGCTTTAGCACCCATAGCTACTCCAAGACGTGCAATTTCAGTAATGCCGCGAGTCATAAGGGCCGCTTTTGTGTTGTCGCCGTAACCCATACCATCACAAATTCCTGCACAAAGAGCGATAATATTTTTCAGCGCACCGCCAAGCTCACATCCGATAACATCACTGTTAATGTATATTCGGAAGGTTTCGTTTGACATTATGCTCTGAATATAGTCAGCATATTTTATATCTTCACAGGCAGCAACAACAGTTGTAGCCATACCGATTGCAACCTCTTCTGCGTGTGATGGACCACTTAAAACAACAACAGGTGAATTAGGTATTTCTTCTTTTAAAACCTGACTCATTCGCTTGAGAGTGCCGTCCTCAAGTCCTTTCCCGGTATTTACAACAACCATATCAGGGGTAATATATTTTGAAGCCTGCTTTGCAACCTTTCTAAGAAAGCTAGTAGGTATTCCGAACAGAACAATTTCATTTTCGCTTATACAGCTTATGTCGGAGGTAAGCTTAATTGATTCTGGTACTTTCACACCGGGCAGCTTTGCCTTGTTTTCACCATTACGTCTGATTTCGTTAATTTCTTCTTCAAATGCCGACCAGACAGTAACGTCATGCCCGAATTTATTAAGCATTACAGAAAGACTCAATCCGAATCCCCCGGAGCCTAATACCATGAACTTAGCCATTTATAATCATTCTTCCTTTCTTTTTTTACTGCCAAATTTATTTTCCGTCCCTGCTTTAAGCCGTTGAATATTTGTTCTGTGCATATAAATAAGCAGTATGCTTGTTGCAATAACCAGTACAGTGTGCAGAATTACCCTGTCAAGCGGTATATGCTGAATAAAATACTGTGTGCAGAACGTTATTATAGGATAGGCAACAGCCGATGAAATTGATGCAACTGATACATATCTAGTGATAAAAAGCACCAGAGCAAAGAAAGGTATTACTATACAGAAAGTAAGAGGGTCAATAACTATAAGAATTGAAGAGGATACAAGTATGCCCTTTCCACCCTTAAAGCCGTAATAAATAGGGAAAATGTGTCCTATAATTGCAAAAAATCCGGCTATGTATCCGACAAACCGGCTGTCGATGGTATTACCAAAGAAAAGCCTGAAAACAAGGATACTTAAAAGCACCGAGATTATTCCCTTTGACAAATCTCCGATAAGGGTAACAAGCGCAGGACCTTTTCCGTAGCATCTAAGAGTATTTGTAAGTCCTGCGTTTTTGCTTCCTTTCTCCCGTATATCCTCATGCTTCCAAAGCTTAACTGTAATTATTGCAGAATTGCAGCTGCCGAGAAGATATGAAATAATAGCTGTGCAAAACAAAGCCAATATCATTTTTATAACCATAGTAATCCCCTGACATTAATTAGTATCATCATTTTTGCCGCGTTCTCTGATAATAAATCTGATAGGAGTACCCTCAAGTCCAAAAGTCTGCCTTATCTGATTTTCAAGATAACGCTGATATGAAAAATGGAACAAATCCGCTCTATTTACAAATATTACAAATGTAGGCGGTTTAGTCGATGGCTGTGTCATGTAGTAAATTTTCAGACGCTTTCCTTTATCGGATACAGGCTGAACTCTTGTTGTTGCATAAGCAAGAACATCATTAAGCATACCCGTTGAAATACGCATTGAGTTTTTATCGTTAACGGTTTTTATCATATCAAACAGCTTGTCAACTCTCTGACCTGTTTTAGCAGAAATAAATATAAACGGAACATAGGACATGAAGCTGAAATCCTGTTCAAGCTTACGGCGGTATTCGTCCATAGTATTTGTATCCTTTTCAATAGCATCCCACTTATTCACCGCAACAATACAGCCCTTGCCCTGTTCATGTGCATAGCCGGCAACCTTTGAATCCTGCTCAGTAAAGCCTGTTTCAGCATCAATCATAATTACGCATACGTCAGCCCTGTCAACAGCCATATATGAACGCAGAACGCTGAAGTGTTCAATTCTCTCCTGAATCTTGGATTTTTTTCTGATACCGGCAGTATCTATAAATACAAACTTACCGTTTTCATTTTCGATTATGGTATCAGTTGCATCTCTTGTTGTTCCGGCAATATCAGATACTATTACAATTTCTTCACCTGCAATCCTATTTATAAGAGAGGATTTCCCTACATTAGGCTTGCCAATTACAGCAACCTTTATATAATCCTCATCATAATCCTTTTCGTTATTATCAGGAAAATATTTCATCACCTCGTCAAGCATATCTCCTGAACCGTGACCATGAGCAGCAGAAATTGCAATGGGATCACCTATACCAAGGTTGTAGAATTCATAGAATTCCGGAGGAGGTTCACCTATAGTATCGCATTTATTTACGCATAGAACAATAGGCTTGCCGCTTTTCTGGAGCATTCTTGCAACTTCATAGTCATTTGCGGTAACTCCGCAGCGAATATCCGTAAGAAAAATAATAACATCTGCTTTTTCAATTGCAATTTCAGCTTGTTTTCTCATCTGAGAAAGTATAACGTCATCGGAATTAGGTTCAATGCCTCCTGTATCAACTATCATAAACTCACGGTTACGCCATTCACATTTTGAATAAATTCTGTCCCTTGTTACTCCGGGGGTATCTTCAACTATTGAAAGCCTTTTGCCTATCAGCTTATTAAAAAGTGTGGATTTTCCAACATTAGGGCGACCCACAACTGCAACAACCGGTAATGCCATTATCTATCATCTCCTGTTGATTATTTCGTTAGTATTTAAGGCTAGTGTATCCAGAAAAAAATTATTTACTATATTATGTTTACCGTATTATATAACCAGCATTTATTCTTCATAATTAATATTATGACACTTTTCCTAAGCATTTTCAACCGATTTTTAATAAATATCTGTATTACAGTCAAAAAAATGCCGTAGCATAAGAAGTCAAACAAAAAACCGGAGAGGAATTATCTTCTCCGGTTTTTAGAAAGCATAACTTACGCTTCCTTTTTAATTACTTCAACGCCCTTATAGTATCCGCAGTTCTTGCAAACCTTATGAGGAGCAGTAAGCTCGCCGCAGTTTGAACATCTGGAGAACGCTGGTGCATCAAGTTTCCATACAGCAGAACGTCTTTTATCACGTCTGGATTTGGATACCTTTCTCTTTGGTACTGCCATTTTTCAGCACCTCCTTATCCTTATTGGCCATTACATGTACATTCATTATAGTTCAAATCAATTCCGCATATCGGGCAAAGACCTTTACAATCTTCCCTGCAGAGCATCTTTGTCGGCAATTGCAGCAGTATATCCATAACAGTCAAATCATCAAGATCAAGGCAATCCGATTCGGTAACAACATACTCATCGTTGTCGGCATTAAGCGAACGAACTAGAATATGTTCAAAATCGTAATTATACTGTCTTTCAAATTCGCACAGACATCTGTCACAAACGGCTTTAAGTGTAAAGCATACAGAGCAGTTGAGTGTTACTACTCCGGCACGGTTCACAATTTTACCTTTAACCGAAACAGGGTTGATGAAGGTATATCCTTTTACTTCAGACAGCTTATCAAAATCGATTGCATAATCAATATTAATGCTGCTGCCTGCAACATCATAAAGCTGCTTTAAGTTTATAACCATACTGCACCCCAAAACATCACAAACTATATTATACCGCATTAAAACCGATATGTCAATAGTTTTATGAGATTTATTTCATAATGTATTTTGTAACACTCTCAGGAAGGCTATCATTATCAGCAGAAACAGTCAGCATAATTGAAACCTCTTCTCCTGTAAGCTTGTCCAGCTTAGCAAGCAAAGCTCCAAGTGCCTCATAATCAGCTCCGCCAACCTTGAGAATTGAGTCGACAAAAACTTCCTTAATATCATAATTTCCTGCAAGCATACCAGCAATAAGACCATAGAATGCTTCAAACGAATAAATATTATAATATTCAGTGTCAACAAGTCTTACGTCGTGACCAATATCATATCTAAGCTTTTCGCCCTTGTCAACGCAAACAACGTAACCATCGGTTGATTTTGCAGCACTGTTAATCCTATCAATCAATATTTTAGTTTTGCCTGTTCCCTTATTTCCTGTAATAATTTTTACCATAAAAACACTCCGTTCCGCCGTTTCCGGCAATATATTAACACCATTGCAGGTGTGAGGGACTACTTAAGCTTTTCTTCGAGAGCAGCTTTCTGATCTTCGTAGCCAGGTTTGCCGAGAAGAGCAAACATATTCTTTTTGTAGCTTTCAACACCGGGCTGGTCAAATGGGTTAATTCCAAGCATATAGCCGCTTACAGCACAAGCCTTTTCAAAGAAGTAAACCATATAGCCAAAGCTTTTTTCCGTAGTATCTTCAAGTTCAAGAACAATATTCGGAACACCGCCTTCAGTGTGGGCAAGAACTGTTCCCTCAAAAGCCTTGCGGTTTACAACAGACATGTTCTGATTTGTGAGGAAGTTAAGGCCGTCAAGGTTTTCAGCGTCGTCCTTTAGGAACATATCCATTTTAGGCTTCTTTATATCAACAACGGTTTCAAACATAATTCTTGAACCGTCCTGAATGAACTGACCCATTGAATGAAGATCCGTTGAGAAAGTAACCGAAGCAGGGAATATGCCCATATTATCCTTACCCTCACTCTCACCGAACAATTGCTTAAACCATTCAGCCATCATTGTAAAGCTCGGGTCATAGGAAACAAGTAGTTCAACCGATTTATTCTTCTTATAAAGAATATTTCTTATTGCCGCATATCTATAGCAGTCGTTATTGTCGAAGTCCTTAGAAAGCTCGTCCTTTGCCTGCTTTGCTCCCGCCATAATAGCGTCTATATCACACCCTGCAACAGCAATAGGAAGAAGACCAACGGCAGTAAGTACAGAGTATCTTCCTCCGACATCATCGGCAATAACAAAGGTTTCGTAGCCTTCAGTATCGGCAAGCTTTTTCAAGGTTCCACGTGCTTTGTCAGTTGTGCAGAAAATTCTTTCCTTTGCTCCGTCCTTGCCGTATTTTTTTTCGACAAGCTCACGGAAAACTCTGAAAGCAAGAGCAGGTTCAGTTGTGGTTCCGGATTTGGATATAACATTCACTGAAATATCCTTGCCCTCGCAGATGGAAAGAACTTCATTGAGATATGTGGGGCTTATGTTGTTGCCGACATAGTAAATATCGGGTGTATCCTTTTTAAGATTATTGTAAAAAGGAGATTTCAGGAATTCGATTGCGGCTCTTGCGCCGAGGTATGAACCACCGATTCCGATTACAATAAGTATATCAGAATTGCTCTGAATTTTTTTTGCAGCAAGCTTAATTCTCTCAAATTCATCCTTATCATAATTATCCGGAAGGTCTACCCAGCCTAAAAAATCATTACCCGGTCCTGACTTTTCGGATAAAATTTTTGCGGCAAGTTCAGCCTGTGGCTTTGCAGCGGCTAATTCACTTTCTGAAACGAACTTCCGCAGATATTTTGTGTTTAACGAGATTGACATTTCAATACTCCTCCAATTTAAATTGCTAATATAATTTTACTATATCGTGCATACATTTGCAACATATTTTCAAAACAATAATATTAACAATTTAAGTTTTATGCATTTTGTTTAAAAAGAAAACATTTTTTTTAGTAAAATTATAAAAGCCTTAAATGCAGTTATTTCTTCCGTATCATTTTTTATGATTATATCGCACTTGAAAAGAAGCTTATCTCCAAGAAAATACTGGATTTCGCCTGCCTTATCGCCTTTTTTAAGCGGAGCATATATATAATCAGGAAGAATAATGCTGTATTTCACATTGTTGAATGAACCATTTGGAATAACAATATTCTGCATATCAGATACTATTATATCCGTTTCGTCGTCAATTCCATTCTTCACTTTAATCCTTACAGGCATTTCCTTTGGGATATCTGGTTTAATCAACTGATAATTAGCAAAACCGCTGTTAAGAAAGGATTTTGCAGACGAAAACATCTCGTCCTTATCGGAATAATTTAACAGAACAGTTATATAAGTAACATTGTTTCTTTCCGCACCTGCTGCAATAAAATTATGACAGTTTTTGGTATAGCCTGCTTTAAATCCAATAATTCCGTTAAAATTTTTAACAAGAGTATTTGCGTTGACCAATTCGGTTTCAGTCCCACGGACATAATCAAGCCATGTTGTAAAATACGGTTGAAGGAAGTCATGCTTTGAAAGTTCGGCACATAAAAGAGCAATATCATAAGCGGTTGAAATCTGTTTATCGTCATCATAATAACCGTTGCAGTTAGTATAGACGGTATTTTTCATTCCAAGCTCTGTTGCACGCTGATTCATAAGAGTGACAAAATCGTCCTCAGTAGAAGAAACAGCCTCCGCAAGAGCGGCAGACGCGTCATTTGCATTTCCGATAATTACACCCTTAAGCAGGTCGGAAACTGACATTCCCTCGCCTGGCATAAGCCAGATTGAAGCACCCTTCAGCGAATTGACATAAGACGAAGCTTTTACTGTCTTATCAAGGGCGATATCCCCTCTGTCAATTGCTTCTGCAGTAAGCAGAACTGTCATAAGCTTGTTCATCGTTCCGATAGGCACTTTTATCTGAGAGTTATAATCGTAAAGAACTTTTTTTGTACTTGCTTCAATCATAACTACACATTTGTCTTTAAATGCGGTGTCCTTATTTTCGTTATCACAGTAAACAACTTTTCCAAACGTAAAAAATACAATCACAAACGCTGTAAAAGCAGCGGTAATTTTCCTTGTCAGCATAAAATCACTCTCCTGCTTAATTCTATGCAGGCAGAGTGTTTTATAAAACAAAAAGGCATCAGACAAGCTGATACCTTAAAGTACACATGCTATACTATTTTGTAACGATGTATGGTTTGATTTGTTCAAAAAATGCAGAAGCATCATCAGTTTGAGCTTCAAGCTCGATAGGCTTGGAAAGATCCAAACTGAAAATACCCATGATAGATTTTGCGTCGATCGCATATCTTCCTGAAATAAGATCAACGTCATAATCACATCTTGAAACCGTAGAAACGAAGTCCTTTACATCATTAATAGTAGATAACATAATTGTAGCTTTTTGGCTCATAATAGCTCCCTCCAAATATATGTTATAATATTTTCATTGGTACAATAACAGCATAACAGTTTTATTCCTTTAAGTCAAGAGTAATTGCAAAAAAAATTGTTATATAGTATAATAAAACAATACAATATTTTTACTTAAAATATGTACATATGTTATAGTACACGAGGTTAGCGTAAAAAATAAATTTTTAACGCAGCTATTTGTTCCTTTTCTGCAAAAAAGTCAGCAGAAATTTTGCTTAGCTGAACTCAGTTCAGCTTCAAGACCGGAACAAATAGCAGAAAGGAATGGTTATTTTTATGAAAGTTTATTTTATTACTTTTGGCTGCAAGGTTAATATATACGAAACTGAAGCCATGAAAAATACCTTCAGGCAAAATGGATATACCATTTCTGACAGTGAAAATGGCAGCGATATTTTTGTGATAAATTCCTGCACAGTTACGTCATACAGCGATAAAAAAATACGGCAGACTATTCATAGATTGAGAAGAAATTATCCGATTTCGGTAATTGTTCTGACAGGCTGTTATCCTCAGGCATTCAGTGATGAGGCTGGGGAAATTGCAGAAGCTGATATTGTGACGGGAACAAAAAACAGAAAGGATATCTGCTCGTTGATTGAGGATTATGTAAGCTGTAAAAACAAGGTCGTCAGCATATGCGGGCATGAAAGTGCAGAAAAGTTTGAGGACATGGTGAATACCGGCTACACGGACAAAACAAGAGCCTTTGTAAAGATACAGGACGGCTGCAATATGTTTTGCTCATACTGCATTATACCTTATTCAAGAGGACGGTTCCGTTCAAAGCCTATGGACAGGCTTAAAGAGGAAATCAGATTGCTGGCTGAAAACGGCTACAAAGAAATTGTTCTTGTCGGAATAAATTTATCTTTTTACGGAGTTGAATATGGTCTTAGGCTTGTTGATGCAATTGAAGCTGTATGCGCTGTTGAAGGGATTGAGCGTGTAAGGCTTGGTTCACTTGAACCGGAAGTAATAAGTGATGAGGATATAAGAAGAATGTCTGAACAAAAAAAGCTTTGCCCGCAGTTTCACCTTTCACTGCAAAGCGGATGTGACAGGACGCTTAAAGAGATGAACAGGAGATACACCTCTTCTGAATACAAGGAGCTTGTTGAAAAGCTGAGAAACAGCTTCCCCGACTGTTCAATTACAACAGATATTATGGTTGGTTTTCCCGGTGAAACGGAGGAGGATTTTTGTCAGTCGCTGGAATTTGTGAAATTGGTAGAGTTTAGCTCAGCACATATATTTCCTTATTCTCCGAGAAAAGGAACTCCTGCTGCAGAAATGGAAAATCAGGTTCCGGAAAGAGTAAAAACCGAACGTGCTGAATTAATGACACAGGTTACTGATTTGTCAAAAAAGAAATTTTTGTTAAGCCAAGTAGGAAATGTATATCCCGTTTTGTTTGAAAAGGAAAAAAACGACCGTGAACATCACGGATATACGCCAAATTACACAAAGGTAAAAATATTAACAGAAAATTTAGAGAAAAGTTTGCGCAGTAGGGTTTTTTATGTTAAAATAATAGGGTTGGAGAATGATTATTGTTTGGGCGATATAGTAAACTATAATTAAGGAGCGAAAATAAAATGTCAGTTTTCCGTATTTATGTGGAGAAAAAACCAGAGTTTGCCGTTGAAGCAAAAAATTTATTCAATGACATAAGAACAGCATTAAGACTTGAAGCGTTAAGAAATATCCGTATTTTGAATCGTTATGACGCTGAGGGGCTTACAGAAGCTGATTTCAGCCTTGCAGTCAATAATGTTTTTTCTGAGCCTGCAGTTGATGTTACTTACAGTACATTGCCTGCCCTCTCAGAAACAGAGCAGGTTTTTGCCGTTGAATATCTTCCCGGACAGTTTGACCAGCGTGCAGACTCATGTGAACAGTGTATTCAGATTCTTACACAGGGTGAACGCTGTAAAATTAAAAATGCACGAATTTATATTGTTGATGGAAAGCTGAGAAAAAGTGAGCTTGATGCGCTTAAAGCATATATAATCAACCCTGTGGAAAGCCGTGAAGCTTCCCTTGAGGAGGTTACCACACTTGATACGGAATACGAAATTCCTACTGATGTTGATACCTTGCAAAATTTTATTTATCTTGAAGAGGTTGAGCTGGTAAACTTTATAAGTAATTATGGTCTTGCAATGGACCTTGACGATATAAAATTCTGTCAGGCTTATTTTAAGAACACTGAAAAGCGTGACCCTACAATTACCGAAATAAGAATGATTGATACCTACTGGTCGGACCACTGCCGTCATACTACGTTTTCTACTATTATTGACAATGCAAAAATTGATGCTGACTATATTAGAAAAACCTACAATGAATATATTGATGTCCGCAAGGAGCTGGGCAGGACAAATAAGCCTGTTACACTTATGGACATTGCTACAATTGCAGCTAAAAAACTGAAAAAGGACGGACTGCTGAACGATCTTGACGAGTCAGAGGAAATAAATGCTTGCTCGGTTGAAATCAAGGTTAACGTTGACGGCAAGCCTGAAGACTGGCTGCTTATGTTCAAGAATGAAACTCATAATCACCCTACTGAAATTGAACCTTTCGGCGGAGCAGCAACCTGCCTTGGCGGAGCTATAAGAGATCCTCTTTCAGGACGTTCATACGTATATCAGGCTATGCGTGTAACCGGCGCTGCTAATCCGCTTGTCCCTGTTGAGGATACTGTTCACGGTAAGCTTCCGCAGAGAAAAATTACCGTTGGTGCGGCTAACGGATACAGTTCCTACGGAAATCAGATAGGTCTTGCAACAGGTCATGTTGCGGAGATTTATCACCCAGGTTATGTTGCAAAGCGTCTTGAAATAGGCGCTGTTATCGGTGCTGTTCCAAAAAAGAATGTAGTAAGGGAAGTCCCAAAGCCTGAGGATGTTATTATTCTTCTCGGCGGCAGAACAGGACGTGACGGCTGCGGCGGAGCAACAGGCTCATCAAAATCACATACACAGGCTTCGCTTGAACAGTGCGGTGCGGAGGTTCAGAAGGGTAATGCTCCTGAGGAAAGAAAGCTGCAGAGATTGTTCAGAAATCCCGAAGTTACACATATGATAAAGCGCTGCAACGATTTTGGAGCAGGCGGAGTTTCTGTTGCTATTGGAGAGCTTACCGAAGGACTTATTATTGATTTAAACGCCGTCCCTAAGAAATATGAGGGACTTGACGGAACAGAGCTTGCCATTTCCGAAAGCCAGGAGCGTATGGCTGTTGTTGTGGCAAAAGAAAATGCAGAAAAATTTATAAGAGAAGCGGCTAAAGAAAACCTTGAAGCAACCCTTGTTGCTGTCGTTACTGCTGAACCACGCCTTAAAATGAAGTGGAACGGGAAGATAATAGTTGACCTTTCAAGAGAATTTCTTAACTCAAACGGTGCAGAAAAGCATACTGATGTTGCTGTTCCCCTGCCTGTTACAACACAGCTTAAAACCTATACTGACTGTGAGGACAGCTGGCAGACGCTTATGTCTAATCTGAACGTATGCTCACAGAAAGGACTTGTTGAACGCTTTGACTCCACAATTGGAGCAGGTACAGTGCTGATGCCGTTTGGAGGAGTTTATCAGCTTACTCCGTCGCAGGCTATGGCAGCTAAAATCCCTGTTCTTCACGGTGAAACGGATACCTGTTCAATTATGGGCTGGGGCTTTAATCCTTATCTTACTGACAAGAGCCCTTATCACGGAGCAATGTGCGCTGTAATTGAATCTGTTGCAAAGGTTGTTGCAGCGGGCGGCAGCTATAAAAAATGCTGGCTTACTTTCCAGGAATATTTTGAAAGGACTCAGAACAATCCTACAAGATGGGGCAAGCCTTTTGCCGCTCTTCTCGGAGCATTCAAGGCTCAGCTTGAGCTTGGCTGCGGAGCAATAGGCGGTAAGGACTCAATGTCCGGAACCTTTGAAAACATTGACGTTCCGGCAACACTTGTATCCTTTGCTGTTTCAACTGCTTCAAGCGGTAAAATCATATCAAATGAGTTTAAAAAGGCAGGAAATAAGGTTATTCTTATTACTCCGGAATATGATGAAAATAATCTTCCTAGGTTTGACAGTATAAAGTCTTGCTTTGAAAGAGTTGAAGCACTTATTGCTGACGGAACAGCACTTTCCGTATGGACAGTAGGCTTCGGCGGAGTTGCAGAGGCTGTTGCAAAAATGTCACTTGGCAACAGAATAGGCTTTAAATTTGCTAAGAAGCTTTCGGAGGATCAGCTGTTCTATTCAAAATATGGATCTTTTGTTATTGAGCTTGACGGTGATCCGTTTACGGTTGAAAATGTAATAGGCGAAACAATTTCAGAATATGTTATTGACTGCAAGGATTACACTGTTAATATGCATAACATTCAGAAAATATGGGAAGAACGTCTTGAACCTGTGTTCCCGTGCAATATAAAGACTGAAAATACTGCCGCAAAGATTTTTACCTATACATCAAGCGGAGCATTGCAGCACGCTTTAGCGTTTACAAAGCCGAGAGTTCTTATTCCTGTATTTCCCGGAACAAACTGCGAATATGATTCGGCAAGGGCGTTTGAACGTGCAGGAGCTGTTCCTGAAACGGTTATTATAAAAAATCTTTCTGCCTCTGCTCTCGAGGAAAGCGTTTCATATTTTGCTGATGCTGTAAGGAAATCACAGATAATTATGATACCCGGAGGCTTTTCCGGAGGAGATGAGCCTGATGGTTCAGCTAAATTTATTACGGCATTTTTCAGAAATCCATGCATTAAGGATGCTGTTCATGATTTGCTTGATAACCGTGACGGCTTAATGCTTGGTATCTGCAACGGCTTCCAGGCGCTTATAAAGCTTGGACTTGTCCCTTACGGAAAAATAACCGATATGGATAACAATTCACCTACACTGACATTTAACGCAATAGGCCGTCATCAGTCCATGATGGTAAGCACTCGTATTGCTTCTGACAAATCGCCTTGGCTTTCTGGCTGTGAAGTAGGGGATATTCACAAAATTGCAATTTCTCATGGTGAAGGACGTTTCGTTGCTTCTGCTGAGCTTATTAAACAGCTTGCAGACAACGGTCAGATTGCAACACAGTATGTAGATTTAAACGGTGAGCCTTCTATGGATATCCGATTTAATCCTAACGCTTCAGTTGAGGCAATTGAAGGCATAACTTCGCCGGACGGACGCATTTTCGGTAAGATGGGACACAGCGAAAGAATAGGTTCTGATATATGCAAAAATGTTCCCGGCAACAAGGATCAGAAAATATTTGAAAGCGGAACTGCATATTTTAAGTAATAAATTTATATTATGGGCAGATATTTTTGTCTGCCCTGTAATTTTACTGTAATGTTTTGCTTGCAAAATTGTATGATTGGATAAATTTATATTACAAATCAATTATATGCTTAACATTTTAAAATATATATGATATAATGTATTTTACAAATTACATAAATATATATTACTTATGGTAGGATAGCGTGAAAAATAAATTTTTCACGCAGCTGTTTGTTCCTTTTCTGCAAAAAGTCAGCAGAAATTTTGCTGCACAAAACCGGAACAAATAGCAGAAAGGAATGATTATTAATATGAACGATAAAAAGTTCATTGACCCCGATAAAAAAGACAATGCTAAAACTAAAAGTAGCAGCTCATCCGGGAACAGGTATAAAAAGAATAGCAGTAAAAAGAAGAAAAAGGTAAACCCTGTTAAAAGAACGCTTGCGGTAATAGGAACGACCTTGCTTTCTCTTGTTCTTATAGTTATAATTACAGGCTCGATTATAGCGGCTGCAATGACAGTTTATATTGTTAAGTTTATGGATGACACTGATACCGATATAAGCCTTAGCGACCTTGACATGGCATATACCACATTTATTTATGCTAATGATAAGGATGGCAACAGAGTTGAACTTTCACACATAAGCAGAAAGGCTGACCGTGTTCCTGTAACTATAGACAAGATTCCTCAGCATGTTCAAGATGCTTTTGTTTATACTGAGGATGAGCGCTTTTATGAACATAGCGGAGTTGACTGGAAACGTACTTTTTCAGCATTTGTAAATGAAATTCTTAATATTTTCGGAAGAAGGCAGGGCGGCTCCACAATTACCCAGCAGCTTGTGAAAAATATTACAGGTGACCAAGAGCAGACCTGGGAACGAAAAATGCGTGAAATTGTAAGAGCCTCTGCGCTGGAAAAATACTGCACAAAGGATGATATTCTTGAAGCGTATCTTAATGTTATAGGCTTCGGAGGAAGTACAGCCGGAGTTCAGGCGGCATCATTAAAATATTTTGACAAGGATGTATCTGAGTTGACAATAGCTGAAGGAGCATGTCTTGCGGCTATTCCAAAGGATCCGAACAACCTTAACCCCTGGGCAGATGAAGAGGCAAATCTTAAACGTCAAAAAACTGTTCTTTATTTGATGTATAAAAATGCCGCAATTTCAGAGGAAGAATACAATAACGCCTTAAAAGAAAAAATTCACTTTGTAAAAAAAGGTGAGAAAAAGGGTGAAAGCTCTTCTGGTATTCAGAACTGGTTTGTTGATACCGTAATTGATGAGGTTACTCATGACCTTATGGATTTATACGGAATTGAGTATGAAGAAGCAAACGATATGCTTTATAACGGCGGCTACGAAATTTATACGACTGCCGATATTGAAATGCAGGAAAAGGTTGAAGCTAAGTTTAAGGATTACTCTAATTTTTCCGAAAATGTTCTTTCTGACCCTCCACAGGCGGCCTTCATTGCTATGGATTACAATGGTCATATTCTTGCTGTTGTCGGCGGTATAGGAGAAAAACCAGGTTCAAATGTTTATAATAGAGCTACAATGGCAACTCGTTCGCCTGGTTCATGCATAAAACCAATTACTTCATATAGCTATGCAATAGAAAATGACCTTATAACGTGGTCAACCGTTTTTACTAATAAGCCTATAGAAATACCTGATGAAAACCACCCTGGACAGAAAAGGAAATGGCCTTACAACTACAATTCTCTTACATGGGATTATGGAGGATATTTTACATTTCAAGCATTGCAGCGTTCGCTTAATACTGTTCCTGCTCAGCTTATTCAAATGGAAACGCCTCAGGCAGTTTTTGAATTCTTGCAGAATAAATTTCAGATTTCATCACTTACAGCATATGACGCGGATCTTTCGCCGCTTTCAGTAGGTGCATTGACTAACGGAATATCATTAAAGGAATTGGTAGCATCGTATCAGGTATTTGGAAACGCTGGAAAATACAACAAGCCAACATCTTATACACAGGTAATAGGCCCTGATGGCAAGGCTATTCTTGAAAATAAAATTACGCCTATACAGTCGATAAGTGAAGATACGGCATATGTTATGAACAAGCTTATGCAGACGGTTGTTGAAGGTCCTAACGGAACAGGACGTGCTGCAAAGCTTCCTTCAAAGCTGCTTATTGGTAAAACAGGTACTTCTCAGGATTGGTGTGACCTGCTTTTTGTTGGCTGCACTCCTGACTATGTAAGCGGAATATGGTACGGTTACGACGAGCCCAAAGAGGTAAAAACAGGAACATATTATAGTTCTTCACAGGTATGGAAAAATGTTTTTGGTGATATTGCCGAAGCAGGTCCCAAATCAAGCTTCCCAACATGCGATGACGTTGTTGAACTTCATTATTGCACAAAGACAGGACTTATTGCAAGCGGAACATGTCCAACCGGAAATGTGGGCTACTATAAAAAATCAAATATACCTGCAACCTGCTCTGGAAAGCATGCAGAAACTACTACTGCTGCTACTAAAAAAACTGAAACCGTCACTCAGGCAATAAATGAGGATAATCAACAGGAGCGAGAACAAAATGCAGAACAGCCTCAGCAGGAAGAGCAACAGAATGAAGAACAGGAAGAATAATAAAGATATGAATCGGCATATCGGAAGGATATGAATAAATATATGGAAAAGCTGCGCTTATCATGCCCATGTCACTTCGGACTTGAAAGTGTTTTGAACTTTGAGATTAAAAAAATTGGCGGAGAGGATATTGCCGTAAGCGATGGACGTGTTACGTTTTCCGGCGGGTATGATATACTTGCAAGGGCAAATTTATGTCTTTCTACTGCTGAAAGAGTGCTTATACAGCTCGGCGAATTCAAGGCGATTACCTTTGAGGAGCTTTTTCAGGGGGTAAAGTCTCTGCCACTTGAACAGTTTATTGGTGCTAAGGACAGCTTTCCTGTTAAAGGACATTCATTAAATTCCGTCCTCAGAAGCGTTCCCGACTGTCAGTCTATAATAAAAAAGGCCGCCGTTGAACGGCTTAAGCAAAAGTATAATATCAGCTGGTTTGAAGAATCCGGTGCTGTTCATCAGATACAGTTCAGCATATTAAAAGATACTGTTACGCTGTATCTTGACACCTCCGGTGCAGGGCTGCACAAAAGAGGCTACAGGCAGAATTCAAATGCCGCTCCGATAAAGGAAACTCTTGCTGCAGGAATAATAGACCTTGCACATGTAAGGAGCAACAGTATAGTTTATGATCCGTTCTGCGGAAGCGGTACATTTCTTATTGAGGCTGCGTATAAAGCACTTAATATTGCTCCCGGACTGAAAAGACATTTTGCCGCTGAAAGCTGGGAGGCAATTGACAGGAAAATATGGGCTGATGAGCGGCAGCGTGCTGTTGACAGCATAAAAAAAGAAAACGATTTTTTTGCATACGGTTCGGATATTGACCATGAAACAGCTGCACTTGCGGAAGAAAACTGCAGAAAAGCCGGGGTAAGAAATCGCATTAAGATAAGTACGGCTGATGTTCGTAATTATAATAATATGAAGGACAGCATAACTGTCTGCAATCCTCCTTATGGCGAAAGGCTTCTTGAAATAAAAGAGGCCGAAAGGCTTTACAGTGAAATGGGAAGACGCTTTATTGCCGACAGTGAACACCCATGCTACGTAATTTCACCTCATGAAGATTTTGAAAATTTTTTTGGGAAAACAGCGAATAAAAGACGTAAGCTTTATAATGGGATGATAAAATGCCAGCTTTTTATGTACTATAAATAAATAGTTTTATTGTTTAGAAAATAATACTTGACAAGAGGTATGATTGTGTGTTATGATAATTATACCTCTTTAAGAGGTTTATTTTTTTGTGCCCGAATGGACACGATGACCTCAAGGTATAGTTTTATGCCATGCGGAGGGAGGCACAGGAGTTTTAAGCTCCTGCGAAATCGAAGAGTTCCTTTTCGGAACATTTAATAGGAGGTGCCGATATGAGAGTAAAGGTAACATTAGCTTGCACTGAGTGCAAACAGCGAAATTATGTGACAAAGAAAAACAAGAAGAATGATCCTGACAGACTTGAGATGAACAAATACTGCAAGTTCTGCAAGAAACATACTCTTCACAAAGAAACTAAGTAACGGGGGGATATTATGGCTGAAAAGAAAAAATCCCCGGCAAAAGAAATTGCTGTAAAGGAAGAAAAAAACGAGCAGACCGCAAAGGAAAAAGCAACTTTGAAAACAGCTTCCAAAACTACGGCAAAATCTAAAAAAACAAGCAAAAAACAAAATCGCTTGGTAAAATATTTTAAGGATTTGAAAAGCGAGTTTAAAAAGGTCGTATGGCCTTCAAAGCAGAAAGTCTTTAATAATACTACTGTTGTAGTTGTATCAATGACCGCCTGCGGTCTGGTTATTTGGGCTATTGATACGGGACTTACCCAGCTGTTGGCATTGATTATAAGCAAAAAATAAATGCAGGCTGTTTTCCTGATAACGAAAGGAATGATAGTAAGAATGTCTGAATCGGCAAAATGGTATGTTATTCATACCTATTCGGGTTATGAGAATAAGGTGGCTCAAACAATTCAAAAGGTTGTTGATAACCGGAAGCTTCACGAGCTTATTCCCGAGGTAAGAGTTCCTACCGAAATGGTTACGGAAATTACTGAGAATAACAAGTCCAAAGAGGTTGAACGCAAGATATTTCCGGGATATGTTCTTGTAAAGATGATTCTTACGGATGATTCATGGTATGTTGTAAGAAATACCAGAGGAGTTACAGGATTTGTCGGACCTGCTTCAAAGCCGGTTCCGTTAACCGATAAAGAGGTTGCGGCTCTCGGAGTTGAAAGAGAAAAAACCGTTGAGGTTAACTTTAAGGTTGGCGACAGGGTTAAGATTTTTGCAGGTGCTATGGAAGGCTTTATCGGCAGTGTTAAAAGCATTGATGCTGAAGCTATGACTGTGGACGTTTCAGTTTCAATGTTCGGACGCGAAACACTTGCTACTCTTAATCTTTCACAGGTTGCTGCAACCGATGAGTATTAATACTAATAATAATGAATTTACAAACAAAGAATAGATTGTCATTTGACGACCGATTCTAATTTATGGAGGTGCAAAAAGCATGGCACAGAAAGTAGTTGGATTAATTAAGCTTCAGATTGCAGCGGGAAAGGCTACTCCTGCTCCGCCGGTTGGACCTGCACTTGGTCAGCACGGTGTTAATATCATGGCTTTTACAAAGGAATTTAATGAAAGAACAAAGAATGATATTGGTCTTATTATCCCTGTTGTTATTACAGTGTATGCAGACCGTTCGTTCTCATTTATTACAAAAACTCCGCCTGCGGCAGTTCTTATCAAGAAGGCTCTCGGAATTGAAAGCGGTTCAGGAGTTCCTAATAAGACTAAGGTTGGAAAAATTACTAAGGAACAGGTAAGAAAGATTGCCGAAACAAAAATGCCTGACCTTAACGCTGCTTCAATTGAATCTGCTATGAGCATGATTGCCGGAACAGCACGTTCAATGGGCATTGAGGTTGTTGATTAATTTAATCAGCGGCATTTATGGCAGTTATAACTGCAAAGGCGGAAGTTATGTTTCCGTTAACCTATGGTGGGAGGAAATATCCGCTATAACCCCGCTTGTATGCGGGCGTCCGGAAGCTCCGGACATTACCACTTAAAGGAGGAAAATATTAAATGAAAAAAGGTAAAAAATATATAGAGAGCGCAAAAGCTGTCGACAAGTCAAAGCTTTACGATACAGCTGAAGCTCTAGAGCTTGCTTGCAAAAATGCAAAGGCTAAGTTTGATGAAACAATAGAGGTTCATATCCGTTTGGGTGTTGACTCACGTCATGCTGACCAGCAGGTAAGAGGTGCGGTTATTCTTCCTAATGGAACAGGTAAAAAGGTAAGAGTATGCGTATTCTGCAAGCCTGAAAAAATGGAAGCTGCTAAGGCTGCCGGTGCTGATTATGTAGGCGCTGAGGATCTTGTTGAAAAGATCCTGAAGGAAAACTGGATGGACTTTGACGTTGTAATTGCATCACCTGATATGATGGGTCTTGTGGGACGTCTTGGTAAGGTTCTCGGTCCTCGCGGACTTATGCCTAACCCTAAGGCTGGTACAGTTGCTCCTGATGTTGCTAAGGCTGTTACAGAAGCTAAGGCTGGTAAGATTGAATACCGTCTTGACAAGACAAACATTATCCACTGCCCTATAGGCAAAGCTTCATTTGGCGCTGAAAAGCTTGAAAAGAACTTTGATACTCTTCTTGAAGCAGTTGTTAAGGCTAAGCCTGCCGCTGCAAAGGGTGTATATATCAAGTCATGTGTAGTTACTTCGACTATGGGTGTAGGTATTCCTGTTTTAACTACAAAGTATGGAGCTTAATATACGAATACTTTAGCTTCATTAATAAAACTTAGAATAACTCTCGGTACAGCCGGGAGTTATTTTAATACATTAAATTTATTGGCATAAATTTTCATAGGGCGTAGTTTGCTGATGTTGTGCTTATAAATAAATCGTATTATGTAAATTAGAAATAACACCAGTTGATTTGGTAATAATATCTACATGATTTTTATATAAATATTTATCGCTATATTATTAATTTTTTAAAACTTTAAAAAAACTTACATATTATAATAAATTTATAAGCTTGTTTTATTAATGCTTTATAAAAATTATAGTTGATTTACATGTAATTCTTGGAAAAAATCTAATGCTATTGCAATTTAATACTAGTAATGATATAATGTCATAAACAATTATTAATAAATATACTATTATTTTTTACACTTATATCCATTAAATGCTTTAAAAACGGAGGTACTTTATGAGCGGATTACTAGGCTTTATGAAACATTATAGGATTAGCAAAAAATTGTTAACTGGATTTGGCTCCATATGTATTTTATTTATTGTTATCATAAGTCTTTCTTTATATGCTATTATTAAGGCCAATATGAGATTACAGACGTTTTATGATAAAAATCTTATTGCTATTGAAACGGTTGGAAAAATGAGAGAAACGTTCCAAAAAGAACGTGTTCTTACAACAACCTTGATTATACTTAATCCTAAAACTGATTCGGAATCATACACAAAGACAATTTCTCAGCTTGAACAATGCAGCGTTGATATGCAGAATGCTATTGATAAATACAAGCCGATAATAACAACTGATTCTGACGGAGAGCTTATTGGGCAAATTGAAAGCTATTATAATTCCAAGTTTGCCGAATATAAAAAACAGCTTATAGAAATGACAGATAAAAATGATGATAACGCTGCTTATAAACATATGATTTCAGCGGCACATATAAATATTAATCTTACTGAAAATTTTGATAATTTGCAGAAAATGAATAATGGATTTGTTGCTGAAATGTTAGCAGCTTCTAAAAGGGGCATTTATATAAGTTTGGCAGTTGGCTGCCCTATAATATTTATTATTGTATTCTGGTCAATTTTACTAGTTAGGTATTTTGACAAAAACATTGCAAAGAAAATTGTTGAGGTTGTTGACGCTGCAAATACGCTTGCGGTAGGAAATGTTAACGTATCTATTCATGCAGAAACAAGAGATGAAGTAGGTCAGCTTGCTGAGGCTTTTGAAACAATGGCGGCAAATATTCGTCGTCAGGCTGAAATTGTCGGCAGGGTTGCAGACGGAGATCTTACTGTTGAATGTATTCCAAGGTCTGATATGGATACAATGGGAGTTGCTCTTGCAGATACAATCAGTACTCTTGATAAAATGTTCGGTTCGATTGCTGCTGCTGCATGGCAGGTAAATGCCGGAGCAAAACAGGTTTCCGGAGCTGCACAGGCACTGTCACAGGGGGCTACGGAACAGGCAAGTTCGATTCAGGAACTGGCAGCAACTATCAACGATATTACCGTTCAGGTTAAGCAGAATGCTGAAAATGCGGCAAAGGCAAGTGAACTTTCAGAAAAAGCAAGCAGAGAGGTTGAAAAAGGGAATAGCCAAATGTCAAGTATGATTTCTGCTATGAATGAAATAAATATATCTTCTACAGAGATCTCCAAAATTATTAAGGTTATAGACGATATTGCATTTCAGACTAACATTTTGGCACTTAATGCTGCTGTTGAAGCAGCAAGAGCAGGAGCAGCCGGAAAAGGTTTTGCGGTTGTAGCAGATGAGGTTCGTAACCTTGCTGCTAAGAGTGCTGAGGCTGCAAAGACCACAACTGCATTAATTGAAACTTCTATAAGCAAGGTTAATGAGGGCACAAGGATTGCTGATTCAACTGCCGCTTCGCTTAATAGAATAGTTGAAAGTGTTGATGAAGTTTCAAAGCTTATCAGCCAAATTGATTCTGCATCAGCTCGTCAGGCTAGTTCGCTTAATCAGGTTACGCAGGGCGTTGACCAGATTTCAACTGTTGTTCAGACGAATTCTGCAACAGCCGAAGAAAGTGCCGCAGCAAGCGAGGAGCTTACCGGTCAGGCAAGTATGCTTGAAAAAGCACTGTCTAGGTTTAAGTTTACAAGCACTGCTCAAAGCAATACTGTTTCTACCCAAATACAAGACGAACCGATTTCGGGAACAAATAACATTGATTTTGATCTGAATTATGATTTCAATGAAAATAAATATGAATAGATGTATATTTGGGTACTTTTAAGAGTGGGGGATTAGTACCGGATAAGCAGAGATTATCAGATTCTACATAAAAATGGATTTATTGAATATTAACGGAGAACCGATTATGAAGAAAGTAAAAATCACCGTTATGAAAACGGCTTTTTATAAGGATTTGATTGAAAAATATGAGAATCCAATTACTCATGCCTGTGATATGAAAGAGGGGCAAAGCTTTATTGCCAATGGATGGAGAAAACCGGAGGGTTTTTGTGAAAGTGCATGGGACAGCATTTCAGCCTTTGTGATGACTCTTGCTCACGGCGGAGAAAACTTATACAATGGTTGGATGAAGAATAAGAAGTCGGCAATGATTTCATGCAATGATGGATTCCGACCGGTAAGCTTTCTACTTGAAACAATGGATGATGATGCTGAATAGGAAATAGGTTAATCCAGCCATAAGGCTTGATTATATAAAAACATTTAAGGAGAACGTAGCGTGAAAAATAAATTTTTCACGCAGCTATTTGTTCCTTTTCTGCAAAAAAGTCAGCAGAAATTTTGCTGCGCAAAACCGGAACAAATAGCAGAAAGAAATGAGGATTTTTATGAAAAATAGTAATGCTGTGAAGAGTGTAGGTTAACCGGGAGGTTTGCCGATATAATCTTTGCAAAACCTCCCAAAAGCTTTGATTTTACTTTTAGGAGGAAATTTTCCATGAATAGTGAAAATAAGAAAAAATCATTTGAAAAAGGTTATTATAAAACTCATGCCTGCATTGATACATTTACTTGCAAGGTTTGCGGAAGAATTGTGGTACCATACGGTGCTGGGACTGAGCATAGAAATCATTGCCCAAATTGTTTAAGCAGTCTTCATGTGGATAACGAACCCGGAGATCGTGAGGCTGATTGTGGCGGAGTCATGGAGCCGATAGCTGTCTGGGTCCGTAAAAACGGTGAATGGGCAATTATTCATAGATGTCGAATTTGTGGACATCTAAGTTCAAACCGTATTGCTGCGGATGATAACCCGATGAAATTGATGTCACTTGCTATGAAACCAGTGGCACAGCCGCCGTTTCCATTGGAATGCATTGAAGAGATGACGAATCTAATGGGCGGGGATGGTCAGCTTAAGTAATAAAATAACCTTAAAAAAGCTGATGAACTTTTTATGGTTCATCAGCTTTTAAACTTTAGTTGGCCTAATTAAGTGATTTTATTTAGGATAAGTATGATACCGTCAAACCAAACCCACTATTATGACGCCCGCCCACAAGAAAAGAAAACAGCTTAGAGGTGGGTGTAAGTAAAGAAAAGTTGGCGGGTTTTGATAGTATCAAATATACAAAAAAAGCCTACTGTTTATAGAAGAAGTATTGCACAAACAATAGGCATTAAGCAACCTTAGAAAACTTCGTTTTCGGAGGTTGATTTATATTTTTTTTACCGAATCTTTTATAATCAGTTTCCCGTTAATCAGACGCCTACCTTGAACATATTCTTTGCAGTTAATCTTTTTTATAAGCATTTCTACTGCCATCTTTGCCATTTCAGGCATATTCACTTCAACCGTTGTAATAGCAGGTTCACATATATCCGACATAAGGAAGTTGTCAAAACCGACAACAGAAATGTCGTCAGGTACTGAATATCCCAATTCTTTGAGCTTTCGTATTGCATAGTATGCAGTTTCATCACAATTGCAAACAAAAGCGGTTGGCATTTCTTCTGGAAATACTATTTCAATTGTTTTTCCGTTTTCGTCACGGTCATCAATAACCCAGTCCTTGCGATAATCAAAATTATTTTCGACAATTGCTTTAAGGTATCCCATAAATCTGTCCTGAATACTGCTTGTTGCGTTTACACTTCCAATGAATCCGATTTTTTTATGCCCCATTTGAATGAGATAATCCGCCAAAATATAGGTATCATAAAAATTGTCGGTAAGGACTGTATCAATATTCCTGTGCTTGTCATAAAAATCGAGAAAAATAAGTATATCACTGTACTGTGAGGTTATTACGTCGGCATAGCTGTTGTGTATCTGCCCAAGCACTATTACACCGTCAACCTTGTTTTCTGAAAGCATTTTTGGCAGACGGCACGCATCTTCATCTTCTTGCTTAAGCAGTTCCATTATACAATAGTAGTTGTTGTTCATAAGCTCATGTGCAGTATTATTGTACAGTGTCCAATAAAAAGAGTTGTTCCTTTCAACAAAACGTTCCGGTATAAGTACACCTATATTGTAAGTCTTGTCACTTTTCTGATTTTTCGCAATACCTCCGTAATGATATCCCATTTCATCTGCCGCAGCTATAATTTTATTACGCAGATCCTCGCTTACCCCATCCTTGCCGGAAAGCGCCTTTGAAACTGTAACATTACTTACTCCGAAACGTGCAGCTATATCTGCCATTTTAACGCTCTTTTTCATGGGAATAACCTCGTTATATCAAATTCATGCTATCATTTTACTCTTTTTTAATTAATTAATCAATAGTATTTGAAAAATTACTTAAATAACAGGTTAAAATTAAGAATTTAGCTATATATTAAAAGCAGAATAGTTTTTAACCTATTAGATAAAACGTTTAGCGTTTATACACAAATCAATATGTTTATGTAGAAAGGGGCAGGAAGAAAACTTCCTGCCCCGAACTGTTATAAAAGAAAAAGCGTTATGCCTTGGCAGCGTTAAGCTTCTTGGCAAGCTGAGATTTCTTTCTGTCAGCATTTTTCTTGTGCATAATACCCTTAGCTGCAGCCTGGTCAACCTTTTTGATTGCGAGTCTAATTGCAGCTTCTTTATCTTCAGCTCCTGCAGTAACAGCAGCATCAGCATTCTTCAAAACTGTTTTAAGGTTAGTTTTTATCATCTTGTTCTGCAATGTTTTTGCTGAAATAACCTTAACTCTTTTCTTTGCAGATTTAATGTTTGGCATTCCGTAACACCTCCTCATATTTCTCTTTCTTTTGGTTATAATAGCTGTTGCAATGCACAAAAGCAAAGGCAATAGCTAAAGCGATAAAAATCTTTACCGAAGCATAGACACGGTTAACTCCGCAGAGTGTAATGACTCACTCTATAGATATTTTATCGTAGCCTAAAAATAATATTAACATTTTAATTGATTTTTTGCAATAGGTATTATAAAAAAAGTTGTAAAGATTTTATTACCGTTTTTAGTTATTGTATATAAAATGAAAGGTGTTGTCGAAATAATGTCAGTACGTACCGATTTGGCAGTTGAAATGGTTGACGAGGAAGCCCACAGACTTCCGAAAGGAATATCACGAAAGCTTCGAAAAAGCTCTGTCTGCACAATTACGGAAATCATTGTTGAGGATGAAATGGCAGGTCTTAAAATCGGAAAATCAAAGGGAAGATATATTACCGTTGAAACAGACAGGCTTTCCGCTCACCCAAGTGATTTTAACGAGCAGACTGCAAATATTGCTGATGAAATAAAAATGCTTGCCGGAACGGATGACGGAATTCTCGTCGTTGGCTTGGGAAATAACGATATTACTCCGGATGCTCTCGGACCAAAGGTTATTTCTCAGATTATAGCTACACGTCACCTTGCAGATGAGCTTCCCAAAGGGCATGAGCTTTGTTCTCTTAATTCCGTATCAGCTCTTGCAACAGGCGTCCTTGGTCAGACAGGAATAGAGGTTGCCGAAATTATCAAGGCGGTATGTGATAAAATTTCTCCCAAATGCGTTATAGTGATTGATGCACTTGCCTGCTCCGACATATCAAGACTTGGTACAACAATTCAGCTTACTGACACTGGAATATCTCCAGGTTCAGGAGTTCAGAACAGACGCAAGGAAATTTCACGAAATACCATAGGAGTACCTGTTGTCGCTGTTGGAGTTCCAACTGTTATAGATATGCATACTATTGTAGAGAACATTACCGGAAGTGCTCCGGGGAAGCATTTGCCGAACATGATGGTTACTCCACGTGATATTGATAAGCTTATTGAAAAAACCGCAAAACTGCTTGCCTATGCAATCAACAAGGCTGCACAGCCTATGCTGTCAATTGAGGATATAACAGCTCTTTCATAAACATGAATTATAATTCCGTCTTCCGCATAAATATTACTGTAATGAAATACAGCTTCGGGAGGCGGAATTTTATGTCAAGAAAAACAAGACAGGCAGTTCAGACAGGTATACTTTGCCTGCTTATTTTACTTGTTCTGCCGCTTATAGTTCTGGCAGTTATTTATGCTGTTCCTTCAGTAGGTTCAGCGGCATATTCAGCGGCTGATGCATCGGTAGAGCTTGCAATGCTTGATTTTTTTTCAAATTCTGAACAGGAAACGCAGCAGACTGAAATAAGTGCGGACAAGTCTGTTCCGGAGGAAACAGCTGCAGTTATAAAACAATACAGCGGCTTTGAATTTGACGACAGTATGATGCTTTCGATAGGAACACCCCAGATTCCATCCAGCGAAAATGAAGAAATTTATGTTGAAAATGACAGCTATGACGTAGGTCCTGAGCCTTATCCCGAAAGCCTTGAAAGCCATGACGGCGAAATATCAGCCATGACATACGGATATTTTTCCAGCTCTGAATATATTCCTCTTGAAAAAGGGGGGCAGGTTCGGAATGTAACAAGCGTGTCGAATAAAAAGCTTCTTGAAGAAAGCAAGCAGCTGCCCGATTTTAAAATTGAGCTTAACGACGAGCCGCAGGTGCTTATTATGCATACACATACAACTGAAAGCTATGAGCCGTATCAAAGGGGTTTTTATGACAGCTCCTTTAATTCAAGAACTACTGATCCGACAAAAAGCGTTATTGCTGTAGGAAATCAGATTGCATACCAGCTTGAACAAAACGGCATAGGTGTAATACATGACACTACCCTGCATGATTATCCGTCTTATAACGGTTCCTATGATAGGAGCAGGGTGACTGTTAAGAAAATACTTGAAGAAAACCCGTCAATAAAAATAGTGCTTGATATTCATAGGGATGCTATTGAAAAAGCGGACGGCTGCAGAGTAGCACCGACCACCGAAATTAATGGCAAAAGTGCTGCTCAGGTCATGATAATATGCGGCTGTGACGATGGAACAATGAATATGCCAAACTACATGAAGAACTTCCGATTTGCTTCCCTTGTTCAGCAGCAAATGGAATCAGATTACCCAACACTAACACGTCCTGTGCTTTTTGATTACAGAAAATACAATCAGGATTTGACAACAGGTTCAATACTTGTAGAGGTTGGAGGTCATGCAAACAGTATCGATCAGGCTATTTATTCCGGTGAGCTCATCGGTAAATCACTTGCCAATGCTTTACTTTCAATTTCTGAATAATTTATAAAATTTGACAAATACTTATTGTGATATTTTATAAATAAATAGGTATAGCTAGTTATGCCTAAAAAGAAGGATATATTTTGAAAAAGCATATTAACTTTTTTCTAAGCCTTTTTAATTTTGATATTGTTATAGATAAAAAGCAAAGACAGCATAGGACAGTTGTTCTTATGCTGTCGGTAATAATATTACTATCTGTATTTATTGCTGGATATATTACAGTTTATAAAAATTCATACAATATGATGAATTCTAAGCCTATGGTTGTTTTTGATGTCAATAGAACTGATGATGGTTTGACAGTTACCATTCTTAACAATACCATTAATCTTTATTAACGGTGTTTTCTTGTTGTGTGGGCAGGCTTTTTAACATTTGGATTATATTTTTGTGATATTCCGTGAGGGCGATTAATGCTTGCTGCAATGCTGAGCATTTCTTGTCTAAAGCGTTTATATCGTTCATCTTTTTCCCTGCACTTATCACGGCAGTAAAGAATTCTTCGAGCAATTGCTTCACCATATGTATAATAATCTATAAATTCTATTGTCTGCACATTTTCACCACCGTTTTCATTATACCACCAATGTTCAAAGCTTATGCCGCTGTCTGTGCGGTCATATTTCAGCCAGTCTGTTTTCTGATAAAAAAGACGTGCGGGGGCATTTATAGTAATTAGTTTGCCTACACAGAAAGCGTCTTCAATGTCTTTTAATTGAACAACCCACAGCTTTTTGTAGTGAACAAGCTTTCCTTTTTGAAACATTGTCTGCATATGCTGGGAAATAACCACATCGGAGCCGAGTATTTCAACGTATGTGTTCTCGGTATG
>ENA-UOYA01000595-UOYA01000595.1-activated-sludge-metagenome-genome-assembly--contig:-NODE-595-length-45244-cov-7.623847_pt1 | contig 45244 bp, 35 predicted proteins | sample MGYA00238163_ERZ764804 | MGnify/ENA primary metagenome ERZ764804 (study PRJEB28919, sample SAMN05720223) | activated sludge metagenome | isolation source: Anaerobic digester | place: Hong Kong...
TATTTATAACTATTTTTCCGCTAAATTCTTTAGGAATAACTGCGGATATACATTATTAATTTTGAAATCACCAAGAGCAATATCTGCATGTGTATACCCTTCTCTGTTGAATGGTGCAGATACGAACGGGCTTGAAATCAATCCTTCGGAAGTCCAATTTGAAATATCAGCAAAATTTATGGTACCAACAGTCTTTTTTTCTTCAATTGATTTTTTAACAAGCAATCTAATCATCCATCCCTTGTTATAAAATGTCGTTGGGTTAAGATGAATAGTATCAGTGTCTATACTTTGGATTATTTCAATAACATCTTTCATCTTTTAAGTTTCTAAAGTCAATTTTTTGTATTTGCGAAATTATAGTTAATCCGAATATAGTGTATGGAAACATACGTTTCTCATCACTACCAGGGTTATAGAGGCAAAAGTAACGATTATTCAGATAAACAACGAAAGATATCAATAATATTTCTCAACATTAAAATGCAACATCTTCAAACTGTTTATTCCCATATCACACTCCCTGAATTGATTGTTGTATATCGCTTCTCCGGATTCAGCAGTTTTGAATTGATCTCTCTTCTCTTTTTCGGCGTAATATTCACATAGCCGGCGGTGACATCTTTCCGGGTACTGTGACCGACCATCTTTCGTACCACGATGGGGTTTACAAGTAATTCACTGGTGAGATGGGTAATGTAACTGTTGCGGGTATAAGAGGTCGACAATTCCGGATCAAGTCCCAGTTCATTTGCAATCACTTTTAGAGAAGAGTTGATCGGATCTAACCGGAGCCTGATCTCATTGACTATTTTTCGCTCATTGCTCTCAATGGGTTCAATTCCATTCAGGAATGGGAAGATATATCCATCCTGATTTTTGTTCCCTTGCCGGTTAATGATTTCAATCATCGGGGGGAGAATTGGCACGTAAATAAATGTTGGTTTCGTTGTTTTCCTCAGTGTCTTTTTTCGTTGAAATACGATTTCATTATTTGATGCATCGATGTTCTCATAACGCAGCCGGCAGAGGTCCCCGAAATTCAACCCGTTGCAGTAGAACATGAAAACAAATATATCACGAGCCGTGGCCAGCACCGGGTTGTTAGTTTCGTAGTTTTCTATTTTCCAGATGTCCTCAATGGGTAAGGCGATATCTCTTCTGCCACCTTCCGGAATCACATATTTACCGCGTTTGATACCGAATGGATATTTAATTCCGGTTATATATGGCTCTTCTCCTTCGCTGTTGTTAATCACAGCTCTCAGTGTCCGCATGTAAATTCCAATTGTAGCGTAAGAAATCCCTGACTCTTCCCAAAACTTCTCACACTCATTTAAGAATTGCGGAGTAATTTCATCGAACTCAATTTTTTCATTGATGATTAATACATTCTTTCCTACATTGATGTTTTTCTTCTCGATGCACAGGTTGATGAATGCTTTTTTATCATCTCTTTTTTTGATCAGTTGGTAATGCTTGAATCTCATCAGTGCATTGTATGCCGATTGATAGATGGATGCATTCCCGATCTTGTAATCATTTTTCAATGATTCAATACGATATTCAAATGCATCATTCAGCGTAATGGTGGGATTGGTGGCCACAATAAGTAAGTTATCCAATGCATCGAATGAGAAGTTATTCTTTTCAGCCAGACTGTCAATCGCTGGTTTCAACGTGAAGGTAAAAAATCGATCAAGTGTCTGTTTAATGGTTTTGTGTTTTTTGAGATCCCTATTGACAAAATCATCCCAGTCTGATTCAGAAAACTCAAACCCTGAAAAATAGTGTTTCATCTTCCGGTTGAAAGTAACTCTCCAGAATGCCGGTGCATCTTCTTCACTGTTTTCACGGTATTTTCTTGTCAGAATAACCGAGATATTCCTATTTTTGTACTTAAAACTAGGATCACTTCGAACAATATTACTTCTATCATACATATAATCAATTTTGTAACCCGCATTATTTGGGTAAACAATGGGTAAACAAATGTACGAAAACACTGAAAAACAACCAATAATAAGCATAAGATTTAACATCGTTAAATCTGCAAAAAGCTGAAAAACAATATTATAAGTAATAACGATAAACAAGGAAAAATGTTAATAAGAGCCTTCTAAGCTGTGGGTCGTGGGTTCGAATCCCGCTCGGATCACATTAAATAACAAGCACTTGCGTCAATCCGATGTGGGTGCTTTTTATTTTTATAGCGCTGTTCGGACGCCCTGGCTCGCTAACGGTAGTTAATCCCATACTTCGATCACCATATCAAGCGGCCATCTCTCTTGCCGGGAATTGGGAATTATGTGTTGATTCACTTTCAGTTGGATCAAAAGAGAGATGGATGGAGCAGGAGTGGCCTTCAATCACCATGATGCCAGTTCCCTCCAACTGGGAGTCCCATGGAGTACTCCCCGGAATGCTCACTGGGATCAATTACCACGTCGGTTACCTCATGCATATATCGGTTCTGCATGGTACTGGAAAACGATTTGTTGTGCCTCATCAGGAGACGGCGGAGTACTGGCGTTTGATAAACCGGCTTGGAGATGGTGTGACGAACGATTGGGATTTTTGGGTTTTCCCGAAACGGACGAAGAGGATTCTAAAAGTTGTGCTGTAACCGCCCCGCTTTATGATCTCTTTTCAACCCACTACAACAATATCCATATGGCCGGAACACCGGAGGGAAACGCTGCGGATATTGTTATTGGGACACTCGACAGTCCTGAAAAAGCCAATGCCATTGCGGAGGATAAACGTGTCATAATAATTGGCAATGCCGTTTGAGAAAATAGAATACCTTGCTGTCGGGGAAGGAAGGGACAACTATTTCATCTACGTTGCTCAAGCGACTGCCGGAAGCAACATATCTGTTGGATCAATTGCCCCAAGATGCAGATTCAGAAAATTTCTGTTTACGATAGTATCCTGTCTGTCACTCTCTTGCTGTAGCAAAAGAGGCTAATTCTTTTTCACGCCACTGCAGGGGACTGCATTTCATCTCCTGGGTGAATGCCCTGCAGAAGACCGAGGCCGAACTGAATCCGGCCATTGATGCAACAGCAGTGATGGATAGTTCCGGTCTGCTGATCAGTAGCTGCCGGCTTTCGGCCAGGCGATAACGCATGACGAAGTGATAAAAACTCTCACCGTAACCCTCGTTAAATAGCCGGGAGAGATAGCTTCTGTTGAGTGGCAGTATCTCCATGGCGTCGGTCAGCTTGAAATCTTTCCTCAGGTAGGGTTTCTCATTCTCCATCCACTCCTCCAACCGGGCGGTATATTCTGGTAACCTGATCATGAAAATTGATCTCTTCAGCTTGTCGTTTTCCTCTCCGGTTATACTTTCAGATAGAGGCCCCATCGGTTCTAAGCCGTTTTTACTCCAGCTCCCCTCAACTCGGAAAAAACCCTCCGGGTATGGATTCCTGCGGAAGTAGACCCTGTAGAAAGCATAGAGGAAAAAGAGCAGGAAGATGAAATTGTGCATCAACACGCTTCTCACGTCGTTGCTGAATACCACAACCAGACAAGAGATGGTGATGATCATGTTACTGAAGATATAGTGCTCCAACCACTTTACGTCGATATTCTCCATCGAGGCGAAGTTGTTTTCGCACCACTCCCTGTAGTTGCCCCGGTAGCGGATCATCACCACCAGTCCGAAGAGCGGATAGAAAAGGATGGATAACTTCAACCAAACAGTAATGTTATCCAGCTCATCCATCAGGGTACTCCAGTTATCGATTATCGGGGAGGTTACGTTGAAAATACTGGTGGCTATCAGGTAGATGGCCATGATGACCAGGGTGGGAAGCAACAACAGGAGCGATCTTTTCAGCGTGAGCCATCCCGGGCGGAAGGCTTCAATGGGGTAGAGCAGGAAGAAATAGGCGTAGATGCTGCCATAGAGCAGCATGGGTAAGGAGAGGTACTTGTACTCTACCATTCCTGCATAGCCTGCTACCAGTCCCCTTATCAGCGATCCGAGGTTGGTAACTCCTGCTGCCATCAGGATAAAGGAGAAGATCTTGTCGGCCCTGACACCCTTTTTTTGCTTCATCAACACGAAAGCCCCTGTAAAGCAGACGAGACAGATCATTGACATGAGCGATTGTCTCACGTACCTGAACGTCTCCATGGGGATCGACAACGTATAGCTGTGTCCCAGCCAGAGTATTATGATGGATAATATGTATATTATCAGTCTTTTATTTATGTTGAGCTCATTTGACCCTCTATTGAGGGTGGCAAGTTTCAAATCCATAGTCTGTTCCAGCTTCCGTACCGCATTGAATGACGCTGCCATTACCAACCAATGGCACCTCGCGCATGAAATGTCCGGCAAAAGTATGGAAAATTTACTTATCACAAAATAAATTTACTCAAAGTAAAGATAAATTCACGCAGTGCAAAGAAGGGAAACGGCCTCAAGTCGTTAAATGTGTACCTTTGCAACAATTGAAACAAACATTAATGACCCATTTTTCAGCGGAGGCCGAAAAGCTATACAGAGTAGGCAAAGAGAGTAATTCATTCTTTAATTTTAATTGTTATGAACAACAGAAAGCTTCTTACATTTGTCATTTTTCTGTTTTGCAGCGCCACCATTTCGCTTAGCGCTCAAAACTTCTTCAAGAAGGGAGATCAGATCGTGAATGTCGGTATCGGCCTTGGCAGCTACTATGGCGGTACTGGTTACAGTATGACCGTTCCTCCCCTCTCGGTTTCATATGAAAAGGGTTTGTTCGACGGCCTGTTTGATGGTAAAGGCGCAATTGGTGTGGGCGGTTACCTGGGATACCAGGCCAACAAATGGGAGACTGTATTTTCGGGAAACAGCTACGGCTATAAGTACAACTATATCATGGTCGGCGCCCGTGGAACCCTTCACTACCAGTTTGTAGAGAAGCTCGACACCTATGGAGGCCTGTTGCTTGGATACGATATAGTAAGCAGCAAATTTTTCGGAGAGAGTAGTTACAATCTGGATTCGGCTACCGGTAGCGGCATCGGTTACTCAGCTTTTGTTGGCGCCCGTTATCAGTTCACCGATAGCTTCTGTGGCTTTGCTGAGTTAGGCTACGGTATCTCTGCCCTTCAATTGGGTATCTCCTTCAGGCTTTAAAAAGAGTCTGTCTTGCCGGATATAATTGCTGTCTGGCCATATCTAACACAATTCTATGAATCAACCATCGAGGCTGTCTCAAATGAGGCAGTCTCTTTTTTTTGTACTTAATCATGGAGATATCCAGCGGAATCTGAATGGCGACAAGAAGATCTGACTGACGGTGAAACAGACTTGGAAATTACATTGAAATGGTATACTTTTGGACGAAATAAACTGATGTACAGATAGGGCAAGCGTTGTTGGCCGATCAGGATGACCATCTTGCACGGAAAAACTGTCAATTTTTTAAGTCTCTTGGAAAGCTTTACGATTGAGTGGGCGCGGAGATTGCCAAGGGTCCCCTTATCGGCTGGATGCTCCGGCATGACTACTTCACTTGGCTGACTAGACCGGGAGCAGGGTCGAGCGTTACTCGTTGAGGGTGATTGCATGCTGGAACTCTTGTTATCTGGAGTGGATGCCTTCCAGGCTGTGGTGGTTGAAATGGAATAGATTGAATCATGAAAAGAAGAATTTATTGGGTAGCAGCCCTTTTATTATCCAGCTGCGTGCTGCTTGGGCAGGATCTTTCATGGCTGAACGATTCGGCAACAGTAAGGTTTGCCCGACAGCTGGTTCTGTTTCCACAGGAGAAGATCCACGTTCAGACGGACAAGCCAGGCTACCTCTCGGGCGAGCGGATCTGGTTCCGTGCGCACGTGGTGAATGCGCTGGATAACCGTCCCTCGTTTCTGAGCCGTTATGTCTACGTTGAGCTGGTCAACCCCTTCAACGAATTGGTGAAACGAGTCAAGATCCGTCCCGACAGTGCGGGGGTGTTTGCCGGACATTTTGATCTGGAGGAGGAGCTTCCCGAGGGGGACTACACGTTAAGGGCATATACTTGGTATGGCCGCAACCGGGGAGAGGAGGGTTTCTATAGAAAAACTGTACGTGTCATGGACCCCTACTCCCTGCAGATGGAAGTGGTAACCGATTTTACTCTCAAGGAGAATCTGTTTGAGGTGCTCTTCCATTTTGTGGATCGTGAGAGCGGAGAGGCCATTGTGCCGGAAAAAGTGACGGTCTGTCTCGCGGGCACGGAGCCCAAAACGCTGAGGCCAGACAAAGAGGGAGCATTCGAAACCTCTTTCCGAAAATCAGGATTGAAAGAGAGTCGCAGCATGCTGCTGGGAGTCGTCAGGGAAGGTAGGAAATACAACCGTTACTATACGGTGCCCTCTGCGGCGGACGATATAGAGATCACCTTTTTCCCCGAAGGCGGCTATCTTGTGCCGGGACATACCTGCCAGGTGGCCTTCAAGGCTGTAGGCCCTTCGGGACTGGGCGAAGAGGTCAGGGGAGTGATCTGTGATTCCAAGGGTGAAGAGGTGACCTCCTTCCGCTCTGCCATGATGGGAATGGGGACCTTTGGCCTGTTTGTTTTGCCCGGTGAGACCTATCATGCGGTTTGCGAAACTGAAGGAGGTACCATCAAGCGGGTGGATCTGCCGCTCCCGGAACCCCGGTCGAGGGTGATCGCCATGCGTCAGGTACGCGGGCAGGCCATTGTCTCCTTGCTGGAGGGTACTGAATCAGGTGGCGGCCCAGTCTCGTTGCTGCTCCATAACAAAGGAGTTGTCCTCTATCACGAACCGTGGGGCCCTGGAAGGGAGAGTCTCTCGTTTCCCTCCTCCCTCCTTCCATCGGGCGTCTCAAGCATCCTGCTGCTTGACGAGAATCTTAACATCCTCAGCGAACGGATGTTTTTCAACCTGAACGAGGTGGATTTTGCCCGGGTAACCCTCCGTGATACCCTCCCCTCCTACAAACGCAGGGAACTTGTCTCCCTCAGGCTTCAGCTGGAAAATAGCGGTGATACCACCTCTTACAGCAACATGGCCATCTCTGTGGTGGATGCAAATGCAGTACCGACAGACAGTGTGAGCAGCCTTCTCTCCACGCTGCTGCTTGCGTCGGAGTTGAAGGGCTATGTGGAGTCACCCGCCCGCTACCTCTCGGAGGGAAAGCTCGAAACGGCGGCACTTGACGCCTTGATGATGACCCAAGGATGGCGGAGGTATGACATTCCCCGTGTGTTGAAGGGAGAGGCGGATACTCCTGCCATCCTTCCGGAGCAGTATCAGGAGATCAGCGGCAGGGCGATAGCGATGCTGTTGAGCAAGATGGAGGGCGGAACCGTGAGTCTTATTGCCAGACTCGACTCCCTACTCAGTATGGAGACCACCACAGCCGACAAGGAGGGGCGTTTCCTTTTCAGGGTGGAGTATCCGGAGGGAACCGAAATTATAGTACAGTCGATGACCAGCAAGGATCGCCGGAATAACATCCTTGAACTGGACAGTGTGGCCTATCCCGACCTTGCCCATGCCGCACTGGTGACAAGGGGTGGACTGGAGAGAGCTGGAAGGGCCGGGGCGAGCGTGAGCAGAGACAATATCGACGCTTACCTCAGACAGGCCAACGAGGAGTACTTCCGGAAATATGGGGTGCGCACCGTCATGCTTGAAGAGGTGACAGTAACAGCATCAACGGTGAAACCATCCAAGGAATCGATCTGGTACTCGCCTCTCACCGCCTCTTCCCTCATGACAGCCGAGGATATCAACAAGAGGAATTTCAGCAACATACGATCATTGCTTTACACTCTCCCCGGAATCGTGGTCCGCAATGGTGAGACGGTAACCACCACCCGCTCAGACAGGCCTGTGTTGATTGTCATCGATGACATACCGATGCCTGAGTACGATGTGATGGACATGAATGTGGAAGATATCGACAACATCTTTGTCATCAAAGATCAAACCTCCATCTTCGGGAGTTTCTCCGGCACGAGTGGAGCACTGGTTATCACCACCAAGTCCGGCTTTGTACAAAAAGCCAAATCGCACAACATCTGCAGGTTCACGCCACTCGGTTACCAGCAGCCCGCAGAGTTTTACTCTCCCCGGTATGATACTCCGGAACTGCAGAGTTCTCCGGAACCCGATTATCGCACTACCATATATTGGAAACCTGATGTCCACTTCTCGACAGAAGGCGAGGCTCTGGTAGAGTTCTACACGGCTGACACGCCGGGAAACTACCGGATAGTCGGCGAAGGGGTCACCGGCTCTGGAAAAATCATCACTTTTAACCGGGAGATTACCATAGAGCGAAGCGTCAGATAGAATGAAAACAATCCTGTTCTATCCGCGCATGAAGGGTTACTGACCACCTTCGCTCAACCGTAGGGGAACGACCGTAAAATGGAAACGGTTGCAGTGAGAGTGATATCTCTCTTTAATTGCCTCGGTCTATTGAAGAGGGTAGGGCCAATGCCAACTGAAATATCTGCCAGGGAGATGTTGGATGGGGTGAAAAAGCAGTTTTGAGACACTCCTGTTGCAAACTGCATGATTTCCATCCATCTCTTTCATGGAGTTAATAACCTGGACCCGAGAGAGGGTTAAGTATGAAAGATGATTCTTGCATGGAGCCGGGTATCGCTCCCTCTCCATAAGGCAATGACAAGATGAATTTTAGAACAAATCATACTGGTGATAACTTTACCAGCCGTTGTCGCAATGGGCTTTTCGTGGATTTAAAATCTATTTTTAAAGCAGATTGGGATAACCCCCTTGCTAGTTAAAATTTCTACAAAATATAGCCATTATAATTTAAATTTTGCAATTTTGTCATGATTTATTGAATTGTCTAGTTGACAAAATGGTGATGAACAGAGATGATTTTGAAATAATATACCTGAAATACTACAATGTGTTGAGGATATTTGCGTGTCGCATCGTCGGTGACGATTCCGCCGCAGAAGATATTATTCAAGATGTCTTTGCAGAATTATGGAGTAATAGAATGAGTCTCGATTTTTCCAAATCGATAAAACCATACCTATATAGAGCTGTTCACAACCGAAGTCTCGATTTTTTAAAACTTTCTGATAATAAAAACGTTACCATCTCCAATCAAGAAGACCTGCTCGAACAAATACTCTATACTACTTTTACATCTCATGATGAGTTGTCATTCAATGATATTGAGAGCTATATATTGGAGTGTGTTGATCAATTGCCCGAAAGGTGCAAGGAGGTTTTCCTTTTGAGCAGACACGACAATCTAAAAAACAGGGAGATAGCCGAAAAACTGAAAATCAGCATAAAGACTGTAGAAAAACATATATCATCGGCTCTGCAAACATTGAGCAACCATCTTAAAAAGAGGGGCTACAGATCGTAAGGTCTCCTGGATAGCGACGAGCATGCCTGCACCGGCCATTCAACAAAAAACATAGTCATTTTATAAAATAAATGAAATTTTAGGTAGGGTATTTCTCTGCATAGTCGTGTTAGGGATATAACACATAAAAGGAGAATTGCTCTATGCTATCCGAACTATCTAATCCAAATGGCTATGACATCCTGATTGTCAAGTATCTTGATGATGATATCTCTTCCGAAGAGAAGGAACTTTTAAGGAATTGGATTCTTCAATCGAAAGAGAATGAGAATTATTTCAGGGATTATGTATCCATTTGGGAAGCATCCAATATCATATTGCAAGACAAGAAAAATGCACAAATTAAACTGGAAGAGTTCAATCAAAAACAGAGCAGGCTCAGAAGGCGCAAATTGATCAGCTGGGCAACCAGTTCAGCAGCTGCAGTCATGCTGCTTCTTATTACACTTCAGTTCTTCACTCCCTATCAATGGTTTGGGGAAAGGGTTCAAACCTTTACCTCTGAAAACAGCAAAAAGGAGATAGTATTGCCAGACGGTTCACATGTTTGGCTAAACGCCAACAGCTCTATCAGCTATGCAAAGAGCTTTGAACGGTCACGCAAAGTAAAATTGACTGGTGAAGCACTTTTTGACGTGGTGAAGTCGGCGGGGAAAAACTTCACGGTTGAAACGTCAAATATAAAAATTGAAGTATTGGGAACAGTTTTCCTGGTAAATGACAAGGCAGGATCTGATATCACTGAAACAGTACTGGAGTCTGGGCTGGTAAACATAACCATCAACGGCACAGGTGAGGATTTCAACCTGAAACCTGGTGAACTGTTTCAATACAATAGTACAGATGAGAGTTCAACTATTGAGCAGGTAAACGCGAGTTCATATACCGGATGGATTGCAACCAGTCTCTCATTTACAAACATACCCATGAGCGAGCTGATTATTCAGCTGGAGAAATGGTATAACATTGATATTGTCTGCAACAACAAGAGTATTTTGAATATACCTGTTTCCATTACCATAGATGATGAGCCGCTGGAAGAGACCCTATTTCTGCTGTCACAGATTGTTTCATTAAGTTGGAGTGCAGAGAGTGTAAACAGGATAATATTGAATTAGAATATCGCCTTAACAACTATTTAACTATCATAAATCATCAAAAACCAATGAGCCTATGAGTAATATTGAGAATAAGTGAGCAAATCTAATAAAATATACTTTTAGACGATTCCTGAAACAAGCAACCTGATTTAAAACAGCATTAACATTTAATTGATTAGAATGAAAAATTGTTTATTGTTAAAATTGGAAAGCAGAAAAAAACAACTTCTATTATTAGGAGTATTGTTGATTGCTGCGAACATAAGTGCAATGGCACAGAGAGGAAGCATCGAACTACACTTGAAGGGCAAAACTCTGTTAGAGGTACTTACTACCGTTGAAAATCAAACCGACTATAAATTTGTATATAACAACAAGGAGGTAGATGTAACACGGAAGATCAATATCGATACTGAATTTGAGTCGATAGATGAGTTTACAAGTACCATATTAGGTGACTACAATGTCACGGTAAGAGGGAATAATATCATCATTACTCCTAAAACTTCCTTTGCCGGCACCAATGTGCTGATGTCTCAGCAACCTGCGCAAAGAAATGTAATTGGGCAGATTGTTGATGCAGAGACTGGAGAAAGCATCATCGGTGCAAACATCTGGATCAGAGAAAGTGCCAGGGGAACTGTTACTGATATTGATGGAAATTTTTCCATACCCATATCCAACAACTCAACTGTTCTTGTGGTAACATACATTGGATATGAAGAGCTAGTGATAGAGGTTGGCAGCAGGACAAACCTTGGCGTCATTCAATTGAAAGCTTCACAAGCAACTCTCGATGAAGTGGTTGTAGTTGGTTACGGAACACAGACAAAAGAGAGTGTTATTGGTGCAATATCTACCGTCAGCATTGATGAACTGAAAGTGCCTAGCAGCAAGATAAGCAACGTTCTGGCAGGTCGTCTTGCCGGAGTTGTATCGGTAACACGTACAGGTGAACCTGGAGCTGGATCGGAGTTCTATATCCGTGGTATTTCAACATTTGGTGCAAATAGAAACCCATTGGTGCTGGTTGATGGAATTGAGAGAAGCCTTGACCTGGTTGACCCTGAAGATATCGAGTCATTTTCTGTCTTGAAGGATGCTACGGCTACAGCCGTTTATGGAGTCAGAGGTGCCAATGGTGTCATACTGATCACAACAAGAAATGGCATGGAGGGCAGACCCAAAGTGAATTTAAGGGTTGAAAAGGGGTTCACCGGCCCGACCAAACTTCCCAAGATGGTAAATTCGGCCCAGTTTGCCGAATTGTACAATGAAGCATCAAACAGCAACTACTACACTTCGGAGGTTATAGACCATTATATGAATGGTACGGATCCGGATCTATATCCCAATGTTGACTGGGTTAAAAGTCTTTATGATGATTTGGCTCAGAACACCCGGGTGAATGTGAACATTTCTGGTGGTGGTAGTCTGGCACGATATTATATAGCCGGATCGCTTTATGATGAAGGATCCATCTTCAAGACAGAACAGGCCAATACCTATGATTCATCACTGAATTACAGGAAGATCAACTTCCGTGCAAATGTGGACCTGGACCTGACTTCAACCACCATACTCAATGTAAATCTGGCCAACGTATATGAAACAAGACGCCGGCCGGGAGCATCGATGGGTGATATCTGGTATTATGCCTTTGCAACATCGCCCAATGCATTTCCAGACCGTTATTCCGATGGCAAATTCTCCGGTCCCCAATCTGGTTCGGGCTACAACCCATATAACCTGTTGATGCATTCGGGATATGCAAACGACTACTGGAACTCGGCCCAGTCCCTGATAGGTGTGACACAGAATTTAGGCGATCTGGTAACTCCTGGATTGAAGGCCAATATTAAATTTTCATGGGATGCCTATAACTCCGGTACCATAACCAGGGACTTCAACCCTCAGCAATGGCTTGCAACAGGACGAAATGAGCTGGGCGAAATTGAATATAACGAAACCAACAGAGGGCAGGAGTCGCTTGGCTATTCAAGGGCGCTGGATGGACGTCGCACCTACTATCTGGAGGGTTCAATCAATTACGATAAGGTGATTGCTGACAGGCATAGAATTGGATCGCTGTTGCTATATAACCAAAAACAGACCAACTATCTCAATGCAGGCGATGGAATTGGAAGTTTGCCATACAGGACCCAAGGTATTGCCGGCAGGGTAACATACTCATTTGATGACAAGTATTTTGCCGAATTCAACATGGGTTATAACGGCAGTGAGAACTTTGCTCGCGGACAAAGATTTGGCTTCTTCCCTGCTGGTGCAGTTGGCTATCTGATTTCTAATGAAGATTTCTGGGCTCCGCTTGCCGATATTGTGGATGTATTGAAATTCAAATCCTCTTATGGCCTTGTAGGTAATGATCAGATTGGTGGTGGACGCAGGTTCATTTATGAAGAAACGATCATTACCGAAGGCAACAATTACAGCTTTGGGAGCACAGGCCAGTACGCACCGGGCAGAATCAGGATGGGAGAGCCTGCAAACCCGTATGTAAGCTGGGAGCGGGCTTATAAATTCAATGTTGGAGCTGAAATAAAGTTCTTCAATGCTCTCAAGATCGAAACGGACTATTTCCATGAAAAGAGAGAGGGCATCTTCATGCAAAGAGCCGGGCTATCCGACCTGGTGGGCCTTTCTACAACACCATGGGTCAACGTTGGTAAGATGGAGAATCAAGGTTTTGATGCTTCATTGCAATTTGACAAGAAAGTTGGTGAAGTTCAGTTATCAGCATTGGGCAATTTTACCTATTCACAAAACATAATTATTGATAATGATGAGCCCGACTGGAACTACAAGTATCGAAACAGGATCGGCAAACCATATGGTCAACCGTTTGGATTGGTAGCACTTGGACTTTTTGAGAGTCAGGAAGAGATAGATAATAGCCCCAAACAAGATTTTGGACCTGTTCGTCCCGGTGACATCAAGTATCTTGATGTTAATGGTGATGGTGTTGTAGACACCTCGGATGAAATTGCAATAGGATATCCGGCTGTTCCACAGGTGAACTATGGTTTCGGCCTGAATGCCCAATGGAGTGGTTTTGATGCGTCGGTATTCTTCCAGGGGATTGGCAGAACATCCCTGTTTGTGAGTGGAGGTTCCATATATGGATTTACTTCCGGTAGTTTGACCCGCTCGGCAATCAATGAAGATGTCTACCTTAACAGATGGACAGTAGATAACCCCAACCCCAATGCGAAATATCCGCGCCTGGATATCCAGAACAACCAGAACAACAATCGGACCTCTACATTCAGAATGCATGATGCAAGCTTTTTACGCTTGAAAAATGCAGAAATTGGTTATACATTACCCCGGAAGGTTACCGAGAATTTTTATGTCAGCAACCTGAGAGTTTACATGTCAGGCGTCAACCTCCTTACATTCAGCAGATTCAAACTATGGGATCCGGAAAGAGGCGGCGGTGAAGGTGCTGCTTATCCTCCCAACAGGATGTTTACACTTGGTATTAATGTCTATTTTTAATGAATACATTTATATAAAATGCTGAAATTATGAAGTTAAACAAAATACTCTTACCGATAACAATCCTGTTTTTCATTGCGGGGACAGTTTCTTGTGAAAGTTATCTCGATAAGGAAGAGGACCTTCCAATGAGTTTCCCGAAAATATGGGAAAAAAGAGCCACGATAGAACAGGCATTAAGTAATGTCTGGGGATATATGACATCGCCGGACGAAATGGTGGATGGACATCCCTTCATAGGTGCATCTGATGAGGGGTCTGCTACTTATGACAGGGCATACAGGCTCATTAATTTTGGTACCTGGAACCCATCCAATGTCCCTTATCAAAAATGGGCCCAATACTATCGGGGAATCCGCGAGGCAACAATATTCATGCAGAATGCCCCCGATGCACCGGCTGCAGACCTGGAAGATGTTGAGAGAGAGCAGTGGCCTGTAGAAGCCCGTTTTGCAAGAGCCTACTATTACTATCAACTGGTGCAGTTGTATGGTCCGGTCATGATTCTTGGCGATGAACTGCTCGACTTCAATCTTTCGATTGAAGAGTTGCAACGTCCCAGAAACAGCATGGAGGAGTGCGTGGAATTCATCATTTCTGAACTTAGAGAGTGTGAAAAGCATCTCCCCGTGGAACAGACACCCCAATATTATGGCAAACCGACCAAAGGTGCATGCAAGGCTATCATTTCCGAGCTGACCCTGTTTTATGCCAGACCGTTATTCAATGGAAACAAGCTATATGCGAATATCAGGAACAAGGATGGAAAAGAGCTGTTCCCCGGTATCGCAAATGTAGACATGGACAGATGGAAGGCTGCAGCTGCTGCGGCTAAGGAGATCATCGACATGAATGAATATGAGCTCTACAAAGTTGAGTCCAATGGAGAAATTGATCCTTTGAAATCATATCAGGGTGTTTTCCTGGAATTATGGAACAACGAACTTATCTGGGCAAGATATAAGGGAGGATATTATGCACGAGTTCATACAACCCCACGTATTGCCGGAGGTGTAGCTTATGGTGGTGTAAGTCCAACCCAGCAACAGGTTGATACTTATGCCATGAGCAATGGAATATATCCCATCACCGACTATAATCCTGATGGTACGCCAATTATTGATTCAAGGTCGGGATACGATGAAGATGGATTTACCAATTTTGAGCATCCATTAGATAAGGGGGGTGCAAAAAGAACCTATAATATGTATCTAAATCGTGAGCCAAGGTTTTATGCCACAGTATTGTGGAGTGGTTGCAAACTGCCCTACACCGGCTCAAGCGAAATTGTAAACTTCGGATTCAATGGCAACTCGGGTGGTGGTATAAGTCACGACTACCCCAAGCCAGGTTATATGGTACGCAAATGGACCGACCCCGCACTGAACACATCCGGTGGACAATGGGGCAACATGACATGGCCGATTTTCAGATATGCCGAGATTTTGCTGAATTACGTAGAGGCTCTGAATGAATATGATCCGTCGCACGGAGACATATTGAAGTATCTGAATCAGATACGCGAACGGGCAGGGGTTCCCAACATAGAAGATGTATATCCGGAAGCAGTAGGAAATCAGGAGTTGATGCGCGAGTTGATCAGAAGAGAGAGAAGAGTTGAACTTTCATTTGAGAACAAAAGATTCTTCGATACCCGTACATGGATGATTGCAGAGGAAGTAGATGGTGGTCCGATGTGGGGAATGAACACCTCTTCCAGCGCACCTTCTCCCAACGCCTCAACTACTCCAGAAGCTTTCTGGGAGCGGACAGTTTTTGAAACACGTGTATTTGAACCTAAACACTACCTCTATCCAATACACCAGAGAGAATTGGACAGAAATGAATTGATAACTCAAAATTATGGATGGTAAAATGAAGAGCCTCAATATAAAAAAATATTTCTCTGTAATAATTTGTCTATTATTACTGGGAGTTGCATCCTGTAGCGACCATAGACTGGATTACATATCATCGCCTAAACTCTATCTTCCTAAAAGTGGAGAAGTAGACCTGATCATTTACAAAACAGGCGAACCGTTTGTCTTTAAATTGGGCGTTACAAAATCGGGTATCGAAGATGTTGCAGCTGATGCGCAGTTGAGCATCATGAGTGAAGCGGAACTGGCTGCCTACAATAGTGCAAACAACACCAACTACAAGAGGTTGCCGGATAATTGCTTCAATTTGAATAATTCGAATGTAAGCTTTGACAAGGAGAGCAAATTGGAATATTTTGACATATTGATCCGATATGACTCGATTGACCAGATTGCAGATTTCGATGAAGAGAACAGTGCCGACTATGTGATTCCAGCAAGACTGTCTGATGCCTCACTCGAGACAAACGAGGAGAAGCTGATCGCCATCATTAAGCCGGTATTGAGAGAGCCGCTTATCTACTTCAAGTCGTCTGAAACGAAAGTGACGATTGAAGCTGGCAAGCAAGCAGCATACCGGGAGGATATCGATATTCAGGTAGATTTTGACAACTACTGGGATATATCGGTAGACCTGGTTGTGGATCCTGCACTTGCAGATGAGTATAATGCATCGAATGGTGTCAACCTGCCCCTATTACCTGCGGAGAGTTATTCCATCACTCCATCGCCTGCAGTCATCGCAAATGGAAAGAAATCGGTGAAGGTTTCCATCGAATTGAATGCCGACCTGATTGACTATGACGATTTTATATTGCCGATCGTAATTGATGGCACTTCAAAGTTCAGTGCAGATACTGCAAAGAATGTACATTACCTGTATGTTTCAAAACCTGCCATGCGTTTCGACAGGACAGGGTGGACCATTGTTGATTTTTCGTCAGAAGAGCCCTCGGGTGAGGGTGCCAACAACGGAACTGCAATATGTGTGCTTGATGGCAATCCCGCAACCTACTGGCATAGTCAGTGGGCTGGCGCTACAGGCCAGTTGCCGCACCACTTCACCATCGACATGAAAAAGGAGCTTCTGGTCACCTCAGTTGACTTGCAGAGAAGACCCAACCAGCGCGATACACAGGGTGGAAACTTCTATATCAGCTCCGATAATGTGACATTTACATACATTGGCTCTTTCCAGATGGCAGAAGTTAATGAACCTCAAACATTTAAAGTAACTTCTACTCATGGCAGGTATCTGAAAGTTGAAATAACGGAGAGCCGGCGGCCGCCATTTGCAAACATGAGCGAGGTTTATGTGAGAGGCGTTGAATGAAGCTTGTTGATTCAATGACAGAGATAAGAGAGTTAGTAACTATCAATCGGAAAGTTGTCTGATAATCACTGATATGATGTATCTACCTGAATTATTGACAATTCAGGTAGATACATCTATTTTCAAAAACCTTAAAAAGGTAGATGCCACTATCAGTATTTAAGAGCAACTTGATGAACAAGACAATATTACATATATATGAAGTTATTTAAACCAGCCATTGCCCTACTGCTTTTGGTAGTATCCTGTTTTTTTGTGGAGGGATCTCCTGTAACATCTGATATCTCCAACGACATGGAGGTTTTTGCCAATCTCACGGCAACTGCTTTAAAACCTGGTGTGAAAAGAAAACATATCAGGCAGATGAAGAATCCGGTTTTAAAGGAGCTGGCAAGTAAAATTTACAGTAAAAAATATCAACCGGGCATTCTATTGGCCGACTATGAGGCTTATCTGGATCCCGGAATTCTGGGAGAACAACTTAGAATTGGCGACGGGTTCAGTAAATATGAGGGGATTACAGGTGTGGTACTGGACAAGGGTTTGAATTACATATTTGTTGGCGAAACATATGGAAATGAGATATCCCTTGTTGTTCCGGAGTGGACAAGAAGAGCTCCTGAAGGCATCAAGCCCGAACAGGATCCAGACGGGTGGGGATTGCATAGTGAAACACACAAACTGAAGGAGGGGCTCAACCTGGTGAATTTGGAAAAGGGTGGACATGCCTATATCCAGTACTTCACAAAAGATGACCCTGAAAAATATCCCCCAATCACCGTACATTTTCCAACAGGAAAAGTCAATGGTTATTTCGATATCACGAGAGGCGATACAAACACCCAATTCAACAGACTGCTTGACAATGCCATCAGTCCGATTATGGATATCAGGGGAAAGTATATCCAGGTAGCCTTCCCGGTTGACAGTTTAAAGATATTTGCCTATAACAAGGGGGTAGAGCTGATCAACAACTTCGATACGATCGCTGCATTGCAAAGAGAATTCATTGGATGGAAGAAGGAGGGCATATCTCCCAAGAACCATGTACTTGCAAGGATAAACTACCACTACTACATGTTCCGTGACCGGGATGGGGTTGCCTATATTGATTGGGCAATGCGCATGGTTGCCGATCCTGAAAGCATCATCAAGGGCGATCCCTGCTGGGGTTTCAGCCATGAGCTGGGGCACGTATTGCAAATGCGGCCGCAACTTACCTGGGGCGGCATGACCGAGGTAAGCAACAATATACTTACTCTCTACTCAACCACCATGCTGGGTAACAGGAGTAGACTCTCCGTAGAGAACAGATATAAGGAGGCCAGGGAGGAGATTCTTGACAAGGGCATCTCTTATCTGTCATATCCCGGCGAGAACAATGGCGGAAACCAATATGGCGGAGGGGTAAATACCGATGTTTTCCATCGTCTTGTTCCCTTCTGGCAATTGCACCTCTACTTTACACAACAGGGATACCCGGAGTTTTATCCGGACCTGATGATTGCCATGAGAAAAAGAGAGCCAGTGGCTGTCGGACAAAGAAATAAGGACTATTTGAACATGCTTGAGTTTTGCCGCCTGGCCTGTGAGGTTTCACAGACCGATCTGACCGAGTTCTTCGAGCGATGGGGCTTTTTCTATGTCGGGAAAATTGAGGTGAACGACTATGCCAAATATAGTTATGATATTCTTGAAGAGGAGGTTGCTGCTGTTAAGAAAGCCATTGCCGAAATGAATCTTCCAAAACCCAAAGTGGATATCACCCTGCTGGAAGATTAATTGAATATCCTGTTGTCATGTCAAACAAATAGAATGATTCACGCCATGCTACCATTGATGAGGTCAGTCAGATCTATTTTGCTATGCATACTGTGTAGCAGCTTCATTTTTTCCTGTTCAGACAAGGATGATACACCTCCTTTCCTGACGGTTAAGCCGGAAAGGCTTCATCTGGCATCCACAGCCTCCCAAGCTGTTGTCAACATATCAACCAATGCTGTTGAATGGAGTGCAACTGCAAGCCCTTCTGCCTCGGGCTGGCTGACAATTCAGAAAAGAGAAAAGGATATTACAGTGTCAGTTACGGAAAACCTGGATGAGAATACACGTGAAGGTGAAATAACCATTAAAGCCGGCAATCTCACAGAGGTTGTAGAGGTGGTGCAGATGGGCCAGACTCCTGTAATTCTGGTTTCATCCAACAGCTTCACTGTTTCGGCCGACGGAGGTATGCTAACTTTGGAAATCACATCAAACACCCGGTATGAGATGGTCATCCCTCAGGAGGCCCAATCATGGATAACAGTGCTGGAAGGGGTCCGTGCGGCAGGAATGGTAAAATCTGAGTATGAGTTGGATATTGCCTGGAATAGCGCGGATGTGGAGAGAAAGGCCGAAATCACCATCAAACAAACTGACGGGAACATTTCTGAAAAAGTGTCAATCATCCAGAAGGCACAAGAGGGTTATACCGGAGGATCGGCGAATGATATTCTGGATGATATCAGGGTGCCGGTAAGCAGTGCCACTGCCAGTTCATTCCAACCCGGAGAAGGTATCGAGAAGTCTGTTGATGGTGACTATTCCACAATTTATCATTCCAATTGGAACAACAGTGCGCCAGATTATTTCCCCATTACCATCGATTACCATTTTCAAGATCAGGAATCAATAGATTATCTGATTTATCATCCACGCACCAGCGGCTGGAATGGACATTTCAAGGAGGTTGAGATATGGGCTTCGACCCAGTCGGATCCTGCATTTGAAAAGATGATGGATTTCGACTTCATGGGGTCGGGTTCAGCCACAAAAGTGGTCTTTGATGCACCTGTCATTGAACCAAAAACCATCAGGTTTGTCGTTAAATCAGGAGCCGGAGACGGACAGGGCTTTGCGGCTTGTGCAGAGATGGAGTTTTACAGGTTCAATCCGGACAATTTCAATCCGCTCTCAATTTTCACCGACATGACCTGCTCGGAGTTGAAACCTGGCATAACCATGAAAGAGATAGAGCAAATTCCCGGTAATCTTTTCAGAAATATTGCTCTCTATCTGTATAATGGCACATATCCGGGAGAGTTCAGGATTCAGGAGTACAGAGCATGGCCGCACCCTGACGCATGGGCCAGGGAAAATAAAACATCTACCCTCAGCCTGCTTGATAATCCAACTGGCATGACTGTTGCCAAAGATGAAGATTTGGTTGTCTTTGTTGGTGAAACAGGTGGATATCCGATTAGCCTGAAGATTCAAAATCTTGATTTGCCGGGAGGGGATGGCTATGACAATGCCTCATATTACCCACTTTCGCCCGGAATCAATAAACTTAAGGCCAGAAACGAAGGCTTGATATATCTGTTCTATCACACACCAGATTATGAGACAGCACCAAAAATCAAAGTACATTTTGCAACAGGAAAGGTCAATGGTTATTACGATTCACAGAAGCATGGCCCCGAAGATTGGCCGCGCCTTCTGAATCAGGCTGTAGCCAAGTATTTTGATGTGTTGGGGGCATATGCGCATCTGACATTCCCAACGCAGGATTTCAGGCAGTATGCTGCCACCAATGGTCCTGAACTTATTGACTCATACGACGATCTTGTCAGACTGGAAGCCGAATTCATGGGGCTGATGAAATACAACCGTCCAACTGTCAACAGGGCTTACTTTCATGTCATGTACCACTCCTATATGTATGCCACATCATACAGAACAGCATACCATTCAGGCACAACAAGTGCAATACTCAGCCTCAACAGTTTAAGGGCAGAACCCTGGGGACCGGCCCATGAGCTGGGTCATACATTCCAGACCCGGCCCGGATTTTTGTGGCGTGGCATGACCGAGGTGACCAATAATCTTCATTCCCTATATGTGCAAACTCAATGGGGGAATATCTCCCGCATTGAGTCTGAGAATCTAGACCGTTTTAATAACAGGTACGAGAAGGCATATTATAACTCCTTCATTCAGAACATTCCACACCCGGGGGAGGAGGATGTATTTTGCAAGCTTGTCTCCCTGTGGCAATTACAGTTATACTTCGCAGAAGCAAGAGGGCTGGTTGATGTTTATAAGGATCTATATGAAATGGTGCGCATATCACCCAACAAGGCAACGGCAGGTGAGCAGCAACTTGAGTTTGTGAAGATGATGTGCGAAATTACAGAAACAGATCTGACCGGCTTCTTCCATAAGTGGGGCTATCTTTCTCCTTATGATGAGATCATTGATGACTATGGCACGGGACGCTTCCTGATTACTCAAGAGCAAATTGATGAGGTGGTAGCAGAGATAAAGGCAAAGAACTATGCTCCCTTGACTGAAAAGCTTGAGTATATATGCGACTCAAATGTCGATTACTTTAAAAACAGATGGCAGGTCAAGGAGGGAACTGCTACAGCAAATGGCACGACAATCGTAATGACCGGCTGGGAAAATGTGGTTGCATATGAGGTGTATCAGGGGGACGATCTTTCGTTTGTCTCCAATAAAAGCAAGTTTACGATAGACCAGAAATACAACGACAGTATTGTGGTCTATGCATTATCATATGACGGAAATAGAACCAAAGTGAATTTCTAATAATAAAAACAGAATCAAATTATGCAGAAAAGTTTATTTGCATTTGCCATTTTACTGGCATCACTTCTTTTGGGAGGTTGTACCCCGAAAGGCACGACAACAGCAGGCAGAGGCACTGTAGAACCCATACAGGTCCCCGTTCCGGTACGTCCGGCAGGACAAGGGGATGTGATTGGATTGACCGCTCCCAAGATAGAGACAGTGCGCGTAGGTTTCATTGGCCTGGGCATGAGGGGGCCCGGAGCCGTAAGTCGTTTCACACATATTCCCGGAACCCGGATAGTTGCACTATGCGATATTCACGAAGAGAGGGTAGAGAATGCCCAAAAGATTCTTGAGAATGCAGGTTTGCCAAGAGCCGCAGCCTACAGTGGTAGCGAAGATGCATGGAAAGAGCTTTGCCAGCGCGATGATATCGACCTTGTCTATATTGCGACAGACTGGAAGAAACATGCCAAGATGATGATTTATGCCATGGAGCAGGGCAAGCATGTGGCTTGTGAAGTTCCGGCAGCCATGACATTGGATGAGATCTGGGCAATCATCGACACAGCCGAAAGAACCCGAAAGCATGCCATGCAACTGGAGAATTGTGTTTACGACTTCTTTGAGCTGACAACTCTCAACATGGCACAACAGGGTCTGTTTGGTGAAATTCTACATGCCGAAGGTGCATACATTCATGATCTTGGTGCTTTCTGGGATTATTATGAAGGCGACTGGCGCTTGCAGTACAACAAAGAGTTCAGAGGCGATGTCTATGCCACACATGGCATGGGACCTGCAGCCCAGGCCCTGGATATTCACCGTGGCGACAAGATGAACATTCTTGTCTCAATGGATACAAAACCAGTAAACATTCCTGAGTACCTGATCGAGAAGAGGGGCATGGATCGCGATAGCGCATATCAGTTTGCCAATGGTCAGCACACCATGACAATGATTAGCACGGAGAAGGGTAAAACAATCCAAATTCAACACGATGTAGCTTCTCCACGTCCATACTCCCGCATGTATCAGTTGAGTGGGACAAAAGGGTTCGCCAACAAGTATCCAATTGAGGGGTATGCTCTTGATGCGTCATCATTAAAAGGAGGCGAAATCCCCAACCTGGAAAATCTGAATGCACACAGCTTTGTACCCAAAGAGACGAAGGAGGCTCTGATGGAGACATACAAGCACCGCATTCACAGGGAGCTGGAGGAGAAGGCCAGAGAGGTTGGCGGACATGGAGGCATGGACTTCATCATGGACTACAGACTGGTTTACTGCCTGCAAAACGGACTTCCATTAGACATGGATGTTTACGACCTTGCAGAGTGGTGCTCGCTTGCAGAACTTAGCCGAATCTCCATCGAAAACAACAATGCACCTGTAGCAGTACCCGATTTCACACGTGGCAACTGGAATAAGGTTCAAGGTTACAGGCACGCTTTTGCGGAGTGATCCGTTTCCCTGTCACGACAGGTCATTGCCACCTGTCACTGGAGGAGATTGTCCCGATCGGGGCAATCTCTTTTTTGAGATCCTGTACGGAATGAATGGAGAGCCGCCCTGTTATCCTCCCGGATGCAGTGTACCGATTTTCTTTTTTGTATATTATGGTCATACCTGCTGAAGGCAGCGATTTTTGGACAATATTCACTCTTTCACAGGACGCAATCTGGGAAACACCTGGCATGGTTGTCTGAAGCATCAGAACAAATTTAAGATTATTGACAACAGAGAGATATTTCAATGTTACCACCCGCAAGGATGCGGGTAGCAAGGCTGTGCAATAGAAAGTGGATTATGGGTATCAGTACAACCTTGCCAAGCGGCCAGAGAGAATGGGGTGAAAAAAGCTTTCGCTTTTAAGGTGAATGGCCGCCAGGGCAACAACAAACTCGCAATACCTGCAGTAGGCAAACGGAAAAGATGGCTGCTGTAGCCGATTTCACGGATGAACTCAACAATAAATCATCTTCTTGGTCATTCCCCCGTCGATGACAATATTCTGACCGTTGATGAAATCATTCTCGGGCTGGCACAGGAACAGGCAGGCTCGCGCAATATCTTCGGGTTTGCCCACTCTGCCCGATGGGTGTTGAGTGTGATCCTGTTCGGTGAGCAGATCATAGCTGCCAGTCTCGATCCATCCCGGGCTGATACAGTTTACAGTGACATGGTACTTGCTTAACGACAGAGCAAGGGCGTGGGTCAGCGAAACGATAGCCCCTTTGGATGCTGCATATGCTTCCGAATTGGGTTCGCTCATCAGGTGGCGGGTAGATGCCATGTTGATGATGCGTCCGTAGCGGTTCAGTTGAGGATGGGCATCACGATGTTTTGCCAGGGTCCGGGCAGTGATGAAGATGGGACGCAAGTTGATATCCATCACCTTGTCGAAATCTTCAACGGTGATGTCGAGCATGGAGTTAAAATGGCTGACCCCGGCATTATTGATGATTACATCGATATTTCCCTTCGCCTCAATTACCTTGTTAACTGATTGTTCCAGTACTCTTGCATCTGATAAGTCAACTTCATGATATGTGCATTTGTAGGAGGAGAGTTCATTAGACAACTTCTCACCTGCAACTGTGTCTATATCACAGAATGTTACATCGGCACCATCTTTACAGAAGAGGGTGACGATTGCTTTTCCTATCCCGTTGGCTCCTCCGGTGACATATACAATTTTATCCATCATCTTTTTCCTACAAATTCCCGCTTTTTTGAGTGGATAACACTATTTTCTCTGGAAGCGCATCACTGCGATATCTCCCATGATCATGTTGAGGGTATTACCGTCAATACTGTATTTCGACACGGTTTGCAATGTTTTGAAGAAGGTGGCTTCTCCATTACCTGGACATGCCATACGGGTCGACACCGGCTGGTTGAATTTAATGTTATTGCCGTCGAGGGTGAATGTCGTGTTGAAGCTATTGCATCCACCGTTCCCGGTGACCTTTGTTTCCGGAAGATTAAAGGTGATCTCCGGCTTCCTGTCGGGAAATAGTCCATCGAAGGCGATCCTGGTCCCCGAAATATAATCGAGTACCCAAGTTCCGTTCAATGCCTGCATACCATTCTCATCTACCAGTTGAAACCGTGCCAATGGTGCCATGCGGGCCCTGTTCAGAGATAAGATATCACCATCCAACGTGTAATTATCTGCCATCTCCAGCACTTTAACCAGTTCCGATTCCACTTCCATGTTGTCGCAAGCCATCAAGGTTGAGATGCCCCTGGCGAACGCGATCCGGTTATTCTCCTTGAGTGTATATTCTCCACCCAGCCCGTTACATCCAGCAGAAGCTGCGTAACGGTTATTCTCGCTATTTAGCTGCAAGAACGGAATTTGTCCGTTGATTTTCTCTTCAACCCTGTTTCCCCTAAGCTCGACAAGCTGCCACTTTTTTCCTGCAATTTCTGTGGTGGAACCAATTGCGGTAGTTGTTGCCGTTTTTTGTGAGCTGATGCAACTGCCCAGTACAATCACAACAGAGATGAACGATGCCAGAAACCTTTGCTTCATAATCATAAATTTAGTTTTATAGCGTTCAAACGCATTTTTTCGTTTAAAACATTTTTATGATCCGATATGTTCTCTTCCGGCTGTTATTTCTTGGGTTCTTCTGTTAAGCTCTGTTGGTTGGCTGATCTTCCTTTTCGGATATTCCCGTCAGAGACTAATTTTTACCCACTTTTTTTGCCAATGGAAGAGATGGGTTTAACAGTTGTAATGATATTGCTCTACAACAGGATATCAGAATGTATTTCTCTTGATTAGACTAAAATCACATCTAACCTTTCTCATTCTCTTTTCGATGATCATTTTGGCTGCAAGTTCTCCCATCTGCTTGAAATTTGTTGAAAAACGGTTAAACCGTCAAGAATAATTTCATTAATCGGAGATTCATTGTAAGAGATAATGTAGCCTTCCCTATTTGTGTAGCCTTCCCTATTTGTAGGACAGTTCCAAGTTAGACAACAATATTAACTTTGTTAGGCATAGGAACAACAATGAAAAAGAAAGTACACAGCGAGTCAGAGAAGGTGAAGGCAGTCCATCAGCTTGAAAGTGGAGTAGATGCCTCAGTTGTAGCGCGTGACTACAACATATCCAGAGCGACCCTTTATAATTGGAAGTCCAAGTACAGTGGGATGGAGGTAAGTCAGGTCAAACGTCTCAAAGAGCTTGAAGATGAGAACCGCAAGTTGAAACAGATGTATGCTGACCTTGCTCTCGACAACAAGATCCTGAAGGAGGTCATCGAAAAAAAACTCTAGAGCCCGAGGTAAAGAAGGAACTGGCATGATAGTGGAAGAATACGGTATAAGCATCTCTCGGGCGTGCAAGCTGATGGAAATCCATCGCTCCTACTTCTACTATAGAGAGAAGAAAGATGACACCGAAGTTGAAGAGGCAATCCGTGCTGCCGCCAAGTTTGGTGATGGCTTCTGGAAAATATATTCAAGACTGAGACGTGAGGGTAAGGGATGGAACCACAAGAAGGTTTACAGGGTGTACCAGGCAATGCACTATGAGAAACGAAGCCGATTGAAGAAACGTTTACCTGCAAGGGTTAAGAACCCTCTGGTTATGCCTAAAGAGCCCAATGTTACCTGGTCTATTGATTTTATCAGTGACAGGATTGAGTGCGGAAGGCAGTTCCGCGTTCTTAACATCATAGATGATGCCTGCAAGATTGCTGTGGCTCAGGAGATATCGATGTCCATGCCGGCAAAACGGGTCATTAAAGTTCTGGAAAAGATCATATGGCTGAATGGCAAACCAAAGAACATACGCTGCGACAATGGCCCTGAGTTTATCGCCCAAGTGTTCAAAGATTGGTGCAAAGGAAATGAGATAAACATCATCTATATTCAGCCTGGTAAACCCACTCAGAACGGTTACATTGAACGCTTCAACGGAAGCTACAGAAGGGCTGTACTTGATAGGTATATTTTCCGCAACATATCTGAAGTCAGGGAACTGACCGAAGCTTGGCGGAAAGACTACAATGAAGAACGGCCCCATGAGTCGTTGTACAACATGACGCCCATTGAATATAGGGAAGAACTGATAAAAAGAAAGGAAGCAGTATGACAGATGTTTTGACAAGCAAAGGTAACACGAGCCGCTACAGCGGTCAAGGCCAAGACGAGTGCCCTTACGGGCAGTCTTGCCCGCTGTATCGCCTCGTATTGGGAGTGGCTTATCAAAAATCTGTCTGACATCATAACATTGTACACGTAAATAACTAATTTAGCAGTCTAATCTATGACTGTCCTAAAAAGGGGTAGCTTACACTTCGAGGAGAAGTATCTGTCGGGTAAGCCGGATACAGTGTCCAGTGCGACCATCCGGTCGTTTACATTTACCTCGCTGGATAACCTGAAGGGGTGTTCTCCCAAAGGAAAAATTGGAAATATAGGTCTGAGCCGGTTGATAACTGGAGGGAACCTGATTGGAGGGTGGGCCCATTCCCGTGATTTGATTTATGTATCTAAACTGGTGAAGGCTTATCACACTGACGAAAAAGTGATGATGACCTTGCAGCTTGCCGAGAAATGCGGTATAGATACCCTTCTTTGTAATCCGCAACTTGCACGCATAATAAATAAGTACTGGCGTGAAACGAAGGGGAAGATCCAGTTTCTCTCGGATTGTGGCCATAAGGATGGTTTCCTGGAGGGGATAAGGATATCGCAGGAGGCCGGGGCTATAGCCATGTATTGTCAGGGCGAGATGGCCGACAGGTTGGTGAGGGACGGAAAACTGTCGGAAATATCGGACGGGGTGAAACTGATACGCAGCTACGGAAAGCCTGCCGGAATTGGAGCACATCGGCTGGAAACAATCAAGGCTTGTGTTGAAAACGGCATAAGACCGGACTTCTGGGTAAAGACACTTCATCATCACAACTACTGGTCTGCACAACCCAATGCGGAATGGCACGATAACATCTATTGCTTCGAACCGCAGGAGACCATCGATTATATGAATAGGCTCGAAGAACCATGGATTGCATTCAAAGTGCTGGCTGCCGGTGCAATTGATCCGAAAGATGGTTTTAAGTATGCATTTGATAACGGTGCCGATTTTATTTGCGTGGGGATGTATGATTTCCAGATAGTAGATGATACGAATATTCTACTGGATACACTTTCGAATGTGCAGCGCGTGAGACCATGGAGGGGTTAGTGTTTTGTGGAAAAAATACACACACCCTGATTTTTTTTTCTGAATGTGATGGCTGTTTTTTCTATTAAGTTACCTTTGTTATGGATTTATTTTATAAATAATAGAATACGCGCATTGATTTTTATTTTTATCCAACCAAAACCTTAACTATGTTTTTATTCATTTCCGTAGTGGTTACGGAAAGCTTAAAAGCATAGTTTTTTTAATCTCTTTTTCCTCAACAACTCTTTACAGGTCTTGTTTGTTATATTTGAAAATTGAACAGCTATATGGGCTATGAAATTGAACGCAAGTTCCTGGTAGGCGGTGATTTCAAATCGCATGCGCACTTCCACTATGTAATGAAGCAGGGCTATCTATCCTTGTCGGGTACCAGTGTGGTGCGGGTACGGATAAAGGGCGAGAAAGGGTATATAACTGTAAAAAGCAAAGCAGGGGAAAATGGTATTACCCGACGGGAGTGGGAGTATGAGATTCCGCTCCGAGATGCGGAGGAGATGTTGCTCCTTTGTGACGAGGGGGTGATTGAGAAAACCCGATACCTGGTGACAGTCGGGAGACATACCTTTGAAGTGGATGAGTTTGAAGGTGACAATAAGGGGCTTCTGATTGCGGAACTGGAACTGGAAAGTGAAGATGAACCCTACGAGAAGCCCGATTGGCTGGGAGGTGAGGTGACCGGAGACGTTCGTTACTATAACTCCTATCTTTCAATTCATCCCTACAGGGAGTGGGCCGAACAATAGCAAAAAAAGCGGCAATCGCCGCTTTTTCCTTCTCTCTATTCAACTATTGTTACCCATCCATGAATATCTGGCTCATCGCCGTATTGGATGGCACGAAGTTTCTTGTATAATTTTTCTGAAATTGGCCCCGCTTTTCCATCCTTGCTGAAGTGGTAACTTCTGTTTTCGGCCAGATCGTCGATACGGAGGATGGGACTGATAACTGCCGCCGTTCCACAGGCTCCAGCCTCCTCGAAGGTGCTGAGCTCCTCTTCGGGAATCCGGCGACGTTCGACTTTCATTCCCATGTCTTCAGCCAGTTGCATCAGACTCTTGTTGGTAATGGAAGGCAGGATGGATGTTGATTCGGGTGTGACATAAGTGTTGTTCTTGATTCCAAAAAAGTTGGCGGGACCGCATTCATCCAGGTATTTTTTCTCTTTGGCGTCAAGATAAAGAACGGCCGAATAACCCAACTTATGGGCTTTCTCACCCGCTGTCAAGCTGGCCGCGTAATTGCCGCCTACCTTGAATGTCCCGGTTCCCAGGGGAGCAGCGCGATCATATTCACGCAAGATTACCATAGGGGTAGGTTTGAACCCCTCCTTGAAATAGGGGCCGACGGGAGTGACAAAAATCAGGAATGTGTACTCCGATGCCGGTTTGACACCCACCTGTGCACTGGTTCCGATCAACAATGGGCGGATATAGAGCGATGCCCCACTCTCGTAGGGAGGAACGAACCGTTCGTTTTTCTTCACCACCAGTAAAACCATCTCCTCAAAAAGTTCCACTGGCAACTCAGCCATCATGATTCCGCGGCATGAGGATTGTAGGCGCAAGGCATTCTCGCGCATACGGAAAATCCGGATTTTCCCGTCTTTCCCCTTGAAGGCCTTCAGTCCTTCAAATGCTTCCTGTCCGTAATGGAGACAGGTGGCAGCCATATGGATGTTAAGAAACTCGGAGGTGTCGACTTGTGGTTCACTCCACTTTCCATCCTTGTAATAGGAGCGGACATTGAAGTCTGTTTTCATATAACCGAACGATAAATCGGCCCAATTGATAGTATCCATTGTTGTTCTGTTTGTATTAAAATGACTAGGTTGTATACCCTTTACAAAAGTAACATTTATTTTCAAATTATCCTGTAGTGACGATTAATTTCACTATTTTCGTATTCCCAAAAATGATAGACTTACAAACCATAGAACGCATCCAGGAGACTGCCCAGATTGTCGATGTGGTGTCGGATTTTGTTACACTACGCCGGCGGGGTGTCAACTTTGTGGGGTTATGTCCGTTTCACGACGACCGGACCCCATCATTCTATGTATCGCCTGCCAAAAATATCTGTAAATGCTTCGCCTGTGGTGAGGGGGGGTCAGCCGTGCACTTCATCATGAAGCACGAGCAGCTCTCCTATTACGAGGCGTTGAAGTACCTGGCCAAGAAATACAATATCGAGATTGTTGAAAAGGAGCTGACCAACGAGGAAAAACAGGCCCAGAGCGATAGGGATAGCATGTTTATCCTGAATGAGTTCGCCCGGGACTATTTTGTGAGAAAGCTTCACGAGGATCCCGAAGGAAAAGCAATCGGTCTGAGCTATTTCAGGGAGCGGGGATTTCGGGATGATATCATCAGGAAATTCCAACTGGGGTACAGCCCCGAACAGCGTGATGCATTTTCGACCGAGGCGCAACGTGCAGGATATAAACGGGAATATCTCCTGAAGACGGGCCTCTCTACCGGTGGTGAGAACAACAGCCCGCTGATCGACCGGTTCCGGGGTAGGGTTATTTTCCCAGTCCATACCCTGTCGGGTAAAGTGGTGGCGTTTGGAGGCCGTATCCTGAAGAAGGTGGAGAATACTGGGAAATATGTGAATTCGCCGGAGAGCGAGATCTACTCCAAGAGCAAGGAGCTTTACGGGATATATTTCTCCAAAAATGCCATAGTCAAGGCCGATAAATGCTTTCTGGTTGAGGGATATACCGATGTGTTGTCGATGCATCAGGCTGGGATTGAGAATGTAGTTGCATCGTCCGGAACCGCACTTACGCACGGTCAGATACGGATGATTCACCGGTTTTCGGAGAACATTACGGTACTTTACGACGGCGATGCCGCCGGTATAAAGGCTGCCCTGAGAGGGATCGATCTGCTGCTTCAAGACGGGATGAACGTCAAGGTGGTACTGCTGCCCGAAGGTGAGGATCCCGATTCGTTTGCCCGTAAGCTCAACGCCGAGCAGTTCAACCACTATATCAATGAACATGAGCAGGACTTTATCCGTTTTAAGACTAACCTGTTGTTGGATGAGGTGGGAGACGATCCCATAAAAAGAGCGGGACTTATTACGAATATCGTTCAGAGTATCGCCCTAATTCCAGACAGTATCAAGCGTTCCGTCTATATTCAGGATACAGCAACATTGCTGAATACCCGCGAAGATGTTGTTATTGAAGCTGTAAACAAAATCAGGATCAAAAATTTCGAGAAACGGAAGGAGCAGCTCGAGAAAGATGAATCCCGGGAGAGTGTTGCAGAGGAGGTTCTTCCTGGCAGCGATGCGGCAAATTCTAGCAACCTGAAGAAGTCAACGGCAAAAAGCCCGTATGAGAAACCGGAACGTGAATTGATCAGGTACATTGTTAGGTATGGCATGTTGCCTATCTTTGTGCGTTACGAGAAAGATAAACGGAAAGTAGGTCAGGAGGAGATCGAGGTCGATGTGGCTATAGAAGAGGGACCGACCGTTATCGAGGTTATCAGGTTCGATCTGAGAAGGGATAAATTTATCTTTACAGACGAACTCTTTTTTTCCAATCCCCTCTATCGGGTCATTTTTGAAGAGGCATGTGAACGGGTAAATGACGAGTCGTTCGTGACCGACCGCTATTTTCTAGCCCATCCCGATCCCCGGATCAGCAAGCTGGCTTCCGATCTTGTCAGCGACAAGTACCAATTGAGCAAGATCCATGCAAAGCTGATCGGTGAGAGCATCGACGATAAAAGTTCGCGCCTGAGGGAAAGGAACTTGCTAGACAAGCTGGTTGTCCGTGCCACCACGGAGCTTAAAAATGCCCATGTGATGCAGCGGATAAACGAGGTGAAAAAAGAGATTGAGACGGCAGATGGTGAACAGCTGCTGGAACGGATGGGCGAACTCAGGCGATTACAGGATTTGAAAAAAGTGCTGGCAAAAAATCTGGGAGAAAGAATCATATTGAAGTATTAGAAGTTCAACCGTTCAAAAGTATCCCTTATCAGAACATGTAAACTAACGGCGAGATATTCAGCTATTTTCGTGAATAGATCCTGTATGGCCCTGCCTACTTTCCTTTCAACAGGCGGCAGATGGGTGGCAGGAGCGACGGAGGATTCTCTGTTGGGAAGAAATATAAAAGATTGAGAAAAAACAAATGTACGTAGAAACCATCAACGTCGTAAAGCAGTATGCCAACCACCTGGCATTGAATGGGGTAAGCATTAATGTCCCTCGAGGTACAGTTTTCGGTCTGCTTGGCCCAAACGGAGCAGGGAAGACTACCCTTATCCGGATCATCACCCGCATCACGGCTCCAGATAGCGGAGAGGTGCTTATCGACGGTCGTCCTTCCAGGAGAGAAGATGTGTACAATATCGGTTACCTGCCGGAAGAGCGCGGACTGTACAGAAAAATGAAAGTGGGTGAACATGCCATCTATCTTGCTCAACTGCGTGGGTTATCAAAAGCCGATGCCCGTAGAGAGTTGATGGTTTGGTTCCAACGGTTTGATATCGCAAACTGGTACAACCGAAAAGTGGAGGAACTCTCCAAGGGGATGCAACAGAAAGTGCAGTTTATCTCCACCGTTATCCACAATCCCGATTTGTTGATTTTCGATGAACCTTTCAGCGGTTTTGATCCTGTCAACGCCGAGATGATTAAAAACGAGATGCTCCGCCTGAAAGCGGAGGGAAAAACGATAATCCTTTCCACACATAATATGGAGTCGGTGGAGACGTTGTGCGACAATATCGCACTGATCAACCGCTCGGAGGTTGTCCTTCAGGGGAGTGTGTTCGATATCCGTCGCGAGCACGCTACCAATACCTTCCGGTTTCGTATTCGTAACAGTGATTTTGCATTTGAACATTCGGCCTTTACGCTGGTATCCAAAGAGTCGTACCGCGAGTTTACCGATGTCCGCATCAGGAAACAACCTGAAGTTGCAACCAATGAACTGGCAAAACTGATTTTCGACAGGTTCGATGTGGTGGCTTTCGACGAAGAGATGCCAACGATGAACGACATTTTTATTGAAACAGTGTCACGTTAGAAATAGATAATATGAATATCCTATCCCTGGTTATACAACGCGAATATCTCACACGGGTAAGAAAACGCTCCTTTATCATCATGACGCTGCTGATGCCGCTGCTGATGGTGGCAATCTCGTTTGTACCCCTGTGGCTCTCTACCCTGAATGACGGTTCGGTTAAGCACATAGCGGTCATCGACAATACCGGCATCTATGCTCCGTTGTTGAAGTCGACCGGACTCTACCGTTTCGAGATCATCAGTGATGCACAACAGGGCGATTATCAGTCAAAAATCGGGAGAGAGCTGTTCGCCATATTGCAGATCACCGACGACCTGAACAGAAACAGCCATGCCGTCACCATTCTGTCCGAGAAGCAGGCACCGCAGGAGTTAAGAAGCATGGTAGAGCGGGTACTGAGCGAGAAGGTAATGGAGCAGCGGCTGGATAATCTGTCGCAACAGGGCAGTGTAAGCCAGGAAACCATCGCCGAGGTGCGCTCGGTTATTGAGGCTGGATCCAGCATCTCCGTCAGAACAATGAAGTGGGGAGGCGACGGGAATGTCTCCGAATCCTCTTCCGAGGTTGCCACTGTGCTGGGAATGGTTTTTACCTTCCTGATATACATGTTTATCCTGATGTATGGAAACATGGTGATGCAGGCCGTCCTGGAAGAGAAGAAAAGTCGGGTTGTTGAAGTGATGGTCTCATCGGTGAAACCGGTCAACCTGCTGATTGGAAAGATTGCCGGAATCGGGCTGGTGGGAATCACCCAGCTCGTGATTTGGGGGGTGTTGACCGGCAGCCTCTTCTCGATCCTCTCCTTGTCAATCGTATCTCCACAGGAGGTTCCGGGAACCCTGCCGGTTGAGGCGGAGAGTTTTGACGCCGGAGAGATCCTGAAAACCGTGATGAGCGTCAACTGGATTGAAATTATTGTCTACTTTCTGCTCTTCTTTGTGGGTGGGTATATCCTGTATGCTTCCATTTTTGCGATGTTTGCCTCGGCTGTGGATAGCGACGAGGATACCTCGCAGTTCATGCTGCCTGTAACCCTTATCATCATGTTCGCCTTTCTGGCAGGATTTTACAGTGTGAGCAATCCCGACGGACCATTGGCATTCTGGGGATCGTTGATACCTTTTACATCACCTATCGTGATGATGGTGCGACTGCCGTTTGGAATCCCGTTATGGGAGAAGCTGCTTTCGCTGGTGTTGCTCTATGGAACGTTTCTCCTGATCGCTTTCTTCGCCGCCAAGGTGTATCGCGTGGGAATCCTGATGTATGGAAAGAAACCATCGGTGAAGGAGATGATAAGGTGGGTCAGATATAAATGATAAAAACCAAAACATGAAACAGAAGTTTACTCTTTTTTTGTTGTTTGCCACGATTTTGGCGAACGCACAGCAAAAACCGTCGCAGCAGTGGCTCGACCAGAAATATTCGATGTTTATTCACTTTGGACTCTATTCCGTGTACGGAGGAGTCTATAACGGGCAACCGGTACGTCGGGGCTACAGCGAACAGATCCAGTCGCATGGGGGGATATTCAGTGACTGGTATGCAAATACCGCCCGGGAATTTAATCCGGTTGAGTGGAATCCGGATGAGATTGTAAAACTTGCGAAAGATGCGGGCATGCGCTCCATTGTTTTTACATCCAAGCATCACGACGGGTTTTGTATGTATCACTCACGGTATACCCGCTACAATATAGTGGATGCCACACCCTATAAGCGAGATCTGATGAAGGAGCTGGCTGATGCCTGTCGTCGCGGTGGAATCGAATTTTCTGTCTATTACTCCCTGATCGACTGGAATTTCCCGCATGCTTACCCGATCTCGAGCCACAACGCCGATCCGCTAACCGAGGAGCACTATCGATTCAACCTGAAACAGGTGGAGGAGATCATGACCAACTATGGCGACATTTCTGAGATCTGGTTCGACATGGGTTCACTCACACCTGAACAGAGCCGGGGATTGTATGAACTGGTAAACCGCCTGCAGCCTCAATGTATGATCAGCGGACGGTTGGGGAACGATTATGTCGATTTTGCAGTGATGGCCGATAACGAATATCCAGATTACAAGCTGGAGGTGCCGTGGCAGACTGCAGCTTCCATCTTTCATGAAACATGGGGATATCGTTCATGGCAGAAACGCGGTGAAGTTAAGCCGAAAGTGGAGGAGAAAATCTCCAGTCTGGTTAAGGTGATCTGTCGCGGCGGGAACTACCTGCTCAACATAGGACCGAGAGGTGACGGTTCGGTAGTGGAGTTCGAACGGGATGTGCTGCAAGGTGTCGGGAAGTGGGTCAAACAAAATGCTGAAGCCATTTACGGAACCAAGGCAACTCCCTTCGATAAGCCTTTTGCCTGGGGAAATGTAACCATGAAGGGAAATGACCTGTTTGCTTTTGTGGAAGATCTTCCTGCCTCGCAACAGATAGAGTTGCAGAGAGTCACCGGAAAGGTGAGTGAGGTAAGGTTGCTGGCATCGGGCGAACTCTGCAATTTTTCTCAAAAGGGGGGTGTTATTAAGGTAGAACTGCCGAAAAAGAGTTCCGAAGAGTTTATTCCGGTTATCAGAATCCGGTTTGAAAATGGATTTACTGTTACTCCCTCCATTATTGTAACAGGCAACCGATTGTCGCCCCAAAACGCAGTGCCGCTGTTCGGACATTCCAGCTTGAACTATTACGGCGGATACAAGAGCTTGATCGGTTACGATTGGAAGGTATCCCGAAGTAAAGGGAAGGTCTTCCCAAAACTGCTCTATACTGATAGCGAACGGGGGCGCAGCATCGATATCGAGATTGATGGAAGAAGGCAGCATATCGTGCTTGACGGTTCCAATCCTACAACTGTGAAATTGGAAAAGAGCAGGGTGAAGTGGGGCAATCTCTATCGGAAACCCGGAAAAGGTGTATTTGGCTATGTGGAAGAGGAGGGATTGCCACTGGTGAACGTAGGAGCAGCCGGTTCGGGCTGGAAACCGGTTATCGGTTTCCGGTATGGTGAAATCTATACCGAGGCGATTCAGCTCCGGGAGAGCATTCTCTTCCTGCAAGAGATCGAGTCGGAGAAAGAGCAGACAATAGCAGTGGAGTTAGGCAGCGGTAACGGCGTGTATGTACTGCTCAATGGGGCGTACATCACTGCACATCTATCGCCCCAAAAGGTGAAATATGGAAAAGAGGTCTTGCTGCTTCCGCTACGGAAAGGATTGAACCAATTGATCATAAAGCAATATAACGGATATGAGGAGGAATTGGCATACAGTTTGCGGCCCCTCGACGAGTGGACAATCTACTCTCTCCAGCTACCGGAAACAAGGATAACCCAATCGGTTTCCGTGCGTGCCGCAGATGCGGAATCGAAAGTGGCTCCACTGAGAATGAATAATTTAATGATAATTAGATGAAAATAGGCAATATAACATTTCCATCGCGGTATCCTGTATTTCTCGCACCGATGGAGGATGTTACCGATATCGGCTTCCGGCTGCTTTGCAAGCAGTTTGGGGCTGATATGGTATATACCGAGTTCGTGTCGAGCGATGCATTGATCCGTCATGTGAAGAAGACCAAAGAGAAACTGACCATATGTGAAGAGGAGCGCCCCGTGGCCATCCAGATCTACGGAAATGATCCCGACTCGATGGTTGAGGCGGCCAAGATCTGTGAAGAGGCGAATCCTGATGCAATCGATATCAATTTTGGATGTCCCGCCAAAAAGGTTGCAGGTAGGGGTGCCGGTTCGGGAATGATGAAAACTCCCGGGTTGATGCTCGAGATCACAGAGAAAGTGGTGAAGGCGGTCAACCTGCCCGTAACTGTAAAGACCCGATTGGGCTGGGACGAGGATTCCAAGATCATCGTCGCGTTGGCAGAACAATTACAGGATTGCGGAATCGCCGCACTCACCATTCACGGCAGGACGCGTGCGCAGAAATATACTGGGGAGGCCGACTGGTCACTGATAGGTGAGGTGAAGAATAACCCCAGGATGCATATTCCCATTATTGGGAACGGCGATCTGATTACGCCGCAGGATTGCAAGCGCCGTTTCGACGAAACCGGTGTGGATGCGGTGATGATCGGACGGGCCAGCTACGGGCAGCCCTGGATCTTCAGCGATGTGAAGCACTATCTCGAGACGGGAGAGATGGCACCCAAACACCCATTCACCTGGTATCTTGACGTGTTGAAACAGCAAGTGTTGCAGAGTGTGGAGCGATTGGATGAGCGGCGCGGCATCCTTCACATCCGCCGGCATCTGGCCGGAACACCCATCTTCAAGGGTATTCCCGATTTTAAAGCAACCCGGATCGCCTTGCTCCGGGCCGAGACCCTGGATGAACTGTTTGCCATCATGGATGAGATTCCAGAAAAGTATGGGCTGCATTAAACAGTGGAGCCGGTAACGAGTCAGATTGATAGACCAAACTTGATGCGAAATGAAAAAATGGGGTGTTGTATTGGCTCTTCTGTTGGCTCTTACCTGCATCGCTTCGGCCCAGGAAACTGGAATCATTGCCGATCTGTTGAAAAGAAGTGCAAAGGAGAAAGTGGCCAGGATGCAGCAACTGATCGGTTTCGATAATGATAAAGCCAATCAGCTCTGTAAACTGGAGACTACATTTCTGTTGGAGGTATGGAAAGTTGAAACCTGCTCTCTCTGCAACCGGAAAAAAAGGGTCGGGAAACTGAAAACAAAGCGCGAGGCAGACCTGCAGAAGATCTTGTCTCGCGATGAGTATATCAAATATCAGTCTCTCGAGAACGAGTTGTTGAATGAGAATGTGCCGGTCTGGCTCTCTATCAATTCCCGGACGGGAGAAGTGCCGGATTGTCGATGATCACCGCCTGTCTGCGGATCGATTCACTGGTCGGGTAGAGCTCGGCAGGTTTGAACTGTGGCTGATTGACGCTTCGCGTTGATCTGGTTTCATAGGGTAATCCGGTAATCAGCGAAATGGCCTTGGCAAACAGGTAGTCATGAATATCGCCGATGGGCTTCCAGGTGGTGGTATTGTACTCCTAGGATTGAATGAGATGATCGGGAACCAGCCCGTTTGTTGCTATAAAATCGTTGTTGTTTTTATCGGTGTAACGGCCCACTATCGGCTGCATTCCCCAGTTTTTCAGTTTCTCTTTTTCCGAGGAGGAGAGTCTTGACGCCACGTAGATGGGTTGCGCCCTTTTATTGAAATCATCGAATGGGTGTATGGTCCACGATGCGGTATATTTCCCCGAGGTCTTCTCGCCGATATGCTCCACCTGCATAAACGGTTTCAGGCAGAATGTGACCAGTTCGGATGCCGATGCGGAGCTGGAGGTGGCAATGATGTACACCTTGTCCAGGTTCAGGTTGGCACCCAACGGATCGGGATATTTTGAGCTGTTGTAATTCCCCAGGAACTCTTTCCGCTCCCATTTATACTGGTCATAGATGCTGTTTACATACGAGTTGTAACTCATGATGGTTAAAACATCCCGGTTTCTTACATTCTCTTCCGGAGCAATCAACGATGCCAGATAGCTTGCAGCAGAGATTCCTCCGCCCGGATTATAGCGTAAATCCAACACGAGATCGGTTACGTCGGCGGCTTTGAATTCGGAGAATACCCGGTAGAGGCTGCTGTTGTAATTCTCTGTAAAGTTGGTATAGAACAGGTACCCGATCTTTTTCCCTTCTATCTCGTAAATGTTGCTATATAGTACCGGATCCGCGCTGAGTTTGGCGGGAATTACCGTAACCTCCCTTTGATTGCTGAAAGTTTGATCAAGAACGGTAAAAGTTGTTGCAGAGTTGGCTCCATACATCATTGTATAGTTGTTGACAGTTATCGTCTGTCCGTTGATTTTAATGATTACGTCACCTCTTTTAAGTCCCGCTTTTTCCGCGGGGGAACCGGGAAAAACGTAGCGAATGAATCCTATGACAGTGGTATAGGATTCGTCCAAATAGAGAGGAAAGGGTTGGAAACCGAATGCATCTCTCGATTCCCCCTCAAATTCGGCCAGCAAGGATTCGATATCATCGGTGATCCAGGACCAGTGATGCTGTTTGTCTATATTGTTGAGTATCTTATAGAAATAGCTCTCCGGATTGACATCAGCCACGGTCGGTCTCTTGTTTTTCACCTCATCTGCCCAGAGATAATAAAGCGACATGCCGTCATAGACAAACTGGCTTACTATATTGATATCTTTTACAATGGTTGCTGCTCCACCTATTGTGGCATCCCCCGTATAAATTACGGTTCCGTCTTGCAAGGTTGCACTGGCAGTTGGCGGATTGGTCGTATTGTCGACCATCGCACTAACCGATTCTGTCTCCCCATTGTTATAGGTAAGTATAAATGATTTAGAGTCGGGATTGTATGAAACGGATTTCAATTCACCTTTCAACTCTACAACTGGATCTTTTTCCTGGCACGACACTACCATTAGCAGCAGTATGGTCAGGATTGAAAATAGAGTAACTCTTTTTTTCATTGGGCAGGTATATTACAATAACAGCTCTTTGACTGTGAAAGTAGTAAAGATTTTAACCAGAGCTACAAGATTTTAAAGATTTAACACTCCTTTCCCCTGGCGGACAATTACCGGTTCATCTGAAGTGCAGTCAATGACGGTAGAGGGTTCAATACCTCCTAATCCGCCATCGATGACAATCTCCGCAATGTCGCTCCATTTTTCATGGATCAGTTCGGGATCGGTAATATATTCAATCTCCTCCTCTTCATCTTTCACTGAGGTGTTGAGGATAGGGTTACCGAGCGCCCGCGCGATTTCGCGGATGATCGGGTTGTCGGGTACGCGGATACCTACCGTCTTCTTGTTCTTGTAGATCTTGGGAAGTGATGATGTGGTAGGGAGGATAAAAGTAAAGGGCCCCGGCAAGTTGCGCTTCATCAGTTTGAAAGTGGGGGTATCCACCTTGGCGTATTCGCTAATGGCACTCAGGTCGTTGCAGATGATTGAGAGGTTGCTCTTCTGGGGATTGATCCCTTTCAGGTCACAGATCTTTTCCACTGCGCGTACATTCAAGGCATCACACCCCATACCGTAAATTGTATCGGTTGGGTAGATCAGGATGCCGCCGTCACGGAGAATGGAAACCACTCTCTCAATTTCCCGTGGATTGGGATTCTCATTATAAATCTTTACTATCATAATAGTCACAAAAATAGAAAAAAAGTAGCTTCGGAATCACATCCGAAGCTACTAAATTGTTTTTATGTAGATTTTATGTTCGGGCTTAACTCACGCTATTCAGTCGTGCTTTCGTCCAGACCGTTACTATATTGCTTCATTGCCCTGAGACTCATGCCCATTCCAGAGAATCCTCCGTCGTTGTAGAGGTTTTGCATGGTAACTTTACGGGTAAGGTCAGAAAACATCACCACGCAATAATCGGCACAGTCGTCGGCATCCGCGTTCCCGAGAGGTGCCATCCTTTCGGAGAAGTCCATCAGGTCTGACATTCCTTTCACACCGCTTCCGGCCGTTGTCATGGTAGGCGACTGCGAAATGGTATTTACGCGTACCCCCTTGTCTCGACCGTAAATATAACCAAAACTTCGTGTTATCGACTCCAGCAAAGCTTTCGCATCGGCCATATCGTTATAGCCGTAAAATACACGTTGCGCAGCAATGTACGACAGGGCCAAGATTGAGCCACCGCGCTGAATAGCATCGAGCTTGCGGGCTACCTGTAGCATCTTGTGGAAGGAGATGGCCGAAATATCCAGCGTTTTATTAAACAGGTCGTAATCAAGATCATCATATGTGCGTTTTTTACGCACGTTGGGAGACATTCCTATGGAGTGCAGAACAAAATCAATTTTTCCACCCAATATCTCGATTGATTTGGAAAAAACCATCTCCAGGTCTTCCACGTTGGTGGCATCTGCGGGAAGGATCTCAGCATTGAGTTTTTCTCCTAGCTTGTTTGTATCTCCCATCCGTACGGCAACCGGAGTATTCGACAACGTTATGGTTGCTCCCTCCTCCACAGCCCGTTCAGCCACTTTCCAGGCAATCGACTGCTCGTTTAACGCACCGAAGATAATGCCTCTCTTGCCTTTTAATAAGTTGTGATTCATTTTGATTTTTGTTTATGAAATAAAAAACTGCACAAAAATATAAAGAATGTGCAAACTTTTAAACAAACAAAAGCAAAATATGTTCTTTCACTCACCCTTTTTTGTATGGTTGACCCCAATTTGCTCCATCTTTCATCTCAACGTTCATTAGATACTTGTATGCAAAGGCCAGCTTTTACAGTTTTTATCAATTTTTATACCCTTCGATGGTGAACAAAATCGTATAGAATTGTTATAATGAGAAGTTAAATGTAGATTATGACAGTTACTTATATTTTTCACAGTTGTTATCTGCTCGAGTTTGACGGGTTCTCGATTCTGTTCGATTTCTACAAGGATGGGAAAAGGGATGACGGCACTTTCTGGGTAAGTGATTATCTGCTTGGAAAACCCGACGACCTCTATGTGTTCTGCTCCCATTCACACCCCGACCACTACAATCCGGAAATTTTAAGATGGGGTATAACGAAGTCGAACGTGAAGTATATATTTTCGAAAGAGGTGATGAATAACAGTGAAATCACTGTTTATCAGAATATTGCCTTTCTCGACAAATTTGAAACCTATGAAGATAACCGGATTAGGGTTCAGGCTTTCGGATCGACCGATACCGGAGGCTCCTTTGTGGTGGATGTTTCGGGTAAGCGTTATTTTCACGCTGGTGACCTCAACAACTGGCACTGGAACGAAGAAGTCCCCTTTCTTGAGTCCACGGGTTATGAAAATAGTTATCTTTGTCAGCTGGAACTCCTCGCTGAAAAGGTGGATCAGGTGTATCTGGCGATGTTTCCAGTGGATCCACGGTTGGGAAAGGATTACATGCGGGGGGCCGAACAGTTTGTCAACAGGATAGCGACCGATTATTTTCTGCCGATGCACTTTGGAGAGAATTATGAAAAAGCCAATGCTTTCAGTCGTTATGCCCGCTTGCAGAACTGCACCTTCCTTCCCGTGTACAAAAAGGGACAGTCGTATAAGCTGTAGTACCCGAACGGAGAGTTAAGTAAAATAGAAGGCAGACCTCTGATGTATGGGGACTCCTGCAATACAACAGAAAAAAGAATATGGAAATTAAGAGCAAATTTGATCATTACAACATCAACGTATTTGATCTTCAGAAAAGTATTGAGTTTTACAACAAGGCGCTGGGATTAAAAGAGGTACGAAGAAAAGAGGCTTCTGACGGGTCTTTTATATTGGTTTACCTCGGTGACGGAGAAACCGGTTTTACCCTGGAGTTGACCTGGCTTCGCGACTGGGATCGCCCGTACAATATGGGAGATAACGAGCAACACCTGTGTGTAAGGGTTGCGGGAGATTACGACCAGATAAGGGCCTATCACAAAGAGATGGGTTGTGTTTGTTACGAAAACGAATCGATGGGGTTGTATTTTATTGTGGATCCTGACGGCTACTGGGTCGAAATCCTCCCGATATAACTGGTGCCGGCTCTATACCTTTTATGTAAAGAAAATAAGAATGGATTATTTCAATTATCATCGCCGTCCAACAATCGATGTGCGTATCGGAAACATTACCTTGGGAGGTAACCACCCGGTTGTTGTACAAACAATGACAAACACAAACACGCTCGATACCGAAGGTAGCGTGGCTCAATGCGAGCGGATTATTGCAGCGGGCGCCGATCTGATCCGGCTCACTACACAGGGTGTAAGGGAGGCTGAGAATCTGCGGAACATCCACCGACAACTGAGAGAGAAGGGATATACCACGCCGTTGTCGGCAGATATCCATTTCAATCCGCGTGCGGCACATGTGGCGGCCACAGTAGCGGAGAAAGTGCGGATCAACCCGGGTAACTTTGTCGACAAGCAGAAAACCTTTGCCGTGCTGGAATATAGCGACGAGGAGTATAGACAGGAGCTGGAAAAGATCAGGTCCAAAGTGGTCCCTTTTCTGCAGATCTGCAAGGAGCACGGTACGGCAGTTCGGATAGGTGTAAATCATGGTTCACTCTCCGACCGTATCATGACCCGTTTTGGTGATACCCCCGAAGGTATGGTGGAATCCTGTATGGAGTACTTGCGTATAGCTTTGGATGAGGGTTTTACCGATATTGTCATATCGATGAAGGCCTCCAATACGTTACTGATGACCAAGGCGGTCCGCTTGCTGGTAGACAGGATGGATAAGGAGGATATCCATTTTCCGTTGCATCTTGGTGTGACCGAGGCGGGCGACGGTGAAGATGGCAGGATGAAGTCGGCCGTAGGGATAGGGGCGTTGCTCTCGGATGGTTTGGGAGATACCGTCAGGGTATCGCTGAGCGAAGATCCTGAAGCGGAGGTTCCGGTTGCCCGAAAAATTGTGAATTACGTTGCACAAAGGGAGGGGCATGAACCCATTAAGGGAGAGCTCTATCCAGGCTTTTCGCCATTCTCCACAGACAAGCGGGAGACGCGTGCAGTTAGAAACATTGGCGGAGGATTTGTGCCGGTAGTAATTTCAGACCGGAGCGCAATAACCGACATGTCGATCAATCCTCATTTTATTCCCGATTATATCTACGTGGGGAGTAATCTCCCCGCCAACTTTCCCAAAGGGATGAAGTCGATCGTCGATTTTCCAAATTGGGAAGATCGGATTGATAACTTCCCGATGTTCACGACCGAAAACATTTCTGCTATCGGAGAGTGTAATGCGGCTGTCAAGTTCTTACAACTCTCCTATCCGCAACTGACCGATGATATTGTACAGGTGCTAAAAAAGAGCGAGAAGGTGGTTGTTATCCTTCAGACCACTCATCTGAATGGCGTAGGTGAACAGCGGGCATTTTTCCATAAACTGCTTATTGAGCAGTGTGACGTACCGGTAGTTATCCAGCGCAGTTACTCGGAAGATATGGCAGAGGATCTCCAGGTTAAAGCGGGTGTCGACTTTGGAACCATACTGCTTGACGGTTTCGGAAATGGAATCATGATCTCGAATTCCGGAAATATCGGGATCGCTCAACTCGACTCCTATGCTTTCGGTATTCTTCAGGCAGCCCGTGTCCGTACCAGCAAAACGGAGTTTATCTCATGTCCCAGTTGTGGTCGCACGCTGTTTGACCTGCAGACGACAGTTGCGTTGGTAAAAAAACATTTCACACATCTGAAGCACCTGAAAATTGGTGTGATGGGGTGTATTGTTAATGGTCCGGGCGAAATGGCCGATGCCGATTACGGTTATGTGGGTGCGGAGCATGGGAAGATTTCACTCTACAGAAAGAGAGAGCTGGTTGAGAAAAATATTCCCCAAGAAGAGGCTGTGGAGCACCTTATCCAGTTGATCAAGGATAACGGGGACTGGATAGAGCCTGAGGCAAATTAATCATGCAGTTTGGTTCAATGCTGTTTGGTAATTTGCAAAAAAAGTAGTAATATTGCACCCGCTTTCGACAAAAAGATGGTCGAAAAGGTCCCATAGCTCAGTTGGTTAGAGCACCTGACTCATAATCAGGGAGTCCTTGGTTCAAGCCCAAGTGGGACCACTTGAAAAAGAGAGAGTTGCGAGAAACAGCTCTCTCTTTTGTATGTCGGGCATAGTTTTACTTCTTGCAGGGTGTAAGTCCCTGTACACGCCTATTTGACGGGAAGTGTTAGCGAATGGCAAGGGTGTTGCGGGCGACTGCAAATCCGAAAGAAGCCATCAGCAAAATCAGCGTTCTAACGGACAGAAACTTGATATAAGGCTGACGAGTCGAGGGTGAGCGAGCAATGGATTGCGTTCAGCCCAAAAGTCAAACGTATCGGCTTACAGTAAATCAAGTAGAACCTGATGAAAGAGTATTTCTTTATCCCGAGAGGTCTTGCAGAGGCGCACCAACAGTGCACGAACAACAGCGATGTTGTTTTCACCTTTCAAGAAGTCAGCAGAAGACATAGTATTCGGTGTGTGTACACCATCGAAGAAGGTCTGAATCTTTTAATTTAAGGAGCAGTTAGTTCAAAATTTCTTTTATGGCGCAACCGCAAGCGATAACGTACCAATATGACCTGTTTAGTGAGCAGCGTCAGGATGTTATCCGCCCTTTTCCCACGAGTGAAGCCGTATGCGGAGCCCGGGGAATAAAGGCGTTGCAAGTAAAAGAAGCA
>ENA-UOYA01000597-UOYA01000597.1-activated-sludge-metagenome-genome-assembly--contig:-NODE-597-length-45198-cov-5.261347_pt1 | contig 45198 bp, 38 predicted proteins | sample MGYA00238163_ERZ764804 | MGnify/ENA primary metagenome ERZ764804 (study PRJEB28919, sample SAMN05720223) | activated sludge metagenome | isolation source: Anaerobic digester | place: Hong Kong...
TGCTCAATTCCGGTATATCTACGGACTGGACAGTAGCCATCGGACTTTACAATATGCTGGAGAAGTCGATGATCAACAAGTACTTTGCAATCTTCTGTGCCGGCGGACTGCTGGTATCGATCCCGATATCGGTTCTCTTCCTTATCATGCAGAAGTACTACGTCGAAGGCGTTACAAGCGGCGCGAGCAAGGGCTGATGCCAAATACAGAGATTTTATTTACGGAGAATTAAGAGTTACACATGAACGACAAATTTGTTATTAACATAATACATCGTCCGGAGATGGTCCCTGAGTATGCCGAGAAGGTTACGGGACAGGGCAAGACAGAAGATATCGGCAGAAAATCACTGCTTACGGAGTCGCTGGATATATTCAAATTTCAGCAGGAGACTGCTCACAGAAACGGACTTAAGACAACTATTCAGATGACTTATGCGAGTCTTTTCAATGATGAAGCGATTGAGATTGCAAAGCATGATCACGATAGCTACGGAGATGAAATATCGCTGTCGCTTCTCGGGCTGCCTTGCAATGAATTTCGCGACAAGTACAAGACCAAGGATTTCTGTATATGGATGTTCAGACTTGATGACAAGAAGAGCATAGTTGACGATGTCTTCGGCAAGTTCCATGATGCCTTCGGCTTCTATCCGGAGTCAACAGGTTCGTACTACATGGATGCCGATCTGATAAACTACATCAAAGAGAAATATCCCTCAGTCAAGTGCGCAATTGCGACCTGCTGGGAGGAAGGCCCGAAGGCTTATCATACCTGCAATAATTCATGGTATACGTTTATGGACGGCGGTCCCTGGAATCCATGGATTCCATCCAGACAGAACACCCATGCCCCCGCAGCCAACGCAGAGGAGGACAGCGGTATTGTTGCCATTCCTCACCTGTCAAGAGATCTTCTTGCCTGCTATGACGGAAACGGTTCAAATTTCGGCACGCACCCGCAGAATGTCCTGCGCGGAATGATTTACGATACCAAAACATGGGAGTATCCGTATCTTTACAACCTCGTGGATCAGTACCGTCATCTTGCCAAGTATAACAGCGGTTATGCATACAACATGATGTTCGTAGGCCCGGGATGGCTCAACAAGATGGGTCGCTGGGAGGCGCCGTATGAGCTTCTTAAAAAGTCCTATGAGGACGGAATGGCATATTACGCAAGTCTTAAGCAGCAGGGTGAGCTGGTCGATATGACCATGTCTGAATTTGCAGATTACTACAGATCCAGGAAGACATATACCGAACCTGAGTGTGCCCTTTGGAAAGATATTCTTTACGGTTCCGACAAGCAGCTGTTCTGGTATTCTGATCCTTTTATGAGAGCATGTGTCAATATGGATCAGGGCGGAGCTATAGTTGACCTGAGGCCGTATGTGGCAAAGCTCTACCGTCCTGTCGGAATAGGAACGGGAAATCCAACCGATGCATCATATCCTTTCCTCATTCAGGAGAAATATCGTGCCGGATATTTTACCCATTACGCAGGAGAAGGAACGATACGTTCTTGCAAAGTATGCTTTAAAGGTGAAGAGGTTGATATGTGTCTGGAAAGGACGCATGCGTCTTTCAGCCTTGACGGCTGTACCCGTGTGCTGACGCTTGATCCGGTAGTTGTTGAATTCGCCGAACTGAGCGTCACGATTCAGACGGTAATGCGTTTTGCTGAAGGAACTTCCCGCATTCAGACGGAAAGACATATCCTCTCAATCAGCAACCCGGAGTGTGAAGTCGAAATCAATGAATATATGGTAGGATGCTACGGAACGACCGAGTATGCGGAAAATATGGAAGGTATTACCCTTTCGTGCGGCGACAGAACCATAAGCTACGAATACCTTTGCAGAGAGGAATGCGTTAATGGAGCAACTGAAGCGAAATGCACTATTCCTCAGATTGGTACTGCAGTGTCTTTGGAAACCGATACGGAAGATGCCGTGGCATACATCAGGGAAGGATATGCGTTCTCACCCATGTTTACACTCGGTATAACCGGAAATGTTAAGGAAGGTGAGGTGTTTACAACATGGCTCAAGCTGGAAAAGGCAGACTGAACTACAGATGCCCTCAGTGCTTTATGAGAGATCTGGACATTGATATGTTCTATGACAAATCGCGGGAAGAGTATTACTGTATCAGGTGCCAGTTCACAGGAAGCGAGGAAGATGTACTCAGAAAGAATGAAGAGATTCGCGAGAAATACAGGAGAATGCGGGACAGGATTACCGATTTTGACTGATTGTGACTTTTGCCGGCTCCCCATATAAAATATACGGGGAGCCTTTTTATCGGAGGATATATGACAGAAATAATCAAGGGCATGGATATATCATCCATTATAGAAGAAGAGCAGTGCGGCGCGCGCTACTATGACGGCGGCAAAGAAGGATCTCTTCTTGAGATACTTAAGCGTTACGGAAGCAATTCAGTGAGAATCAGAATATGGAACAACCCGTATTCTGATGACGGCCGCAAGTACGGTGCCGGAACCAATGACCTTGCAAGAGCACTGGTTATCGGAAAACGCGCAAAAACTCTAGGGTATTCACTGCTTCTTGATATACAGTATTCTGATTTCTGGGCAGATCCCGGTAAACAGAATGTTCCGAAGGCGTGGCAATATATGTCAGAAGAAGAACTATCGACGGCTGTCTATGAATATACATCGACTGTTATCAATGCTTTTGTCGAAGAAGAAATTGCGCCAGAATATATTCAGATAGGAAATGAGATAACAAACGGACTGCTGTGGCCAACGGGGAAAAAACCGGATTTTGACAATATCGCCGGATATTGCAGTGCCGGTGTGAAAGCCGTACGTAATCTTCTGCCGTCGGCAAAGGTTGTAATTCATCTGGATAACGGCGGTAACAACCCTATGTATGTTGAATGGTTTGACAACTATTTCGCGCGCGGGGGAGACTGTGACATAATCGGTCTGTCGTACTATCCTTTCTGGCACGGTACGATAGAGATGCTCGAAGCAAATATGCGTGACATAGGTGCCAGATATGGAAAAGAACTCGTAATTGCTGAGGTATCGAGCGGTTTCTCGATGGAGGATTACCGGAAGTATGAGGGCCTTCCGGCGGGGCAGCTTAAAGGAATGGCTACGAGAGACTCGCTGGTTGAAAATGTCGAGTATCCTATGACGCCTCACGGCCAGGCCATGTTTATGGAAAGAATAATGCGGCTTGTAAAGGATGTTCCGGGGGCTATCGGGTTCTATTACTGGGAACCGGGGTGGATTCCGGTTCCGGGCTGCGGCTGGGCGACGGAGGCTGCACTCGAATATACGAAAGAGAATGGACCCGGCGGAAATGAGTGGGCAAATCAGGCGTTGTTTGATTATAATGGAAGAGTACTGGAGGCGCTTGGTGTAATAAGAGACTTCAGGTAGGAGGTTATATGAAGAGAGTTGCGCTTCTGATGGAGAGCTGGGAGAAATATTTCACCTATGCATGGCCGTCCGGAATCATGGATCAGTTCATGAAGACAGGCGTTAAGGCAAATCTTTATGTATTCAACTGCAATGCAGGTATATGCGGAGATGAGATGATTGCATCCGGCAAAAGGCAGATATACAAGCTTCCGGATTTCAAAGATTTTGACGGCATCATTATTGAGCTTAACAATACAACCGACAGGAAATTGCTTGATAGGATAATCGCGGAGATTAATGTCTCCGGAGTTCCGGCGGTTGCCATCAACGGTGAATTTGAGGGACTTTATTCAGTCTGCACTGATAACTATCATTCTTTCATGAATATATTGAATCACCTGTATTACTCACATGCATCTCGCGATTTCTGGTTTATCACCGGACCTGAAGACAACTATGAGAACAGAAGCAGACTTAAGGCTGTTAAAGATTTTATCAGAGACAAGGGACTGGCGAGAGAATCATATGCGATTCATGAGGGAGGCTTTGATACCGACAGCGGAAGAGCTTCATGGAGAGCCTTGAGGGCATCATACGCAAAAATACCTGATGTTGTTGTATGCACCAACGACAATGTGGCGGTCGGTGTTATCGCTGAGGCCGAACTTGAGAATCTGAGAGTCCCTGACAATTTTCTTGTAACCGGCTTCGACAATCTGGACAAGGCAAGATATTTTACTCCGAGAATCACGACTGCCGGCGTTGTGCGCGAAAGACTCGGCGCCATGGCGGCGCAGGTGCTTACGGATATCTGGAACGGAAAGGCTGTAAGCAGAAGCAGCATGCTTGAGCCGGTTAATATCTACTGGGACAGCTGCGGATGCATGCCGGCAAGACCTGATGATCTGGTATCGGTAAGAAGCGATATGCGAGAATATACCAAGAAGCAGATTCTGTACAGTGTCGAGCGTGAAGAGCACAGCCGAAGAGACGCAGAGCTTCGTTATCATCTTCAGCACTGCGGCACGCTTGAAGATATTCTGGTTGAGATTGAGAAATGGGTTGCCATGTGGCACTGTGATTCTCTTGATATTGCGGTTCAGCCAATGTTCAGAAGAATTCAGAAACTGTCTGCAGCCGCTTGTGAAGAAATTATTCCTGACAATTATTCATATGAACGTGACGGTTATCCGGGTGTCATGGACGTCTGTCTCAGCTATGACGGAGCCAGAGCCAAAGTCAACAGCGGTCTTGAAATCAACGGCATGTTCCCTTATTTTGACCGCAGCGGGACAGGCAATGTGTTCCTTTTCGCGTCAATCAGCTTCCTTGACATACCTATCGGATATATCTCGATTGAGGGTGCCGGATACATAATGGAGAAGCAGTATGTTTTCGATATTGTCGAAGCGATAACTGATGCGCTTGGTGCTATGAGCATGAGATCGAAAAAGAAAGTACCGGAAGAAGCAGACAGCAGCAGAGCAGATTAAAGACCGAAGCCTTTCCATACCGGTTTGCCGGTATATGTCTTTGCAGCAGTATTGCCGCGGAGGACATCGAGCACCGCATACGCCAGTGCTTCCTGCTCCATCTCGCCGGGATAGACAGATATAGGAGCAATCCATGAGCAGCGCTTCTCGATACCTTGAATGATATCGTTAAAACGCATAAATCCGCCTGTGAGCAGAATTCCGTCAACGCTGCCTTCGAGAACGGCAGCCATCGCGCCAATCTGTTTGCAGATCTGGTATATCATGGTGTCCCAGACAAGCTTTGCACGGGCATCGCCGCTTTCCGCCATGGAGTGTACCGTATCCGCGTCAGATGTCCCGAAGAACGAGACAAATCCGCCGGAGCGCGAACACATGGTGCGGACCTGTTCTACGGAATGCGAGTCAATAAAGTCAAGCAGAGCCAGAACAGGAACACTTCCGATTCTTGTCGGAGTGTAAGCTCCGTCGCCTCCAGCTCCCACATTGCCGTCTATCATTCTGCCGTGGTTGTGCGCGCTCACGGTTATTCCTCCGTCTATATGGCAGACGATATAATTCTGCAATTCGTATTCAGTTCCGGACAGACGCGCGTGAGCCTGCGCGACGGCTTTCTGATTAAGTACGTGTGATTGTGCATTGCGGTAGACTCCGGCTATTCCGGTCAGTCTTGCCAGGTCACAAAGCTCGTCAACGTTTGTCGGATTAAGTGTGTACATGCGGCCGCCGAATTCATTGCACAGCTCATAAGCTATCATGACGCCCAGCTTGGCGGGATGTTCACTGCCGCCTACGCCTGCTACCGTGTCGTCATAGAGTCTCTTGTCAATGAATGTGACACCAGAAGGCTGAGTATAGGCGCTCCCGCCTCTTCCGACGTAAGCGTCAATCTCTGACGGATCGATATTATGATCTGTCAGCATGTGAAGTATAAGCTTCTTGCGCATCGGAACCTGGTCGTTGACGTGCGGGTACTTCAGCAGCTCCGGCGCATCGTGGAAAATGCTCTCTTCGAAAACAAGATTCTCGTCCTCGAACAGACTTACTTTGGTTGACGTTGATCCCGGATTGATTATCAAAAGCTTCATATATATACCTTCGGTCTGAAATTTACTTGCAAAGTTATTATATAGTTTGTTTGGAAATAGAAAAGAATATTTTTCAATGCTATACTTCAGAATATGGAAAGAAACAACTATGAACTGATAAAAAGAAAGATGGAAGGGCTTATTGATTACGGTCCTGATATTTTCAGTGAAAGTCTGCTAAGTTATCTGGAAGTTTCACTGTCGGGAATTGTTTTCGCACTTGAAGCAAAAGATGAATACAGCTGCCGGCATTCGCAGCGCGTGTCTGTGCTTTGCGAAAGGTTCGCGGCCGAACTCGGACTTTCGGCAGCCGCGCGCAGACGTGTAAGAATTACGGCGACGCTTCATGATATCGGCAAGATAGGAATACCTGACAGCGTTTTGCTGGCACCGAGAAGACTTACTGAAGAAGAATTCAACGTGATGAAAAAGCATCCTGTTCTCGGTGAACAGATTCTTGAGAAAACACTTGAGGCTCAGGCTGATTTCGCTGAGAGAATCGGAAGCGGTTCGGCGATAATCAGAATCGCAGGGAGAAGGCCGCAGAACAATCCTATTGCGCACAGCATAAGCAATCAGTTTGATGAGCTTCTGGCAGGCGTCAGAAATCATCACGAGAGATTTGACGGAAAGGGATATCCCGACGGGATCGAGGGCGAGAATATACCGTTTATTGCGCGGCTTATCGCATTGTGTGATTCCACAGACGCCATGATGAGTGACAGAGTTTATCGTAAATCCATAGGCAGCGCGAGGACCGTTGAGGAAATTGAGAATAACAGAGGGAAGATGTATGATCCGGAGCTTGCTTCACTTTACATTGACAGATGGGATGTAATAACAGACGGTGTTTTCTCCGGCGGACAGGATATGAAGCTGTAACTATGTTACAAATCAATGCCGGCCACAGATTGGCGGCAGCTTCAAATTTGTAATTTTTAGGGTCGGTGTATTGAGTTATTGACTCAAAAGTTATAATATTTTTCAAGAAACAAACGGAGGGCAGGCATATATATGACAGATGAACTTAAAGACATTATATATGCCGATTTGTTCAGATATACGGGCAATACCCGCAGATACAAGAACATATACGCCTGCTATCTTGAAGAGCGCATGTCGAGTCCTGAATTCAGCTATATAAGCACGATGCGCAGAACGCGTTTCTATTATGACCAGATCCCAAAGTATGACGGCTTCCGCAAGAAGCTTTATGAGATCAAGTTCAGATTTACAAATTTCAGACTGGACCGCCTGAGCCGCAAGTATCATTTCCAGATTCCGTACGACACGGAGATTGGCAAGGGCTTTTATCTTGCGCATTTCGGAAGGGTGATTATCCATCCGAAGAGCGTGATAGGACACAACGTCAATGTATCAACCGGAGTTGTTATCGGCACGCAGTTCAGAGGCAAGAGGAAGGGTTCTCCGCACATAGGCAACTATGTCTGGATCGGAGCCAATGCAATTATCGTCGGCAATATCAATATAGGCAATAATGTTCTTATTGCGCCCGGTGCGTACGTCAATTTCGACGTTCCGGACGGTTCAATAGTTATAGGCAATCCGGGTCTCATCAGGAGATCTCAGGGTGCCACGCTCAATTATATCAACAATACGATCCTGTTCGACGAATACAATGTTCGTTCGGATGGAGTCAGATAAATGGTCATTGAGAGCAGTTTTTTCAAAGAGAACAGAGACAGATTTGTACAGGGACTGAAGGACGATTCCGCAGCCTTTATTTTTGCAGGCGAAGAGAAACCGATGAGTGCTGATAACAGTTATCGCTTTCATCCGGACAGAAACTTCTATTATCTTACAGGCCTTGCACTGGCAGGACTTGTCCTGGTGGCAGTAAAGCACGGAGAAGAATCGGTATTTACTCTCTATGCGCCGGAACATGACGGCTTGAAGGAACGCTGGACCGGCAAACGCATGGACTTTGCGAGGCTGTCGGAGCTCTCAGGCCTTACCGTAGACAATATAAGAGACCTTGATACATTTGAAGACGACGCTATCGGCTACGCAAGAGAGTCTGGTCTGTCTGTTTTTGTGGACGGAACATCAATCATGGATGCTCCGAGAAGGTTCACGGAAAAGGTTAAGACTTTCGGCAAGTGTACGGAAGATATATCTCAGGTTCTGGTTTCGTTGAGAATCACCAAGAGGACTCCTGAGATTGAGGCTGTCAGGCGCGCAGCCGCGATTACTGAGGAAGCGCTTGCCGAGACGAAAAAGATAATCCGTCCCGGTGTGTCAGAATATGAGATATATACCAGACTTGAATACGAGATGGCGCGAAGGGGGAATATGCTTTTCGCGTTCCAGACAATAGTGTCGTGCGGCAGAAACGCGTTCTATCTTCATCATTCAGACCCTGAATATGACGGGGACGGAATCGCGCAGGAAGGCTCATTCATCCAGATTGATGTCGGAGCGAGGGAAGCCGGATACTGCGCTGACATATCGAGGGTTTATTTTGTCGGAGCACCCGAGAACGGCGACAGGAGACTTGAGCTTCTTGAGCTTATCCGCACTCTGAGGCGCGAAGCGTTTGGCTTCATTGCACCCGGGAGAACTTTCGATGATCTTAATTCACAAATGTATGACATCTGCGGCAAATGGCTTGCGAAGCAGGGATTTATCCCAGATAATTTCAGTGTGGATGATGTGCGCAGCTATTACTGGCATAACACCTCGCATTATCTGGGGCTCGACGTTCATGACGTTGGCGGCCGCAGTGGGGCGTTTGCCGCGGGATGCTGTCTTGCGGTTGAGCCGGGAGTCTATATTCCTGAATGGTCTATAGGTTTCAGAATTGAAGACGATGTACTTGTGACGCCCGACGGCTGTGAATTGCTTTCTTCGGGCAGAGATGATCTGGAGGGAATAATTGCCCTGTAATATGTCAGTTAATCCGGGACTGCTTGCAGCAATTCTCGTGCCAGCTATTCTTCTGCTTGCAGGGGGAGCTTTTGCGGTTGCGATGAATTCCTACTGCGACAAACTTTTCGCGAAAATCTATCGCCGCCCAAGGCCTCTTCCGCAGGTCGACAGGTCCCCAAAATCGATAGATCAGTCAACAATATTCGGCCGCGGTCGCAACTGGTTCTACACATACCGCAACGAGTGGCTCAACGTGAGCATGCATTCGTTTGACGGCACGGCACTTAGCGCCTATTTCAGACCTTCATCCGACAGGTCATGCCGGAACATGGTGATACTGATTCACGGTTATAACGAACAGCCTTCGCAGATGGCGGCTTATGCCAAGCTTCTTATGAAGAAGGTTCAGTGCAACTGCCTGATATTACACATGCGTTCGCACGGCATGAGCGGCGGCAAGTATTTCACGTACGGTCTTCGCGAGAGTGTTGACCTTGAACCGTGGTTTGAATTTACCCGCAAGAGACTCGGAGATAACTGCAGAATCTATATATGTGCCCGTGGAATAGGAGCTACGGCGGCGCTTCTGGCGGCGCAGCAGCCGAGCTTCTGTCCGAATGTCTGCGGAATCATAGCGGATTCACCGGCTTCTTCTCTGACCGGAGTGTTGCGTTCGGCCGCTGCAGAAGAATATCATATGCGCCCTGATTTTTTCCTTTACAGAATCCGTAAATTGACATCCAAACGCTTCGGTTTTGACATAAATATGTGCGACTGCGCGCTCAACGCAGGCAAGATAAAAGTGCCGGTACTGATTTTTGAAGGCGGTGACGATCACATAACGGTTCCTTCGGAAGTCCGCGGAATCTATGACAATCTCCGTTCTGCCAAGAGGATGATAGTTGTTGACGGCGCAGGGCACCTTGAGTCCTATGAACGCGCGCAGGCTCTTTATGAGAAGGAAGTCCAGAAATTCATCGAGTCATGTGTCGTCAGACTTGTCAAAATCGGTCGTCTGTAGTATTATCACGGTCGACAAACAGAAATACGGGGAGCTGCATACAGCGGCTGAGAGGGCTTTAAGCCGACCCGCTGAACCTGACGGATAATGCCGGCGTAGGGATAGTTGCTTATTGTTTTTTCCTCCGTTTGAATTCTCCGGCAGACAGAATTCTGTATGGAGGTATATATGTCAAGTAACAAAGAGAAAATTCTTAAGATCACATCAGGCGGAGTATGTCTTGCGCTGAGCTTCATTCTGTCGCAGGTCAAACTTTTCGAGATGCCGATGGGCGGCTCGGTCACTCCGGCATCCTGCCTTCCGGTAATTATCTTCGGTATTGCTTTTGGCCCTGTATGGGGCTTCATTGTGGCGTTTCTGCTGAGTCTGCTTCAGCTTATAGGCGGATATCTTCTTACACCGTTTCAGGTGTTCCTGGATTACACCGTCGGATATACGGCGCTCGGTCTGCTCGGCTTCGCAAGCCTGCGCGCAGGAGACCGCGAAAAGATTGCAAATCCGCTGATTCGTTTTCGCCGTGCCGGCATAATCAAACCGGTGTTATTCACAGTTGCGGCATATTTTGTACGATGGATCGGTTCGGTTCTCTCAGGTGTTATCTTCTATGCCGAGTATGCAAAGGACGCGGGATACAACAGCGCGCTCATCTATGCAATGGTTTACAACGGAAGTTTCCTTCTTGCGGACATGGGAATCTGCCTCGCCGTTTTGGTTGTGTTCCATTTTGTAATCCCTTCAGGCAAGGAAAAAGAACAAACTGCCAAGTAACGCAAGATTAACTATTATTTAATAAAATTTTTCTGTCACTTAGATTATAATAATGAAAAGGAGTAAGTCCTTTTGAATACTTCAACACAGAAGGGAGTGATTTTATGAAGATCACTACACAGGGCAACGGTATCAGAATTGGTACAAGACTCGAGAGCAAGATTTCCGACAAGATGGCGAAGTTCGACAGATTTTTCGGAGATGAAGGTTCCCTTAATGTTCGAATCAGACCGGAGGGGAACAGAATGGTAGTTGAAATTACCATGAAGCTCGACGGAAAGATTTACAGAGCAGAGGCCTGCGATGAAGATATTCTTACGGCTGTTGACAGAACGGTCGATAAGCTCGAATCTCAAATCAGACGTCAGAAGACCAGATTCATCAGGAAGAAGAAGGAATATCCGGGAATCATGACGTTCCTTGCCGAAGACGGCGGTGCTGATTTTGACTTTGATGAAGAGCCTGACGATAAAATCACCAGACGCAAGCAATTCGCTCTTCGCCCAATGACAAGTGAGGATGCAATCCTTCAGCTTGAGATGCTCGGTCACGATTTCTTCGTCTATATGGACAGCGACGTCAACTCTGTTTGTGTCGTTTACAAGAGGAATGACGGCGGCTACGGTCTGCTTGAACCCGAGTATTGATTCTGATTCATGCGTTTGTATTTGACTTAACGCATTTCATCGGATATAATGAGCAGGTTTTAAACGAATTCTACGATGAGGGGAGGGATGATAAAGATGTCTGAGATCAGAGTTAAGGATAATGAGTCCCTTGACAGTGCTCTTCGTAGATTTAAGCGTTCTTGCGCTAAGTCAGGTGTACTTGCGGAGGTTCGTAAGAGAGAACACTATGAGAAGCCTTCCGTACGTCGTAAGAAGAAGTCGGAAGCAGCCAGGAAGAGAAAGCATTGATTCCGGGTTCGACATACTTTTATAAGTAATTTTGTAACCGGTATCCGTCAAGGGTACCGGTTATTTATTTTTGAGATTTATCGCAATATGTTCTATTGGGGATTTTTTTTGTTAGAATAAGAACAAAAATGTGAAGTTGAGTTATTGATATGCTGCTGACAGGTAAGAACTGGCGCATGAAGGCATCTGAACAGATTACTGATGCCGGTTCTGCGCTTAATGTATTATTGAACAACCGTGGTATTGTTGCCAAAGAAGACAGGGATATGTTTTTGTCCGCAGACAGCGGAGCATGGCATGATCCGTTCCTGTATAACGATATGCATACGGCTGTTGACATTATCAGCAATACTATGGACAGCGGCGGCAAAATCCTGGTCTATGGAGACTATGACTGCGACGGCGTTACTGCCACGGCCATACTTGTGAGGTATTTCAGATCCCACAATGCAGATGTGAGTTATATTGTCCCTCACCGTGCCGAGCATGGCTACGGTCTGACTGAGAAGATTATGAGTCATGTCATCGCCCTTAATCCAAGTCTTGTAATAACTGTTGACTGCGGAATTACAAATCTGGATACCATCGGGGAACTCAAGGCGCGCGATATCAAGGTTATCGTCTCAGACCATCATAACGTCAAGGACGAACTGCCGAACGCGGACTGCATAATCTGCTCGAAGCGCAAGGACAACACTTATCCGTTTATGGATCTGTGCGGTGCCGGAGTTGCACTTAAGATTATTGAAGCTCTCGGCAAGGACGGGCGGCATAAGGTGACGAGCTCCATATGGAGGCAGGCGATTGAGCTTGCAGGACTTGCAACGATTGCAGACCTCGTCTCCGTGACGGATGAGAACAGAACAATAATTAAGCAGGCGTTCAAGAGCATGGTAAATCCGGCCAACGTCGGAGTCAAAGTGATGAACGAGATGCTTCTTTCCAAGGGCAAGACCCTTGATGAATCTTTTATATCATTCAATTTTGTTCCGAGAATTAATGCCGCGGGAAGACTTTATGATTCGTCTGACGCGCTTAAGCTGTTCCTTGAGAACAATCCTAATGAGGCAAGAAATGCCGCACAGGATCTGACACGTGAGAATGAAGAGCGCAAAGAGATTGAAGCGAAAGTTTTCGAGGAGGCCAAAACTCAGATAGAGAATCCCGGAAGACCGGAGAAATGGAGTCTGACTCATACCTGCGGGCCGATAGTCGTATACGGCAGGAACTGGCATCAGGGTGTTCTTGGGATTGTCGCGGGGAAGCTGACGCAGTACTACAACCGTTCCGCAATTGTATTTACGGACGATGCGATAGAGAAGGACTGCGTCAAGGGCTCGGGGCGGTCATGCGGAGACTTCGATCTGTTCGGAACGCTGACCGCGATATCTGATTCGCTGACTAATTTCGGAGGTCACAAGAAGGCTGCGGGAATGATGGTGCGCAAGTCTGAGATGGGCAATTTCATGGAGGCGCTTGAAGCAGAGTCCAGAAGACAGCTTGATGAGAATCCTGACAGTCTGATGGCGAAGGATGATATTGAGATTGACGGAGAGATTCCGTTCGAAGCTGTAAATTTTGATACGTTTGACACTGTCTGCAAGCTCAGACCGTTTGGAATAGGCAACGCGAAGCCGGTATTTGTAACGAGGAATCTTATCATCAGCGGGATATATCCGATGAGCGAGGGCGCGCACATAAGGATTGAGCTTGTAGACGACTGTCAGAACGGAAGCGTCTCGGCAGTAGGCTTCGGCATTGGCGAATACATAAATCTTCTCAAGGCCGGAGACAAGGTGGATATCGCATATACGATGAATGAATACTGTTTCAGGGGTGATTCAACGCTCAGTCTTCATCTTTGCGACATAAAGCCGCATTTTGACGACAGCTTTATCTGGAACAAGGCGGTTATTGCGGAGAAACTGTTTTCTAGCGGACTGGGTATGAAGCAGATTGCCAAGATGGCGCAGGGCGAGGATGCGATATCGCAGATGATTCCGACACCGGAACAGTTCGGCGCCTGCTACAGAACGATCGAGAAGTTCGGGAAGGGCTGTATGTCGACCGTAGACAGCGACCTGTTCGCCAAACTTGTAAATGTGAGTACAGGTGTTAAAATTACTCCATTCCAGGTCAAGCGCTGTTTTGAAGTTTTTGCTGACTGCGGCCTGATAAAGCTTGGTAGTATTGCGCCTTTGAGGCTGTGCTTTTCGCTGATTCAGAGTGACGTCAGGGTGAAGCTAACTGATTCTGAGGTCTACAAGAGGATAATGAATGGGCAAGATTGAAGAGAAAAGCGTGTTTTCCGAAGAGGAGATAAAGAAACGCGAATACTATCTGGATACCGCGCAGATTCCGGAAATTGACGAGATTCATCTCGCGCAGTTTGAAGAAATTCTGAACGAGTTTGAGAGCTACAGCACTCTATCTTCCGATGACCTTCAGCAGTCGCGGGATATGCTTCGCAAGGCCTTTTATCTGGCATACAAGGCTCATGCCGGGCAGAAGCGCAAGACCGGAGAACCATACATCATTCATCCCCTTGCGGTAACCAGAATACTTGTCGATCTTAAGAGTGATGCCGATACGCTTGCTGCGGCCCTGCTTCACGATACAATAGAAGACACGCTTGTCGATTACGAGATGCTTGAGACTATGTTCGGAACGGCAATCGCAAAGCTTGTTGATGGCGTTACAAAGCTCAATATCAGTCTTGACGGCGCCGTTTACGGAACCAAGGACGATATTCAGGCCTCAAATGTGCGCAAGATGCTCATTGCCATGATAGATGATTACAGGGTAATCGTTGTAAAGCTTGCTGACCGTCTTCACAATATGCGAACGCTGGGTTATCAGACAAAAGAGAAGCAGATAGAGAAGGCCCAGGAGACTCTTGATATATATGTTCCGTTCGCTGGACGTTTCGGTATCTATAAAATCAAGTGGGAGCTCGAGGACTTGTGTCTCAAGTATCTTCACCCGGAAGATTATGATTATCTAAAAGATATAGTAAACGGCAATCACAAGCAGCGTGAAGATTTTATGGAACAGGTGGTATCAGAGATACGCGCGAAGCTTGAAGAGAACGGAATCACCCATTTCGAGATTGAAGGCCGTCCGAAGCACTTCTACAGTATATACAAGAAGATGCATGACAAGGGCAAGACCATAGACGAGATATACGACCTTTACGCCTGCCGTATCATTGTTGATACCCTCGGTCAGTGCTATATGGCGCTCGGAATAATTCATGAGATGTATAACCCTATTCCGGGGCGTTTCAAGGATTATATCGCGATGCCGAAGGAGAACAAATATCAGTCAATTCATACGACTGTTCTGAGCCACAACGGACCTTCCTTTGAAGTGCAGATAAGAACCTATGTTATGAATCAGGTCGCCGAGTATGGTATTGCCGCGCACTGGCATTACAAGGAGTCCGGTGCTTCCGTGGGCTTCAATGCCGACAAGTACGACAAGAAGATGAATGAGATGCGCCAGATTGCCGAGGCTCAGAACGAATTATCGGATTCCAAGAGTTTCCTTGATGCCGTCAAGCAGTCAATCGAGCCTGAAGAGGTTTTTGTATATACCCCGAAGCATGAGCTTATCATTCTTCCGCGCGGTTCGTGCCCGATTGATTTCGCATATTCGATTCACAGCAATCTCGGTCACCATATGCACGGAGCGAAGGTGAACGGAAGAATTGTTCCGCTGACATATGTACTTCAGACCGGTGATATGGTTCAGATAATGAGTTCCGAGAAGCTCGTCAAAGGCCCGTCAAGAGACTGGATAAAGATAGCTTTTACGCCTAATGCGCGATCGAAAATTAACGCATGGTTCAAGCGTGAAGCCAAGTCTGACAACATTGCGGCCGGAAAGCGAGATTTATCGCGTGAGATTGAGCGCAACGGTTTTGAAGTGTCAAGACTCATTACAGAGAAATCTGTGAACAATATTCTGAGACGCAACAATTTCCAGACCTTGGACGATATGTATGCGGGAATCGGTTACGGAAGCGTCAGTGTTGTCAAGGTGTTCGGAAGACTCAGGGATGATTACATAAGAAACTGCACAGAAGAAGAAAGGCAGGCGCTGGGCTACCGAATAACTTCAGACGGCAATGTCGCGTATTCCCCCAAGGATGTTCCTATACAGATAGGTAAGTTCGATCAGTCGCACTCGAAGATGAAGGCCGGCACGGGGAAAGTCTCCGCTGATGCCGATAAGGGCGCAGTTGTTTTAGGACCGTCTGCTATAGGTGTTCTCAGCGCGGACCCGCATCAGGCTGTAAACGCCCTGAGACCGGCGGCTGAACCTATGTCAGCAGCTGCGGCAGGCAGGAAGGACGGCGCGAAGCGTCCGGGCAAATCCCGCGTAGGAGAAGAAATAGAAGTTGACGGACTGGACTCGATTGCAATGCATATTGCCAATTGCTGCCACCCGGTTTACGGCGACGACATTATAGGTTATGTCACGCAGGAGAACGGAATAGGCATACACAAGGTAACCTGCAGCAATATTGTCAGCATTATCAGCAACAAAGACAAGTCGTTAAGATATCATCAGCGTTATGCAAGGCTTAAGCCGGCGCACTGGGGCGATAAACTGCGCATGACAAACTATGATGTCAAGGTTGTGATAGAGTCCGAGAACCGTGTCAATCTCATAAGCGATATCTGCGACAAAGTCAACGAAGAGAAGATTATCATCGGCGGAATAAAGTCCTACAGGTGCAATTCAGTATTCAGAATTGAGCTTACAATAACAGTCGCCGACAAAGGCCAGCTTGATCGTATTATGGCCAAGCTTCCGACTGTTCCGAGTGTCATATCGGTATATCGCAGCTGAGACAAGAGCGGCCGTTTCCTGAAATAAACAAGCAACAAAAAAGCAGCCTGTGAAGCTGCTTTTTTCGCTGTCTGTCAGCTGCGGATAAATCAGGTATCCCCGTAGTAATTATTGTCGCCGCGTGAGCTGATATGGCTCACATTGCATATTATCATCGGCCGCCTTCCTGTTTTGGAAGAGACGAAATTCTTAACCTGTTCCCTGAATGCACGCTTCTCGACAAATGCGTTAAGACTGCTCTGTTTTGACGCGTTTGAAGCGATTATTGCGGCGCACTTTCTCGCTATGGCGCTGTGTATAACTCTGATATTCTCGTCGCCGTCGAAGCATCCGATGGAGTTCACGGAAGGCTCGCAGCAGAGTTCTCCGGTGTCGTCGCTTATGGTGAGCCCCACACTGATGCATCCGTCTTCGCTCAGGTGTATACGGTCATTAAGAACCTGATCTTCTGCTCCCATTGTTCCGGAACCGTCGACAAGAACCGCACTGGCCGGTACATGATCCGTGATGCGCGCGCTGTCCGCGTTAAGCGACAGAACGTCGCCGTTTCCGAGTATGAAAATATTGTCTTCCGGCATTCCGAGACTCATTGCGATTTCTTTATGTATGCACAGCATCCTGTACTCGCCGTGAACCGGAATGAAAAACTTCGGCTTGAGAAGCGTGTGCAGCATCATGAGCTCGTTCCTGTAGGCGTGGCCAGACACATGAACATGTGCGAGAGACTGATAGATCACGTGCGCGCCTTTCTTATAAAGTTCGTTGATTACGCGATATATAGGCTTCTCGTTTCCCGGAATAGGATTTGCCGAGATAATAATAGTATCGCCCTTCTTGATATCTACCGAACGGTGTGAATCAAAAGCCATTCTTGTAAGTGCGCTCATCGGCTCCGCCTGGCTTCCGGTGGTAAGGATTACTATCTTGTCATCATCGTAATTGTCTATTGAATCAAGGTCAATAAGCGTTTCCGGCTTCATATCGATATATCCGAGTGAATTTGCGATTGCAAACACCGATACCATGCTCCTGCCGGACAGGCAGACGTGCCGTCCGTATTGCTCTGCCGCCGAGATAATCTGCTGCATTCTGTGAATGTGAGAGGAGAAGGTCGCGACTATTATTCGCCCCTGTGCTTTGCGGAAGAGCTGCTTGAAGGATTCGCCAACCTGCTTCTCCGATGGCGAAAAGCCGTCTATCTCAACGTTTGTACTTTCACACATGAACATGAGCACGCCTTCAAGCCCGAGTTCACCGAATCTCTGCAGATTGATTGTCTTTCCGTTAATCGGTGTGAAGTCAATCTTAAAATCTCCTGAATGAACAATAACTCCCACGGGTGTTCTGAGTGCAATTGCATAAGAGTCCGCAATACTGTGGTTAACCCTTATGAATTCAACCTCGAAACTGTTGCCGAGCTTTATCTTGTCTCCGTTCTTGCACTTCTCAAGACGAATTCCTTCGAGACCTACGCGCTCTTCTTCAAGCTTGTGGCGTACCAGCTCGATTGTCAGTGTCCCGCTGTAGATAGGACATTTGAACTCGCGGAGAAAGAAGGGAAGAGAACCTATGTGGTCTTCATGACCGTGTGTAAGAACAATTCCGCGAAGCTTGGAGATGTTGTCCCTGACATATGTGAAATCCGGTATGACACAGTCGATTCCCGGCATGTTCTCTTCTGGAAAGCTCATTCCCACATCAACGATTATCATATCATTGCCGTACTCGAAAGCTGTCATATTCTTGCCGATTTCTGACAGTCCGCCGAGCGGAATGATTTTAAGATCCTTTATACGTGAAGCACCGTTTGCGCGGCCGTGCTGCGGGCGTCTGCCGGTTTCCCTGACTGTCCCGGCGTTTCCGGCAGGAGCGATATTCCTTCCTTGATTTCTTACCTGAAGATGACCTGAAGCCCTGCCGAAATCAGATGATGATCCGCTGCCGGAACTGTCTGTTCCCCGTGATTGCGGTCTGCCTCTGCGGGAGAGACTCTGGCTTGAACCAACACTCCTGTTCCTGCCCTTGTCTTTGTCCGGATTAGTATTCTGGCCGGTGCGGCGCTTCTGGTACTGTCCTGCTCTCTGATTGCTTTGACTGCTTCGTCTGTTCTGATTGTTCTGATTGTTCTGATTTTCCTGTTGCATATTTTTATCTCACTAACCTGTGGTAACAGACCTCGTACAGCTCCTGTAGGAGGACGGATCGTCCACATAAATATCTATTGTGTAACCCTTTACGCCGCTGCCCTTGTCTTCGACAGTGTAATAACCGTCGCCTCCAAGCGGATCATTCGCAATGTAAATGGTGGTTCCTGCGGGGAATATTGACCAGTCTGCAGCGACTGTTCTTCCCTGGGTACATGTGCTTCCTGTAGCGGTTGTAAGGCTCGATACACCGTCACTGTCCACATCCTGAGGTCCGTAGAAGGTGATTCTGCAGCTCGTGCCGTTTGAACCTGTTGCTGTTGCTGATGTTGCTGATGATGTCGCGACAGTCGTTGCGGAAGTGCTTCTTGCAGTGGATGCAGATGTCGGTTTTGGCGTCGGTGTCGGTGCGGGTGTGTCTGTCGGTGCGACATCTGTCGTATGTTCCGCACTGACGTAGTTCCCGTTATACGTCTTATACCAGCCGTTTGAAGTTACTGCTATGACATCAATCTCATCGCCGGGGTTCAGTGACTTTACCACGTCATACCCGGTTCCCGGACCGGATCTGACGTTGAGAGATGAAGAGGCATAGACCGTAAGATACTTCTCTTCTTCCGATATGGTTGTCTCTGTCACAGCAGTAGATTCGGTAACGCTCTGTGACACCGATGTCCCGGCAGCGGCCGATGAAGTGATTGCAGACGATTCTATACTGCTCTGTTCTTCGGAACTTTGCACTGTGCTCTCAGCTGAACTCTGTGCTGTTGTAACTTCCGTTGTCTGTGAAGTCCCGGCGTATGCCACAACGCTGTTGCTGAACGGACTTATCTTAAGTGTCTGACGAACTGCAAATCCGGCTAAGCCGCAAAGTATAACGACAGCCATAAGGCTTGATGCCTTTATGACCATCTGTTTATTCGGTCGAAGAGCATTAAGTAGTTCTCTAAATTGCAAGTAGTCCTCCGCGCAGCCGTAATCATAAGGCCATAAAACTTGATCATATTATACCACAGTCGGATTATGGGCAAATATCAACGTTTTGCGGATACAACAAAATCAAAAATATGTAAAGTCAAAAACGGTTTTTGTCAGATAATTGTCACGAGATAGCAAAGCATGACACATTGCAACCGTCTATAATCTAGAGTACATCCAAGGAGCAATCAGTATTTCGTTTGGATGATTTGTGTTATCAAGGGGGACATCGGGAATGGCGCTCGGTCGTGTTGGCAAACCGCATAAGAAAGCTGTTTATGGCACAACTGAATACGACGTCGAGAGGCGAAGAAACCGCATATATGTTATCTGTGCGGTTCTGCTCGTAATCTGCGGCGTGCTCGATGTATATTTCATAATCGGCATATTAGGTTTGTAATTGCAAATAGGCGCCCGTTACTTTATACTGCTACCTGTATATATATATTATTTATTTTAGGAGCAGTAATAATATGAGATTTTCTAACATGTTCATGGCTACACAACGCGAGATTCCGGCAGATGCCGAGATTCCTTCACATCAGCTGATGCTTCGTGCGGGACTGATTCGCAAAGCCGCATCCGGTATATATTCATTCATGCCTTTAGGATACCGCACATACCGCAAGGTAGAATCTGTCATAAGGGAAGAGATGGAGGAAGCCGGCGCACAGGAGCTTATCATGCCGGCGCTGCTTCCGGCTGAAGCATACCAGGGTTCCGGAAGATGGGAGAAATTCGGGCCTGAGATGTTCAGAATGACTGACCGTAACGGCAGAACTTTCTGTCTCGGACCGACTCATGAAGAACCGTTTACCGAGGTTGTGAGAGATACTGTCAGATCTTACAAGCAGCTCCCTGTCACTCTTTATCAGATTCAGCACAAATACAGAGATGAGAAGAGGCCGAGATTCGGAATCATGAGGTCACGTGAGTTTGTGATGAAGGATGCGTATTCATTTGACTGCGACGAAGAGGGACTCAGCGTTTCCTACCAGAAGATGTACAAAGCTTACAGACGGATTTTCGACAGACTCGGTCTTGACTATACAATAGTAGATGCGGATACCGGTGCCATGGGCGGTTCGGGTTCGCAGGAATTTATGGTGAAGAGCGAAGTCGGAGAAGACGGTATCTGTTTCTGCGATAAATGCGGATATGCAGCAAATGAAGAGAAGGCCGGATGTGTCACAACCGGTGCGGACAATTCCGAGATGAAGCCGATGGAGAAGATTGACACGCCTGATGTCAGGACGATTGATGACCTTATCGGATATATGAAGTGTGACGCGACAGCATTTGTAAAGACGATAATCTATAATATTGACGGCAGATTTGTTGCCGTTATGTGCAGAGGCGACCGTGAGATTAACGAGACAAAGCTCGGCAATCTCTATGAGGCGGTCGAGCTTGAGCTTGCTTCGTTCGCCGATGTTGAAGCTATAACCGGGGCAGCTGTCGGTTTCGCGGGTCCTGTGGGTCTCAAACAGAAGATAGACATTGTAGTCGATAAAGAAGTCGCTTCAATGAGGAACTTTATTGTCGGCGCATGCGAGACTGATCGCCATTTCAGGAATGTCAATATCGGAAGGGATTTTGCGGCGACTAAGATTGCGGATGTCAGGAATGCAGTTGAAGGTGATATCTGCCCCAAATGCGGTGAGGGAAGACTCACGATGGCAAGAGGAGTTGAAGTAGGACATATTTTCAAGCTGGGAACAAAGTATTCAAAGGCTTTGAACTGCGTCTATCTCGATAAGGACGGCAAAGAGAATTATATGGTCATGGGATGCTACGGTATCGGTGTCGGCAGAACGCTTGCGGCAATCATAGAACAGCATCACGACGATAACGGAATCATCTGGCCGGCGGAGGTAGCGCCTTATAAGGTTATTGTAATTCCCACGAAGGTTAATGATGAAGTAAATATGGCTCTGGCAGAGAAGATTTATGCGGAACTCGAGGAGAGCGGAATAGACGTATTAATTGACGATCGCAATGAGCGCCCGGGTGTAAAGTTCAAGGACTGTGATCTCATCGGAATACCGCTGAGAATTACTGTCGGAAGACGCGCCGGCGAAGGTATTGTTGAAGTTAAGGCAAGAGACGAGGCTGACAGCAGAGAGCTTACGGCGAGTGAAGCTGTTGCTGCAGCGAAGGAGATATGACATTATGACTCAAAGACGAAGAGTTGCAGCCTTGCTACTGAGTGTTGTGATATGTATCGTTTTTGTCGTGCCGGGCGGCAGTAAAGTAAGTGCATCAGGGAGTAATCTCGAAGCTGCCGACTTCACATCGTATCAGATTGTAACTTATAAGGGTGATACAATCACTGTTGGGGTGGACGGGTCCTGTTTTACAGTTGTAAGCGATGCCGTGTCGGATTTCACCGTGACGCTCAAGGATGCCGTCAGTTACTCCAGAGTCAAGGAAATCAGTCTTGAAGATGGTGAGACTTCGGCTGATTTTGCGGATTATGCCGAAGAGGATACCCTGTATTATGTCAGCGTCCGGTATACTTTAGACGGAATCGATTTTGACTCGGCGAATAATTACGTCTTTATGGAAGACGGAAAACTCAATTTTTACAAGTCGCTGGTTTATGATTTCAACGTTGACAGATGTTCCGAACTTTTGACCGACGACGAGTCACTTAAGGAAGACCTTATGCCTCAGAACGATATTGAGTGTGACAGCCCGATTTTGAAGTCGTACTCAGATGAAATATGTGAAGGTGCGACTGATGACTGGAACAAGGTATTCAAGATATACACCTATATTACCCGGGTTATGAGTTATGATGATGTTCAGGTTTCTGATTCTTCCGTGGTATATCAGGACGGCTGCGTGTGCCTGCTCAGGCGCGGCGTAGCAATCTGTGAGGGCTTCGGAAATGTTTTCACGGCACTTTGCAGGGCTCAGGGCATACCTGCAACCGTGGAGTTCGGAATCGGTATGGTTGACTATGATGAGATTACAGACGAGTCTATTGAGACCAACGAGTCGCCGGATCATGCGTGGGCGGCGGTTTGTCTTGGAAACAAATGGTTTTTCGTAGATCCTACATTTGACATAGGAAGCTACTATGAGGGCGACAGCTGGGACAGCGGACATGTAGAATATTCCACTCCGGGGTACAATTACTATCTGCTTCCGCTGGAGGCTTTCAGCTATGACCATAAAATCTGTGATGCCGACACTGTGCACGGCATTGAAGAGAGCGGTTCGTGCGGAGATTATGCCACTTACGACATATCCAGGGACGGCACGCTGACGATACACGGCAGAGGCGAGATAAAACTGCCTTATGGCTGCAACGGCTTTTCCAAGGTCGTTTTTGCGTCAGATTCAGATATAACCGCAATAGGAGAGGAATGCTTTTCTGACTGCGACCTTATTACAAGCGTGGTGATACCGGATACTGTAACAGAGATTGATGATTCGGCGTTTAATACCTGTGAGGATCTGGAATATGTCTATCTCCCCGAAGGTCTCACGACAATTTCCAAGCAGGCTTTCGACTATTGCGACGAACTGGCTTATGTCAGAGTTCCTGATTCTGTAACTGATTTGGGACAATGGGCATTTGACGATTGCCCGAGGCTATATATCAGCGTTCCGTCTTCACTGGATGGCTTTGACAGTAACTACGACATAGAACCGATGCACATAGAGCAAAGATAAGGACACACTTTATGCCGTATATTGAATTTCGAGATGTCAGCAAGGTATATAAGACCGGTTCTATCGACCTGCGTGCGCTTGACGGTCTTGATTTGTATATCGAGAAAGGCGAGCTGTGCGTCATTGTCGGGCAGTCAGGAGCCGGAAAGACCACACTTCTCAATATCCTTGGCGGTATGGATACGCTGACATCAGGAAGCATCTATCTTGAAGGGCGCGAGATATCGAAGCTCAAGACCGGCGAGCTTGCAAGATTCAGGCGTGAGAATGTCGGCTTTGTTTTTCAGTTTTATAATCTGATACCGAATCTTACCGCATATGAGAATGTCGAGATGGCGGCACAGCTTGTGAAGGATCCTATCGACTGCGATCTGCTTATGAATGAAGTGGGGCTTGCTGCCCGCAAGTCGAACTTCCCGGCGCAGCTGTCCGGCGGCGAGCAGCAGAGGGTTGCCATTGCGCGTGCAATTGCCAAGAACCCAAAGCTTCTGCTGTGTGATGAACCTACAGGGGCACTGGACTATCAGACCGGAAAGTCTATTCTGAAGCTTCTCCAGTCTCTGAGTGTTACCAAGGGGATGACTGTCGTAATAATTACGCACAATTCCGCACTTACTGCGATGGCGGACAGAGTTATTACACTCAAGAACGGAACTGTAACAAGCAATCTCGTCAATCTTAATCCGGTAAACATTGATGAGATTGAATGGTGACTGATACGTGATGTCTTCATATTGGAAAACCGTATTCAGAACCATCAGGGAGAGCCTGCCGAGGTTCCTCGCCATTTTTGCGATAATTGCGCTGGGGGTGGGATTTTTCGCCGGACTTAAGATGACGTCACCGTCGTTCTATAAGACTGCCGACAGGTATACCGAGGAATACAGGCTGTATGATTTCAAGCTTTTGTCAACAATCGGTTTTGACGACGATGATATCGAGTCTTTATCAAAGGTGCAGGGTGTACAGAGCGTCGAGGGAGCGGTGTATCAGGATGCGATACTGCTTTGCGGCGACACATCTTCAACCGTAAGAATTCATACAATAACATCAACAGTCAATCAGCTTGAACTTACCGCGGGACGTATGCCGCAGAGTCCGGATGAGATAGTCATAGACGGTTACAAGAATGATGCCGGCATGATAGGAAAGACTCTGACGCTGTCTCAGGAGAATACCGCAGAGTGCATTGATACGGTCAGACCTCACGAATTTACTGTCGTAGGACTTGTAAGGTCGCCGATGTATATGAATTTTCAACGTGGGACGACAGATGCAGGTTCAGGGGCAATAGATTATTATGCGTATGTTCAGAAGGACAGCCTTGATGCCGATTATTACACGGAAGCCTATGTTTACTGCAACACAGGCCTGTTTATATATTCCGATGAGTATAAGGATTGGGCGGCAAAGGAGCAGGATATTCTTGAAGCAGCGGTCAAGGATATTATCGATGTGAGATTTGATTCGGTCATGGATGACAGCAGTCAGGAGCTTAGTGACGGCATAGATGAGTTTAATGAACAGCGGGAGGATGCGTACAGTGAGCTTGAGGACGCAAGAGAGACTCTTGAGACGGCCTATGGTGATATTACGGATTCTCAGCGGCAGATAGACGACGGAAGAGCTCAGCTTGAAGATGCCGGAGATGAACTCGAGGCTGCAAGGGTCAGGCTTGAAGAAACAGATAATCAGCTTAAAAGTACCAAAGCCACTTTGGACAGTGCATCGTCACAGCTCGATTCCACGGAGAGCCAGCTGGAAGCGGCAAAAGCTCAGCTCGATTCTACAGTGGCGCAGTTAAGTTCGGGGCAAAGTGCGATAGATGACGCCAGGTCACAACTTGAGGCCGCGCGAACGCAGACAGACGGTGCAATTGCCGCGCTGAATGATTCCATTACGGGTTTAAGCGGAAAAATTGCGGAACTCGGTGCTGAAATTGATGCCGCAGATGCTGACCCTTCGGCACTTCCGGCCGATACAGATGCCATGAAGGCCAATCTTGCGCAGCTTCAGCTTCAGCTTCAGTCTCTTGAGGACAATCTAAATACGGCAAAGGCAGGGCAGCAGGAGCTTGCCGCGCAGCAGTCCGCTCTTGATGATTCACAGTCAACACTCGACAGCGGAAAGGCTGCATATGAAGATGCTCTCGCGCAGTATAACAGCGGCAGCGCACGGTATTCTGCGGCGAAGGCGGCGTATGAGTCAGGTCTTGCACAGTACAGCAGCGGCCTTGAGCAATATAACGAAGGACTTGATGCATATAATTCAGGTGTCGCTGAATACAATCAGAATGCAGCTGAATTAGACAGTGCGCAGGATAAGGTTGACAGTGCCTTTAAGGATTATTATGACGGCAGGCACGATTATTTCGCAGGAGTATGCAAATATGAAACGGAGATATCAGAGGCCTTCAGAATGAATATAGCTTATGGCTGTCAGCAGCTGGACAACATTGAACGGCCTGATACCTATGTGCTCGGACGCGACAAGAATGTCGGATATGTCTGTTTCGACAACGACGCGAAAATTGTTGACGGCGTCGCGAGTGTGTTTCCTGTGTTCTTTTTCGCAATCGCTGCACTCGTGTGTTCCACCACAATGAGCAGGATGGTTGCCGATGAACGCGGCCACATAGGAACAATGCGTGCCTTGGGCTTCTCTGAATCTGCCATAATCATGAAGTATGTGGTTTACTCCGGCGCAGCTTCCGTTCTGGGCTGTGTTTTGGGATACATAGGAGGAATAAAACTGTTTCCATGGGTAATATGGGAAGTATACGCTATGATGTACGGGTTCGCGGACATAAGCTTCGCCAATGAGGCGTGGATGTTTATAATGTCATTTGCGATTTCGCTTGTCTGTACCGTCGGAGTTACTGTAGTAACGTGCGTTACGGAACTTAACGGCATGCCGGCAGAGCTGATAAGGCCAAAGACTCCGGCTGCGGGCAAGCGGATACTTCTTGAGAGAATTACGTTTATCTGGAAGAGAATGAAGTTCTTATACAAGGTGTCAGCCCGCAATGTGTTCCGTTTCAAGAAGAGAATGATGATGATGATAGTGGGAATCGCAGGATGTACGGCGCTTCTTATAACCGCGTTCGGACTTTATGATTCAATCTGCAATGTAGTTGGTAACCAGTACGACAGAATAATGAAGTTTGATATCGACTGCACATTTGCCGGCAGCTATAATGCCGAAGGGATAAAGGAAGCCGCGAATGAGGCGAACCATAACTATGGTAAAGACTTCAGATATGCGGTCGCGGAATATGATACGGCGCATAATGACGGCGGCGGATTTATAAGGGACGTTGGAATTTATGTCGCGGACGGCAGCGATGTTGAGGGAATTTTCGGGCTTGAGAACTTCTATACGGGCGACAGCGAGAAGTGGCCTGCCGACGGTGAGGTCGCAATATCAAGCAAACTGGCCGAGAAGAACAACGTCAGGGCTGGAGACAACATAACGCTGACTTATGGCGACGATTCAAGACAGATAGTTCTCAGGGTGGCGTATGTATTCAAGAACTACACCTATCACTACTGCTTTATGACTCCGGCGACATATGAGGCGGCGTTCGGGCAGAGTTATGATCCCTCGGATCTTCTTGTGATGATGAATGATTCCACGGTGTCGCCTTACGACTACGCGCGGTATCTGACAAACAACTATAATCTTAAGTCGTGCATTATAACGAATGATGAACGTGAGTCGTTCAGTGCCACCATGGAGAAGATGAATTATGTGATTATACTTGTAGTCTCTTGCGCGGCGGCACTTGCATTCATTGTGCTGTTCAATCTTAATAACATAAATATAACCGAGAGAATAAGAGAAATCGCGACACTCAAAGTGATGGGATTCTATCGCAAGGAGACCGGCTCATATGTGTTCCGCGAAAACGTGATTCTCGTGCTCTTGGGATATCTTACGGGAATTCCGCTGGGCTTCGCACTTCATCGCTTTGTTATGTCGCAGATTGAGATGGATATGGTTATCTACGATGTAAGGATAGCGCCGCAAAGCTTCGCCTACGCTCTGGTTCTGGTGCTTTTATTCTCTGCGATCGCAGACATGGCGATGCACCGCAGGATCGACCGTATAGATATGGCTGAATCGCTAAAAAGCATAGAATGACAATCAGTTGTTCTCGCCCTTCATCCAGCTCTGATGATAATTCTTCCTGCGGTAATCCTCAGGTGTTATGCCCATTGTTTTCTTGAAGACCTGGATAAAATGCGACTGAGACGAGAAACCGAGATAATTGGCAATCGACAGAGATGATTCATCGAGATGTCGGAGCATACTGCATGCCACGTCAATCTTCTGGTTGCGGATGTAACGGCTGAGTGTTATGCCCATCTCCTGCTTGAACAGCTTCGAGAGATAGCTTGAATTAAGTGAGAGCGAATCAGCAATTGATTCAACGGTGAGGCTCTCCTGGATATGAGACCTTATATAGTCAATTGTCATGACTATGTGGCGTGATACAACCTTGCTCTTTGCCTGTTCGTTCATCCGCTGGCAGTATGCGCGAAGCAGATCCTTCTGCAGATCGTTTACTTCATTTATGGAAGTGGCGACGTCTATGAGCTCAATATAAATGTCGCTGAGCGTATATGCGACGGATATTTCCATTCCGGACTCAATGCAGAAACGGCTTACCATCGCGGCGAGAATAACGGCGTGATACTTAACGTTCTGGAGCTCATTGCTGCTGAGTTTGCCGAGCTTCTGGACGTTGCCGAAGTCCTTAAGATTATCCTCAAGGCTGGCGGTTCTGCCGCTTGCCACAAGTTCATAGAAATTAATCTCACGGCTGTATGATTCCTGACGATTGACGCTCTCGCCATCGTTAATAAGTCTCTTAGCCAGTTCTTTCTCGATATTCATAATTACGCTGACCTCCTATGAATGACCGCAGCCGGATCAAATAAATAAAGGATATATTACACTCAAAAAAATATAAAGCAAATACACCATGATTCACAAACTTTTAGAACATTTTACGGCAATTATGATTTATTATAAAGCTAAAAATTGCGGAGGATGCTTGCTATGGCTTTCAGTGCGCTTAAGACAGATGAGATGACACGCGGCGAGATTGAACACATGAATCTTGTTCGCCGTCTGGCGTCAGAATGTATAGTTGTTCTTGAGAATGACGGTACTCTGCCGATAAAGGAATGCGGAAGACTTGCTCTCTACGGCAACGGCGCGAGACAGACAATCAAGGGCGGAACCGGTTCCGGAGATGTTAACTCAAGGTTTGTGATCCCCATATCGGAAGGTCTTATCTCCGCAGGGTTCGAGATAACTACAAACGACTGGCTCGACCGTTATGACGCACAGAATGAGATTAATCTTGCGGATTACAAGGCACGTGTCAGAAAGTATGCCGAAGAAAGCAGCACATCCCTTGCCAATGCTTATTTTGAAATTGTATTCGGCACGCCTGATATGCCGAGAATTACGGAAGAAGATATTACAGCTTCCGGTACCGACACAGCGATTTATGTGATAGCAAGGGCTTCGGGAGAAGGCAAAGACAGGACGGCGTCAAAGGGTGATTACTATCTGACTGATGATGAAGAATACAATATCAGCCTTATTCGCAGACGCTATGCAAAGGTCGTTGTCATAATAAACGGCGGCGGTGTCATTGACACAGCTTTTCTTAAATCACAGAATGTCAACTCTATTCTTGTTGTGTCGCAGCTCGGCAATGTCGGAGGACATGTCGTTGCGGATGTTATAACCGGCATCTCGGATCCCTGCGGGAGACTTACTGACACATGGGCAAAGGCCTATGATGACTATCCGGGCAAGGATGATTTCTCAAGCAACAACGGAAACACTGATGATGAGTTTTATAAGGAAGGAATGTATGTGGGATACAGATATTTCGACTCTTTCGGAGTTGAGCCCGCATACCCGTTCGGATACGGAAAATCCTACACTGATTTTGATATCGCAGTGGCGGAGACCGCCCTTGACGGTGAGGTGTTCAGTGCGAAGCTTGTCGTATACAACACCGGATCCGAATATGCCGGCAAACAGGTTGTTCAGGCGTATGTGTCATCTCCTGAGGGCTCGCTCGACAAGCCGTTCCAGGATCTGGCGGCGTTTGCCAAGACCGACACGCTTAATCCCGGACAGACTCAGACAATTAAACTCTCGTTCAGAATGTCAGATCTTGCCGTGTTCGAAAAGAGCAGCGGCCGGAAAGTTCTCGAACCCGGAGAGTACATTGTCAGAATCGGTAAAGATTGTGTTGATACCATTGTAGCGGCGGTGATTAAGGTTAAGGACCTGATAGTGACGCAGAACCTTTCAAGACTGTTTGAAGATGAGGGACAATACGATTTTGAAGAACTTACCAATCCGGGCACAGGGGCGCAGAATCATGCGGAGAAAGACGCGGCAGAGAAGCTGAAGGTTCCTTCGTATGAACTGAATTCACATTCTGTTGTTACCGACTCTGTAAGATACTGTGGTATCCGCGAGACGCTGAGAGATGAAAGAAGAGATGAGAAGCTCACGCTGGGAAGCGTTATCGGACGCCGCTGCGGTCTGTCCCAGTTTGTTGCGCAGCTTACCGTAGAAGAGATGGCTCATATCTGTGTCGGAAGATATGATCCCGACGGACAGAACAGCGAGATTGTCTTTTCGGCTTCTCCGAACGTGCCCGGCGCAGCTTCTGAAACTACATCCGATTTTTACAGATCACGCAGCATCCAGCCGGTCGTGATGGCGGATGGTCCCGCCGGTCTCAGACTCCAGCCTCATTTCAAGGCAACCACGCAAGATGAGCTTCTGCCCGGAGGCGAGGTTTTCGGGCTTGTGGCCAATCCTTTCCCTGAAGACACACCTGCCGATGCTGTCGATTATTACCAGTACTGTACGGCAATACCGATTGCAACGGCTCTCGCACAGAGCTGGAATACCGTGCTTATCAGAGAAATCGGCACTATGGTCGGTGAAGAAATGGAGACATTCGGAGTAAATCTCTGGCTTGCTCCCGGAATGAATATTCACCGGAACCCCCTGTGCGGACGCAATTACGAGTATTATTCTGAGGATCCTCTTCTTACCGGCAGGTGCGCAGCGGCGGATACTCTGGGAGTCCAGTCTGTGGAAGGCCGCGGAACGACGATTAAACACTTCTGCTGCAACAATCAGGAAGACAACAGAATGTTCTCAAACTCACACGTAAAAGAGCGCACATTGAGAGACCTTTATTTAAGGGGATTTGAGATTGCCGTGAGAGAGTCTTCTCCTATGGCGGTCATGGCATCATATAACCTTCTTAACGGCATCCATACATGTAATTCCTATGAACTTCTTCAGAATGTATTAAGGGATGAGTGGGGATATGAAGGCGCTGTTATGACAGACTGGTATTCATCATTTGAAGAAGTCGGTTTTCTCGGTTACAATAAGGTCTTCAAATATCCGCCGGCATCAAGCAGACGTTGTATCTATGCGGGCTGTGACTGGCAGATGCCGGGCTCAGCCGCCAATGAAGAGGACATTATCACGGCGATAAGAGATGACAGGCTGCTGCTGGCGGATCTTCAGAAATGTGTAATGGACATTATGAGATTGTGCCTCAAATGCATGTGAACAGAATAACCGGGAAGGCACTTGAATAGCAAATGACTGAAGAATATGAATCAGACGTAATGTCTGTCAGCTACCTTAAGGAAAGAAACACGCTCTGTCTTGTATGGAAGGGCAGCGAAATCGCAAAGGACACCGATTACAAGACGTTGCTGATGCACACTTCCGAGCTTATCCGTAAGCATGAGTGTGACTCTGTGATTGTAGACGGCAATATGCCGGAACATTTATGCGACAACGACGTAAGATGGGGGCGCAAGATTCTTGTTCCGGCACTTGAAGCCGCAGGTCTTCATAAGATCGTTTTTGTCGGTGGAATCCGGGGATTTGATTCCCTTAAGCTCAATGACAGATTTGTCTGTCTTGATGCCGCAAATCTTGATGAAGCTAAAGCTGAAATTCCAAAGGTTTTCAAGCCGTCACCGGAGATTTTACAGATGTCCCGTGAGGAGGCGGTCAGCTATCTTGGTCTCAAAGATGATGCCAATGATTTTGCGATAGACGAGAAATTCTGGCAGTTGTCGAAGCGTTACCGCGGTGACGATACACCGGAATCCGAGCAGAAGCTTGCCGATGTTTCATGTGCGTATGACATAGCATGCGGAAGGCGTGACGAAGTGCGCAAAGAGACGCAGATTAACGCTTCACGCCGGAAATTTTTAGGAAAGAATGCGTCCGAATGGAAGACCTATTTTTCCTACACATGGTTACGCTGGCTGATAATCGCGATAGCGGCAGTGTGTGCGTTCCTTCTTGTGAAGCAGATATTCTTTACAAAGGCTTATGACTGCTCTGTTGTATCGTTCGGACATTTTGATTATGACAACACGAACATGACCGCGAGCCTTACGGCCGAAGGTTATACAAAACCATATGTAACTTCTGTGGATATCGTTGTTCCCAACGATCAGAACCAGAGCAGCAATGCCTATGCTGATCAGACTTTCGCGGCAGTTATGTCATCTTCTCCGGATATGATTGTCACCGACGATCAGACTTACGGCTATTACTTTTCTTATCTTGCAGATATGTCGACTGTTTACGATGACCTTAAGGATTACCTGCCCAAGGATGTCTACGACTCGTTAAAGCCTGTCTATATGAGCGAGCGCGACTCTGTTGAGCTGTCGAACTCTTACATCGAAGATAATGTTATAAACAAGGATATCGAGGATGCTTCTGATTACAGCGATACTCCGGTGATGGTGGGTCTTGAAATTACAGACCCCGACATGATAAAGAAGCTCGGATATACGAATCTCTGGCCGGATTCCGCGCCGTCTGTCGTTATCGGAATGTACTGTGACACGACGGATGTCGCGACCTGTGAGAAGGTTATGATTGCGGTGCTTGGTGACGCAATCTGAGACGGACTGTAAATGATATTTACAGTCCGACCGATGTGAGCAGCTTTGCCACTTCGTCGCCTGTGAGTTCCCTCATATCACCTGTATTTGTGTCATCATCCGCTATAACAATATCACCTAGTGAGATTCTTCTCAGTGCAGTTACTTCTTTGTTGTAGTGAGCGAAAATTCTGCGCACTTCATGCGTCTTGCCTTCGGTAAGCGTGATGGTCGCATGGATATTGTCCCTGACGAATACCTTCGCCCCTGCTGTCTTGCACGGAATATCCTTATCCGTAAGTAGGTTCCTTCGGCAACTTCGTTAACCTCGGCCGCTGTCCATGCGCTTCCGATAAATGTCACAAGGTAAACCTTCGGAATCTTATACTTCGGCGATTGCAGTCTGTGTGAAAGCGTACCGTCGTTGGTGATTATCAGTGCTCCCGTCGTGTGGTAATCAAGCCTGCCGACCGGCGCCAGCTTCCTGCCTTTGAGTCTGTCCGGAATAAAATCACCGACATTCCTGAGTCTCGGGTCTTCCATCGCGGTCAGCACTTCATCAGGCTTATCAAGGAGGAAATACAGCTTATCCGCGGAGCATACCGCCTGATCTGCGCACTCGACCGCATCACTGTCAGACACCGCAAAGTCAGCCTTGACTACGACGGTGCCGTTGACCTTTACCAGACCGCGCGCAATCATTCTGCGAACGTCACTTCTGGTTCCTATTCCCGAATTTGCAAGTAATTTATCAAGTCTCATAGCCTGATTATAACCTATCGCAAGGCATATAGGTTATAATCAGGCTATCAATCTTTTTGAAGAGGAACTGCTGTTTATGGAAACAATTAATATAGAACAAGGTTATCCGCAGGTTCCTATAGCCATGCAGCGTCTTAACAACGGACTCTGCCGGGCCCGAGCCACAGGGAAGCCGTTCGCGAAAATCATTCACGGCTACGGCTCGTCAGGCAACGGCGGTGCCATCAAATCCGCGCTTGCGGCAGAGCTTCGCAGATACTGTCTGAGGAGAGTAATCGTAAACTTCTGCCCCGGAGAAGACTTCGGTCCGTTCTCAGAATCCGCCCGCGCCATGTCCGCCGCGCATCCGGAGATCTCACGCGACTGCGACTGGGGACGAAGCAACGACGGCATTACCGTTGTCATGTTCAGATAGCTTGATATGTCAATAGAAACCGGGAGGACATGAAATGTCAGACAGTAATAATGAATTCGATACAAAATGGGATGCGTTCGAGACAAGCTGCCGCGATTGCCACAAATGCGATCTGCGCGCCGGCGCAAACAATGTCGTCATATATCGCGGAAGCCGCACGGCGCCGCTGATGATTGTCGGCGAGGCTCCGGGAAGGAACGAGGATCTTGAGGGCAAACCCTTTGTCGGCCAGTCAGGAGAGCTTCTTCAGAACCTTCTCGGCAGCTACGGCATAAAAGAAAGCGACTATCACATCTGCAACATAGTCAAATGCCGTCCGCCTGAGAACCGTCGGCCGACTCCGGCTGAAATCAAGGCCTGCAAGCCGCTTTTCGCGAGACAGTTCATCATGGCCGCCCCAAAGGTGATACTTCTCTGCGGTTCTACCGCCTACGAAGGATTCTTCGGGGTTAAGCCGGTTATGAAGGATGTCCGCGGCTTCTTCGTCGAGAAAAAGGGTTACTACATCATGACCACCTACCACCCGGCGTATGCTCTACGCAATCCTGCCAACAAAATCCCGATTTATGAGGATATGGGCAAAGTAAAAGAGAAGCTGGTTGAACTCGGCTGTCTCGAATAAGTTCAGAAAAGCCGGGCCAATTTTAATGTTGATTTTGTTCAAGCCTTATGATATAGTTCTTGCGTTGCAAAACAACACTGCCGAATGGTGTAATGGTAGCACATCGGCCTCTGACACCGCTAGTCAAGGTTCGAATCCTTGTTCGGCAGCCATTCGAATTAAGGCCCGCTTTCGTCAAACAAAGCGGGCTTTTTTTGACCGGTTTTGCAAGGCTCTTGTTTATGTCAGGCGGAACGGTACTGCATCACGTAAAGTTTTGCGGAAAATAAGGTAAGGTATTATGCGTAAATTCTCAGTCAGCAGAAGTCAGGACGGAAAACATGTGGTGAAAGCCGCACAGGAAGTCTTTCCCGCGCTGGAGTCAAAGGAACTGTTCCATGCTCTCAAGCGCAAGGATATAAGAATAAACGGTAAAAGGATAGCTTCAGATGTCGCGGTCAAGGCGGATGACGAAGTTGAGATATGGCTTCCGGATGAGCTTTTCGGGAGACAGCCCGGCGGAAAAAAGCCGGTACAATCGCCGCAAGGACAGCATAATGCAAAACAGACGCAGTCGGTCAGCGGGCGCGGAGTCAGCGATGCTGAGAATAAGCCGTACGAGATTGCTTTTGAGACAAAGGGGCTGCTGATAATCAACAAAGCGCAGGGTATTGCGGTACATTCGGGAAAGAATGCCGATGAGGACAATCTGATAGACCTTATCAGGACGCAGACAAAATACAGGGACGCCGAGCTGTGCCACAGGATTGACATGAATACCGGCGGTCTTGTGATGGTCGCGAAAAACAAGCGCGCGCTTGAAGACGCCGTCGCGCTCTTCAGAGACAAGAAGGTTACCAAGCGCTATCATGCGCTGGTCTACGGCGTTCCTGATGTGGGAACAGGGGTTGTATGCGATGACGACACCGTAATGTATGAGGTGTCGGCTTTCCTCGAGAAGACAAAGGCCGGAGAGGTGTACATTCACGATGCGCAGCAGCCGCACGATCTGCCGATTACCACGCGATATCATGTTCTTAAGACTTATAAGGGCAAGGGACCTCAGGGTACGGACTTCTCGCTCATCGAGTGTGAGCTTGTAACGGGAAGGACACATCAGATCAGAGCACATCTTGCTCATTTAGGGTATCCTGTACTTGGCGACGGAAATTACGGCCGCAACAGAATCAATACCTTTTTCAGAGCCAAAGGCGGAGGAAAACTCAGGCATCAGCAGCTGTATTCGACGAGAATCAAAATCGGCGATGTTATGCCCGGAAACTGCCATACCGACATATCCGGAAAGGTATTTAAGATTGAACCGGCGTTTGAACTTGACTTTGAGTCGCTGGGCATAGAGAAGTGATTTAAGAGGTATTTATGCAGGACAACAGACCTATTGGAGTATTTGATTCAGGTATCGGCGGACTTACCGTGCTGCGCGAGATCTGGGCGGCATGCCCCGGCGAGAGCACTGTATATTTCGGAGATAATTCAAGGGCGCCTTACGGCACGAAGTCGAAAAGTACCGTTATCAGATATTCTCTTCAGAACCTTAAATTTCTTGAGAGCAAAAATGTGAAGATGATTGTCGTTGCCTGCAATACCGCCAGTGCCTATGCTTATGAAGCACTTAAGGCGGCCGCTGATGTTCCCGTCGTTGAGGTTGTTACGCCGGGTGCGGCGGCGGCCTGCAGGGCGACTCACAACGGCAGAATAGGAATAATCGCCACAAATGCGACTGTTTCGACAGGCGTATATAAGACGGCAGTCGAGTCTGCGGCAGAGTCTCTTGGACTTGGCAGTCTTGAGATAACACAGAAGGCATGTCCGCTGTTTGTATCGCTTGCCGAAGAAGGCTGGTGGGATACCGAAGTTACAAAGCTGACGGCCGAGGAATATCTTAAGCCGCTCAAGGATGCAGGAGTTGATACGCTCGTTCTCGGATGTACGCACTATCCGCTCCTTGCAAACGTTATCCAGAAAGTGATGGGTGAGTCGGTTAAGCTTGTAAACACAGGCGTAGCGACGGCACAGACTGTCAGAAACGTGCTTGAGTCCATGGATATCAGGGCTCAGGGCTGCGATTCGGCGAAAGAATTCTATACGAGTGATGAACCTGAGATGTTCGAAGCGGTGGCATCGCCGTTCCTTGGCAGCGGACTTCCGGCAGGAACGAGACATTTCTCTACAGACAGATATGAAGTAAACGGGTGAGATATATGGACAATTGCTTTTTCGAGATTAAGAGCGGGATGTATGATGAGCCGATTTTTGCCGCAGGCAGCTGTGAAGAGGACGACAGAGTTCTGCGCTACAGGTGGACCGAGAAGCACGGCGAGAAAGAGAATCCTTCAGAATTCGAGTTTACCTTTGATAAGGCAACCGGCGTGACTGAAGTTATAAGAAGCGGCGATATGTCGTCGGTTATGACGTTTGATACCGGAAGACCGACCAAGGGCTCTCTCGATACGGTATACGGCGTTATCGAGATAGATATAAATACACACTATATAAATGCGCCTTCGGTGCTTGCCGAAGCGCTCGAGATAAGTTATACTCTTGACTCGGGAAGCAATGAGCCGATAAAAAATTTATTTTCGATAAAAAAGCTCTTGCAAAACCCAAAAATATAATGTATTATTTTCAAGCATTGTTTGAGAAAGGTATAGGAGGTGAAGACAAATGGCACATCCGAAGCGTAAATGGTCGAAGGCAAGGACTTCTCGTCATAGAAGCGCATGGAAACTTAACATGCCGGGTTTTGTAGAATGTCCCCAGTGTCATGCTAAGATGCTTCGCCGCACTGTTTGCAAGAACTGCGGTTACCTGGATGGAAAACAGGTTATCAAAGTCGGCGACGAGATCTGAGATAAAGACATCATTTAAACGAAGGCAGTGTTGTATTGAAAGACGCTGCCTTTTTTTATGCTAAAGAAAGACGAGGACTTATATGAGCAAACCCGTTGTAGCGATAGTGGGGCGGCCTAACGTTGGTAAATCAAGCCTGTTCAACACTTTGTACGGCGAGCGCATATCAATCGTGCATGATACTCCGGGAGTTACCCGCGACAGAATCTATGCGCAGGCGCAGTGGCGTGGCAGAGATTTCATGATAATCGATACCGGCGGTATTGAACCGGGAAACGATGAAGATATTATTCTGAAGCAGATGCGTATTCAGGCGGAGATAGCGATTGAGACAGCAGATGTTATTTTGTTTCTCTGCGATATCAAGTCCGGACTTACGGCCGCCGATGAAGAGATTGCGATAATGCTTCGCAAGGCCAAACGCCCGGTCGTGGTAGTTGTGAACAAGATGGATTTTGTCGGTGCACCGCCGCCGGAATTCTATGAGTTTTACAATCTCGGACTTGAGAATGTCTGCGGAATTTCCGCTGCTCAGAAGCTGGGACTGGGTGAGATGCTCGACATGGTTTTCGAGCACTTTCCGTCGGAAGAAGAGGGCGACGGCGATGCGGATTCGGTGAGAGTTGCGCTGATAGGTCGTCCTAACGCGGGCAAGTCTTCGCTTGCGAACAAGATGATAGGACAGAACAGAAGCATTGTGTCTGACATAGCCGGAACAACCCGTGACACAATCGATACTGAAATTGAGAACGCCAACGGTAAATTCACGATTGTCGATACTGCGGGCATGCGCAAGAAAGGCAAAATTGAGGATGTCATCGAGAGATATTCGATGGTCAGGGCACTTTCCGCGATTGAACGCGCCGATGTCTGCGTAATCCTGATTGATGCTTTGGAAGGCGTTACGGAGCAGGATACAAGAATCGCCGGCCTTGCGCACGACTCAGGGAAAGCCTCGGTAATTGTCGTAAACAAGTGGGATCTTGTGGACAAGGCGACCGGCACCATGGAAGCCATGACAAAGATAGTCAGAGATAAATTTCCGTTTATGGCATACGCACCGGTGATATTCATATCAGCGAAAACCGGACAGCGCGTTGACAAGCTTTTCGAGAAGATTAAGGAGGTCAGCGATAACGCCGGCAAACGTCTGACAACAGGCGTTCTGAATCAGATGATTACCGAAGCGGTGACTATGGTTCCGACGCCGCAGGACAAGGGTAAACATTTGAAGATCTACTACGGTACTCAGGTTGCGGTCAAGCCGCCGACGTTCGCACTCTTCGTGAACGATAAGAAACTGTCGCATTTTTCTTACGAGCGTTATCTTGAAAATCAGCTGCGTAAGAATTTCGGATTTGAAGGCGTGCCGATTCGTTTGCTACTTAGAAACAAAAACGGTGAAGACAACTGAATTATTTGTTGAAAATGACAGTGCGTATAGTTGCTGCGCGAGTAGCAAAATAGTAGCGGTTTATTTTTAGTGTGAGTATTTATCGGAAACAATAAGCAGAGGAGCTTTTTATGGCAGTTACAAAGATAGAGAATATGCGTAATATCGCAATTATTGCCCACGTCGACCACGGCAAGACTACAATCGTGGATTCGATGCTCAAGCAGGCAGGAATTTACCGAGACAACGAAGAGATTGTCGAGCAGGTCATGGACAGCAACGACCTGGAACGTGAGCGCGGAATCACAATCCTTGCTAAGAATACTGCCATCGATTACAAGGGTATACGTATTAATGTCGTAGACACTCCAGGTCACGCGGATTTCGGCGGAGAAGTTGAGCGTGTGCTCAAGATGGTTGATGCCGTTCTCCTTGTGGTTGATGCTTTCGACGGCCCGATGCCTCAGACAAGATTCGTACTTCGCAAGGCCCTTGAGCTTGGACTTCGCCCTATCGTCGCGATTAACAAGATTGACCGTCCGGAAGCACGCCCTGTTCAGGTCGTAGATATGGTTCTTGATCTGTTCATTGAGCTTGGAGCCGATGAAGATCAGCTTGAATTCCCTATAATCTATACATCAGGCAAGACCTGCGTTGCAACAACGGATCTCAAGGAGTTTGAAGAAGGCAAGAGCCTTGACTTCACACCGCTTCTTGATGCTGTTGTTGCCAATACACCGTGTCCTGTAGGTGATCCCGATGCTCCGATGCAGCTTCTCGTATCCAATATCGATTCAGATCCATATGTCGGAAGAATCGGCGTAGGAAGAGTTGAGCGCGGCACCATAAGACAGGGCGAGAACGTAGCCCTTGTTACTTACGGCAAAGACGGCAAGAGATCTGCTAAGGTCGTAAAGCTGATGAGATATCACAATCTCGGCAGAGAGGAAGTCACAGAGGCTTCAATCGGCGAGATTGTCTGCGTAGCGGGAATCCCCGATATCAATATCGGTGACACGCTCTGCGATGCCACACAGCCTGAGCCTATTCCTTTCGTCGATATTGATGAGCCTACAATTGCCATGACATTCTCTGTCAACGATTCACCTTTCGCAGGAAGAGAAGGCAAGTATGTAACTTCAAGGCATTTGAGAGACAGACTTTTCAAGGAAATTGAGACAAACGTTTCCATGAGGGTTGAAGAGACAGATACAACCGAAGCCTTTATAGTAAAGGGCAGAGGCGAGCTTCATATATCAGTCCTTATTGAGACGATGAGACGTGAGGGCTATGAGTTCCAGGTGTCAAAGCCTAAGGTTATCATGAAGGAGATAGACGGAGTTCTTAACGAGCCTGTTGAAGACCTTGTGATTGATGTTCCGGAGGATTTCGTCGGACCTGTTATGGAGAAGCTCGGCGGCCGTAAGGGTGAGCTTGTGAATATGCTTCCTCCTAGCAAGGGTTATACAAGACTTGAGTTCAGAATCCCTTCAAGAGGACTTCTCGGATACCGTACCGAGTTTTTGACCGACACTAAGGGCAATGGTATAATGAACAGCGTAATTAACGGCTTTGAGCCGTTCGTCGGAGAGATTGCAACACGCGGAGAGGGCGTAATTATCGCCTTTGAGAGCGGTACTGCGATGACCTACGGATTGTTCAACGCCCAGGACAGAGGACAGCTCTTCATCGGAGCCGGCACTGAAGTATACGAGGGCATGATTGTAGGTGTTAATCCTAAGCCTGAAGATATTACCGTGAATGTCTGCAAGAAGAAGCACGTTACAAACATGCGTGCAGCGGGAAGCGACGATGCCATGCGTCTCACACCTCCGCTTTCTTTCAGCCTTGAGCAGTGCCTTGAGTTTGTCGAGGATGATGAGCTTTGCGAAGTTACGCCTAAGAGCATCCGCCTGAGAAAGAAGATTCTCAGCAATGACCTGAGAGCGAAGACAATATCCAAATCAAAGAGGGATGCTTAATCAATGACGGTATCCCCGCTAACAGGGGTGAATATTGATGCTGCCGAAGAAGATTAAGGTTGCCATAAGAATACTTGTAATAATCGTCCTGCTATTCGGCTTTGCCATAGCAGGCGTTATCTTTGGATACAATTATGTCATCTCACAGGAGGAGCGGTTTGATAATCTTCAAAGCGAGATAGATTCCGGCGATCTGGTAATCAATGACAAGACACAGGGCGCAGTAGCACTGGTGGTTGAGACCGGTGATGATACGTCGGATATTGCGGATAAGCTCTATGAACAGGGACTGATAACCAATACTTTTGTCTTTTCGCTTGTGAGCAAAGTAAATGGCTTTGACGGAGCGTATTCTGCCGGCACACATTATCTGCTGCAAGGTCTGTCATACGATGAGATCATGTATTTTCTGACGCTCGAGCCTGCAAGTGTTACCGTGACTATTCCGGAGGGTTCGACATATATTGAGCTTAAGCAGCTGCTTCATGACGCGGGACTCAGTTTCGATGATGCGAAGTTCGATGAGTGCATGAATTCGCCGAATCTTTTCGTGGATTACGATTTTGTTTCCGATATTGAGATGAATGACAACCGCGACTACATTCTTGCCGGATATCTGTATCCGGATACCTATACGTTTGACGTAAACTCAAGCCCGGAAGAGATTATCCGCAAGTTCCTCAATAATATGGAGAGCAAGCTCTACGACGAATACTATACGCGCGCCGAGCATCTCGGAATGACAATGGATCAGGTCATCACGATGGCATCAATCATTCAGAAAGAGACTGGCGATGTGTCTGACATGATGGATATTTCAGCAGTGTTCCACAACAGACTGGATTCCGATGACGAGAGCATGCATTACCTTAGTTCGAGCGCCACCATAAATTATCTTGTGGAACGTCAGGGCGGCGAGTTCTCGCTCATGCATACAGACGCGGAACTGAATATTGACAGCCCGTACAATACCTATCTCAACGAGGGACTGCCGCCCGGACCGATCTGTATGCCGGGTCAGGACGCCATATCCGCGGCGCTTTACCCTGAACCCAACTGCAATTATATGTATTTCTGCGCGACCGGAGACGGCGGAACGGCATTTGCCGTAACGCTTGAGGAACACGAGGCCAACGTTGCGCAGTACTCGCCTAACTGGGGTGTCGGCAACGACGTAACCAGTGAGACCATAAGTGACGACGATTATGCCGGTGACGAGACAGTCGCTGCGGAGGGCTGATGTATGAGCATAGAAGTTCTGTCGCCCGCAGGCAATCCGGAGAAGCTTAAGATTGCCGTGGAATACGGCGCAGACGCCGTCTATATGTCAGGAAAGACTTTCGGACTTCGCGCATTGTCAGATAATTTTACGCGCGAGCAGATGGTGTCTTCAATTGCCTACGCGCATTCCCGCGGGGTCAAATGCTATGTCACGATGAATGTAATGCCGACCGAAGACGAACTGTCTGAACTTGATTCGGCAATCAGCTTTATAGGATGTGAATCAGGCGCGGACGCAGTCCTCATCTCAGATCCGGGCATATTTATGCGCACGCGCCAGCTTTGCCCGTCACTCGATATCCATATTTCGACGCAGGCGTCCGTAACAAATTCGGCAGCCTGCATTTTCTGGGCGAATCAGGGTGCGAAAAGAATAGTTCTGGCGCGTGAAGTGACGCTTGCGCAGATAAGGAAAATCCGCGCTGCCATACCGGCTGATACGGAGCTTGAGTGCTTTGTTCACGGCGCTATGTGCGTTGCATATTCCGGCCGCTGTCTTATGAGCAATTATTTCACGGGTCGGCGTTCCAACGGAGGTGCCTGCGCGCAGCCATGCCGCTGGGGCTACAGCGTAGTCGAAGAGAAACGTCCCGATATGGCCATGCCGGTGGAAGAGGACGAACGCGGAACCTATATTTTCGGCAGCCGCGACATATGCATGATCGACCACATTCCGGAGCTGGCTGAGGCCGGCATCAATTCGTTCAAGATAGAAGGACGCATAAAGGGCGGATATTATGCGGCGGCGGTCACCAAGGTCTACCGCGAGGCAGTAGACAGATACCTCGCGAGTCCGGCAGACTACATGCCTGACCCGAAGTGGCGCGTGATACTTGATAAGGTTGTGCACAGAGATTACGATACGGGATTTTATTATCACAGCCCTTCTGAAGATGCGAAAATCGATTTTGACAAGTCGTACAACAAGCCTGCCTTCGTGGTTGGGGTAGTAGGAGGCTTCGACCCTGCAAGCGGGCTTTGCGCTGTCACACAGAAGAATAAACTGTATCGCGGCGACTTGCTCAATGTCCTTTGTCCGGACGGATATATTGAGCCGGTAACGGTCTCAGAGCTTTACGACAGGGATATGCAGCCGATTGAGGATTGTCCGCATCCGGAGATGAAGTTTTTTATGAAGGCAGTATCAGCGAACGGAGCTGTAGTGGCAATTCCGCAGATGTCGTTTATGTCGCGTGACGGCGATAAGGACGGAGGAATCACACCGCAAGGCTGAATTTGCGGATTGTGACGCGGATGATGTTTTTCCCGTCTGTATAGTTGAAGGCAGTCAGTTCCTTCAGAAAGGCAGGAGATTTATATGAGAATCAACAGATTAGAGACAGCGGCGGTTGCCGTAACAGTTCTGGTAGCATTGGCAGGATGTATTCCGCAAAGTAAGGTCGAGACAACGAGCGCCTCGTCGTCCGTTTCCGCAGAATCTTCTGTTTCGGAATCACATACATCGGCAGCTGACGTAAGTACCGATTCCTCTGAAAGCGCAGATGAATCTGATATGGTACTCGGCGGATGGGAGACAAACGGCGGGGACTGGAGCATTGAGTCCGGTTCGGATGCCGGGGCTGCTTTTGACAAAGCGACCGAGAACCTTGACGGTGCGGATTATGAGCCTGTGGCGCTGCTCGGGACACAAGTCGTCGCCGGCACCAATTACTGCATTCTTTGCCGTGAAACAGTTGTCATTCCTGACTCTGAACCGACATTCGTAAAGGTTTACATTTACGAAGATCTTGACGGCAACGCAGAGATAACAGGCGTTGAGGACGTCAGTATAAGTCCGGCACAATGATGGATGATGAATCAATCATAGAACTGTTTTTTGCCAGGTCGGAAGACGCGATAACAGAGTCGAAAAGCTCTTACGGACGTCTGCTTTGTACCATTGCCGTGAACATTCTTCACAGCACCGAAGATGCTCAGGAATGCGAGAATGATACATATTTTCACGCATGGAATACCATACCTCCGCAAAGGCCTGATTCGCTATGCAGTTTTCTTGCCAGAATTACGCGCAATCTGTCGCTTGACATGTATGACAGACGAAATGCCGTCAAGCGGGGACAGGGCAGTACAGGACTGCTTACAGATGAACTTGAGGAGTGCATTCCGGACAGAACAGATACCGAATGCTCAGCGGTTGAAGAATCCGCTGAATCAGAACTTCTCACCGGGTTAATAAACACTTTCCTTGGTACGCTCCGCCGCGATTCCCGCGTCATATTCATGCGGAGATACTGGTTCGGAGATTCAGTCGCAGATGTCGCGGCAAATACAGGTTATTCTGTGAGCAAAGTCAAGATGAGCCTCAAACGCTCTCGCGACGAGCTGCGCAGCTATCTCGGGAAGGAGGGCTTCCGGTTATGATGAAATCAAAGGGAAAGATGCTGATGCGCGCGCTTACGGGAGTCGACGATTGCTATGTCGAAGAGGCAGCAAAGTTTTGCACCGGACGCAGGATGATAAGTCTGAGACCGGCGGTGCTCGCAGTATCGGCAGCGGCATGTGCAGTAGCGATGTTTTTTCTTGCACAATATACAGGCATTTTCAAATCTGCGACGGGTCAGATATCGACGGTGTCTTCTGAAACAGCTTCAGAATCGGTGCCCGATTATCTCGATTTTTCCGGAAGTCCGATAGAAGAAGTTGACAGCATGGATGAGGCCGCGAAAATAACCGGGTTTACAATGACGGCTCCGCAGACAGTGGAACCATATAGCAACTCCCTAATCAGCGTACGATTCGGAGATACAATTGCCATTACATATTTTGATTCCGACTCAAGTCTCGGTCTCGAAGTCCTCAAAGCTTCAGGCAGTTCTGACATAAGTGGTGATTATACAGATTACAAGGTCACAAGAACAGTTACAGTTGCTGGTAAATCCGTAATTCTTCGCGGTAATGACAACTCCTGGTCAGTAGCGGCATGGACCGCGGGAGGCTTCACATACGCGGTTAACGCACAGAACCGGCCGTTGACTACAGATGAAATCAGCGGGCTGATTGAGGCTGTCGGGTGATTGTTTTTCTTTGTTCAGGGATATTGACTGATATACAAAATAGTTAACATTTTTGTCAAAATTTTGTTGCCTTTTGTTAATGCTTTCCCGGTAATGCAATGCTATACTCGAACTATCAAAAAAAAGAACGGGTCACTTAAGCAAGATAAAGTGATACAGCTACGGGAGGTGAGACCAATGGGTAATGAAGAGCAATCGATTGAGCGGTTGGCCTTGCTTGGTTCAGTTAATTCTTCGATGTAAGGTTATATTTTCTTAAACTGAGCTTAGCTCAAAAGTGAACTGCATATCCAACCGTATCGCGATGATTACAACTTAATAAGTGATTGCCGGTGAGATTTATTTCTCGCCGGTTTTTTTTGCTGTCTTTTGTTATCAGGGTTGACATATCGTGATTCAATGTTTATTTTGGTACTAACAATTTTAAACCGTTGAAGCGGAGATAACGGTGATGATGCTCCCACAGAGAGCCTCCGATGCTGAGAGTGAGGCGGAAAACAATTCATCAAATGGACCGCTGAGGGTATGTTCAAATGCGATTTACGGGTCGGTGCGGCTGTCTTGACTGACAGATGGCTGGCTCAGGTGAATAGCAAAGTATAACGTAACGTAGGACTCGCGTAAGCAGTCGGGGATATGTTGGTA